>JAABUJ010000469.1_pt1 | contig 79590 bp, 79 predicted proteins | sample 5559131 | NCBI WGS metagenome assembly JAABUJ01 (sample SAMN10711875, study PRJNA513366) | rock metagenome | isolation source: Antarctica rocks | place: Antarctica: Victoria Land, Mt New Zealand nord | collected 2016-01-07 | reverse complement strand
GAGTGCAGAAGCGTCGGCCGAAAGAGTACCCGTTGATGCAAGAGCCGCGCGGGACCTTCAAAAAGCGTTTGGCGAAAGCAGGTTAGGGAATGGCGTCAGTGCCATTCGCTGATGATCGATGACCGATCGGAAGTTCGGGAGTCTTCGATCGATCATCGCCCATCAGCCATGGCCCGGGACGGCACCCGTTCCCGCTCAGCCCGCCAACCAGGGCGGGACGGCCCCGGCTTCGGGCAGCGCGATCAGGCTGACGCTGAGGATGTCGGGGTGGGCCTTGACCTCGTCGAGCGCGGCCTGGGAGGGGACGGCGTCGAGGTTGACGACGCCAATGGCGTGGCCGCCGGGCTTCTCGCGGCCGACGTTCATCTGGGCGATGTTCACGCCGTGGCGACCGAAGGTGGTCCCGATGAAGCCGATCAGGCCGGGCCGGTCGTTGTGGGTGAAGATCAGGAGGTTGCCGTCGAGGTGGGCGTCGAGCCGGTAGGGCCCGATCCGGACCAGGCGGACGAACTCCTTGCCGAAGAGGGTCCCGGCGGCGATGTAGGTCTTCTCGTCGGTGGTGACCTCGGCCTGGATCATGGTCCCGAAGTCGCCGGGGTCGCTGGAGGTCTCCTCGACGATGGCGATCCCCCGCTCCTTGGCCAGGATCTCGGCATTGACCAGGTTGACCGGCTCGTCGAGCGCGGCCTCCATCCAGCCGGCGGCGAAGCTGGCGGTGATCAGCCGGGTGTTCCTGCCGGCGACCTCGCCGCGGTAGCGGAGCGTGGCCTGCTTGACGTTCCCCCGGTCCATCTGGGCGTGGAGCATCCCCAGCCGGCGGCCGAGGTCGAGGTAGAGCCGGATCTCGTCCAGCTCGGCCTTCTCCAGCGAGGGCATGTTGACGGCGAACCGGACCCGGCCGGTCCCGAAGAAGTCGACCAGGAGCCGCGAGGCTTCCAGCGCCACGTTGAGCTGGGCCTCCTCGGTCGAGGCGGCCAGGTGGGGGGTGACCAGGACCTTGGGGTGCATCACCAGCGGGAGCCCCGCCGGGGGCGGCTCGGGCTCGAAGACGTCGACCGCGGCGCCGGCGACATGCCCCCGGTCCAGGGCCTCGATCAGCGCGGCCTCGTCGATCAGCCCGCCCCGGGCGCAGTTGATCAGCCGGACGCCGGGCTTCATCTTGGCCAGCTCGGCGGCCCCGACCAGGTTCCGCGTCTCGGCCGAGAGCGGGGTGTGGATCGTGATGTAGTCGCAACGGTCCCAGAGGTCGTCCAGCTTGGCGACGGACTCGACCCCGGACGCCAGCGCCTTCTCGGCCGAGAGGAACGGGTCGTAGCCGACCACCTGCATGTCGAAGCCCAAGGCCCGCTTGGCCACGGCCAGGCCCACCCGGCCCAGGCCGACCACGCCGAGGGTCTTGCCTTCGAGCTGGGTCCCGGTGTACTTGCTCCGGTCCCACCGGCCGGCCTTGAGGCTTTCGCAGGCCGGGGCGACGTTCCGCGAGAGGGCCAGCAGCAGGGCCATCGTGTGCTCGGCCGTCGAGATGGTGTTCCCGCCCGGCGTGTTCATCACGACGATCCCCTGGCGGGTCGCCGTTGCCGCGTCGATGTTGTCCACGCCCGCGCCGGCGCGGACGATCGCCTTGAGTCGGGGCTGGTCCTTGAGAACCTCGGCTGTCAACTGAGTGCCCGACCGGATCACGATCCCGTCGGCCTCGGCCAGGGCCGCCCGGAGCGCGGGGACATCGCCCGCGATCTTCAGGTTGACCACCACCTCCAGGCCCTCCGCCGCGCGGAGCAGGGCCAGCCCTTCCTCGGGCAACTTGTCCGTCACCAACACGCGATGCGACACGATGCTCGTCCTTCTAGAGAGTAGGAAACCTCAGTGGTCCGTGGTCCGTGGTCCGTGGTCCGTGGTCCGTGGTCCGTCAGGTAAAAGCTCGCCCCTTCTCATCACCGACCACCGACCACTCACCCGGGAACACGACCGGCGACCTGGTTCTGCCCCATCAACACTCTCTGGGCGGCCGTCACGGCCCGGCTCGACGTCATGCCCGAGGTCATCCAGGACCATCTCCAGCGCCGCCAGGCCGGAGATCAAGTCCAGTTCGTCCATAGATCCCATGTGGCCGAGCCGAATGATCTGGCCCTTGAGCCTGTCCTGGCCGCCGATGGTCGCGATCCCGAACCGATCGGAGAGCCCGGCGCGGATCTCGGCGTCCTTGAGCCTCTCGGGCACGCGGAAGACGGTCATCCCCTCGGCGGGGCGCTCGCTGAATAGCTCCAGGCCCAGGGCCTCGACGCCCGCCCGGCAGGCCGCGCCCATCCGGCGGTGCCGATCCCAGACGGCCTCGATCCCCTCGGACCGGATCCGCCCCAGGGCCACCCGGAGCGCCCCGATCAGGGTCTGGGCCGGGGTGTAGGGGGTCAGCGAGTCCTTCCACGCCTTCCGGGCCGCCTTCAGGTTGAAGTAATAGCTCGGCGAGTCGTAAGCGTCGATCCGGCCCCACGCCTTCGGGCTCACGGCGACGAACGCCAGGCCCGGCGGGATCATCAGGGCCTTCTGCGAGCCGACGCAGAGGAGGTCGATCCCCCAGTCGTCGGTCTGGCACTCCATCGCCCCGACGCCCGAGATCCCGTCCACGACGAACAGGGCCGGGGTCCCAGCCACGATCCACCCGATCGCCTCGACGGGGTGCCCGGTGCCGGTCGAGGTCTCGCTGAGCGTCCCGAAAACGGCCGATGGCGTCGGGGTGGGCCTCCAGGGCCTTCGCGACCGACTCGGGCTCGACCCGCCGGCCCCACTCGGTCGCGAGGACCACCGGCTCGATCCCGAAGGTCCGGCAGAGGATGCCCCACCGCGACGCGAACCAGCCGGCGTCGAGGACGATCGCCTTGCCGCCTCGGGGGACGGCGTTGACCACCGCCGCTTCCATCGCCCCGGTCCCCGAGGAGGTCAGGATCAGGACGTCGTTCCGGGTCCGGAAGACATACCGGAGCCCCGCGACGACCTCCTCGTTCCAGGTCTTCGCCTCGGCCGATCGGTGGTGGATCACCGGGCGCGCCAGCTCGACCAGGACGTCTTCCGGGACCGGGGACGGTCCCGGCGTCATCAGGCGAGGCTTCCTCATCGGCGTCGGACCCCTTCGCGGACGGCCCCGGGTGGTCGGCCCCCGAGCTGGAAGGGACAGTCTAACCAACGAAGCTCGATTCGGGGAGCGCCTTCCGCCGAATCCAGGTGCGAACCGTGGACTTGCCATGGGTTTAGGTCGAAATGTTCCCGCGTGGCCCTTGGCGCGATCCTCATCAACCCGATCGGCCGGGCCGTCCGCAAAGACCTTGTCGACGCCCGCGATTCGGTCCGACGCCGGCCGGGGGAGCCGGCGAGATGAGCCATCCCGAGGCTTCGGAGCGCCCGGATGGATGTCAATGGACCCAGGATCGGGTAGCCTGGTGTCGTCTCCGCGATGGTCCGAGGTCGCCTGTGTCGAATGCCTTGAACCCGCGGGACCGGCCCGGATCGGCGATCGGGCGAGGGGCGGGAGGCGACGCCATGTTCTCGACCGGATCGACGATTGTGGCCGTCCTCTGGCTGGGGGCGGGCGAGCCTTCGGTCGCCAGCCTGGAGGTCGAACCGGCCCGAGCCGCGCTCCGGGGCTCGGACAGCTTGAGTCAGGTGATCGTCACGGGCCTGACCAAGGAAGGGATACCCGTCGACCTCACGGCTTCCGCACGCTATGCGGCACGCGATCCCGGAGTTGCCACCGTCGACGCCGACGGCCTGATCCGCCCGTCGGGCGACGGCTCGACGACGATCGAGATCGTGGCGGGCGGCAAGACCGCCACCTTGGCGGTGACGGTGGCCGATTATGCCAACGCCCGGCCGGTCCATTTCGTCGGCGAGGTCGTCCCTATCCTCTCAAAGCACGGGTGCAACGCCGGGGGGTGCCACGGGAAGTCGGGGGGGCAGAACGGGTTCCGACTCAGCTTGCTGGGATTCGACCCGAAGGGGGATTACGAGTCGCTGGTCCAGGAGGGTCGGGGGCGTCGGGTGTTCCCGACGAGCCCCGGGGCTAGCCTGCTCCTGAAGAAGCCGACGACGCAGGTCCCGCACGGCGGAGGGAAGAAGTTCGCGGTCGGGTCGCCCGAATACAACACGCTGGCCCGGTGGGTCGGACAGGGGATGCCGTTCGGGACGGGCCGGGAGCCCGCGCTGGTCGGGCTTTCGGTCGAGCCGGGTCGACGGGTGATCCCCAGGAAGGGGCGACAGCAGTTGCGGGTCGTGGCGTGCTACGGCGACGGGACGACCGCCGACGTCACCCGGCTGGCGCAGTACCAGTCCAACGCCGCCGAGCTGGCCGAGGTCGACCTCAACGGGACGGTCCAGGCCCTCGGAGGCGTGGGCGAGGCGGCGATCATGGCCCGGTTCGGCGGCCTGGTCGCGGTGGCCCGGGCCACGATCCCGAGCGAGGCAGGGGCCTCGGACTGGGAGGAGCCGGCCCCGGGCAACTTCATCGACCCCCTGGTCTTCCGGAAGCTCCGCGAGCTGGGGCTCCGGCCGAGCGAAGCCTGCACCGACGCCGAGTTCGCCCGCCGGTCGGCGCTGGATATCTGCGGGATCCTGCCGGGCCCAGGGGAGGTCGTGGCGTTCGAGGCGGACGCGGATCCGGGGAAGAGGGCGCGGTGGGTCGACCGGCTCCTGACCCGGCCGGAGTACGCCGACCTGTTCGCGATGAAGTGGTCGGCGATCCTCCGGAACAAGCGGGGGTTGGGGGAGATCGCGCTGCCGGGGACGTTCGGATTCCACGGCTGGATCCGGCAGTCGCTGGCCGAGAACAAGCCCTATGACCGGTTCGTCGCCGAGATCGTCGCCACCCGGGGCGACCCGACCACCAACCCGCCGGTGGTCTGGTACCGCCAGGTGAAGACGCTGGAGGAGCGGGTCGACGACTCGGCGCAGCTTTTCCTGGGGATCCGGATCGGGTGCGCCCGGTGCCATCACCACCCGTTCGAACGGTGGAGCCAGGACGACTATTACGGCTATGCCTCGCTGTTCGCCCGGGTCGGGACCAAGCCCGGGACCGACCCGACGGCCCCCCGGGTCTACAACCTCGCTGCCGGCCTGGCATCCAACCCCCTGACCGGCGAGCCCCGGAAGCCCAAGCCGCTCGGGGCCCCCGAGCTGGCCGACCTCGGCCCGTATCGCGACCCCCGGGCGTCGCTGGCGGACTGGCTCAGGCGGCCCGACAACCCGTTCTTTGCCCGGGCGCTGGTCAACCGCTACTGGAAGCATTTCCTGGGGCGCGGGCTGGTCGATCCCGAGGACGACATGCGGGTGAGTAACCCCCCCTCGAACCCCGAGCTGCTCGACTCGCTGGCCGACGACTTCGTCCGGAACGGCTACGACCTCAAGCGGTTGGTCCGGACGATCGCCACCAGCCGGGCCTACGACCGGTCGAGCCAGCCTAACGAGTCGAATGCCGTCGACCGCCGGAACTTCGCCCGGTTCTACCCAAGGCGGCTCCCGGCCGAGGTCTTGCTTGACGCGATCGACGCGGTGGCCGGTTCCCGCGAGAAATTCAACGGTCTACCCGCCACCTTCCGCGCCACGGAGCTCCCCGACGACGGCTTCGCCTCGTACTTCCTCGATGTCTTCGGCCGCCCCAAGCGTGAGAGCGTCTGCGAGTGCGAGCGGTCGGCCGAGGCCAACCTGTCGCAGACCCTCCACCTGCTCAACTCCGACGACGTCCAGGGCAAGCTTACCTCCGACGCCGGCCGGGCCGCCCGGCTTGCCGCCGACCCCCGGTCCGACGCCGCCAAGGTCGAGGAACTCTACCGGCTGGCCCTCGCCCGCCGACCGACCGATGATGAGAGGGGCGAGTGCCTGGCCTTCCTCCACCGTCGCCGGGCCGGGGGGAAGCTCCGGCAGGGGTTCGAGGATCTGATCTGGACTCTGATCAACACCAAAGAATTCTTGTTCCTGAACTGACCCCATTTTCCCGATGGCCCCGTTTCCACGGCATGACATTTGAATATTTATTTACCCTGTGGCATTTCGGGTACTGCATCCTTGGACGGGGTCATCCGGACCGAGGCGGGTAACCGTCCAGGAAGCTCGGGCAGGGTTCCGGACGGCGAGGCGAACGACCGTCCGGGTGATCCCGAGTCGCAAATCCCCGTCGCGATGGGAGCCCCTCGATGATGGTACCGGCCCGTCTGTCGCTGGCGTTGCTGGTCCTGATGACCCGGATCTCCCCGGCCGGGGCGTCCGACCTGGAGCCTCGCCGGTCGTGGGAGGCCCACGGCAAGGGGGCCTTCCACTCGGGGATCTTCGATCTGGCGTACTCGCCCGACGGCCGACGGCTCCTGACCGGCAGCTTCGACCGCTCGCTCCGGCTCTGGGAAGTGGCCGAGGGCAAGGAGGTCCGCCGGTTCGAGGGCCACACCGACCAGGTCTTCGTCGCCGCCTTCGCCCCGGACGGCCGCCGGTTCGTCTCGGGGGCCAGCGTCGGCGACCCGGCGGCCCGACTCTGGGACCTCGGCTCCGCCCCGGCCCGGGGCCGCTGAGCTCGATCACGTCTCGCCATCGATGGCCGACCCACGATTCAGCCCCTCCTCGGAGCCCGTCCCATGCTCGACATCACCGGCGGTCGCTACGGGTCTTGCGACGGCATGGGCCGGCGGAACTTCCTCCGGGTCGGGGCGCTGGGGGGGCTCACCCTCCCGGGGCTGCTCCGGGCCCGGGCCGAGGCCGCGCAGGCCGGGAGGTCGCCTTCGAGCAAGGCGGTGATCCAGGTCGTGCTCAGCGGCGGGCCGTCGCACATGGAAACCTATGACCCCAAGCCGGAGGCACCGCTGGGATACCGGACGGACGTGAAGGCGGCGGCGACGTGCGTGCCGGGGGTCCGGATCAGCGAGCTGATGCCGGGGCATGCCCGGGTGATGGACCGGATGGCGATCTTGCGGAGCCTGACGCACGAGACCTCGGACCACTTCGCGGGCTTGCATTGGATCCTGACCGGGTTCGCCTCGACCCAGCAGCAGCAGAACCAGAACGAGCGGCCGAGCGTCGGGTCGGTCGTGGCGAAGCTGAAGGGGTCCAACGGGCCGGGCGTCCCGCCGTATGCGGCGATGTCGGGCGGAGCGATCTTCGGCGGGCTGTTCCAGGGCGGTTCGTACCTCGGGCCGGGGTACAACCCGTTCCACCTCGACGGCGACCCCTCGGGCGACATGAAGGTCCGGAACCTCCAGCCGCCGAAGGGGCTGACCCTGGACCGGCTAAAGGACCGCCGGTCGCTCCTGGCCCGGCTCGACACGATCGACCGCCGCCGCGACCTGTCCGGGACGATGGACGGGCTCGACAGTTTCACGGCGCAGGCGTACGAGATGGTCACCGGCCCGGCCGCCCGCCGGGCGCTCGACCTGTCGCGCGAGGACCCCCGGCTCCGCGATCGGTACGGCCGGACCCGGATCGGCCAGTCGTGCCTGCTGGCCCGCCGGATGGTCGAGGCGGGCGTGACGTTCGTCACCATCGCCGAGGGGAACTGGGACCACCACGCGGCCGTTGCCCAGAACTGTCGCAAGGACGTCCCGCCGATGGACGCGGCCGTCGCGTCGCTGGTCGAGGACCTGCACGACCGGGGCCTGGCCGAGAGCGTCCTGGTCCTGGTCTGGGGCGAGTTCGGCCGGACCCCGCGGCTCAACGGCTCGGGGGGCCGCGACCACTGGCCGGGGAGCATGAGCGCGATGCTCGCCGGCGGCGGGCTCCGGATGGGCCAGGTTGTCGGCGCCACCAACCGCAAGGGCGAGCAGCCGTCCGAGCGTCCACTCCGGCCCGAGGACGTGATCCGGACCGTCTACCACGTCCTGGGCATCGACCCCCTCCACGAGTTCCCCAACGAGTCCGGCCGGCCCATGGCCGTCATGAACCGGGGCCGGCCGATCGCCGAGTTGATCGGATGAATATGCTTGCGGTCATCGCCCTGGTTGCGCTCGCCGAAGGTCCCGCCCCGATCGCCGTCGACGTGCCGGCCCGCGACGCTCCGGTGAGCTATGCGAAGGAGATCGCCGACATCATCGACGCCAAATGCGTCGGCTGCCACAACGCGACGTTGGCCGAGGGGAAGCTGACGATGGAGGGCGTCCCCGGGCTCCTCAAGGGGGGCAAACGCGGGCCGTCGGTGGTCCCGGGGAAGTCCGACGAGAGCCTCCTGTTCCGGATGGGGGCGCATCGCTCCGAGCCGGTCATGCCGCCGAAGGAGAAGAAGGACCAGGCGCCGCTGACGCCCGGGGAGCTGGGGCTCCTCAAGCTCTGGATCGACGCCGGGGCGAAGGACGACTCGGCCGAGGCCCCCGGGCCGGCGCCGGTCACCCTGGGCCAGCTGCCGCCGGGGGTCCGACCGATCGTGGCGGTCGACCTGACGGCCGACGGCAAGCTCGTCGCGGCGGGGCGGGGGAACCGGGTCTGTCTGTATGAGGTCGCCTCGGGGAAGGAGCTGGCCGCGCTCGGCGGGCACCGGGACATCATCCAGTCGCTCCGGTTCAGCCCGGACGGGAAAAAGCTGGCGGCTGGCAGTTATGAATATGCGACGGTCTGGGACCTCCCGGGCGACCCCTCGGCCCCTGTCGGCGAGCCCTGGCAGTTCGGGCCCCATGCGTTCCGGGTCCTGGCGATCGACTTCAGCCCCGACGGCAAGCTCATGGCCACGGGGGGCGGCGAACCTTCAAGGACCGGCGAGGTCAAGCTCTGGGACGTGGCGACCGGCCGCCTGGTCCGGTCGCTGGACGCGCTCCACACCGACACCGTGTTCGGCCTCCGGTTCAGCCCCGACGGATCGAAGCTGGCCACGGCCTCGGCCGACAAGTTCCTCAAGGTGATCCGGGTAGAGGACGGCAAGGATTTGAAGTCGTTCGAGGGGCACACGCACCACGTCCTGGCGGTCGACTGGTCGGGCGACGGCAAGCAGCTCGTCACCGGCGGGGCCGACAGCGTGCTCAAGGTCTGGGACTTCGAGACCGGCGAGCAGCTCCGGACCCTCGCCGCCGCCGGCAAGCAGGTGACGGCCGTCCGGTGGGTCCCCGGCAAGCCGCTGGTGGCGGGGGCCTCGGGCGACTCGACGGTCCGCTACTGGAACCCGATCGGCAGCGGGAACATCCTGCGGACATTCACCGGCGCGAGCGATTACGTTTTCGGCGTGGCCGTCTCGGCCGACGGCAAGCTCGTCGCGGCGGGCGGGGCCGACGGGGCGCTGTTCCTCTGGAACGGGGACGACGCCAAGGTGATCCGGAAAGTCGAGGCAGCCGCGAAGTGACGCCCCATCAATCCGGCGTCGGCCTTTTTGGGTCACGGGTCGCGTGGAACCGCCGCGTCAGGACGCCCCCGATCAGGGCGGACATCAGGCAGGACAAGGCATAGCCAATCCGGCGGAACATCTTCGGACTCACCGCGAAGGGTTCTTTGCTCGGATCGACCATGTTGTATTGGGTCACCCGGTCCGGCCTGGTCCAGACCTCCCAGGCGCCTGGAAACGGTGTGGGCGGCATCACACCGGCCGGGCCGAAGGTCGTCACCGGTCCCGTCGTGGGGACGGTGTAGGGATAGGCGATGTCGAGGATCGCCGTGATCACCAGGTCCTGACCGATCAGAGAATACATCCCCGGCCCGTAGATGGCGAGGAAGCAGGCCCAGCCGCAGGTCGCCAAGCCGACCCAGAAGGCCCGGGCCCGACCCCGCCTGTAGACCGTGGTGAGGACGGCGATCGTCAGGGTCGCCAGGATCGCGGAGAAGGCGGCGTTCCCCACGATCGGCGAGGGATGGATCAGGGCGGCGTGGCGACGCCCACCAGGGCGACCGCGACCAGCAGGCCGGCGATCGAGGTCCGGAACCATCGCATGGGGCCGCTCCGAGGGGCGTTCGGCGAAGAGGTGATCGCGATGAGAGTGGGTCGGTGATCGAAGAGACAGGGGCAGGCCGGCATCCCGGCTCTCCTCCGAGGCTGGCGAAACGGCCGCTGTCGGCCGATAGAACGAGATGGGATGCGACGTGTCCCGGTCGGCGGAGTTCGGGTTGCCGGGTTCCGCCGCTTGGATTACATTCCGCCATCCTGACACCGACCGGTCCGGACCGGATCGACGCCCCCCGGGGCCCGTCCGGTCTTGACCGGCTCCCGTCAGCTCCTTTCAGGGAAGAAGGGATGAGGCACGTGGTCGCCACCGTGGAACAACTCGCTGCCCTGGTTCGGGGCCGGGTGGAAGGGGACGGCAGCGTCCCGATCAATTCGGCGAGGCCGGTCGGTGAGGCCGGGCCGGGAGACATCACGTTCATCGAGAGCGAGCGGTACGCCAAGCTCCTCAAGGCGTCCCCCGCCTCGGCTGCGATCGTCGGCCCGCACTTCAAGAACGCCAAGCCGGAGATGCCGGTCATTGAGGTCGACGACCCGATCACCGCCTTCCTCACCGTCCGGACCCACCTGGTCGGAGTCGGCAGGCCGCGATGGGTCGGTGTCCACAAGATGGCCGCCGTGTCCGACTCGGCCGTCCTGGGGAGCGACGTGGCCGTCCACGCCTTCGTCGCGATCGGCGAGGACGTGGTGGTCGGCGACGGGTCCACCCTGCACCCTGGGGCCGTGATTGGCGACCGCTGCAAGCTCGGCAAGGGCTGCGTCATCCACCCCAACGCGGTGCTCTATGCCGACGTGATCCTGGGCGACCGCGTCGAGGTCCACTCCGGGACGGTCGTCGGCGGCGATGGGTTCAAGTACCACATGGTCGACGGCAAGCACGTCAAGGTCCCGCACTCCGGTAAGGTCGAGCTGGGCGACGACGTCGAGATTGGCTCGAATTGCACGATCGACCGGGCCACGTTCGAGACGACCCGGATCGGCGAGGGGACCAAGGTCGACAACCTCGTGATGATCGGCCACAACAACCAGATCGGCCGACACAACTTGCTCTGCGGCCAGGTCGGGATCGCCGGGAGTTGCAAGACCGGTGACTACGTCGTCATGGCCGGCCAGGCCGGGATCAAGGACCACACCGAGATCGGCGACAAGGTGATCGTCGGCGCCCAGGCGGGCGTCCACCGGAACATTTCCGCCGGGCAGAGCGTCCTCGGCTCGCCCGCCCTCCCCGTCCGCGAGCAGCGGCGGCTCTTCCAGATGATCGCCCGCCTCCCCGAGATGCACAAGCAGCTCCGCGTGCTGGCCGCCCACCTCGCTCTGCTCGGCCCCGCCGCCCCGCCGCTGTCCGAGGAAGACCCGACGGGATTCTGAATGTCGGAAGTGGACAATGATCGATGGGCGATGGGCGATGGGCGATGGGCGATGGGCGATGGGCGATGGGCGATGGGCAAGAGGTATGGGTCGGTTCCCGCACTCCTCGCCGCTTCGTCCATCCTTGATTCCTCGCGATCGATCGCGAACCGCTTCTTTGATCCTCGACGACCCGAATGGGGAGGATTCCCATGATCTCGATCCGTACACGCAGCCAGATGGCCGCCGCCCTCGCCGTCGTCGCCCTGGCCACGCTGTCCCCGGTCCCGGCCGCCTCGGGCGGGCCGATCTCGGACATGCTCGCCCGCCACCGCCAGCACCGGCAAATGCGGATCCCGCCGATAGACAAGCCGTTCTCCGGCAAGCCGGTCAAGGACGTCAGCCCGTCCAGCCTCTCGGGCCGGTTCAAGAAGCGGTTCTCGCTGACCCGGCCCGACGGCTCTTCGCTGACCTCGGGGGGGCTGTTCTCCCCGAAGGCCGACCCGGGATTCACGAAGACCTCGCGCTGAGGCCGACCCGCCGGGCGACCGGCCGCCGGGAACCTCTTTACCGACCCATCGGAGATCGGGCTTTGGCTTTGCTCTCGTCGCATCGGATCCGGTCCCGCGGCCGGTTGGCGTTGGACCCGCCGATTGGGCTCCTGGCCGGGAGCGGCCGGTTCCCGATCCTGTTCGCCGAGGCGGCCAGGAGGCAGGGGCTGAAGGTCGCCTGCGTCGGGATCCGCTTCGAGGCCTCCGAGTCCCTTCGCGACCTCTGCGACTCGTTCGAGGTCGTCGGCGTCTCCAAGCTCGGCGGGATGATCCGGTCGTTTCGGCGCCAGGGCGCCCGACGGGTCGTGATGGCGGGCAAGGTGACCAAGAGCGTGATGTACACCCCCGGCCGGCTCCTCCGGCTCTGGCCCGACTACCGGATGGCTCGGTTCTGGCTCCACTCACTGGCCGACAAGCGGGACGACTCGATCCTGCTGGGCGTGATCGCCGAGTTCGAGCGGGACGGGATGAGCTTCGCCTCGGCCCTGGACTATTGCCCGGAGCTGCTCGTGACCCAGGGAGTTCTGACCCGCCGGCGCCCCAGCGCCGCCGAGATGAAGGACGTGGAGTTCGGCTGGATGCTCGCCAAGGAGATGGGCCGGCTCGACGTGGGCCAGTCCGTCGCCATCAAGGAGTGTGCCGCCGTCGCCGTCGAGGCGATCGAGGGGACCGACCGCTGCATCGAGCGTGCCGGCCAGCTTTGCCGGGCCGGCGGCTGGACCCTGGTCAAGGTCGCCAAGCCCCAGCAGGACATGCGGTTCGACGTCCCGACCATCGGCGTGACGACGATCGATAACCTCCATAAGGCCGGCGCCCGGGTCCTGGCCATCGAGGCCAACCGGACAATCGTCATCGACCAGCCCGACGTCGTGGCGCTGGCCGATCGGTACGGGATGACGATCGTGGCGCTGGATCGTGTCTCGGGGGAAGCCAGTGGCTGACGATCGCGACGGGATTTTCCGTCACTCGTCCAGGCGATAGCGTCCAAAGTCTGGGTGTTGACTATGGTGCTTGACGATCAGGATCCGGAGGTCGTCCCCCTCGACTCGATCATAGATTGCGAATGGGAACTGCCTCATCGTCCGGGACCGCAAGTCCCTCTCGACCGCCGGTCAGAGGGAGGGAATCTCTGGACTTCGGTGATCGTCCTATCGATCTCGGCCATGAATCGTTGGCCCAATCCCGCCGAACGCGCCTGAGAGAAGCGGGCGGCTACCGCCAACTCCTCCTCGGCCTCCGGGCTGTCGATCAATCGCATCCCATGGCCCGCCGCATGGACGCCATGACTTCTCCATGGGTCCGCCCGATCACGGCCCCGGAAGTCAAGTCGGCATCACACCGGAGGGCTTGCTCGATCGCATCCCGCTCCCCTCCGTCGCTCAGTCCCTCGTCGATGCTTTCCCAGAGAGCTTGAGCGATGGCGATTCGCTCCTCCAACGGGAGGGCCATTCACTGCTCGGCCAATGGTCGCGTCGACATGAATCGCTCCTTGCGCGGACACCGATCGGTGGACGTCATCCGCCGCCCGCGATTTTTGGCAATCGCCCGGCTTCGACCGTCCTGACGATGATCTCGGCGACGACGGGCAGTCCAAGGCTCTGGGAGTCGAGGACGAGGTCGTAGTTGTGTGGGTCGTAAGCGTCGAAGCGGTGCATGGTCCGGACGAAGTGAGCCCGACGGCGGTCGAGGTCGCGAGCGGCCCGGCGGGCGGTCCGGACGGAGACGCCCATCCGCTCGGACAGGCGGACGGCCCGGTCTTTAGCCGGGGCGATGATCCGGACGGAAAGAGTCTCCTCCCTCGGCAGGAGGAACCCGGCGCCTCGGCCGATGATGACCGACTCGCCGGCCTTGCCGATCGCCTCGACGAGCTTGGCCAGGTGGTCCAGGTATGCCTCCTGCGGGGCGTAGTGCTCCTCGCGGAGGGGGAGGATCCAGTCCTGGACGACGCTCGGGGCCAGCTCGTCGAAGGTCCGGACCTCGTCGGTCCCCAGTTCCATCCGGCTGGCGATGGCCTCGATCAGCTCGTGATCGAAGACCTTCCAGTCGAGCCGGGTCCCGACCATCCGGCCGACCGTCCCGGCCCCGGCGCCGGCCTCCCGACTGATGCAGACGTTGCGGAACCGGGCGACCGTGGAAGGAAGCCCGACCACCTCGGCCGGCTTCGAGCCCCGGTTGAACAGCCAGCGCGAGAGCGCACCGGGCCATCGGCGGGCCCCGGCCGGGATCGGCCCTCCGGCCTGGGGAGTGGGTTCGGGCGAGGCCATGCGACGTGGTCCCCGGGATCGGTCGACCGCTCCGAAGGGCCCGCGGCGGCCCCGTGGACCGGGCGGCGATCCTCCCAGTTTAGGGGGACGCTTGTCGAAAAGGAAGGCGGCGTCAGCCGGACCCAATCACCCTGTAATCCTTACAAGGGGTCGCGTCCCGGACGTGGGCCGCGAAATTCGAAAAGATTTCCTCAAGTCGGGCTACGAGCCGGATTAGACGATGATGGATCTCCTTTCGTAAATCGGACGGCACGAGCTTTGCCTTGAGTCTTTCCGACGCCGACCGCTCGACACCGAGTAGGTCGGCCCGATCAGGCGAGATCCGGAAGAGGAGATTGACCGCATGATGCGAAATCGACGCCACACGCTGCTCTGGATGAAGGACCTCCTGGACCACATGAACCAGTGCCACGAACAGCTCCAGTGGGCGGCCGACGGGCCAACCGAGGCATACCTGGCCGAGACCCTTCTGGGGAACCTCACCGAGTGTCAGAAGCTTTGCGAGCAGCTCAAGCCCGGCCCGTCGATGGGCAAGCGGCTGGCGGCCTCGGCTTGAGCCGAGGCGGTCGCGGCCCGGCCCTTGCGAGGGCGGAGCGGGGCGGCTAGTCTGATCGGGCCGGGCGGGGCCGTCGGGCCGGTGGTCCCGGCCCGCGGAGGGCCCGGCCGGGAGCCCCCCCATGATCGCGCCGGAAGCCCATCCCGTTGTCGAGTTCACGGTCGACTCGCTCCGGGTCGTCGTCCACGAGGACCGGGCCCGGATGGGCCGGGCCGCCGCCGAGGGGGTGGCGCGGGCGATCGCCGCGAGACGGGCGGACGCGCCGGAGGTCCGGGTCGTCTTCGCCGCGGCGCCGAGCCAGGACGAGTTCCTGGCGGCGCTGGTCGCCTATCAGGGGATCGACTGGTCGGGCGTGGTCGGCTTCCATATGGACGAGTACCTCGGGCTCGGCCCCGACCACCGGGCCTCGTTCCGTCGCTACCTCCAGGAGCGGCTCTTCCGCCTGGCCGGGCTGGGGGCTGACCGCCTCCGGCTGATCCCCGGCGAGGAGACGGATCGACCGCTCCGGACCGCCTTGGCTTATGAGCAGGCCCTGCTCGACGAGCCGGTCGACATCGTCTGCGTCGGGATCGGCGAGAACGGCCACCTGGCGTTCAACGACCCGCCGGTCGCCGACTTCCTCGACCCGGTCCTGGTCAAGGTGATCCGGCTCGATGCCGCCTGCCGGCAGCAGCAGCTCCACGACGGCTGCTTCGACCGGCTGGAGGACGTCCCCACCCACGCCTACACCTTGACGGTCCCCGCCCTGATGGCGGCCCCGGTGGTCTCGGTGGTCGTCCCCGGCCCCCGGAAGGCCGAGGCGGTCCTGGCCACCGTCCGGGGGCCGATCGGCGAATCCTGCCCGGCCTCGGCCCTCCGGAACCACCCCGGAGCGGTGCTCCACCTCGACCGCGAATCGGCCCGCCTCCTGATCTGACCGGGCCCCCGGGCCGGGATCGCTCCGTCCCGGCCCGGGTCCGCATCGATCCGCCCTGGCTCACTTCGGGGCGGGCTTCGCGGCCTCATCATCCCCCGGCGGCTCGGGCAGGGGCGGGGGCGGGCGGAAGTCGAGGACGACCCCGCGGGCCGTCTCGCCCGGCCGGACCTCGACGACGACGGCCCCTTGCCAGGGCTCGGCGGGCATCCGGCCTTGCTTCAAGATCTCCTCCCGGCCGCCGAGGTCTTGCAGGCTGTGCGGGTCGCTGTAGGCGTCGTGCCCGGCCTTCAGGCCGTAGCGGCCGGGCGGGAGCCCTTCAAGCCGGAACGAGCCGTCGGCGGCCACCCGGGCCTGCCCTTTGCGGATGGTCTCGTCGAAGGCGACGACCCAGATCATCCCGGCCATCGGCGGCGGGACGTTCTCGACCCGCCCCTCGATCGAGCCCCCTTCGACGGCGGCGATGTCCACCCGCCGCGACGACTCTCCCATCTTCAGCTCGAACGGCCCGACGACCGTCGGGGCCCGGCCCGGCTCCTCGTGGACGAGGAACCACCGGCCCGGCTTGAGGCCCTCGACGGCGAATGAGCCGTCGACGCCCACGGGCGAACAGGCGAACTCATAGCCGCCCCGGACCACGGTCCGGCCCCGACGGATCGGGACGTTGATCCGATCCATGCTCCGGAACGCCTGCCAGGCCCCCACCCGCCCGCCGGCGGGCTTGCCGTCGCGGGTGACGACCCCGGTCAGCCCGTCCCGCTCCTTCCTGGCCTGGTCCCCCTTCTCTCGGGCCAGCTTGACGACGATCCCCGCCAGGTCCTGATGGGCGGCGATCTTGCCGAGGAAGACCTCGCCGTCGAGGTAGCCGTCGGCGGTGATCCCGATGTGATACTCTTCCGCGATCCCTTCGTAGGTGATGCCGAACCGCCCGGGTTCGGACTGCCGGAACTCGCTCAGTCACCCCCGGAGCGAGGTGGTCCCGTCGGGCTTGTGCGTGACAATGCAGAGCTGGACGGTCACGATGTTCACCGGGCCGTCGGTCTCGGCGTCGACCGCCGACCCGAGGATCGTGTACGCCCTGCGGACGACCAGCCGGAGCTTTTCCCGATGCTCGCCGATCGGGAAGGGCCTGGGGGCGAAGTAGTTGTTGGACCGGACCTGGACTTCCTGGGCGGCCTTCCCGGCGCCCCCGATGGCGAATCGGCCCTCGGCATCGGTGGTCGCGGCCAGCTTGTAGTCGTAGTCGGGGATGATCTCGACCCCGGGCGCGGGCTTGCCGTCCTGGTCGACCACGAGGCCCCGGATCGGTACCTCGTCTTCGAACTTCACGTCGCCGAGATCCTCCTCGGCCACCCCCGGCACCGCCTTGCGGCCCGCGTGCGTCAGGACCTTGCCGGGGGCGGTGAGGGACAGGGACACCTCGCCGGCGGGCAGGGCCTCGGTCCGGAACCGGCCCTCGAGGTCGGTGGCGAGTTCCCAGGTTTTCTGGTCCGAGCCGATGGTGTGGCCGAGGATTTGGTGGTAGACCTCGACCGACAGCTTCGCCCCGGCGACCGCGATCCCCCGGGCGTCGACCGCCCGCCCCGCGAACCTCGTCCCGGGCACCAGAGTGAGGGTCCCGAGGTCGCGGTCCTTGCCGGCGAAGACGCGGATGTCCTCCCACCGCTCGCGGGCCAGGCCCGCCCCCGAGGCCCAGATGGTCAGGGTTCTGGCCTCGGCGATCGGCCCGAGCCGGAACCGACCGTCGACGTCGGCCTTGACCCGGCCGACCTCGTCGCGGAAGGCGATGGCCCAGAGTTCCGCGCCGGCAACCGGGCGGCCCTGCCCGTCGACCACCCGCCCGACGACCGCGCCGGCCCGGGTCGTGTCGCCCTCGCCGGCCCGGGATCCCGCCGGGCCCCATGCCGCCATCGCCGCCATCGCCAGGATCGGGACGGTGGATCGTGCCATCATCGGTCGCCTCCTCTTGCCTTGCCGGGTCTCGGAAACCCGGCCCCCCGGGGTGGGGCGGCCAGGCCGGCCCATCTTACAACGGTTGTCGGAAGCCTGGCAATCCACCCTTCGGCGTGGCACCGAGGCCGGATCGGTTGTCGAGCGGGGTGGCCGGTGGCTACAATCGGGCGATCGACCGGGCCGGGCCCTCGGCGGCGGTCGCCGATAACGCTCGGGCTCGACGCGACTTTGAAGGACCGGCGATGGCCGACGAAGCCTCCTTGAAGACCCCGCTGCACGACTGGCACCGGAGCCACGGGGGCCGGCTCGTCGGATTCGGCGGCTGGTCGATGCCCGTGCAGTACTCGACCATCGTCGAGGAGCACAACGCCGTCCGGAATCGCGTCGGCCTCTTCGACATCAGCCACATGGGCCGGATCCGGTTCGAGGGGCCCGAGGCCCTGGGCTGGCTGGAGCGGGTCACCACCAACCGCGTGGCCGCCCTGGCCCCCGGCCAGATCCAGTACAGCCTGATGGTCGACGAGCGGGGCGGGATGATCGACGACATCCTCGTCTACCGGAAGCCCGACGGCTCGTATTTCATGGTCTGCAACGCCTCGAACCGGCCGGAGGTCCTCGGCCAACTGGAGACGCACCGGGCCGGGTTCGAGGCGAACCTGGAAGACCTGACCTTCCACACGGCCATGATCGCCGTCCAGGGGCCCGCCGCCCTGGCCGTCGCCCAGCGCCACCTCGACGCCCCGCTGACCGACCTGCCGTATTACCACTGCGCGACCGGGACGTTCCGGGGGTCCGAGGCGCTGGTCAGCCGGACCGGCTACACCGGCGAGGACGGCTTCGAGCTGATCGTCCCGAAGGAGGAGGCCCCGGCCGCCTGGGACGCCCTGATGGACGCCGGCCGGGTCTTCGGGATCCAGCCCTGCGGCCTTGGGGCGCGCGACACGCTCAGGTTCGAGGCCGCCATGCCGCTCTACGGCCACGAGATGGACCGGACCGTCAACCCTTACGCCGTCGGCCTCGGCTGGGCCGTCAAGCTCAAGAAGGGGGAGTTCGTCGGCCGCGAAGCCCTGATCGGGTTCAAGGCCGACCCCGGCCGCGCCCGGGTCGGCCTGGCGCTGGAAGGCAAGCGGATCCCCCGCCAGGGCTGCCCCGTCACGCGCGGAGGCCAGGCCGTCGGCGTGGTGACCTCCGGGACCTTCGCCCCGACCCTCGGCCGGACCCTGGCGATGGCCCTGGTCCGCCCCGACGCGGCCGGGCTCGACACCCCCCTGACCGTCGACGTCCGCGGCCACGACGAGCCGGCGCGGGTCGTCCCGCTCCCCTTCTACCGTCGGGCCACGTCCCCGGCCTGACCCTCCCCCGGTTCTCTCCTGGATCAGGATCAACCATGGACCCGACGACCCTGAAGTACACCCCGACCCATGAATGGGTGCACCTCGACGGCGACGTCGCCACCCTCGGGATCTCCAAGTTCGCCGTCGACCAGCTCACCGATCTGATCATGATCGACCTGCCCAAGGTCGGCGCCACGCTGACCCAGGGCAAGCCGTTCGGCGAGGTCGAGAGCGTCAAGGCGGTCAGCGACCTCTACGCCCCGATCGGCGGCGAGGTCGTCGAGGTCAACGAGGCCGTCGCCCAGGACGTCCAGATCCTCGCCGAAGACCCCTATACCAAGGGCTGGCTGGTCAAGGTCAAGGTCGCCGACCCCGCCCCGGTCGCCGCCCTGCTCGACCATGCCGCTTATCAGGCCAAGGTGGCCGACGAGGCGCACTGAACGACATTCGAGATCGAGGTCCCAACAATGCACCCCGAGCCTCACGAGAGTCGTCTGTCTTCCGAGGAACTCGCGAGTTGGTTAGACCGCCAGGGTCCGGAGAGCTGGTGGCTGGTCGACGGCGATCCGCTTTTGACGGGCCTGCTTTCTTTCCCCTGCACGGGTTACGTGCTGGCGACCGACTCGCGTCGCTCTTGAATACGCTGTATGCGGAAGATCCTAGCCTATTCGATGCGTTGGCCAAGGCCCAGGAATTGGCGGACCTCTTCCGCAGACCAGTTCAGATCGATCAAGAACTTCGACACCCCCAGTAGGACCACCTCCGGAGCCTGCAGGGCTCCTCAACGTCGGTGGCCCGCAGAAGACGAGGGTGTCCTACCCACCAGCTTTCCGCCCTCCCGCAGAGCCGGCCGCGAGGCCGTCCCGGATCGAATCATGGCTTATATCGCGAACACTCCGGACGATGTCCGCGTCATGCTCGGCGCGATCGGGCTCGACTCGCTCGACCAGCTCTTTGACATGATCCCGCCCGAATACCGCCTGGGCCGGCCCCTGGCGATCCCCGAGGCGCTCAGCGAGCTGGAGCTGACCTCCGAGGTCGGGGCCCTCCTGGCCAGGAACCGGGGGGCCGACCTCCGCCCCTGCTTCCTCGGCGGCGGCGCCTACGACCACTTCATCCCCGCCGTGGTCGACAACCTGGCCAGCCGCGGCGAGTTCTACACCGCCTACACCCCGTACCAGGCCGAGGCCAGCCAGGGGACGCTCCAGGCGACCTTCGAGTATCAAACCCTGGTCGCCCAGATCACCGGGATGGACGTCTCCAACGCCAGCCTCTATGACGGCGGCTCGGCGGTGGCGGAGGCGGTCCTGATGGCGATGACCGTCACCCGCCGGCTCGGCCGGGTCGTGGTCGCCGGCTCGGTCCACCCCGAGCACCGCCAGATCCTGGCCACCAACCTCGCCAACCTGGAGCCCGAGCTGGTCGAAGTCCCCGCCCGCGACGGCAGGGTCGAGCCCGCCGATCTCGCCGCCGCGATCACCGAAGACACGGCGGCCGTCGTGGTCGCCTATCCCAACTTCTTTGGCCAGCTCGAAGACATCGACCAACTCGTCGCCGCCGCGCGGGCCAAGGGGGCGCTGGCGATCGTCTCGGTGGACCCGATCAGCCTGGGGCTTCTCCGGCGGCCGGGGAGCTACGACGCCGACATCGTGGTGGGCGAGGGGCAGTGCCTGGGGAATCCGCTGGGCTATGGCGGCCCGTACCTGGGGATCCTGGCCTGCCGTGAGTCGATGGTCCGTAAGATGCCGGGCCGGGTGGTCGGCGAGACGGTCGATCGCCGCGGCAAACGCTGCTTCGTCCTGACCTTGCAGACCCGCGAGCAGCACATCCGCCGCGAGAAGGCGACCTCGAACATCTGCACCAATCAGGGGCTTCTGGCCCTCCGGGCGAGCATCTACCTGGCGGCCCTGGGGCCCGGCGGGCTCCGGGAGGTGGCCGAGCTTTCGACCCGCAAGGCCCACTACGCGGCCGATCGGCTGGCCGAGGTTCCCGGCCTGGCGATGGCCTTCCCCGGCCCTTTCTTCAAGGAGTTCGTCGTCCGGTCGGAGAAGGACCCCGCCGCGGTCCTGGCCGAAGTCGGCCGCCTCGGCTACCACGGCGGGATCGCCCTGGGCCGGTGGTATCCCGAACTCGCCGACTCGATCCTGGTCGCCGTCACCGAGAAGCGGACCAGGGCGGAGATCGACGGGCTGGCGGAGGCTTATCGGGAGGCGCTGGCCTGAAACCGGTGGCGACCAGGACCGAGGACACATGTCGATCCTGCTGATAATCGTTGATCCCGGCCGACGAGGTCGCCGTCTCCGATGAACTCTCGCTCGCGGAGAAATCGTTTCCCGCCGGAGAAGGGCGGTAGTAGGCCTCGAACCCGGGCTTCCCCAGATGACTGAAAGCGGCGCCGCCCGCCGCATATCCCCAAGCTCATCCATTAAAACCATGGACAGACTCGACCCTCCCAAGCTGCTCTTCGAATCGAGCCGCCCCGGGCGATCGACGGCGATCGTGCCGCGGTCGGACGTCCCCGATCGGCCGCTCGAAGCACTGATCCCCGCCGGGCACCTGGCGCCCTCGGCGCCGGTGCTCCCGGAACTGGGGGAGCTGGACATCGTCCGGCATTATACGAACCTTTCGACATCGAATATGTCGATCGATGCGAATTTCTATCCGCTCGGCTCGTGCACGATGAAGTACAACCCGAAGCGGAACGAGCGGCTGGCGGGGCTTCCGGGCCAGTCGGCGCAGCACCCGTATCAGGACGAGTCGACGCTCCAGGGGACGCTCGGGTTCCTCCACGAGTTGCAGGGGATGTTGGCCGAGATTGCCGGACTCCACGCGGTCAGCCTCCAGCCGGCGGCCGGGGCGCAGGGTGAGCTGACGGCGCTCCTGGTCGCCGCGGCGTACTTTCGGGACCGGGGGGAAGAGCGGACCAAAGTCCTGGTCCCCGACAGCGCCCACGGAACCAACCCGGCCTCGGCTAACCTCGCCGGGTTCCAGGCCGTCACGATCAAGAGCAACGCGAAGGGCCTGGTGGACCTCGACGACTTCCGGGCCCACCTCGACGACCAGACCGCCGTGTTCATGATGACTAACCCGAACACCGTCGGGCTGTTCGACCCCCAGGTCGGCGCCATCGCCGAGCTGCTCCACGAGCGAGGGGCCTTGCTCTACCTGGACGGGGCCAACATGAACGCCATCCTCGGGATGGTCCGGCCGGGCGACATGGGCGTCGACCTGATGCACTACAACCCCCACAAGACCTTCTCCGGGCCGCACGGCGGCGGGGGGCCCGGCGCCGGGCCGATCGCGGTCCGATCGCACCTGGCCCCGTACCTCCCCGCGCCGCTGGTGGCGAAGGGGGACGACGGGACCTATCGCCTCGACCACGACCGGCCCCAAACGATCGGCCGGGTCCGGGCGTACTTCGGCAACGTCGGCGTCCTGTTCCGGGCCTACTGCTATATCAAGAGCCAGGGGCCCGACGGACTCAAGGCGGTCGCGCAGCACGCGGTCCTGAACGCTAACTACCTGATGTCGCTGGTCAGGCACGTCTACCCGGTCCCGCTGGGGGATCGGTGCATGCACGAGTTCGTCGCCTCGGCCCGCTCGATGGCCCGCGACCGGGGCGTCCGCGCGATGGACATCGGCAAGCGGCTGATCGATTACAACTACCACGCCCCGACGGTCTACTTCCCGCTGATCGTCCCCGAGGCGATGATGATCGAGCCCACCGAGACCGAGAGCCGCGAGACCCTGGAGGCGTTTGCCCGTGCCCTCCTGGCGATCGCCGAGGAGGACCCCGAGACGCTCCACTCGGCCCCGAGCACCACTCCCATCTGCCGGCCCGACGAGGTCCTGGCCGCCAGGAAGCCCGTCCTGAAGTGGTCACCAGGCGCGACGCCGGCCGAGGCGGCACCAGTCCACCGCCGGGATGGATCGATCCCCGCCCCGACCCATTGAGCCCCGTCGCCCGGGGCTTGCGGTCGGCCCCGGGATCGGACAGGCTAGGGGGAGGAAAGAATTCGGACTCGCGCGGGAGGGTGCGCCATGAACCTGCGGGTAAAATCCCTCGGCGGCGTGTTTGCCCTGAGCTGCGGGCTGATCTTCGTCATCGCGATCTGGCCGGCCTGCGCCTGCGTGCCGATGGAATATCGGGAGGTCGCCGTCGACTCGCTCCCGGAGGACGTCCGGGCGAATGCCGAGGAGGTCGAGCCCGGGATCCGCCCGAAGCGGGCCTGGTCGTTCGGGCCCTCGCCGCTCCTCAGGAGCGGCCATGTCGCCGGCTACCTGATCCGCGGCCGGACGCCCGGCTCGTGGTGGGACCGGGACTTCAAGCTCCACGTCGCCCGCTCCACGCCCGCCGAGGAGTCGATCGAGCTCCGGCCGATCGATGGGATCGGACCTCCCTAGGAGCTTCGCCCGGTGTCGATCGTCGTCGAGGACTTCCACAAGACTTATGACCGGACCGAGGCCGTCGCCGGCCTCTCGTTCGAGGTGGAGCCGGGGGAGATCCTCGGGCTGGTCGGGCCCAACGGGGCGGGCAAGACGACCACGATGCGAGCCCTGGCCGGGATCCTGGATCCGTCGAGCGGCCGGCTGGCGATCGCCGGTCACGACCTCCGCCGCGCGCCGGTCGCCGCCAAGTCGGCCTTGGCCTACGTCCCGGACGACCCGCACCTCTTCGACAACCTGACGATCTGGGAGCACTTCCAGTTCGTCGCCGCCGCCTACCGGCTGGGCGACTGGTCGGCCTCGGCCGAGATGCTCCTGAAGCAATTCGAGCTGCTGGAGAAGCGCGACGCGCCCTGCTCGGACCTGTCGCGGGGGATGCGGCAGAAGGTCGCGATCTGCTGCGGCTACCTCCACGAGCCCGGGGCGATCATGCTCGACGAGCCGCTGACCGGGCTCGACCCGCGCGGGATCCGGACGATGCAGGACTCGATCCGGGCCCGGGCGGCGGCCGGGGCGGCGGTGATGATCAGCTCGCACCTGCTCTCGCTTGTCGAAGACCTTTGTACCTCGATCCTCCTGATGCACCGGGGCCGGAAGCTCCTCCACGGCAACCTCTCCGACCTCCGCCGCGAGGCCGTCGAGGGGGGCCGGGCCGAGTCGCTGGAGGACCTGTTCTTCCGGCTCACCGAGGCCCCCGAGGCCCCGGTGGCCGCCGTTGCGACGGAGCCCTGAACGTGGACCGATCGCTCTGGCTCCTGATGCGGCTCCGGGCCTGGGCCACGCTCCGCCGGATGAAGAAGTCGCTGTCGCGGCCCAAGGGGATCGCGATGGCGGTGGTCATGGTCCTCTTTTTCGTCTTTTGGGTGACCTCGGTCGCCACCGCTTCCTGGTTCGCTCCGCCGCCCCCGCTGGAGCCGATCCGCCGGTTCGCGCCTCTGGGGATCTTGGTCTTCACCGTCGGCTCGCTCCTGTTCTCCGCCGGGGAGCAGGCACTGTACTACACGCCGGCCGAGGTGACGTTCCTGTTCGCCGGGCCGTACCGGAAGCGGCAGCTCCTGGCCTACAAGCTGGTCGTGACCGTGCTGCTTTGCCTGTTCTCGGCTTTGTTCCTGGCCCTGGCCGGCAAGATGATTTCGCCGGGGCCGGTCTCGGCGTTCGTCGGGTCGTTCCTGCTGGTGCTGTTCCTCCAGGTCTTGCAGATGGTCGTCGGGCTGGCGGCGGCGACGTTGGGGGCCCTGGCCTGGAGCCGGGGTCGGCGGCTGGTCCTGGGCGGCGTGATCGTGCTGCTGGGGCTAGCCGCTGCCTCGGCGGGACGCGAGCTGGGCGGAGCGGGCTGGAAGGAGGCGTTGACCAAGATCGAGCGGTCGCCGGTGGCTTCGACCGTCCTGGCCCCGTTCCGCTGGTTCGTCCTGGCGTTCACCGCCGAGCGGATCTGGCCCGACCTGGTCAAGTGGTCGGCGCCGGGGGTCCTGATCGACGCCGGTCTGATCGGCCTGGTCTTCGCCCTCGACGCGAGATACCTGGAGGCGGCCTCGGCGTCGAGCGGCCGGCGGTTCGCCCGGCTCCAGCGGATGGGGGGCGGGGGCGGCGTCCGGTCGGTAGCGACCCGGAGGGCGGGCCTGCTCCGGTTCCGCCCGCCGGCCGCGCCGTGGTGGGGGGGCGTGGGCCCCAACCTCTGGAGGCAAATGACCACGGCGCTGGGGGACCCGGCCCGGATGGTCGGGGCCGTCGGGATCCTCACCATCGTCCCGGTCCTGATGATGGTCGTGATCCCCCGGAACGCTCCGAACGCCCAGCCGGTCCCTTATGTCTGCATGGGGATGATCGCCTACCTGTCGATCCTCCTGAGCTTCCTGCTGCCCTACGACTTCCGGGGCGACGTGGACCTGATGGAGGAACTCAAGACGCTCCCGATCGCCCCAAGCCGGCTGGCGTTGGGCCAGGTCTTGACGCCGACGCTGGTGGCGACCGCCGCGCAGGCGATCGCGATGGCCGTGGTCATGCTGGGTCTGGGGGGGCTCGGCGTGGTGGCCTGGTCGATCCTGGCGTTCCTTCTGCCGGTCAATCTGGTCTTCTACGCGATCGAGAACCTCTTGTTCCTCTGGTATCCCTCGCGGATCGTCGCGGGCCAGTTCGACGTGATGGCGATCGGCCGGCAGATGCTCTTTTTGCTCGCCAAGGGGCTCGGCCTGGGACTGGCCTCGGGCCTGGCGACCCTGGCCGGTGGGGCCGCCTACTTCGCGACCGGCGGGAGCCTCGGGGCGGGGCTCGTCGTCGCCTGGGTCGCGATCTCGGCCTGCGCCCTGGCGATGGTCCCGCTGGTCGGGCAGGCCTTCGCGCGGTTCGACGTCGCCCGCGACGTGCCGGCTTGAGGGGATGGCTGGATCCGTCGGCCATCAAATCTGGCGGCCCGGTTCATATCCCGGCGGTATCCGTGCCGACATAGAATATCAGCGAGCCACATCGCGACCGCCGGGAGCCGGAAGCACCAACCGATGACGACGCCCTGTCGGGTCTTGAAGCACGAGCGGGGCGACGGCCCCTGGAACATGGCCCTCGACGAGGCGTTGCTGGACTCGGTGGCCGCTGACCCGTCCTTCGCGGTGGTCCGGACCTATTCCTGGTCGGTCCCCACCCTGAGCCTGGGCTACTTCCAGGGGATCGCGGAGGCGGAGGCTGACCCCCGGTGGCGATCGTCGCCGGTGGTCCGTCGGCCGACCGGGGGCGGGGCCCTCTGGCATGACCTGGAGGTGACGTATGCCGTCGTCGTCCCGAGCACTCACCCGGCCACCCGCCCAAGTTCGGCGCTTTACCGGGCAGTCCATGAGGCGATCGCCGGCCGGCTCCGGGAGTTCGGCGTCGACGCCACCCGGCGGGGCGATCTCCGCCCAGGGTCGGAATTGGCGCTTCGCCCGTTTTTATGCTTTACCGACCGCGACGCCGACGATATCGTCGTCGGTGACGCGAAGCTCGTGGGGAGCGCCCAGAGGCGGCGATCGGGCGCGGTTCTCCAGCACGGATCGCTCCTGCTGGCCCGCTCCCGGACGACCCCTGAGCTTCCCGGCCTTTCCGACCTCGCCCCCGTCCCGGACGACCCGGCGACCTGGATCGAGGCCCTCCAGGTGCTCCTCCCCCGCTCCCTGGGACTTCCCGCCCGGACCGACAGACTCCGCCCCGACGAGCGGACGAGGGCCGAAGCCCTCCGACGCGACGTCTACGACGATCCTAACTGGACGCGCCGCCGGTGACTGATCGGGCCATCCAGACCCGGATATTTTCTCGCCGGAAAAAATCGGTCCTTCCCGACCGGGGGGGCTCGGATTATGATTGCAAGGAATCCCAAGTCCGCGGTCCGTCATCATTCCTGGCTTCGATCGGTCGCGCTCCATTCATCGGTCTACATTAGTCCGTTGTTCGCAGTCCGGTGGCGATTCCGCCGCCCGATGTGGCCCCTCGATTCACCAAGACTGAAGACCCAAGGGGTCGGGACGCTGCTCATGAAAGTCCAGTTGGTCGTCATCCAGGGCAAGCCGGAGGGGAAAACGATCCCCCTGGTGGGTCCAAAGTTCAAGATCGGGCGGGGTGAAGGTTGCCACCTCCGCCCCAATAGCGACCAGGTCAGCCGCGAGCATGCTGAGTTCGAGGTCGGCCCGGAATCGGTGACCGTTCGCGACCTCGGGAGCCGGAACGGGACCGACGTCAACGGCAAGCCGCTGGCGAAGGACCAGAGATGCACCCTGAAGAACGGCGACCTCGTCAAGGTCGGGTCACTGACCTTTGCCGTCGCCATCGAGGGTGCGATCGCGGCCAAGCCGGCCGGGCCGGCCCGAAAGTCGTCGATCGACGACGCCAGCCACGACGATATCGACGCCTGGCTGGTCTCCGACGAGGCCCGCCCGACCCCGGATCGACCCTCCGGGGTCTACGGCGGCGACACGATCACGATCGATTCCTTCAAGGAGATGGGCAAGGACAAGCCCGCCGCCAAGGCCCCGGCGGCCAAGGCCCCCGCTCCGGCTCCGGCTCCGGCTCCGGCCCCTGCGGCCAAGCCTCCCGCGCCCGTCCCGGCCCCGCCGCCCAAGGTCCCCACGCCCGTCTTGGTGGCCAAGGCCCCCGAGCCGGAGACGGAGCCGGAAGAGGAAGCAGCCGTCGACGAAGTCGAGCAGTACACGCCCGATGACGACGACGGGATCGAGGATCTTTCCAAGGCCGCGGAATCCGGCGAGATCCCCGAGGAATACATGGACGAGTCGAACCCCTTCTACGTCAAGAAGAAGGAAGCCGCCCCGTCCGGCCCCGCCGCCAAGGATTCGACGAAGAACTCCAGCGACGCCGCCGGCGATATCCTCCGCAAGATGATGGACCGCCGGAAGGCTTCGAGATCCTGAACTCGGCCCTCGACCGACGGGCCTTAAAAGCGGGGACCCTCCCCGCCCCAACCATCTTGCGATCGGACCCGGCCGCCTTCGGGGCGTGCCCTCCCTTTCTCTCGCCCCGACCCATGGCCGAACCCGCCAATCCGCCGGTCCCCGCCGGGCCGATCCTCGCCGAGCTGATCGGCCGCCTCGAACGCGAGGTGGTCGGCCAGAGGCCGCTCCTGGAGCGGCTGGTGATCGCTCTGCTGGCCGGCGGTCACGTCCTGATCGAGGGTGTGCCCGGCCTGGCCAAGACCCGATCGGTCCGGGCCCTGGCCCGAGCCCTGGACTTGCCCTTTTCGCGGATCCAGTTTACCCCGGACTTGCTCCCGGCCGACCTGACCGGGACGCAGGTCTACCGCCCGGCGACCGGCACCTTCGACGTCCGGACCGGCCCGATCGTCGCCTCGGTGGTCCTGGCCGACGAGATCAACCGGGCCCCGGCCAAGGTCCAGAGCGCCTTGCTGGAGGCGATGCAGGAGGGGCAGGTCACCGTCGGCGACCGGACCGTGATCCTCCCCGACCCGTTCTGGGTCCTCGCCACCCAGAACCCCGTCGAGCACGAGGGGACCTATCCCCTGCCCGAGGCCCAGCTCGATCGGTTCCTGTTCAAGCTCCATGTCGACTATCCCGACCGCGCGGCCGAGCTGGCGATGCTCGGGCTCGCCGAAGCCCGGTCCGCCCCCGGGGCCCCGATCGACCTCCCGCCGCTGCTCGGGCCCGCCGAGGTCCGGGCGCTCCGGCGCGAGGCCGCCTCGGTCCGCGTCGCCCAGGCGATCAAGGAATATGCGGTCGACCTCGTCAGGGCCACCCGCGACCCGGCCGGCGCCGGGCTCGACCTCGCCCCGATGATCGAGCTGGGGGCCAGCCCCCGCGCCAGCCTGGCCTTGATTGCCTCGGCCCGGGCCCACGCCCTGCTCGCCGGCCGCGACTTCGTGACCCCGCACGACGTCAAGACGCTGGCCCGGGACGTCCTCCGCCACCGGGTTCTGGCCAGTTATGAAGCCGACGCCGAGGGCGTCACCCCCGACGACCTCGTCGGCCGGATCCTCGACCATATCCGGGTCCCTTGACCCCGGCCGGGCCCGGCCTACAACGGAGCTTTGAGTTCGGGTCCGGGCGGGGGGCGAGCATGGCCGGACAGTGCGTCCTGATCACGGGCGGGGCAGGCGGGATCGGCTCGGCCCTGGCGCGTCGGCTGGTCGGCCGAGGCGACTCGGTCGTCCTGTTCGGCCGGCGGGCCGAGGCGGTCGAGGGGCTCGCGGCCGAGCTGGGCGAGTCGGCCCTGGCGGTCCCGGGCGACTCGGGAAAGATGGAGGACCTCGATCGGGCCGTCGCCGAAGCGGTCGGGCGGTTCGGCAAGCTCGACGGTCTGGCGCATTGCGTGGGGTCGATCCGGCTCAAGCCGCTCCATTTAACCACGCCCGAGGAGTTCGCCGAGACTCTCCACGTCAATCTGACGACCGCGTTCCTGGCCACCCGGGCGGCGCTCGGGCCGATGCGGGGGCAGGGGGCCGGCTCGATCGTCCTGATGAGCACGGTCGCGGCCAGCCAGGGCCTGAGCAACCACGAGACGATCGCCGCGGCCAAGGCGGCGATCGAGGGGCTGGTCCGGTCGGCGGCGATCACGTATGCTCGCCAGAATGTCCGTTTCAACGCCGTCGCGCCCGCCCTGACCGAGACCCCGCTCTCCGCCCCGCTGCTCCGGAACGAGGCCAGCCGCTCGTTCAGCGAGGCCATGCACCCGCTCGGCCGGCTGGGCAAGCCCGACGACGTGGCGGCGGCCGTCGCCTTCCTGCTCGGGCCCGAGGCCGGATGGGTCACCGGCCAGGTCTGGGGCGTCGACGGCGGCCTCGGCGCCGGGCTTGCCCCGCCCCGGCCGGTGGCGAAGCCTTGAGGCCGGGTCGGGCCGATCACCCCCCGAGGCTCCCACCGTGCAAGCCCGCCTGCTGCTGGCGATCTTCGACAGCGTCTACGTCTTCGCGCTGACGGCCTGGGTCGGCAGCATCCTGTTCTTCTCGTTCGCCGTGGCCCCGATCATCTTCCGGGTCCTGGGGGCGGAGTCGGCGGCGAAGTTCGTCCGGGCCTTGTTCCCGCGCTACTACGCCTGGGGCGTGGTGACCACCGCCGTCGCCCTCCCAGCGATGGTCTGCGGGCCCTTGAGCTTTCCCGAGCTCCGCGGGCCGATGGTTGCCGTGCAGGCGGCCCTGATCGCGGCGAGCCTGGGGATCATGCTCTATTGCGGGAACACGCTGACGCCCGCCATCAACGCCGCCCGCGACGAGGGTCCGGCCTCGGCCGATCGGTTCGACCGGCTCCACCGGCGGTCGGTCCGACTGAACGCGGTGGCCCTGCTGATCGGGACCGTCCTGCTGGTCGGCTTCGCGGTCCGGAAACCGCCCCGGACCTCGGGGATTGAGGAGATGACGTCGGGGGAGCGGGTCGAGTACGACGGCGAGTTCTCCACGGCCCTCGACGAGATCCTCCGCGAGCAGGCCGCCCGGGACCGCCGGGCCGCGCCCCGGCGGTTCCGGTTCGACGAGGCGGCCCGGAAGGAGTTGGAGGGGCTGGTCGAGGCCCGCCGGAAGAAGGACAACCCCGCCCGGCCTTGACCGGCCGGTTGCGCCGGGGGATAACGTCCATCGCCGCCCGGCAATCCGGCCGGGCCGCGCCGAGGACGCCTCCCGATGCGACGCAACCTGTTCCCCATGGTCCTGGCGCTGGTCCCCCTGACCGGGGCGGCGATCCTCCGCCTGATGGCCGAGCCCCCGCCGAGCGTCCTCGCCTTCCCCAAACCGACGCATCGGGTGGCCGTGGCCGTCGAGGCGGCGATGCGGGCCGAGCTGGCCTCGGTCACGCGGTTCGGGAACCTGAGCTTCTCCCAGGACATGCGATTCATGACCGGGGCAGGAAAGTTCCCGACGGTCGGCGAGGCCACGATCCCGGAGGACGACCCGGCCTTCTGGAACGGGATCGGGGGGGCGACCCGGCCGACCCTAATGAGGCTGCAAGGCATGGACATCGAAGGGATCACACGCGACGGCCGATCGGTCAAGGCGACCATCAAGCCCGACCCGTTCGGGGACGGGAGCGTGGTCGAATTCGACGGCGACTCCGAAATCGCCCGGGCCCTGTCCGGCAAGATCGCTGACCGCCTGGCGCATCCCGCCCACCGGCACGAGTCGCCCGAGGACCGCGCGGCCCTGACGGCCTTCTTCTCCCCGAACCCCGCCACGATCCCCGGGGTGGCGCAGCCCTTCACGAACAACGCGCCCGCCAAGCTCGATCCGGCGGTCTCCCCGGCGGCCTCGCCCGGGGTTGACCCCGAGGAGGAACCCCGGTAGCCTCCCGCGTCGCCCGGCATCAGGCCGGGTCGCGGGGGAGTCTCGCCCGATGCTGCGCCGGTCCCTGCTCGCGGTCGCGGTCGCCTTGATGCCCGGCTGCGGCCTGGCCATGAAGACAATGGCGGAGAGGCCGCACCTCTTCGTCTGGTCGGAGTCGAGGACCCACCCGGAGCCCACGCACCGGGTGGCGCTGGCCACGCTGGAGGCGATGCGGGCCGAGCTGGCGTCGGCCGACTTCGCCAGGGACGATGGCTCGCAATTCGCCGTCGCCTCGGGTCTGATGCAGCCGGGAATGAAGATCCCCAAGCCCGGCGAGCCGGTGCCGCCCGACTATCCGGCGTTCTGGCTGGACTGGACCGCCAGCAACAACGGCCACCGAGAGCGGCAACTGGTCGCGCTCCAAGCCGCCCGCTTCGTAGGCGAAACCCGCGACGGCCGGAAGGTCCAGGTCGGCGTCAAGAAGGAACAGGATTGGACCCTGGTGACCGTCCAGGTCGGCAAGCACGGCGACGCCAAGCTGGGCAAGGCGCTGCTGGACCGGATCGACGATCGCCTGGCCCACCCGCTCCACCCGCCCGGCTCGTCCGAGGAGGGGGAGACGCTCCGGGCGTTCTTCGGCGGCGTCGATTCGCGCGAGGCCATCCCGTCGCTCCGTAAGCCCACGCCCGGGCCCCCGGGTTGACGCCCGGATCCGCCAGCGGTAGCCAGCCGGGCCGGGGGTTGGTAAAATCCAGGTACGGCCGACCCCCGAGTTGCCCCGTCGAGCGGCCTTCGACCCCCGGAAGTCGTCCCCGGATTTCCCTCCCTCGGACCGCGATGGACAGGCCGGCGGTCCAGGAGTTTCGCATGTCGGAAGCGTCCCCGCCCCCGAAGAAGAAGCTCTACATCGAGACCGTCGGCTGCCAGATGAACCTGCTCGACAGCGAGCTCGTCGTCGGCAAGCTCCGAGGCCAGGGGTACGAGCTGACCGACGACATCGGGCAGGCCGACACCATCCTCTACAACACCTGCTCGGTCCGGCAGCACGCCGAGGACAAGATTTATAGCGCCCTGGGCCGGATCAAGAACCTCAAGCGCGACCGGCCGCACATCGCCATCGGCGTGCTGGGCTGCATGGCGCAGAAGGACCAGGGGCAGGTCCTCAAGCGGGCCCCGCACGTTGACGTCGTGATCGGGCCGGGGCAGCTCGGGCGGGTCTCGGAGCTGCTGGACCAGGCCAAGGCCGACGGCAAGCCGAAGCTGGCCGTCAGCCTCCCCCGGACCGCCGGCTCGCGCGACGCGGTGACCGCCAGCTTCGCCGAGTATGACCCGCTCCGCGAGCCGGCGATGCGCCCGAGTCCGTTCCAGGCATTCGTCCGGATCATGATGGGGTGCGATAAGTTCTGCACCTACTGCATCGTCCCCTCGGTCCGGGGGCCCGAGCAGAGCCGCCCGCCCGACGCGATCGTCGCCGAGGCCCGGATGCTGGCCGACCAGGGGGTCAAGGAGATCACCCTGCTGGGCCAGACCGTCAATAGCTACCAGTTCCGCGAGCCCGACGGCCGGCTCGCCCGGCTCTCCGACCTCCTGGCCCAGCTCCACGAGATCGAGGGCGTCGGCCGGATCAAGTTCATCACCAACTTCCCCAACGACATGACCGACGACCTGCTCCGGGCCGTCCGCGACCTCCCCAAGGTCTCGCGCTACCTCCACGTCCCGGCGCAGAGCGGGTCCGACGAGGTCCTGAAGCGGATGAAGCGGGGATATACCGTCGCCCTCTACGACGAGATGCTCCAGCGGATCCGCGAGATATTACCCGGAGCCGCCGTCTCCAGCGACTTCATCGTCGGCTTCTGCGGCGAGACCGAGGCGTCGTTCCGGAAGTCGATGGACCTGGTCGAGCGGGCCCGGTTCAAGAACAGCTTCATCTTCAAGTACAGCCCCCGAGTCGGGACCAAGGCCGACACCCTCCTGATCGACGACGTGCCCGAGGACGTCAAGCGGCGGCGGAACGGCGAGTTGCTGGCCCTCCAGGACGCCATCAGCGCCGAGGACCACCGGGCCTTCGTCGGCCGGACGGTCGAGGTTCTGGTCGAGGGCCCGAGCAAGTCGGCCCCCGGCGCGATCGGGGCGGGGGAGTTCGGCCAGCTCGTCGGCCGGACCTGGTGCGACCGGATCGTCGTGTTCGAGGGGCCGGGCCGGCTGATCGGTCGGTTCCTGCCGGTCGAGGTCCAGGGGGCGAGCGTCGTGACGCTCCACGGACGGGCGGCGACGCTCGAAGCCATCGCCGGCCCCCCGGCCCGGGACGCCTGAGGGGAGTCCGGATGGCCAGCCAGCTCGCGGTCCTGGTCGGGCGATGGTGCGAGGCGGCGGGGGTCGAACCCGCCCGCCGGCCGGCCCCCGCGCAGCTCGACGCCGACTTCGGCCCCGCCGCCCGGGCCTGCCGCCCCGGCGCCGAGCCGGCCCGGTTGGCGAGCTGGGAGCGTCGGTTCGGATTCGGGCTCCCCGACCCGCTCAAGTCCTGGCTCCGGCTCTCCGATGGCTTCTACGCCGGTTCGGGCCCGATGATCCACCCGCTCTCGGCGATCGGCCCGATGGTCCCGTTCGCCCGGATGCCCGGCCTGGTGATCCTGCCCGAGAGCTGGTTCGAGCTGGGCAATCCCAACTGGGAGACGGTCTGCATCGACCTGGCCTACCGCTGGCCCGGCGGCGACTCCCCGCTGTTCACCTCCGGCGACGACGAGCGGAGCAGCCCGCCCCGGGTGATCGCCCCCGGCTTCGCCGCCTGGTTCCTCCGGCTCCTGCACCGGGGCGGGGCCGAATACTGGTTCGAGCCCGGCTCGATGCCGCTGGGCGATCCCTGGGCCGAGCATCGCCGGAGGGTCCCCGTTCCCGCCCTCCCCGACCGGCTCGGTCGCCTGGTCCCCCGGGTCCGCCCGATGGTCCGGCGGGGCCTGGACGAGCGGGTCATCGCCGCCGGGGTCGGGATCTCCCGCCCCGACGCCGAGGCGATCCTTCGCCACATCCAGCACGCGCCGGCCGACTTCGCCCAGATGGGCGCCGAATCCGGGGCGTAGGGGCGGTTTCCCTTCGACCGGAGCGTTTTTTGTAGGGTGGCGTCGAGCGGAGCGAGGCCCACCGATGGACGCCCCGACATGGTGGGCCTCGCTCCGCTCGACGCCACCCTACGCCTCAGCCAGGCGAAAATTGCTCTAGCGATTCGGGATCAGTCGTCCCCCTCCAGCTCCAGGACCCCGTCGTCCCGCATCCGCTCGGCCTGCCGGGCGAGGGCCGTCCGGGTCCTCTCCAGGTCGGGGGGGAGCGAGCCGGGCGGGATCTCCTCCAGGACCGCCAGAGCGGCGATCGGGCGCTGACGGTCGCGGATCAGGACCTGGGCGAGCTTCAGCCGCATCTTGTCCGAGGCGGCCGGGAAGCGGCGGCAGTGGTCCTTCATCGGCCGGACCGAGTCGACCACGGCCCCCCGGGCGTGGAGGGCCTTGATGATCGCATAAAGATCGACCTGCGAGGGCCAGAAGGGCAGGTCCCGGCTCGCCTTGTCATAGGCCATCAGGGCGGCGTCGACCTCGCCTTTCTCGACCGACCCCAGGACCCGACGGGACGCCGCCGCCGCCCGGACCTCGGGGCTCGGCTCGTCCCGGGCGTCCTTGCCTCGCTGGTTCCGGGCCTTCAGATCCGCCCGGAGCGAATCGCGGAGCGATGCGTCCTGCCGGTCCAGCCGATCGCCCCGGGCCTTCCAGTCGCGGGCGAGCTGCCTCCGCTGGGACCAGAGGGCGAACAGGTCCCACCCCTCGCAATCGACCCACCCGGCCTTCAGGAGCAGGACGGCGATCACCGATCCCCAGAGGGCGCCGGAGAGGTGCCCCAGCTCCGAGACCATGATCTGCCCGGCCAGGCCGCCCCAGAACACCAGCCCGATGACCTGCCCGCCCAGGTAGAACAGGGCGACGGTCGTGTAATAGAACTCCCGCTGGAAGACCAGGACGCGGTATCCGACGGGGAGGATGATCGTGCAATTCAGCTCGTTCCTCGGGGCCCAGATCATGCAGGCGGCGAGCAGGCCGTAGACGACCGCCGAGGCCCCGGCCGCCTGGCCGTCGAGGCCCGAGCGGAGCATGAGCAACTGCACGAACGCCCCGTGCAGGGTGCCGATCGCCAGGTAGGCCGCCAGGTACTTCAACGCCCCGAGCTTCCCCTCGACCACGATCCCGAAGGCCCAGAGGAAGATCATGTTGCCGGCCAGGTGGAAGACGTCGTTGTGGAGGAAGTTGTGGGTCGTCCACTGCACCGGGTGCAGGCCGTCGCCGAGGGTCAGGGAGAACCGATCGAACGGGGTGGCGAGCCGATCGACCACCTGGACGCCGTCGTCGACCGCGGGGTCGTCGGCCTCGGGGGGGACGGCGGACAGGAGCGCGACGTTGATGGCGAAGAAGGCCGCGACGTTGAGCAGGATCATCGCGACCGTGGCGTAAGGCCAGTGGTAGATCGGGGCGTCGGTCCCCATCGGGATCACGATCATGGCGGCGGCTCCGGGCCTCTGGCGTCGTCCCGCGGCAGGATACCAGAGCGGGCGCGGGGCCGCAGACGGATTTCGGCCGACGGCCCACGCATTGACGAATCGCGCGGTGGGATGGATGTTCCTCGACGGTCCGGCGGAGAAGCTCCGGAGGTGAACGGATCTTAGCATGATCCCCACCAAGCCGACCGCGGCCAGGGAGTCCCCCGCCTTGAACGCTCGGACTTCGCTCGGACCGGGGGCCCTCGCCGCCCTCGCGATCGCCGGGCTGCTGGCGATCGCCGGCTGCGGCGGGCAGGTCCGCGCCGACCGCGTTCGTCCCCTGCCTGGACAAGGGGGGCAATTCGCCTGCGACGCCCCCAAGGGCTGGGCTGTCGACGCCGGCGGCAAGCCCGACTCGCCCAACTCGTTCGCCAAATTCACCCGGGGCGGCGCGGAGATCAAGGTCACCGCCGACTTCGCCGGGTCGCTATTCGGCGACATGGCCAAGCCGTCGGGCGCGGGACTGGGGGGCGACGCCGAGCCCCCGGTGGCCAGGCTCCACCCGATGGGCGTCCGCCAGATGAAGGAAGACTACGCCGGCTCCGAGGAGCGGGAGCCCAAGCCGGTCCAGTCGACCGGAATGGGCGAGGGGCGGCGGTCGACCTTCACGGCCAGCAGCTCGATCGGCGGCAAGAACTACGGCTATCGGGCCACCTTCCTCAGCGGCGACCGCCGGCTCGCCGTCGTCCGCACCTGCCCGGCGACGTACTGGAAGGCCCTCAAGCCGGCCTTCAAGAAGGTCATCCTCAGCCTTCGCCGCTGACGCGACGGCCGCCGGCCGATCGACTCAGGGGCCGTCGCGGGTATAATCGGCGAAGGGGCGGGGGATCGAGGCCGGGCCGCCCGATCGACGCTCGGACCCTCCGGGGGCGGCCCATGGCGGCATTCCCGTTCGCGACCGCCGAGCGGTTCCGCTCGCTGATGGACAACCCCGAGATGACCCGGCTCTGGCTGGCGGGCCTGGGGGTCCGCGATGCCGAGCGGGGGTACCGCGACCTCCGCGACCTGACCCGGCTGGGCCTCCCGCTCCGGCTGGTGGCCCGGCTGGCCGGCCAGCTCGACGCGGCCCTGCCGCGATGCCCCGACCCCGGGATGGCCCTGACGAACCTGGAGCGGTTCGTCGCGGCCAGCCCGACGCCCGAGGCCACGCTGGACGCCCTGGCTAACAACGCCCGGGCCGCCGAGATCGCCGTCCAGCTCTTCAGCACCAGCCAGTTCTTCAGCGAGCTGATGATCCGCGACCCCACGCTCCTGGACTGGCTCCGCGCCGGGGCCGATCGCCGCGACCGCGCGGCCCTGATCGAGGACCTCTGGGCCGAGCTCGAACTCGCCCCGACCGACGAGGACCGCCGGCTGGCCCTCCGCCGGTTCCGGCTCCGCGAGGTTCTCCGGGTCGGCTACAACGACATCGTCCGCGACCTCCCGCTTGAACTGATCACGCTGGACCTCTCGCACCTGGCCGACGCCTGCGTCGAGGCCGCCTGCCGGCTTGCCCGGCTCCACGCCGAGGAGCGGCACGGGAACCCCGCCGGTCGGGACGGCGGGCCCGCCCGGTTCGTCGTCCTGGCCCTGGGCAAGCTCGGCGGCGAGGAGCTGAATTACAGCTCCGACATCGACCTGATCTTCCTCTACGACTCCGAGGGGCAAACCGTCGGCCACCGGCCGGTCTCCAACGCCGAGTTCTTCGCCCGGGTCGGCGGCGAGGTCGTCCGGTTTCTCTCGGACCACACCAGCCTCGGGCTGGCCTACCGGGTCGACATCAGGCTCCGCCCCGAGGGGGACCAGGGGCCGCTGGCCCGCTCGCTCCCGGCGACCCTGGGCTATTACCAGACCGCCGGCCGGACCTGGGAACGCCAGGCCCTGATCAAGTGCCGGCCGATCGCCGGCGACCTCGACCTGGGCGGCGAGTTCCTCCAGGCGATCACGCCGTTTGTTTACCGCCGCTACCTGGGGGCCGCCGAGATTGGCGAGATCAAGGCGATGAAGCGGCGGATCGAGCAGCGGACCGTCTCGGCCGGGACCGCCGCCGTCGAGGTCAAGACCGGCCACGGCGGGATCCGCGACGTCGAGTTCGTCGTCCAGTTCCTGCAACTCCTCCACGGTGGCGAATACCCCGAGGTCCGCCACGCCAATACCCTGGTCGCCCTCTCCCGGCTGGAGGCGGTCGGCTGCCTGACCGCCGAGGAGCGGGGGATCATGGTCGATACCTATCGATTCCTCCGGAAGGTCGAGCACCGGCTCCAGACGATGTTCGACCGCCAGACCCACCAGATGCCCCGGGGCAAGGAGGAGCAGCGGACCCTGGCGATCCGCCTGGGCTACCCGCCGGCCACCGTCTGGGAGGATCGGACCGGGCCGGCCCAGCGCTTCCTGGCCGACTACCGGGCCAAGACCGAGCTGAACCGGGCGATCCTGAACCACCTGATGCACGACGCCTTCGCCGACGAGGGCTCGGCCGTCGACCCGGTCGTCGACCTCGTCCTGGACCCCTCGCCCGGCCCCGAGCTGATCGAGGCGGCGCTGGGCCCTTACCCGTTCCGCGACAAGGCCACGGCCTACGCCAACCTGATGGCCCTGGCCCGCGAGGACACGCCGTTCTTGTCGCAGGCTCGCTGCCGCCACTTCCTCGCCGGGATCGCCCCGAGGCTCCTCCAGGCCGTCGGCCGGGCCCCCGACCCCGACATGGCCTTGACCAACCTGGAAAAGGTCTCGGCCTCGCTCGGGGCCAAGGCGATGCTCTGGGAGCTGTTCAATTTCAACCCGCCCACACTCCGGCTCTACGTCGAGCTTTGCTCGACCAGCCAGTTCCTCTCCGAGATCCTGATCAGCAACCCGGGGATGATCGACGACCTGATGGACTCGCTGGTGGTGGACCGCTCGCAGCCGGCCGAGGCGATCCGGGGCGAGCTGGCCGAGCTCTGCCGGGGGGCCGAGGACCTGGCACCGATCCTGCTGAGCTTCCGGAACAAGGAGTGGATCCGGATCGGGACCCGCGACATCCTCCGCCGCGAGCCGATCCGCGACGTGACCCGCGAGCTGGCCGACGTGGCCGAGGCGATCGTGGTCCAGGTGGCCAAGGACCAGTGGCGGCGCCGGACCGTCCGCTTCGGCGTCCCCCGCCGCGGGTCCGACGGCCGCCGGGCCCACTGGGCGATCGTGGCGCTGGGCAAGCTCGGGGGCCGCGAGCTGAACTACCACAGCGACCTCGACCTGGTCTTCGTCTTCGACGCCGACGGGGCCACCGCCGGGGCTAGCGAGTCGGTCCCCAACGAGACCTTCTTCGCCGACGTGGTCCGGCGGGTCCTCCGGGCTCTGGGGGGGACCTCGGAGGCCGGCCGGCTCTACTCGGTCGACGCCCGGCTCCGGCCCCACGGGACCTCCGGCCCGCTGGCGCTCCCCCTGGAGGCGCTGGTGGCCTACCTCCGGGGTCCGGCGCAGACCTGGGAGCGGCTGGCGATGACCCGGGCCCGGGTGATCCACCCCCGGGGCGGGTTCGGCCGGGCCGTCGAGTCGGCGATCCGCTCGGCCCTGGTCCGGCCGATCGAGGGTCCGGCGCTGGCCGGCGAGGTCGTCGCGATGCGGCGGAAGCTCGAGGAGTCGCGGGGGCCGCACGACCTGAAGCGGGGCTCGGGCGGCCTGGCCGACATCGAGTTCCTCGTGCAGTACCTCCAGCTCGTCCACGCCGAGGAGCCCGAGGTCGCCCGCCCCAACCTCTGGGAGGCGTTGGACGCCCTGCTCGGAGCCGGCCACCTCGATCCCGAGGCCCACCGCGACCTTAACGAGGCCTACGACTTCATCCGGACCGTGGAGGGCCGGCTCCGGATCGTCCACAACCGGGCCGTCGTCGACTGGCCGGGCCACCCCGACGCCCTCGCCCGCCTGGCCCGACGCCTGAACTACGACCCGCCCGACTCCCCCGGAGCCGTCGCCGCCTTCCGGGCCGACGCCGCACTCCTGGCCGCCCGGACCCGGGCCCTCTTCGAACGCTACGTCGGCCGTCTCCCCGGGGTAAAATGAATCGACAGCAATTCTTCTCCATCGCCCCTTTCGCTTCCTAGACGAAGGCATTAGGATTCGAGGTTCAGGCAAAGAATCGCTCCGGGCTCAGACTTGGTTTTTATGCAGGTGGGCAGGGGTCGGGGACCAGCAAGAAACTAAAAACTAGGGAGTGGAATTGGCATCAATTCCACAACCTGAGGGAGCGGTATCCCACCCTCGACTCATCGGAACCGATTCCCGGTCGCGCTGGGGTCGACTTGATAATTCCCGTAGGAGTGGAATTGGAGGAGTGGAATTGGTGTCAGGAGTGGAATTGGTGTCAATTGGTATTCCCGGGGGACCGGTACTCGTAATTCACGAATGAACCGATATTCCCCCCACACTTATTGAAACTGGTTCCCCGACGCGCCAGGGTCAACGTAATAGTTCCCGTAGGTGCTGGGTCCGAAGGTGTTCGAGCGGAACCGGTTGTTCGAGGCCCCCGGCAGCAGGGCGATCCCGAAGTCGACGTTGGCGAACGGGGTCCCGCTGGTGGACTGGCCGATGTAATTCCCCGTGACGTCGTTGTTGCTGGAGGCGGACACGACGATCCCGTTGGTGATCTGCCCGCCGATCACGTTGGTCTGGATGATGTTGCTGGTCGCGCCGGGCCCTATCGAGATTCCCACGTTCTCGGAGCCGACCACGACGGACTGGCCCGGGTTAAGGCCGATGATGTTGTACTGGACGTAGTTGCCGACGGCCCCCGGGTAGTTGCTGGTCCCCAGTGAGATGCCCGCCAGTTTGTTCCCGGCGATCACGTTGCCGCCGAAGGGGCCCCCAATGGTGTTGCCGCTGGCGCCGTTGGCGATCAGGATGCCCGTCTCGCCGTTGGGGATCGCCGCGGTCCCGGCGTAGTTGGTCCCGAGCCGGTTACCGAAGATCACGTTCCCCGTGTTGGAGGGGTCCAGCAGCTCGACCCCGGAGGAGGCGTTGCCCGAGGAGACGTTATTCGGGCCGATGTAGTTTCCCTGCGCCCCCTGGCCCAGGAAGATCCCGTCGGACTCGGTCCCGTAGCCCGCCGAGGTCGTGCTGGTGGGGTCGGTCCCGATGTTGTTGTCCCGGATCACGTTGGTCTGGCAGGTCGAGCCGCCCATCACGATCCCGTTGTAGATCCCGGAGATCGTGTTGAAGTCGATCGTGTTGTAGTTGGATCCGATCCCGATCCCGGTCGGCTGGTAGGTGGGCTGGTCGAAGGTGTCGGTGGTCTTGTGGGGGGCCCCCGCGGCGTCGAGGTAGAAGCCCATCCAATTCTTCTGGATGTAGTCGCCCGAGGAGGAGGCGAAGATGGTCACGGCGTTGGCCGTGTAGTTGGCCATGTCCAGCCCCTGGATGGTCGACCCGCTGCTGGTGGTCCCGTTGTCGGCCTGGAGCAGGAAGATGCTGGGGACCGAGCTCGTTCCCCGGATCGAAACCACCGGATACCCCGCGTAGCCGGGCTGCGTCGTCCCGTCGATGACCGTCAGGTCGTTGATGTAGAGCGTCTGATTGACCGTGATGACGTGCGGGCCGGGGCCGGGGAGGTTGAAGTTGATGCGGTCCAGCCCGGGCGTGGTGTAATTGGCCTGGAACACGGCAAAGGGCAGCGAGCCCACGGTCCGGAAGTCGCTCGACGTGTTGGTGACCGTGTAGGTGGTGAGCAGCGTGCGGGCTTCCAAAGCCGTCAGCCCCGGCAGATACGATGGCCTTCGGGCTCCGCGATCCCGATCCCTGCCCGAAACGACGCGGAGGATTTTGCTGAATCGCATGGCGTGGAAATCCCGGCGGGTGCTTCGGCGGCCCCTCGCGGACCTCGCGGGGGGGACCGGCGTGGTCTCTGAGATCAGGATAGAACGGGGATCCCGACCACGATAAGCGTGGGAGCAATGGGAATCCAAAGAAAATCCGATCGCGGCGGTCGGATCGCGGGAATCGATGGGTTTCGGAGGCGCCGGTCGCCCCCGGGCCGCCCCGTGGGCTCGTTGACGGGCGCCGGGGGGGCGGCTATGATTGACGCTTCGGCCGCTCGCCAGGGAGGGTCCACGCACCGGGCCGGGGCGAGCCTGGGCCGGCGGGGTCGCCGGTGGCGCGGACCTCGCGACGCATCGTTCGCATAGCCAGGAGACGGTACTGATGGCGGTTCGAGTCGGGATCAATGGGTTCGGTCGGATCGGTCGCCTGGTCTTCCGGGCCATGGTGGCCCAGCCCCAGGAATTCGAGATCGTCGCGATCAACGACCTTTCGGACGCCAAGCACCTGGCCCTCTTGCTCAAGTACGACAGCGTCCACGGCCGGTTCAACGGGACCGTCGAGGTCGCCGAGGGGGGACTGGTCGTCAACGGCCAGCACGTCCGGATCACCACCGAGCGGGATCCGGCCAACCTCCCGTGGAAGGCCCTGGGGTGCCAGGTCGCGCTGGAGTCGACCGGGATCTTCACCAACAAGGCGTCGCTCCAGAAGCACATCGACGCCGGCGCCGGCCGGGTGATCCTGTCCGCCCCGGCCAAGGACAAGCTCGACGCCACGATCGTCATGGGCGTCAACGATCATACCATCAAGCCTACCGACCGGATCCTCTCCAACGCCTCCTGCACGACCAATTGCCTGGCCCCGATGGCCAAGGTCCTGCACGAGTCGTTCGGGATCGTCAAGGGTCTGATGACGACCATCCACGCCTACACCAACGACCAGCGCGTGGCCGACCAGGTCCACACCGATCCGTATCGGGCTCGCGCCGCGGCCATGAACATTATCCCCTCGTCCACCGGCGCCGCCAAAGCCGTCGGCGAGGTGATTCCTGACCTCAACGGCAAGCTGACGGGCTACGCCCTCCGCGTCCCCGTGCCCGACGGCTCGGTCACCGACCTGACCTCGATCCTGGGCCGGGACGTCACCCGGGACGAGGTCAACGCCGCCATCAAGGCCGCCGCCGAGGGGCCGCTCAAGGGGATCATCGAGTACTCGACCGAGCCGCTGGTCTCCAGCGACATCATCGGCAACCCGCATTCGTGCATCTTCATGAGCGAGCAGACCACCGTCATCGGCGGCAACATGGTCAAGACCGTCGCCTGGTACGACAACGAGTGGGGCTATTCCAAGCGGACCGCCGAGCTGATCGCCAAGGTCGCCCACCTGGGCTGATCGCCGAGGGTCGCGATGCCCCGGGCCCGGCCCGCCCGCCCCGGGGCGTATCTCCCCGCGTTAAGGACCACCGCATTGCCCAAGCAGACCATCCGCGACCTGGCCCTGGACGGCCGTAAGGTCCTGGTCCGGGTTGACTTCAACGTCCCGCAGGCCAAGGACGGCGGCGTCTCCGACGATCGCCGGATCCGGGCCGCGTTGCCGACCCTGGCCCACGCCCTGGAGAACGGGGCCTCGCTGATCCTGGTCAGCCACCTCGGCCGACCGACCGGCGACCCCACCGCCGACGCCCCCTTCCAGCTCGACCGGGTGGCCGCCCGGCTCGGCGAACTGATCGGCCGGCCGGTCCAGAAGGTCGACGACACCGTCGGCCCGCTCGCCCAGGCCGCCGCCGCGGCGCTGAAGCCGGGCGAGGTCTTGCTCCTGGAGAACGTCCGGTTCAACCCGGGCGAGAAGAAGGGCGATCCTGCCTTCGCCAAGCAGCTCGCCGGGCTGGCCGACGCCTACGTCAACGACGCCTTCGGGACCTGCCACCGCGACGAGGCCTCGATGGTCGCCGTCCCCTGGCTGTTCCCGCCCGAGGCTCGGGGGATCGGCTTCCTGGTCGAGAAGGAATTGCAGATCCTCGACGCCCTGCTGAAGCACCCCAGGCCGCCGATGGTCGCCGTCATGGGCGGGGCGAAGGTCTCGGACAAGATCGGGGTGATCGAGAACCTCTTGCCCCGGATCGACAAGCTCCTGATCGGCGGGGCGATGACCTACACCTTCCTCAAGGCCCAGGGCCACTCCACCGGCAAGAGCCGGGTCGAGGCCGACAAGCTCGACGAGGCCCGGAAGCTCCTGGCCCTGGCTGGCCCCAAGCTCGTCTTGCCGGTCGACCACCTGATGGCCGAGTCGCTCGACCCGACCTCGAAGACCTGGGTCGTCGAGGGGTCCGACCTCCCCGCCGACGGGATCGGGATCGACATCGGCCCGGCCACGGTCAAGCTCTACGGCGAGATCATCCGGGCCGCCGGCACGGTCGTCTGGAACGGCCCGATGGGCAAGTTCGAGGACGAGCCTTTCCGCGCGGGGACCATCGGCGTCGCCCGGGCGATGGCGGCCTCCTCGGGCGTGACCTGCGTTGGCGGCGGCGAGACGGCCGAGGCGGTCGAGCAGTTCGGCTTCGCCGACAAGGTCAGCCACGTCTCGACCGGTGGCGGGGCGTTCCTGGAATGCCTCGAAGGGAAATCGTTCAACTCGCTGGGCGTGATTCCCGATCTTTGACGGAAAGGGGATGCCCCGGACGTCCGGGGCGTCGCCGGCTCTCGCCTCCGCCCACCACCCAGCAACCGGAAAGCGAATCGACGGATGGGGGACGACCTTCGGTCTCCGGCGGGGCGCCCGGCCAGGCTCGAAGCCTGGGACGCGGCCCCTCGGCCGTTCGTGACGCCCTCGCTGCTCAACTGCGACTTCGCCCGGGTCGCCGAGGAGCTCGACGCCCTCAAGCGCGATGGGGTCCTGGCCGTCCACCTCGACGTGATGGACGGCCACTTCGTGCCCAACCTCTCCTACGGGGCCCCGGTGATCAAGGACTGGCGGAAACGGACCGACTTCCCGTTCGACTGCCACCTGATGATGTCCGACCCCGGCCGCTATCTCGATGACTTTGTCGCGGCCGGCTGCGACATCCTGATCGTCCAGATCGAGGCCGTCCCCGAACCGGGGGAAATCCTCCGGAGGATCCGGGGGGCGGGCTGTCGGGCCTCGCTCGCCCTGAATCCGCCGACCCCGCTGGCGGCCATCGAGCCGTACCTGGCCGACCTCGACGCCGTCCTGGTGATGAGCGTGATGCCCGGCTTCGGCGGCCAGAAGTTCGACCCCTCCGTGCTCGACAAGGTTCGCGCCCTCCGAGCCGCCCGGCCGGGCCTGCACATCTCGATCGACGGCGGGATCAAGTCCGACACGGCCGAGTTGGCGGTGGCCGCCGGGGTCTCGCAGATGGTGGTGGGCTCGGGCGTGTTCCGCCCCGATGGCAATTACGCGGCGGCCCTGGCCGAGTTGGCCGGGGGGATCCGCCGCGGGTCCAATCGAGGCAGTGCCCCGGCCCCATCGGCCGGGCCGCCGTCACCCGAATGACCACCGTCGTCCTGATCCGCCCCGGCGCGACGGTCTATGACGAGCAAAACCGGGTCCAGGGCGTGCTCGACGTCCCCCTGAGCGACCGGGGCTGGGCCGAGGTCGCCGACCTCGCCGAGCGGCTGGCCGGGCCGCCCGCTGGGGTCGAGCTGGCCGCCCTCTACTGCGGCCCGAGCGAGAACGCCCTCCGGACCGCCGAGGCCGTCGGCCGGGCCCTGGGCCTCCGCCCCCGCCGGGTCGACGAGCTGAGGAACCTCGACCAGGGGCTCTGGCAGGGGCTCCAGGTCGACGAGATCAAGAGGCGTCACCAGAAGGTCTTCCGCCAGTGGATCGAGGACCCCTGCACCGTCAGCCCGCCGCACGGCGAGCCGGTCGAGGGGGCGATGGACCGGATCAAGGCCGCGTTGAAGCCCTTGATCAAACGGCACCGCGATGAGGCGATCGGCCTGGTCGCCTGCGAGCCGATCGCCCAGTTCATCGCCTGCTACCTCCGTCGCGACCCGCGCGTCCAGCTCGCCGACCAGGTCCCCACCGGCCAGTTCGAGACCATCAACGTCGGCCCCGACTGGGGCCGGAACGGGGACGACGGCTGACCCCTCCCCACTCGACCCCCGCGGGATGCCGGATGCCGCCCGCCGCCAGCCGCCGAAGGAGCCTCCCCGACCATGGCCGGTAACCGCGGAAGCTCCCCCAACGCCTGGTACGGCCACTTCGAGCCCAAGCGGGTCCCCGAAGGCGTCTGGATGCGCTGCGACGGCTGCGGCGCGACCCTGTTCCGCAAGCAGGTCGTGGAGAACCTCAACGTCTGCCCCGAGTGCGACCACCACATCCCGATCTCGGCCTTCGAGCGGGTCGCGCAGCTCCTGGACGCCGACACCTTCGAGGAGTGGTTCGCCGACCTCCTGCCCGGAGACCCCCTGGGCTTCAACGACCGCCGCCCCTACCCCGAGCGGGTCAAGGCCGAGCAGGAGCGGACCGGCCTGAACGAGGCCGCCGTGGTCGGCCAGGGATTTATCAAGGGGATCCGGATCGTCTTCGGCGCCACCGACAGCGGCTTCATCATGGGCTCGATGGGCTCGGTGGTCGGCGAGAAGCTGACCCGGGCCATCGAGGAGGCCACCCGCCAGAAGCTCCCGCTGGTGATCGTCTCCGGATCCGGCGGCGGGGCCCGGATGCACGAGGGGATCTTCTCGCTGATGCAGATGGCCAAGGTCTCCGCCGCCCTGGCCCGCCACGCCGAGGCCGGCGGCCTCTACATCAGCGTCCTGACCCACCCCACCATGGGCGGCGTGGCCGCCAGCTTCGCCTCGCTCGGCGACATCATCCTGGCCGAGCCCAAGGCCCTGATCGGCTTCGCCGGCCCCAAGGTGATTGCCCAGACCGTCCGGGTCCGCCTCCCCGAAGGATTCCAGACCAGCGAGTTCCTCCTGGAACACGGCTTCCTCGACCGGATCGTCCACCGGCGAGACCTCCGGAGCCTCCTGGCCCAGCTCATCGACTACGTCTCCCCCTGAAACCTGGAGGGTCCGATGGCCTCGGCCTCGAAACAGATTTCTCTCACGCCCGAAGAATATCTCACCCGCGAGCGGCTGGCCGAGTTCAAGAGCGAATATTATGACGGGCAGATCTATGCGATGTCGGGCGCGAGGCGCCCGCACAACTTGATCGCCGCCAACCTCTCCCGCGTGCTCGGCAACCAGCTCGCGGATCGCCCTTGCGAACTCTACATCGCCGACATGCGCGTCCGCGTCGAGACGACCGGCTCTTACTCCTATCCTGACCTGGTGGCCGTCTGCGGCGAACCCCGGTTCGCCGATGGCGAATTCGATACGCTGCTCAATCCGGACCTGGTCATCGAGATCCTCTCGCCATCGACCGAGTCGTGGGATCGGGGCGGCAAGTTCGCGAACTTCCGGCGGCTGGAGTCCCTGCAAGATTACGTGCTCGTCTCGCAGGACAAGAGTCACGTCGAACATTTCGCCAGGCAAGGAAACCAGTGGCTCCTGACGGAATGGGATCATCTGGAGGACACCCTTCGACTCGCCTCGATCGGGTGCGATGTGGCCCTCCGAGAAATCTACGCGAAGGTCCGTTTCAGCTCCGGCGACGTCGCCCCCGGCGCTTGACCGACGGGGGTCCTCCCGCGACGACTCCGATCTTGTCGGATCCGGAGCGGAAGGGGACGTCCTTCCGGAAGGGCTGAGGGGAGCGGGCCTCACCCGATCGCCAACCCCCCGCGACCATCCTGCCCGATCAGCGCCAGGAGCCGGTTGTCCTTCGGGTAGGCATGGCCGAGGTACTGCCGGAACGCCTCGGCGTGGTCGACGCCGATCTCGGCCCCCCGGCGGGCCCCCCAACGGGCCTGGGCTCCGAGGTACTCGTCGATCCCGTGCTGCTTCATCAGCCAGTCGCGCTGGCTGGCGTGGCAGGCGAGCATCCGCCGCTTGAGTCCGGCCACCCGCGAGACGTCGACGAGGAACCCGGCGGGGACCGGGCGGCCGTCGCGGTCGGTCCCCTCGATCGCGTCCATGAAGTACAGGTGCGGGATCCCCGCCAGGGACGGGGCCGGCTCCCACTGGCGGGTCTTGTAGTTGGGTAAGCTGGCGGCGAAGCAGGCGTCGCGGACCAGCCGGCTGGTCGCCTCGTGGTCGCAGAGATAGTCGGCCGGCGGGGCGGTCAGGACCACGTCCGGCCGGGCCCGCCGGAGCGCCTCGACGACCCTCCGGCGCGATTCGTCGTCGTCGAAGATCGCCAGGTCGCGGAACTCCAGGCAGGTCGAATCGGCCCCGATCAGGGCGGCCGACGCCCGGGCCTCCTCGCGTCGGACGGCGGCGATGGCCTCGGCGTCGCGGTCGGAGCTCCCGCAGTCGCCGGGGGTCATCGTCGCCAGGCTCAGGTGACAGCCGGCCTCGGCCAGCAACGCCAGGGTTCCGACACACTGGAATTCCGAGTCGTCGGGGTGGGCGTGGATGGCCAGGATCCGGGGCCTCGTCGGGTTCGGCTCGGGCATGAGGGTCTCCGTCGTTCCGGGGTCGGGCGGCTCGCGAGGCCCCTTCGGGTCGCCCCGACGCGACGCCTCGACGCGCCTCGACGCGATTTTCCAGAATGTCCTCGCATGCGCTGGGCAACCGGTGTACATTAGCCGTCAAAGGGTCAGATGGTGATCGCCCGTCTTGTGGTGTCCATCCGATCGCATGGAGGGACGAGGGACCGTCCCATATCCGGAGAGCCCCGCCATGGCCGACCTCGAACAACTGACGTCGCGGCAGCGCGAGATTTACCAGTTCATCCGCGGCAAGATTCAGGGCCGAGGCTACGGACCGACGGTCCGCGAGATCGGCAACCAATTCGACATCAAGAGCCCCAACGGGGTGATGTGCCACCTCAAGGCGCTCCAGAAGAAGGGCCTGATCCACCGCGAGCCCAACATGTCGCGCGCGATCCAGCTCCTGGACGACCCGACCAGCGCCCCGGCCGCTCCCAGCGGCGTCCGGCTGATCGGTCGGATCGCCGCCGGCTCGCCGATCGAGGCGATCGAGCAGGCCGACGAGGAACTCGCCTTCACCGAGTGGGAGGGAGCCGACGACAAGTTCGCCCTCCAGGTTACCGGCGAGTCGATGATCGAGGAGCACATCGCCGACGGTGACTACGTGATCATTCACAAGCAAGAGCAGGCCCGGGACGGCCAGATCGTCGCCGTCCGCGACGAGGACGGCGAGGCCACGCTCAAGCGGTTTTTCAAGGAGAAGAACCGGGTCCGCCTGGAGCCGGCCAACAAAACGATGAAGCCAATCTTCCGCGACAAGGTCGACATCATCGGCATCCTGGTCGGCGTGGTCCGGAAGTATTGAGCCGGGGGGCCCCGATCGGATAGCCTGGGCCTCCGAACGGCCCGATTCAACCCCTCGCCGGTCGGGCCCGCCGCCCGGCCGGCGGGCCCGGTCGCGCCGACCGTTGAGGATCCTCCCAGGATGACGCCCGACCCCACGGCCCCGGCCGACTTCGTCCGTCTGTTCACCGATGGCGCATGCAGCGGGAACCCCGGCCCAGGGGGCTGGGCCTACATCCTCCAGCACCCGGCCAGCGGCCGGATCGTCGACGCCTCGGGTGCCGAACCGGGGACCACCAACAACCGGATGGAGCTGACCGGGGCCATCGAGGGCCTGGCCACGCTCAAGCGCCGCTGCCGGGTCGAACTGGTGACCGACAGCGAGTACGTCGGCAAGGGGCTCCGTGACTGGATGCCGAAGTGGAAGGCCCAGGGCTGGCGACGCAAGGAGGGGAAGTCGTTCAAGCCGGTCGTCAACCTCGACCTCTGGCAGCGGCTCGACGGGCTCCTCGCCGGCCACGAGGTCACGGTCGCGATGGTCCTTGGCCACAATGGCCACCCCGAGAACGAGGCCTGCGACCGGATGGCCGTCGCCGCCTACAAGCAGATGGTGGCCGACGCCCGGGGGTGATGGCCCGGCTCCGTCCGCGGATCGGGCCTCCGGCCCCCCGCCACCGGGAGGTCCGACCGCGGTCTCTGGGGTTGCCACGTCTTCGGCCCCCTCTCCCCATCCCCCCACGAGGGGGGAGGGGGCCAGAGGGGGGAGTTCCTTCTTCTTCCCTCTACCCCTGGTGGGGGAAGGCCGGGGAGACGGGGCCAGGACCCCCAAGGAAGCGACGCCCCCGGAATCCACGGCCAGACACCCAACGAGGGTCAATGGAGGACAGCGCTGTTGGTTTTCCGGCGATGCCATGGAGGAAATAGCCAATCTCAGGTGCTTTATTTCTGCCTGGCGACCCAGGCGACATGGCGGGTAATCCCCTCGTGGGCCAGGAGTTGGTCGCGGGTCGGGTATCGCTCGCCCAGCTCGGTCTCATCGGGGATCAGGACGTGGATCCCGGCGTGGCAGGGGTGGCAGAGGTGGAGCCCCCGGTGTCTCATCTCGTGGTTCGAGTAGCGTCGGCGGAACCGGGCCTTCCGGTGGTTCTTGCGGGGGATCAGGTGGTGGAAGGTCAGCGGCTTGTCCCGACCGCAGAACTCGCAGCGGTCGGGGCGTCGGGCGGATCGCGCTGGGGCGGGGGCGGTCGTGGGTTCGGTCGCTTCCCGGGTCATCGCGAGGGTTCTCCTCGGGTCACGCCCCCCCGCCGAAGTAGCGGCGGATCAGGGCGGGCAGTTCGACGGTGAACCGGCTCCGGGGCATCACCGGGTCGCAACCCGCCTCCGCCGCCTCGGCGAGGGCCCGGACGTCCACGTGCGAGCCGAAGGCGACGAACGGCGTCCCCGGCCCGGCCGATTCCTGGTATTGTACGAGCGCGGCGGGGGCGACAAGGTCTCCGGCCCCGAGGTCGACGAAGACCACCGTCGGAGTCCACTTTGCCAGGATCGCCGAGGCCAGCGCGGCGTTCCCGGCGACGACCACCCGGTGTCCCAGCGCGGTGGCGGTCCCGGTGATCTTCGAGGTGAAGATCAGGTCGCGGCTCAGGAGGAGCCCGGCGGGCCCCTCGGGCTCCGGGACGTTCGGGGCCTCGCTCATCGGGTCACCTCCCCATCGCCGAAAGTCCGGTCGACCCACGACGGCCCGAGCGGGACGAGGTCGTCGAGGACCGCGTCGGCCCCGGCCCCCCGGAGTTCGTCGGGCCGGTAGGTCTGGGCGACCCCCACGGCGAGCATCCCCGCCCCCTTGGCCGAGGCGATCCCGGCCAGGCTGTCCTCGAAGACCAGGCAGGTTTCGGCCGGGAGTCCGGCCATCCCGGGCTCGCGGCGGAGGGCCTCCAGGGCCAGGAGGTAGCCCATCGGGTCGGGCTTGCCCTTGCTGGCGTCCTCGGCCGAGACGATCGCGGCCACCCGGTCGCGGACGCCCATCTTCCGGAGCGCGAACTCGATCTCGGGCCGGAGCGCCCCCGAGTTGATCGCCACCGGCCAGCGGTCGGCCAGGCCCGCCAGCGCCTCGGCGGCCCTCGGGAAGAACCGCAAGCCCCGATCCGCCTCCTCGGCATAGCGGACGGCCTTGCGCCCGATCATCGCGTCGACCTCGGCCCGCCCGACGGGCTTGCCGGCGTCGGCCATCGCGGTCTCGAAGCACTCGCGGTCGTCGAAGCCGAGGTAGACCTCGTGGTACCGCCGCTCGTCGAGCGGGACGCCGTGCTCGGCCAGAACCTCGCGGAACATGGCGAAGTGGAGCGACTCGTCGTCGACGAGCACGCCGTTGAAGTCGAAGATCACCGCGCGAATCATGCCGTTCCGCACCCCCGGGTCGCCGCCTGTCGGCTCGCTCGGACTCATCCGCGTCCCGGTCGCCGTTGGCCGGATCTCGGATCCGAAATCGCAAATTGCAGAAGGAAGGAAGTCCTGCGACGACAGCCTCTTCCGGGATCGGCAATCGGCCATCGGAGATCGGTCGAGGTCGGCCCGAGGGTGGATCAGATCGCCTCGGGGCCGCGCTCGCCGGTCCGGATCCGGATGCAGTCGTCCATGGGCAGGATGAAGATCTTGCCGTCGCCGATCTTGCCGTCGGGCCCGCTCCGGCCCGCCTGGATGATGGCGTTGACCGTGGGCTCGACGAAGTCCTCGTTGACGGCGATCTGGAGCTCGATCTTGCGGAGCAGGTTCACCGTGATCTCGTGCCCGCGGTAGACCTCGGTGTACCCCTTCTGCCGCCCGAAACCCTGGACGTCGGTCACGGTCAGCCGGAAAACCTCCACCTGTGAGAGGGCTTCCTTGACCGCTTCGAGCTTGGTGGGCTGGATGATCGCGATGATCAGCTTCATGGCGGGGGCGGACCTTCCGGGCCAGTCGGGCATCGCGGCGAGGCGGCCCTTCGCCCCATTGTGGCGGTCCGGCCGGCCCCGTCAAGGAAAAACGTCGGCCAAGTCGGCCCGATCTTTCGGAGCGGCCCGGCCTGCCCGGGGACCGAGTCGGCCGGGCGACGACCCCGGGCCCGGTCACCGGGTTGGCTTCGTTCCGCGATCGAGCGGGCGCGGTCCCGATCCCTCGTCCGATCCCCGGATCGGAACGCGGTCGGACCAGCCCGGAGGTAAATCCGGAAGCCATCAGGAGCCATCCGAGGAAAAATAATATCTGACGCATATTCACTATCTTATTAATTATTGGAACACGGGGGCGTGGGGGGACGGGGCTCCGACCCGATCGGGGGTCCGAGGCGGTTTCGGTCGAGGAGTCCGACCCCGGCGATCTGGCCCCATCCACTTCCCGGAAAGCAACCGCCTCATTGATCCCGGATCTCAGATTGCAAATCCTTGCCATGAAACCATTGGGGATCGGAAATCCTCGATCTGGCATCATGCGAGTTTTTTCTGGGAGCCGTCTCAGGCCCGGAGGTGTTCCAGCTTCCGGCGGCGAGCGTCCCGCCGGGCCTCGACCTTTCGCTCCTGCCTGGCCCGGCGCGCCGAGAGGATCGCCGGGATGTCCGCCACCATGCCCGGGCCCGGGTCCTCCTCGGGGTCCAGGTCGAACGGCGGGTGCGGGTCGATCCGGGTCCGGACCTCCGGATCGGGGGTGGTGGTGGTGGCGGTGGCGGGGGCGGACGCCGGCCCGGCCGGGGCTTCGGCCTCGGGCCGCTCGACCCATCGGGGGTGGATCCCCGGAGCGGGCCCCGGGTGGGGCGACTCGTACTTGAGCTGGGCGAAGCACCACCGGAGCCGGCGATGGAGGGCCGACTCGTGCCGCCGGAGCTTCTTCAACTCGTGGTTCGACTCGTCGGACAGGTCCGCCTCGGCGAGCGACCGGTCGACCTCGTCGAGCCCGGCCACGGTCTCGCGCAGCTCGCCCAGGGCGGCGGACTCGCGGCGGGCGAGGGCCGCCGGGCCCTCGGGCGGCCCGACGAGCCGCCCCTGGGAGTCGAGCTTCACCCAGGGCTCGCGGCCCTCGCGGAACTCGGCCGGGGTCCCGAGCAGGTCGAAGGCCATCGCGGCCTGCTCCGGCGTCCAGCTCCCTTGCAAGTCCGCCGAATGGGCCAGCAGCGCCCACCGGGCGATCAGCCAGTCACACCCCTGGGGGGTCCGCCGGAGAGCCTCGGCCACCTCGCCCGGCCGCTTGCCAAGCCGCGCGCCGAGGGCCTCGGCCTCGCGGCGGCGGTCGGCCTCCCAGGCGACCTCGGCCCGGAGCGAGTGGCGATCCCGGAGCCGCCGCTCGATCCGCTCGGAGCGATCGACCCGGATGCTGATCACGGCGATCTGGTCGACCAGCCAGGCGTGGAAGTCGTTCCGGGGCTTGAGCGCGCGATACCAGTCGGCGGACCGGTCGCGGACCAGCTCGAAGCTCTCGGGGACGGCCGGGGAGTCGCGGAGGCCGCGGTGGAGGGCCTCGGCCCGCGACGGCTTCCGTCGCTCCGTCGGCTCCGGATCGAGGGAGAGGCCACCCTCCCGGCGATCGGCGGCGATCCAAGCTTCACTGCTGGCCATGGGAGTTTCTCTCGGGCGGTGTCGGGTTGGTCCTGGGGACTTCCCCCTCACATTCAAGCCCGAGGGCGGCCGGTTAGCACACTTCTGGCCACGAGACCGCAATTTCGCGGCGACCGGGCGCAACCCTCCGAGGGCCGGGTGGCCGGGCGTCCGGCTGAAGCCTGCCGATTCGATCACTCCAGGGCGTCGGCCCCGCCGCCCGATCCGAGCCCGGAAAGGCCCCGATCCAACATCGAGATCCAGGTAAAGTTGAATGTCCCCTTTTCGATATTCAGCCGTAGGGGTCGAAGTTCGGGTCGATCCGGCGGAGGATCCGGGTCAGGGCCCTCCGGAGGTCCTTCATCGACTCGAAGCGGTCGGCGGGGTCCTTTTTAAGGCAGCGCTGGACGATCTCGTCGATGTCCTGGGACTCCCGGGCGTACTTCCGGGGGATCGCGGGGACGACCGAGGGGGGGGCGTATTTGGTGTGGGCCCGGTCGAGGCGGGCGATGGTCGCCCCGGAGAAGGGGGGCCTGGCGGTCAGCATCTCGAAGAGGACGATCCCGAAGGCGTAGATGTCGGCGCGGGAGTCGACGGCCTTGGCGTCGCGGAACTGCTCGGGGGCCATGTAGAGGATCGTCCCCAGGAGCGAGCCGGTCTGGGTGATCCGGAGCGTTGAGTCGCCGGGGCCGGGATGGGCCGGGGGGAGGTAGGCGGTCTCGGCGGCGGGCGCCGGCCGGTCGTCGACGACGAAGGGGGGCGGCCGGTCGGCCGGGTCGTCGTAGGTGATCGGGCCGACGGGGGGCGACTCGTCCAGGGGGATGTCCGCCTCGGGGGGGCTCCCGTCGAGGTCGATCCCCCGGTCGCGGGGGACGGCGTAGTGCTCGTCGCGGATCACGGCGAGGCCGAAGTCGGTGATCTTGAGGGTCCCGTCGGCCCCGATCATCAGGTTGGCGGGTTTGACGTCGCGGTGGCAGACCAGGCCCCGGCGGATCGCGTGCTCCATCCCCAGGCAGAACTGGATCCCCAGGTGCAGGGCCCGCCGGACGTCCAGACCGTGCTGGCCGATCCGCTTCTTCAGGTCGCCCCCGGTGACCAGCTCCAGGACGATGTGCGGCCGGCCCTCGAAGGACTCGACCGCGTGGGCGTGGACGATGTGGGGGTGCGAGCCGAGCCGGACCCAGATCTGGCATTCGGCGGCGAACCGGGCCGACCAATCGGCCTCGGCGATCCACTCGTCGCGGAGCGTCTTGATGGCGACGACCTCGCGGCCGGGCTCGCCAAGGTGGTCGTGCGCCACGTAGACCACGCCCATCCCGCCCTTGTGGACGGCGAAGACCTCGTAACGGTCGGCGATCCAGTCGCCCACCGGCCTGAGTGTCGCCATGGGACGGCCCCTCCTCCCGGCCCGATCCGAGCCGCCGGGAGCACCCAGGATAACCCTCCAGACCCGCATCGGATAGGCCGTCGGCGGGCGATCCGCGCCCCGGCCGGTTCAGGAGAAGATTGACTCGACGAAGGCGTCGGCGTCGAAGGGTTCGAGGTCGTCGATCCCCTCGCCGATCCCGACATACTTGACGGGTAGGTTCATCGCCTGGCGGACGGCCACGACGACGCCCCCCTTGGCCGTCCCGTCGAGCTTGGTGAGGATCACCCCGGTGCAGCCGATCGATCTGGTGAAGACCTCGACCTGGCGGATCGCGTTCTGGCCGTTGGTCGCGTCGAGCACGAGCAAGACCTCGTGCGGGGCCCCGGCGATCTTCCGGGCGATCACCAGACGGACCTTCTCCAGCTCGCGCATCAGGTGCGACTGGGTGTGGAGTCGGCCGGCGGTGTCGACGATCAGGACGTCCACGCCCCGGGCCAGGGCCCGGTCGCAGGCGTCGTGGGCCACGCTGGCGGGGTCGGCGCCGGGGGCCCCTTTGACGATGTCCGAGCCCGACCGATCGGCCCAGATCGTGAGCTGGTCGGCGGCGGCGGCGCGGAAGGTGTCGCAGGCGGCCAGGAGGATCGTCTTCCCCTCGCTCCGGAGCCGCTGAGCCAGCTTGGCGATCGAGGTCGTCTTGCCCGACCCGTTGATCCCGGCGATCAGGTAGACCGTCGGCCTGGGATGGGACGCGACGAGGGCCCCCGGCTTCGGGTCGGCCAGGAGCGTCTTCAACTCCCCCTTGACCAGGTCAATCAGGGCCTGGTCGGCGGTCTTCTCGGCGTACGACTCGCGGACCCGGTCGATCACCCGGGCCGTGGCCGTCACGCCCATGTCGGCCTGGATCAGGGTGGCTTCGAGCCGGTCCAGGAAGTCCTGGTCGACCTTCCGGCCGAGCCAGGCGCGGACATCGAACAGCCGGGCCGTCCGCGACAGCCCCTTCTTGAATCGGTCGAGGAGATCCTTGAACGCCATGGGACCCGGGGGAGTTGAGTGCGGTCGGGACGATCAGGCCGGGGCGAGGCTCGGGCGATTCCGCCGGAGCCGATCCAGGTCCAGGCCGGGCGTGGTGATGGCGCCAACCCACCGGCCGGGACGGTCGGGAGCGTGGAAGTCGGACCCCGCGATCGGGGCCAGGCCCATCTCGTCGGCCCAGGCTCGCCAGCGTCGGCCGAGTCGAGGGTTGATCCCCGGGCCGTCGACCTCGATCGCCCCGAGCCCGGCGTCGACCAGCTCGCGGAGCACGCTCGACCGGAGATCATAGGGCGGATGGGCCAGCCCGGCAACCCCGCCCGCGCCCCGGATCAGGGCGATGGCCTCGGCCCAGGGGACTCGGGGCTTGGCGACGTGAGCCGGCCCCCCGTCGCCGAGATAGCGGGCGAAGGCGTCGCGGGGGCTGGCAACCTGCCCGGTCCGGCTCAGCCAGTCGGCCAGATGCTTCCGACCGAGCGTGGCGCGGGGGAAGGTGGCGCGGAGGGCCCCGAGGTCGACTCCCAGGCCGATCTCGGCCAGGCGACGGGCCATGGCCTCGATCCGGTCGATCCGGGCCGAGCGGAGCGCCGCGGTGGCGGCGACGAGGGCGGGGTCGTCGCCCCGGACGAAGTGGCCGAGGATGTGCAGCTCCCGACCCTCGCGCTCGGCGGTCAGCTCGATGCCGGGGATCAGCTCGACGCCGACCCGGTCGGCCTCGGGTTGGGCCACGGCGATGGCCGAGAGGGTGTCGTGGTCGGTGATCGCCAGGGCTGAAAGCCCGACGTTGGCCGCGGCCCGGACGACCTCGCCGGGCGAGCAGCCACCGTCGGAGTGCGTGGTGTGGACGTGCAGATCCGCCGCCGGGGGGCGGGGCGGCTTCAAGGCTCGGGCGGTCCGACGGGCGCGGGCCAAGTCGGTCAGGCCCCCTCGGCCGGGGGCCCCGGCGGTCCTTCGACGACCTCGGGATCGGCCGGCGCGGTGGCCGGGGCGGGCGAGGCCGCCGCCTCCGCGGCGCCGGCGGCCTGGAGCCGGTCGAGGATCCCGTTGACGAACCGGCTCGACTGGGCGGTGCTGTACCGCTTGGCCAGTTCCAGGGCCTCGTTGATCGCGACCTTGGTCGGGACCGTCCCGACGCAATAGAGCAGCTCGAAGGCCCCGAGCCGGAGGATGTTGCGGTCGATGGCGGCCATCCGGTCGAGCCGCCAGTTCTCGGCGACCTCGGAGATCAGGGCGTCGATCCGGGGCTGATGATCGAGGACCCCCGCGATCAGGGTCGAGGCGAAGGCGCAGAGCTTGGGCTCGCGAAGCCTCCGGCGGACGAACCCGTCCATGTCGGCCGCGACCTGCCCGGGGTTCTGCTCCAGTTGGTAGAGGACCTGGAGGGCGATCTCGCGTCCTCGGGTGCGTCGAGTCATGGGTGCCTTGGGGCCTGAGGCCCGCGGGATCATGCCGGTCCTGACTTCGCGGACCCGGGGCGGATGCTCAGGACCGATCATACGCCAGCCCCGGCCCGGGCGTGAAGGCCAGTGGGAGGTCCGGGAAACTTCAGCCCGGCCGACGGATCCCGGCCGCGGCCCGGAGCCAGACGGCGACGGCCTCGGCGCCCGGGTCGGGGTGGCCGAGGGCCCGGTCGCCGAGGTAGCTCGATCGCCCCTTCCTCGGGCTCATCGCGGCGGTCGCTCGGGCCCCCGACTCGGCGGCGGCCACCGACCCGAGGAGGGCCTCGGCCGGCGTCTGCCCGGCGTCCATGGCGGCGGCGAAGCTCTCGGACGCCGGGATCAGGGCGTCCAGCATGGTCCGGTCGCCGGGTCCGGCCCCTCCCAGGTCCCCGATCCCCGCGCAGGCGGCCCGGAAGGCCCCGGCGCGGTCGTTGGGGGCATCACGGAGCCGGGCGGCGGACCGGAACAGGGCCATGGCATAGAGCGGGCCGGAGGTCCCCCCGAGCGACCGCTGGAGGATCGCGCCCAGGGCCTGCAAACTGGCGGCCGGGTCGTCGAGCGGGAGCCCCGGCAGGGCCCCGAGGACGGCCCCGGCGCCCCGGGCCAGGCTGATCCCGATGTCGCCGTCGCCGACGAGCTGGTCCATCGCGTTGAGGCGGGGCCCCTCGGCGATCAGGGCGTCGGCCGCCCGGGCGATCGCGGCCCCGAGGGCCCGGCCGGCCTCGGTCTGCGGCGGGCTCGGGGCGGGTGGAGCGGGGGCCTCGGCCGGTCCCGGGGGGCCCGGTCCGGGCTCGGGCCTCGACCGGGGCGCGGCATTGGGCCAGGCGGGGGCGGCGGTCGGCGCGTCGAGCCGGGCGAGCCGGGCGTCGTCGAGTTCCAGGACCGAGAGCGAGACGCCGGCCATCTCCAGGGCCGAGAGGAACGTCCCGGCGTAGGCCCGCTCGACGACGATCCCCCGTTCCGCCAGGGACGCCAGGGCCCGGCGAGCGACGATGGCCAGCTCCATCGCCGTGGTCCCGCCCAGGCCGTTGACCAGGAGGGCGACCCGGCCGGGCCTGGCCGCGAATCGGGCGAGGATCGGCCCGAGGAGGCGGTCGACCAGAGCGTCGGCGGGCTCGAAGGGGGCCTTCCGGACGCCCGGCTCGCCGTGGATCCCCAGGCCGAGTTCCACCTCGTCCGGGCCCAGGACGAAGCCCGGGACCCCGGCGGCTGGGACGGTGCAGGCCGAGAGCGCCACGCCCATGGTGGCGACCGACCCGGCGGCGGCCCGGGCCTCGGCGGCGACCTCGGCGAGAGTCGCGCCCGCCTCGGCCGAGGCGCCGGCGACCTTGTGGACCAGGACCGACCCGGCCAGGCCCCGGGGCCCGGCGGTCTCCTCGGAGCCGGGGAGCGCGACGTCGTCGGCCACGACGACGACCTCGACGGGGATCCCCTCGGACCGGGCCATCTCGGCGGCGAGGCCGAAGTTGAGCCGGTCGCCGGTGTAGTTCTTGACGATCAGGAGGGCCCCGAGCCGGCCGGCGGAGGCCCGGATGGCCCCGAGGATGGCGTCGGGGCTGGGCGAGGTGAAGACCTCGCCGAGGACGGCGGCCGAGAGCATCCCGGGGCCGACGTAGCCCGCGTGCGCCGGCTCGTGGCCGCTTCCACCGCCCGAGACCAGGGCGACCCGGCGGTCGCGGCCCTCGGCGGCGTCGGCCCGGACGATCACGGTCAGGCCCGGCAGGCGTCGGAGACCCGGGTGGAGCCCGACGAGCCCCTGGACCATCTCCTCGACGACCGCCTCGGGGCGATTGATCAGCGATTTCATGAGGTGGGGCCCAAAGCGTCCCGGTTCTCGCGGAGGAGGAGGCAGAACGCCCCACGACTCGTCGCGATCCCGAGGCAGAAGAAATCCCAGCATCTCCGAGAACCGTAGGAGTTACGCAGTTGATGGCTTATGTACAGTAGGCGTTCGGCTCGTCTTCTTGCCTCATTGACGGCAGGCTGCCTATCTTGTGCACCGAGCAAAATGCACCTACTGGACAAAGGCCATCAACTGCGTAACTCCTAAACCGATCGACCTTGCCCGACGAGTCAGCCGTCGAGCCAGTGGTCGTAGACGCCCGAGGACTCGGCCGGGGCGCGGGACGGCACGCGGACCCGGGCGGCGCGGATCATCCGGCGGACCTGGCGGGCCAGGGTCGCCCCGATCCCGAACATGGGCCGGCGGGGGACGCTCCGGAGCAGCCTCTCGGCATGGGCGGAGAGCGCCCGGGGCGCGACCCGGCCCCCGGTCCCCTCGCGGATCCAGAGGAGGTGGCCGCAGGCGGGGCAGGGGGCATCGCCGGGCGGCCGGGTGGGCTCGATCGACTCCATGGCACCGCAGATCGGGCAGCGGGCCGGCTCCCCCTCGGGCGTCCTCGACGAGATGGCGGCGCTCATGGCTTGGGCTCCGGTCGGCGACGGCCCCGAGCGCAATGGAAGGGGGCTCCCGACCGTGATTCGTTCGGAAGCCCCCGATATTGGCCGGAATTTCGTGGTCAGACCGAGACGAGGTCCTGCGCCGCGTCGTCCTCGACGAGCGAGAGCAGGAGCGAGCGGGACTTGTCGCGGGTCTCGCCGATGGCGGTCACGTAGACGGCCGGGTCGTCCTTGACGGGGCACTCGTGCTCGCAGATTCCGCAGCCGATGCAGCGCTCGGGGTCGATGAAAGGCCGCTTGAGCTGGAGCTTGGCGCCCCAGCGGTCGGTCACCTCGACGTTCCGGGTGAAGATCGCCTTGGGGCTGACCGGGCAGACTTCCTCGCAGACCACGCAGTCGGTGTCCATCGCCCAGGGGAGGCAGCGACCCTGGTTGTAGAACGCCGTGCCGGTCTTGATCGGTCCCTTGGACTCGAACGGGCCGACGCCGAGCTTCTCGGCGATCGAGATCTCGCGGATCGCGCCGGTCGGGCAGACCTGGCTGCACAAGGTGCAATTCAGCTCGCACCAGCCCATCTTGGAGATCATGATCGGGGTCCAGAGCCCCTCGACACCCCCCTCGAACAGGGCGGGCTGGAGGACGTTGGTGGGGCAGACCCGGATGCACTGATCGCACTTGATGCAGCGGCGAAGGAACTCGTCCTCGGCCACCGAGCCGGGCGGGCGGATCACCGCGCGGTTGAAGTTCTTCCGGACCCCGCCGGAGAGCCGGGCCATCGGGAAGAACAGCAGGCCGAAGGCCCCGGCCAAAAGCATCTGGCGGCGGCCGACGGCCGGCAGGGCGATCTCGCTGGCCTTGCGCGGCAGGAACCGGAAGGCCAGGGCGTCGTGCGGGCAGTCCTCGATGCAGTTCAGGCAGACGAAGCACTCGGACTTCCGGAGGTCGGCGTGCGGGTCGGAGGCTCCCTCGCAGCTCTTGATGCAGAGGTCGCAGTCGGTACACCGGACCGGGTCGCGATCGATCCGCCAGAGGGCGAACCGGCTGAAGATCCCCAGGAGCGCCCCCAGCGGGCAGATCGCCCGGCAGAAGAACCGGGGGATGAACCAGTTGGCGACCAGGAAGCCGAAGAAGATCAGGCCGACCACCCACGCCTGCCAGTACTCGCGGGGCTCGGTGTAGATCCCCTCGGAGGCCATGTGCACGGTCGGCAAAACGCTGGTGGTCATCGACCGGACCGTCAGGGCGATCGGGTCGAGCAGGCCGATCTGGAGCGTGCTCCGCCCGGCCTTGTTCTCCTCGGCCGCCTGCGCCAGACCGGTCCCGACGGCGGCGAAGACCCGGCCCGGCCCGGCCCAGATCATCCCGGCGAAGAGCAGGACGCCCACGCCCAGGGTCGCGGCCTTGCGGGTCATTAGGACGATCGCCTTCCACTTGAGCGAGCGGCCGACGACCTCGGCGAGCTTGACGACCCCCCAGGCCGCCATCGCGGCGACGATCAGGGCGACCGCGGCGTCGCCGATCCGGAAGCCCGGGGCGGCGGCCCCCTCGTGGTACGCCTTGATCGCCCGGGCCGGCCACTCGATGGCCGTCGGGATCATCCAGAGGCTGGCCATCGCGAGCATGGCGGCCAGGATGTAATATTTGATCGCGTAAATCTTGCGGTAGCGGTTGACCTCGATCATCTGCTTGGTGTTCCGGCGGTTGCCGATCCACCCGAAGAAATGGTGCATGATCCCGAACGGGCACATCCAGTTGCACCAGACCCGGCCGACCATCATCGTGATGGCGATCACGATCAGACCCCAGGTCAGGTTCCGATACAGGGTGTGCGTGGTCAGGGCGGTGGAGACGGCCACCAGCGGCGTCGCCTCCAGGAACAGCGAGACCGGCCACCCCTTGAGGTAGCGGAGGTCGGTGATCAGCAGGAAGAACAGGAAGAGCCCGAGGAAGAGGACCTCGTAGGCCCGGCGGATCTTGACCATCAGCGGGGATCTCCCTCGGGGGGCCTGCGACGAGCCGGCCGCTTCTTGCGCGGCCAGTCGTCGGCCTTGGCCAGCAGCCGGGCGATCGGCAGGACGAATCCCGGGAGCAACTCGGTCTGGTAGGTTTCGGCCTCCCCAACGACCAGGGAGGCGGCCCCCTCGGGGCGATTGCGGTGGACCGTCATGATACGTCGGAATCGATCGACAATCCAGTATTCGCGGACGCCGATGGCCAGGTATTCGGCGAGCTTCTCCTCGTAATCCCGCCTGTGATCGCGCTTCGAGGCGGAGACGAACTCGACGACGATCGAAGGGATATCCTTCTCCGGGTCGGGCACGCGCCCCAGGCCGAGCCAGATGGCCCGGTCGGCCCGGCGGCGGTTGGGGGTCGTGTAGATGGTCTGTTCGAAGAGCACCTTGTCGACGATGGAGCCTTGGGGGTGATACTCTTTGTAGTACCAGACCAGGTGTCCAAGTTCCTCGTTCGGGTCGATCTCCGCATTGCCCGGCGGTGGGGTCACGACGAGCACTCCGCGGATCAGTTCGTAGCGTAATCCCCGCGTGAAGAGATCATCCGGGAGGTTGTCGAACTCCTCGGGCGTCATCGAAAGGCCCGACGAGCGGAGGCCGAGCCGGATTCGTCGCCTGGTGATGGTGGCCATCGGTCGTCCTCCTCAGTCGAACAGGATGCCCTTGAGGTCGAGCACGAAGCCGGGCAGGACCCCCTCGCCGGAGAGCGTGGCGGGGCGGTCCAGCGCCTCGACTTCGCGACCGGGGCGGTAGACCTCGACCCGACCGGTCGAGGGGTCGAGGAGCCAGCCGAGGCGGACGCCTTGTTCGAGGTATTCCCGCATCTTCTTGCGGGCCATCGCGATCGTCTCCGAGGGCGAGGTCAGCTCGACGACAAAATCCGGGCAGATCGGGGCAAATTTCTTGCGGGATTCGGGGGGGACGATCAACCAGCGATCCCGGGTGATCCAAGAGGCGTCGGGCGATCGGACCGCGTCGTTGGGCAGCGTATAGCCGGTCGAGGAGTCGAAGAACTCGCCGGTGCCATCGGCGTCAGACCAGTTCCCCAGGCGTTGCGTCAATTTCCCGTTCCGCCACCCCGAATCCGACCCCGCCGGCGCCATGACGATCACCTCTCCCCGCGCCGTGCGTTCCAGCCTCAAGTCGCGATTGGCGGCGCAGAGCCTCCAGAACGACTCGGCCGAAGCGTAGAGGCCGGAGCGCCGGGGCACTTCCAAGGAGGCGGTCTCCCGCCTTCGTTTCGTCGTCGAGATCCCACTTGGAGAGACGCCCATGCCTTGACCTCACGGTGCCATCCATTTCAGTCGAACAGGATGCCCTTGAGGTCGAGCACGAAGCCGGGCAGGACCCCCTCGCCGGAGAGCGTGGCGGGGCGGTCCAGCGCCTCGACTTCGCGACCGGGGCGGTAGACCTCGACCCGGCCGGTCGGGGGGTCGAGGAGCCAGCCGAGCCGGGCACCCTGGGCGAGATATTCCCGCATCTTCTCCTGGACATCCGAAAGCGTGTCCGAGAGCGAGGTCAATTCGGCGACGAAGTCGGGGCAGATCGGGGCGAACTTCTTGCGGGATTCGGGGGGTACGGTCGCCCAACGCGCACGGGCGATCCAGGAAGCGTCGGGCGATCGGACCGCGCCGTTGGGCAGCGTGTAGCCGGTCGAGGAGTCGAACGCGTGCCCCAGGCCCGATGCCCGGTTCCAGTTCCAGACCAGCGCCGAGAGGCCGCAATTCCTCAGCCCCGAATCCGTTCCGGCCGGCGCCATGACGATGACCTCTCCCCGCGCCGTTCGTTCCAACCTCATGTCCCGATTGGCGGCGCAGAGCCTCCAGAACGCATCGGCCGACGCGCGGAGGCCCGACCGCCGGGGGACCATCAGCGGGATGGTCACCGGCCTCCGAGACTTCGCCGCGGTCCGATGGCGCGAGGAGACGCTCATACCGTGATCTCTCGGGTCCACTGGGGTCGCCAGTCCTTGCCGAGGCCGCGGGCGATCACCTTGTCGAGGTAGATGATCTCGTGACGTTGCTTGCCCAGGAGGCGGGTGACGCACCAGCTATCGACCGAGGTGCAGTCGGTCCCCACGACGATGGTGTCGGACTTCTTGACGTCGTTGAGGCTCCCGCCGGTCGGGCCGTTGCGCATCAGGAGCTTCCGGCCGTCGGCGATCACGAAGGTCGGCTTCATCATCAGGGCGAAGTCGGAGATGATCCCGTGGATGTTCTGGTGGAACTGGTTCCGGGGGTTCCCCAGCAGGCCGTACCAGTTCTTCATGGTGACGGTGGCCTTGCAGAGGTTGTGGTCCTTGACCGGCGAGATCCCGATGACCTTGGTGGCCTCGCGGAACGGCCGGTAGAACATCCGCCAGGTGTTGGTGATCGTCTCGCCACCGACGTAGAGCTGCTCGAAGTAGCTTTCCTGCGGCATCATCAGCTCGGCCCCGGCGCGGATCGCGGCGTCGCCGACCTTGGTCTTGAAGAAGCAGCTCTCGGGGTTGTTGATCGGGTTGTCGGCGACGATCACCTTGCGGGCCCCGGCGTCGAAGCAGAGCTTGACGACGGCCGAGACGGTGTCGGGCTGGGTGGTGGCGGCCAGGTCGGGGTTCTTGTCGAAGGCGACGTTGGGCTTGATGACCACCACGTCGCCCTTGGTGATGAAGTGCCGGACGCCCTTCTCGCCGCCCATCTCGCCCAGCGCGGCCTTGATCATCGCGTAGGCTTGCTCCTCCTTGGCCCGGGACTCCAGCTCCTTGGTAGCGAAGTCCTCGGCCCGGGGGGGCGTCGAGCGGACGACCACCATGCTGGGCTTGCTCGGGTGGAGCGCGACGGCGTAGTCCTTCAGGCGGACCGGGGGCGGCGGCTTGACGCCCTCCATCCCCCATTGGTCGCGCGTCAGGAGCCCGCCAGCGACCGCCCCGCCGGCCACGGCCGCGAAGGTCCCGACCTGGGTGGCGAACTGGCGGCGCGAGAACGGGGTGTCGGCCGGGTTCACCCCGCCGAGCCGCTCCAGGTTCTTGATCTGGGTCCGCGTCAGTTTCTCGCTCATCGGGGGACCTCGGTGGGGTGGGGGTTCGGCTCGGCGGCTCGGCTCGGCGGCGATGGCCGGGACATCCTTCAAGATCGGCCTCAGCCTTCGGCCCCTTCGGGCTTGGCCGTGGGTTTCTTCTCGGCGGGGGGGGCCTTGGGGAGCTCGGCGGGGAGACCCTTGACGAATCCCCGGGCGAACGCCTCGGCCTTGGCGGCGTCGGTCGAGCCGTTGGCGCCGCCGACGACGTTCCCCTTGAGGAAGACGACGTCGACCAGCCCGACGTTGGAGTTGACCACCATCTGGTCGGCCCCCTCGGCCTGGACCGTTTTCGGGTCGCCGCCATCCTGCTTGGCGGAGGCCAAATATTTCTCGAAGACCTCCTTGGCCTCCTCGGCCGAGGCGTAGGGGCGGAGGTAGCCCTGCCAGGTCACCTCGCCATCCTTATAGTCGGCCATGAAGACGTCGGACAGGAACCCGTAGCCGAAGACGTCCTGGGCGACGAACTTGGGCTCGGACCGCCCCGAGCCGGGCGGAAGCAGGGCGAAGGCCACGTCGGACAGGCTGGCGGGCTTCACCGGCTTCCCGGGCCCCCCCTCGCTGCCCGACCCGGCGGGCAACTGCCTGGCGGCGATCCGCTTGGCCATCTCGGTCGCGAAGTCGGCGAACTTGGCGTCGTCCTTGGTCGAGACGATCTGGGTGTAGTAGGGGTCGGCGAAGAAGAGGAGGCTCCCGGCCGAGGTGTACCCCTCGGTCCCGATCGGGACCAGCTTGAACTCGTCGGGCTTCTCGGAGCTGTACTTGGACTGGGCCCGGAGCGGCTTGGAGTGGTCGAACTCGAAGATGTAGACCTGGACCTCGTTGGAGTCGTCGCCGGTCGGGTGGTACGAGGTGTACGCCATCCCGGTCACGTTGTTCTGGGTGAAGCTCTCGGCCCGGCCGTCGATCTTCTCGAACAGGTTGTCGGCGTTGAAGGTCTCCATGTGCATCGTGCCGTACTTGCTGATGGTCCAGCCGGCGGGGATGTCGACCAGCGGGAGCATCGAGGCCAGCGGGCGTTGGGGTCCTGGCACGGTGGCCAGCTCGGCGTCGGCCTCGGCCTTGGCCAGGCCCGAGGCGGCCGGGGCCGGCGGGGCGGCGGGGGCGAGGGTGGGCGCGCCGGGGGCGGGGATGCTCAGGGCGACGGCGGGCGCGGCCGGGAGTGCCGCGGGCGGGGCGGTGAAGTCCATGAGCTGCTGCGGGCCGTCGACGCCGACGGCCCGGCGGATCCCGGCCAGCCGCTCCAGGACGCTCGGGATCGCCAGCGCGGTCGCCGGCGACTGGCTCGACGCGGCCCGCATCGCGAGCATGGCGTCGTCGAGCTTCTTGACGCCGTCGACCAAGTTCTTCCGCTCCTCGGCGAGCCGGGCCATCTCGACCTTGACCGCCTTGTCGGCCTCCTCGACGGTCCGATACTGCCGCCCCTGCTCCAGGACCGACCAGGTCTTGTTGGGGTCGAACTCGTACCGGTTCTTGTCGAAGTCCTCGCTCTTGACGACCAAGGCGGCGAAGATCGCCGGGATCCCCATCACCAGCATCATCCCGACGACGATCGAGGAGAAGGCCGGCTTGAGCATCACCCGGCCCCGGCGGGCCTGGAACCATTCCAAGCGGCCCAGGATGGCGAAGGCGATCGGCGTCGAGGCCAGGGCGACGAGGGCCGCCGCCAGGGCCAGGGCCTTGACGGGGTCGTTGGCGAAGTATTCGCTGAGCTTGGAGATCACGAACGATCCCTTCCTTCGCTCGGGTGGGACGGGAGGGTTTGACGATGGTTGAACCGTCGGCCCCCTATTATAGACGGGCGCCGCTCGGTGCGGCAACGTAGTGAAACCAGCGACAAGCCGGGCCGCGCCGTCCCCCGATCCGCCGACCCGGCCGCGAATCCAACCCGAGGCGCCCCGGATCCGGGGCGATCGCCCGCGATGTACATTCCCCTGGGCCGGACCGACGCCCGCCGCGAGATCGGCCGGGTGGCCGATTTCTGCCCGTTCTGCCGGGGCTTCCGCCCGTTCCGCCTCTTCGCGGTGGAGAATGTCCGCCACTTCTACCACATCCCGCTCGGCGGCCGGTTCGCCGTCGGGCACGCCAAGTCCTGCGAGTCGTGCGGCCTCTTCAGCGACGCCGACCCGGCCACCTACCGGACGGCCTCGCGTGACTCCGACGCCGGGGTCGAGGCCCTGATCGCCGAGACCAACCCCGAGGTCCGGTGGACCTTCGCCTCGCGACTGATCCTGGAGGACCGGGTCCGGGCCCGGAAGCTGACCGCCGGCGAGCGGGCCACGCTGCTCCGCGAGCCCTTCGAGATGGCCGACGCGGTCCTCTCCCGGCGGGCCCGCGAGGGGCGACTCGACCTCCCCAGCCGGCTCGGCTGCCTGGGGACCCTGCTCCTCCCGACCCTCTGCATGACGCTCCTCCCGCTGGCCTGGCATGTCCCGATCGAGACGATCGAGTGGACCGCGATCGCCCTGGGGGCCCTCTTCCTCGCCCTGGCCTACCTGGCCATCACCACCGACGGCCGCCGCCACGCCCGCCGCGAGATCCTCCCCCGGCTCGTCGCCGCGGTCCGCCCGCTCGACCCCTCGCCCGAGGAACTCGACGCGATCTTCGAGTCCCTCCGCCAGGCCCGGGCCCCGATCGCCGAGTCCCTCCGCCCGGTCGAGGTCGCCAACGGCCTGATGGAGCGGTGGGAATGAGCGGGGGGGGGCGGGACCGCCCGGGCCGTCGCCACCGGCCGGGCCGTCGCCAGTCCATTGCTTTTTGATCGGGATCGGGGTTCTCATGGGCGGACGGGGTCGAGTTCGAGGGCGCAGGTCGCCACTCGGCGGGGCGCGGGGACATCGCCAGACGATCCACCAAGGAGCAGCGGACATGCGGCGGATTCTGGCGCTCACCTTCTGTTTCCTCGGGCTCGACGTGGCGGTCGCGGTTCCGGCGGAGGATGGCCCCTCCCCGGCCGTCGTGACCTCGCCGGACGGCCGGATCCGGGCGGAGGTCTTCCTCGACGGGTCGGGCGGGCGGGCTTCGGTCCCCCATTACCGGGTCTCGTTCGGTGGCCGCCCCGTCGCGCTTCCCTCGCGACTGGGGGTCGACCTGGCCGACGGGTCGAGCCTGGGGGCCGACTCGATCATCGAGGGCGTCCAGGTCCGGGCGTTCGACGAGACCTACACCCAGTTCCCCGGCAAGCGGAGCCGGGTCGTCGACCGCGGCTCGGAAGCCGTGATCGCGCTCCGCGAGCGGGCCGGGCCGGCCCGGCGCTGGGAGGTGGTCCTCCGCGTCCACGACGACGGGGCGGCGTTCCGGTATCGGTTCCCCGCCCAGGACGGCTGGCCGGCCCTGGAGATCGCCGGCGAGCGGACGGGTTTCCGCCTGCCCGAGGGTGCCCTGGCCTACGCCATGGCGCCGAACTCATTCGCCACGCCGCACGAGATCCGGTATCAGACCAAGCCGGTCGCCGAGATCCCCGAGGGGTGGCTGGTCGGCCTCCCCCTGCTGGTGGAGCTGCCGGGGACCGGATGGGTGGCCCTGTTGGAGGCGGACCTCACCGACTACGCGGGCCTGTACCTGGCCCGCGACGGCGGTGGGGCCTCGTCCCTGGCGGCCCGGCTTTCCCCCCGGCCCGGGGAGCCGAAGGTCGCCGTCCGGGCGGGCCTCCCGCACCGGTCGCCCTGGCGCGTCCTGATGATCGCCGGGGCGGTGGAGCGGCTGGTCGAGTCGGATCTGGTGCTGAACCTGAACGCCCCTCGCGCGATCGCCGACACCTCGTGGATCAAGCCCGGCAAGACGACCTTCCCGTGGTGGAACGGATTTCACGAGGAGAAGCCCCCCTTCGCGATGGGCCTGAACACGGCCACCGCCCGGTTCTACATCGACTTCTGCGCCGAGGCGGGGATCCCGTACCACTCGCTCGACGGCCTGGACAACATCGCCTGGTACGGCGGAACGATCGTCCCCTACCGGGGGGCCGGGATCACCGAAGGGATCGCCGGCCTCGACCTCCGGGAGGTCCTCCGCCATGCCGCCTCGAAGGGCGTCCAGATCCGGCTCTGGATGCACTGGAAGGCGGCCGAGGCCCACATGGACCGGGCCTTCCCGCTCTATCGCGAGTGGGGCGTCGAGGGGGTCATGGTCGACTTCCTCGACCGGAACGACCAGGAGGTCTCTGGCTTCATCCGCCGGCTCCTGAAGACGGCCGCCGAGAACCGGCTCACCGTCACGATCCACAACACCGCCGCGCCGACCGGCCTGGAGCGGACCTATCCCAACTTGTTGACGACCGAGGGGGTTCTGAACCTGGAGTTCGACAAGTGGGACGCGCTGGGCGTCCCGCCGGAGCACGAGCTGACCGTGCCGTTCACCCGGATGCTGGCCGGGCCGCTCGACTTTCACCAGGGATCGCTCCGGGGCGTGCCCGTCGGCGAGTTCCGGCCGCGCAACGCCGCCCCGCTGGTGATCGGGACCCCCTGCCGGACCCTGGCCTCGTATGTCGTCTTCCAGAACCACCTGCCGATGGTGGCGGACTACCCGTCGGCCTATCGGGGCCACCCGGCCCTGCCGGTCCTGGTGAAGATCCCGTCGACCTGGGACGACACCCTCTGCCTCTCGGGCGCCGTCGGGCGGCACGTCGTGATCGCCCGGCGGAGTGGCGACGATTGGTGGGTCGGGGGGATGACCGACCGGGAGCCCCGCGAGCTGGAGGTCCCGCTGGGCTTCCTGGGCCCCGGCCGGTTCCGCGCGGTGATCTACCGCGACGACCTGGCGACGAAATCGCGCATGGCCGATCGGACCGCCGAAGTCGGGGCCACGGATCTCCTCCGGACGCCGGTGGCGGCCTCCGGCGGGATGCTGATCCATCTGTCGCCCTCGTCTCGCGATCCAGACCGGACGAAGGGCGAAGGGCGAAGGGCGATGATCGGGAAGTCCCTCGCGGAGGGCCCGGATCGGTCCCCCGCTCGACCCGACCGGCGGTACGGGAATCGCTTGGCCATCCCGTCGTGAACCCCATCCATCCCTCTCCCGCCACGGAGCATCTCGATGAGGACAATGGTGACGAGTCGTCTCCTGTCGTTGATCGCCGTCGGTGCGCTCTTCGCGACCGCCCGAGCGGACGATTGGACAAGTCCCAAGGACGTGGCCCGGTCGGCCCATGAGTTCGGGGCCGCCGGCCTGAAGCTCCAGAAGGCCATCCGCGACGCCGTTGAGGACTCCCCGCTGGTCGCGGAGGTGGGCAACCTCTCGAAAGCGGCGGACCGGCTCCACGACTCGGTCGACAAGGGGGCCAAATTCGAGGAGGCCCGGAAGGATTTCCGGAAGGTCGAGCAAGATTATGCCCACTTCCAGGACGGGTTGAAGAAGGCCCACGACGTCCACCACGAGAAGCCGGTCGAGGAGGCCTCGAAGAAGGCCAAGGCCGCGTTCGACCAGCTCCAGGCCCAGATGACGGGCCGGCGTCCCCAGGAAAAGACCGACCCGGCCACCGCACGGCCTTCCCGAGAGGACCATCGATGAACACCCGCGCCTTCCGCCGATCGCTGCCCGGGATGGTCCTGGTCCTCGGCCTCGCCGCCGAGGGTTACGCCCAGGTCCCCCCCGGGGGCGACCTCAGCAGCCTGGCCCATCAGATGACTGACCAGCTCCGGCACCTGGGCGAGGACATCGCCTCCGACCTGGGGCAGGCCCCCCAGGGGCGGCACCTGCTCCAGGATACCCAGGAACTGAGCCAGGCCGTTGACCAGTTCCACGAGACCCTGCACGACCGCCCCGACCCGGTCTCGGCCCGCCAGGCGTACGCCGGGATCGACGGGACCTGGCATCACCTCCGCGGGCAGCTCTCCCAGCCGGGGGCCACGTCCCCGGCCGTGGACCGGGCCGCCCGGCGGGTCGACGCCATCGACGCCCAGATCCACCAGTCCCTGGGTCTGAACGCACCTCCTCAGGAATTCTACGGGGGCACGCAGGCCCCGACGGGGATCGCCGAGACCCGGCGGCTGGCCCACGCCCTGGTCTCGCGGGCGGAGGCCCTCTCCCAGACGATCCGGTCCACCATGGGCAACGACCCGAACGGGGCCGCCCTGGCCGCGGACGCCGCCCAGTTAGCCCAGGTCGCCGACGGGTTCCACGACGCGATCGACGCCAACCAGCCCGTCGAGGTGGCCGCGCGGGCTTTCGGCCCGGTCGACCAGATCGCCGACCGCGTGGAGCGGTACGTGACCACCGCCCAGGTCCCCCCGCAGGTTGGGGCCGCCTGGCAATCCTTCGCCTCGGTCGAGGTGCTGATCCACCAGAACCTGGGCTTGCAGTCGCCCCAGCCGAACGTCCAGATTGGCTACGCCCAGCCGATCGGGGGCGGGCAATCGCCGCTGATCGCCCTGGCCGCCCAGCTCGAAAACCAGACCGGGGAGTTCGTCGCCGCCTTCGGCCCTCTCGCCCGGTCCGTCCACGACGGCGACGACATCATGGAAGATGCCCGGCGGCTCCAGCGGGCCACCGACGCCTTCCGCCGGGAGACGGCCGGTGGCCAGGCCCCCAACCGGCTCGCCTACACCTTCCGGAACGTCGATGCCGACTGGCAGCGGCTGGCCCGGCGGGCGAACCGGGTCGCGCGGGGCAATCAGGGGCCTTACGTCGCTCAGCTTCAGAACATTGGCGTCACCTGCGAGCAGATCCACAGGGTCCTGGGGATGCCTGGTTACTCGCCGGCATTCAATCGCTGAACAGGGCCCGGCCGATCGCCGGGAGTCCGCCGGATCCGTCGGCGGATTCCGGCGGACGGCCCTACCGCCCGAACGTATTGACGTCGATATACTTGTACGACCCTCCCGACGACTTGGCGAGCGCCCGGAGCGGGGCGGAGCCGCCGATCCCGCCGTGGCCTCCGGTCAGGCCGAACTCGATGGCCTGGATCCGGGTTTTGCCGGCCTCGGCGAGGATGGCGGCGACGTCCTGGCGGGTCATCAGGTCGGCGTCGGTGAGGAAGAAGATCACCTCGGGCCGGAGCGCCAGGGCGGTCCGAAGGGCGAGCATGTGGTCGGTCCCCCGGTCGGGCTGCACGGTCGCCAGGAGGGCCCGGACCCGGGCCTTGTTGGCCGGGGTGGCGGCCATCAGACCGGGGCGGCCGGCGGCGTCGGCGAAGACGTTGGCATCGACGTTGTAGAAGACGACGGCGAACCGGGCCTGGGGCGGGACCTGCGCCAGGCTGGCCAGGAGCTCGCGCTTGGCCACGTCGAGCGAGCCCCGGGCGGTCATGCTTCCCGAGCAGTCGATCACGTAGGCGAACGAGGTCCCCCGCTCCCGCATCCCGAAGAACTGGGTTCCCGGGCCGGCCCCCGGCCCCTCGCCGCCGCCGGTCCCGTCCCCCTGGCCGCCCTCGCCCATGAGGCCCCCGGCGAGCATCCCGAGCCCGCTGGTCGAAGGTCCCGGGAGGGTCTCCGGGGGGGATCCGGCGTCCGGCCGGGTCGGGAGGATCTCCGAGAGCAGGGCGTCGGCGGCCGGGTCGCGGGTCGGCGGGGACGGCATCCCCTTCTCGGCGGAGAGGTCGGCCGATCGCCCTTCGGACTCGCCACCCCCGCCGCCAGGGTCGCCCTCGGCCCGGTTGTCGACCGGCTCCAGCATCCCGAGCATGGTCCGGTCCGGAGTCGGCTCGACGCGGGGCGTGGCCACCCGGAAAGCCACCACCGAGGCGATTGCCAGCAGGACGACGTGGACCACGAGCGAGCTGACCAGGGCCCGGGGGTCGGTCAGCGGCGACCGCTTGAGGCGGCCCATCGCGGGGATCTCGGCGGACTCGGGCTCGGCGGGGCTCTTCATGGGCCGATCCCTCCTCCTAGATTTCCGGGTCAGGGCCGGGCTTACCGTCAAGGAACCGGGGGGGCGGTCCGAGGGGAGCCGGTGTCGGCGGCGGTCCGGCCAGGTGCTTCCGGGCCAGGACCAGCGCGACGACCGAGGCCGCGCCCAGGCCCAGGGTCCAGTCGACCGTCGACCAGGACGGGCCGCCGGTCGTCATCGGGGCGGTGGTCGATGGCGGCTCGGGCCCCACGATCAGCGGGGCGAGGCGGGGGACGTCGCCGCTCTGGTAGCGGAGCCGCTTGAGGAAGGTCCCGGAGAACCGGACCGGCGAGCCGATCGCGGGCGATGGCCGGCCCTCGGGCGCCGGGAAGACCAGGCAGGACGGGTCGCCGGCCTCCGAGACGATCCAGGCTTCCGCCAGCGGCGGGAACTCCCCGATCCGGGGCTGGCGGAACAGCCGGGCCACCCGCCCCTCGACCCGGACCGGCCGGCCGGAGTAAGCCTCGGGGCGGTCCCAGAGGTCGCGGAACCGGACCGGCGCGGCGGTCTGGTCGGGCCTGGCGGAGAGGGCCACCCGGTAGGCTTCGAGGTCGGCCAGGGACAGGGCGGAGTCGTCCGCCTGGGTCGGGGAGGCCAGCAGGATCGCCAGGATCGGGGCCAGCAGCGAGGCGGAGGCCGGCTTCGGTGGCCCGGTCATGGCGAGTCCCTCGGCCCGTCGGGCGAGGCGGGGTCGGCCAGCTTGACCGAGGCGACCCCGGCGGCGTTGCAGGCTCCGATGATCCGCGCGGCCTCCTCGTAGCGGAGGCGGTCGTCGGCGGCGAGGCGGACGCGGAGGGGTCGGCCATCAAGGACCGCCCGGTAGCGTCGGAGGCGGTCGGCCAGGGCGGCGATGTCGGGCAGGGGGGAGTCGCCGAGCTTCAGGGACCGCAAGTCGCCGAGGTCGTCGGCCTCGGCGCGGATCCGGAGGTCGTTCTCCAGGTCGAGGTCGGTCCGACGGACGGGCGCGACCCGGGCCTGGCCCCGGGGGGCCCCGGGGAGGGCGGCCGGCGTGGTGGGCAGGTAGAGGTTGAGCCGGGTCTCGGTCGTGGGCGACTGAAAGGTCAGGATGAAGAAGGCCAGGAGCTGGAAGGCCATGTCGAGCATGGGCGTGACGGGGAATGACACGTCCTCGGCGGGCTCGCCCCGCTTCGCTCTCCGGCGGCCTTCGGGGGTGGTCATGGGTTCGGCCCTCGGAGGACGATCAGGGTGAACCGGACGAAGCCGTTCTCCTGGGCGGTAGCGAGGAGCCCCCGGACCGACCCGAACGAGGCGGCCTTGTCGGCCCGGACGACGACCAGGGTGGGAAGCTCGGCCGCCCGGGCCCCGATCGCGGCCAGGCCGGCCAGCCGCCTCCGGGCCTGGTCGGCCCACCAGGCCTGGGCCGAGGGGCCCTCCAGCGCGCCGCCCTCGGAGATCAGCCGCCCCTTGGCGTCGACGCCGACCACCAGCCGGTCGAGCCCGAGGTCGCCCCCGGGGAGCGCCGAGGGGGCCGTGGGAAGCTGGATCGAGGCCGTGGCCCCCTCGATCTTGGTGCCGAAGTGGATCAGCATCATGAAGAAGGTGATGAGCTGCAAGACCACGTCGAGCAGCGGCGTGAGGTTGAGCTGGAAGGGGCCTTCGGCCCGGTTCCGGTCCCGGAACGCCATCGGATCAAGCTCCGGGAGATCAGGAGGAAGCCGGGCCGCCCGGGCTGCCGCGCTGGGGGCCCAGGGCGGAGGCGGCCAGCGGGTGCGGGGTCCGGACGCCGGGGGCGAACTGCTCCAGGAGCGACTCGGCCGCCAGCGCCACCTCCAGCGAGAGCCGGGCGATCCGGTTCCGGAACATCGCGTGGAAGAAGATCGCCGGGATCGAAAGCGCGATCCCTTCGAGCGTCGCGAACAGGGCGGTCGAGATCCCCGCGGCGAGCTGGCTGGCCTGCGGCGAGCCCCCCGCCGTGGCGATCACGCGGAAGCTCAGGATCATCCCGTAGACCGTGCCCACCAGCCCGATCATCGGGCCGAGCGTGCCGACCGTGGCCAGGTAGGTCGTCCGGTGCTCCATGGCCATGGTCGCGTCGTCGTTGGCCTGCTCCATCGCCCGGATCGCCGGGGCCTGACCCGAGGGGAGCTTGCGGACCCCGGCGGTCAGGACCTTGCCCAGGAACGAGGGGCTCTCCGAGAGCCGGCTGAACGCCTCGGTGTATTCCTTGATCGCCAGGAGGTCGCCGAGCTCGCGGACCAGCCGATCGGGGACCGCGACCGACCGGCGGTACTCCATCGACATCCAGGCGATCAGGGCGATCAGGTAGAACGACATCGCCAGGATCACCAGGCCGATCGGCCCCGACGCCTCGGCCATCCACCGGAAGAACGACTGCGAGCCCCGGGCCCCGGCCGCGTCGGTCGCCCCGGCGGGATCCGGCCCCGGCTCCTGGGCGACGGCAGTCCCACGGGCCGAGAGTAGGATCAGCCAGCCCAGCGCAAGCGCGGCGGCCAGGCGGCGGAGGGTCATCGGCATGGGGTGTGGCTCTCCTCTCGACTCGTCCCGGCCTCGCGGCGCGTCCGGCCCCGCGTCGACTAGCTTAGCCGATCGCCCGGCCGCGGACAACGCGGGCGGGCGATGCTCACGCACCGGTTCCTCCCCAGGGATCGCCACCCGCGACCTCCCCGGCCTGCTCCAGTCGGATCGTCCGCCCGACGAAGTCGATCGTCAGGCGATACTCGCGGATCAGATGCGTCCCGACGAGGCCGACCTCGACCTCGGCGAAGGTGGCCTCCGCGACCATCATCTGGCCATCGAAATCGATCTCGACCAGGAAGAGGTCTTCCTCAATGGACTGCCCGCCGGCCAGGACCGTCCAGGCCCGGCCGATCGGCCGTGCGACCACCAGCGACCGGAAGCGTTTTGGCAATTCGAAGGTCGCCGTTGAAGCCGGTGTCCACGATCATCGGCAAGGGGCGATCGGCCACCTCCAGCGTGATGATGGGCACGCCGTCCTCGATCTCGCCCGTGATTAACGGCGCCCCCCCCTTGCGGAGGTAGTAATCGCGACCGACCCGGAGGTAGTAGAGCAGGACGTCGACCCCTTCCGCGTCCCTCGCCTTAACGACGTCGGTCGCGCTCTCGCCGAACCAGAGGCGTCCCCCGGCAGGATCGATCCCCACGGTCTGCCCGGCGAGGCCGGCGACCTCGTGACGTTGCCGATACTCGGCCCAGACTTCGAGCGCCCGGGCGGTGTCCGCCTCCGACCAGGAAATCAGGGGCATCCCCGACGCCTCCGGGGTGAGGAAAAGGCGACGGCCACCCGCGCGGCCGTCGCCCTCGATTCTCCGCGATCACCGACCGGCGTTCAATTGCCGGCGGGGATTAGCCGGTGGATCTTACCGTCGAAGGCGAGGATCAGGAGTTCGCCTTCGTGGTCCTCGCCGAAGGCCGCGATGTTCAACACCTTCTGCTTGGAGACGTCGATCAGCTCTCCCGCCTCGACGGCCTGACCGTCCTTGGCCCGGACGCCCCAGATCCGGCCGGTCTGGTAGTCGCCGTAGACGTAGACGCCTTCGATCGGGAGGACCTTGCCCCGGTAGACGTAGCCGCCGGTGATGCTCTGGCCGAGGTCCTTGCGCTCGACGTTGTAGCTCTTGTCGATCCCGTGGGGGTACTCGGCGATCGGCTTGGAGATCGGGCTGGCGGCGTTGGCCTTCTGGCGAGGCTTGAAGTCGTGGAGCGACTCCTTGATGCTCCAGCCGTAGTTCCCGCCGTTCTGGATGATGTGGACCATTTCCCACTTGTTCTGGCCCACGTCGCCGGCCCAGAGGGTCCCGTCCTTGCGGTCGAAGGTGAACTTCCAGACGTTCCGGAGGCCGATGCAGTAGACCTCGGGCGCCCAGTCGGCGAACTTCGAGTCGCGGAGCTTGGGGTTGTCCGAGGGGATCCCGTAGGGCTTGCCGTCGGCCGGGTGGTCGACATCGACCCGGAGGATCGAGCCGAACCAATCCTTGGGGTTCTGGCCGGTGGTTAGCGGATCGTCCGCGGCGCCGCTGTCGCCGAGCGATATGTAGAGGAATCCGTCGGGGCCGAAGGCGATGCAGCCGCCGTTGTGGTTCTCGAAGGGGTCGTCGGCCGAGACCCAGATCCGCTGCTCGCTGGCCGGGTCGGCCTTGCGAGGGTCGTCCTTGGAGACCTTGAACCGCGAGACCACCGACCGGCGATGGTGCTTGCCATCGACGGTATCGTGGGCCGAGTAGTAGACGAAGAACTCGCCGTTTTGCTTGTACTTGGGGTGGAAGGTCAGGCCGAGCAGCCCCTCCTCGTTGCCCTTGTTGATCGGGTCGGGCAGCTTGAGGAACTCTCGCTTGTCGGAGGTGTCCTTCTGGTCGGGGAACGACTGGATCGTGGCCTTGAACTGCTCGGCGACGAACAGGAGGTTGCCGCCGTCCTCGGGATAGGCCAGGGCCACCGGGCGATCGAAGGTGAGGTTGGGGAAGGCCACCTCGGGCTTCAGCCTGGGGAGGCCAGGCGTGGTGGCCTGGGGCGGCCCGGCCGGTGCCTCCGAGGCCATGAATCCGACGATCAAGCAGGCGAGGAGGCGGGCGAACTGGGCCCGCGAGGCGGGCCGGGCGTCGATCGAGAGCATGCCGTTCCTTTCGGTTCGTTCCCGTCCGGTCCCAGCGGAGGCGGCGGGCGGCGCCGCCGACCGGACGTCTGCCGTTCGCCGGTCCGGTCCGGGCCGCCCAGGTCGAGGGGCGGGGGCCGGCCGAGCCCTGCGCGGGGAATCTCCCCGCCGGACCGACCAGTAGACCGGATTCCTCGGCCATCGTCAAACCCCGGCCGGGCGAGGGGCACGCTCACGGGGCCGTCGCCAGCTCCCAGATCCGGACGGTCGCGTCGTGGCCCGCCGAGGCCAGTCTGGCCCCGTCGGGTGACCAGGCCAGCGCGAGGATCTGGCGGTCGTGGCCTGGGAGGCTCGCCCGCTCCCGGCCCGTGGCCAGGTCCCAGACCAGGATCCGGCCCGCCCAGGTGGCCCCGGCCAGGCTTCGGCCGTCGGGCGAGAACGCCAGCGTCGAGAAGCCGCCCGAAGGGTCGCCGAGCGCGGCCAGCGCGCGCCCCGAGGCGACGTCCCAGACCCGGGCCGCCCCGCCCCCGCCCGAGGCCAGTTTGCCCCCGTCGGCGGAGAACGTGACGCAGTTGATCCCGATCCCGGCGACCGGAACCTCGCGGCAAATCCGGCCGGATTCGACCTCCCAGACCCGGACGACCCCGTCCAGGCCGGCCGAGGCGCCGAGCCGGCCGTCGGGGGTGAAGGCCATCGAGTTCGCCGACCGCTGGGCCGCCGGGAGCAACCTCGATCGTCCGTCGATCGGCCCCAGAAGCCGGATCGTCGCGCCCCCCCGCGCCGAGGCCATGGCCCGGAGGTCGTGAGGCGTCGCCATCGTGGTCGCCGGATCTTCGTCGTCCCGGGGGCCCTCGACCACGTCCCAGGTGTCGACCCGGCCGCCGAGATCGCCCACGGCCAGCCCCCGGCTGTCGGGGGACCAGCCCAGGACGAACCGGGGGGCGCCGTCGTCGGGTCCGAGCGACCGCGCAATCCCGGTCTCCAGATCCCAGAGCCGGACCTCGGGACCCCACCCGCTCGCCGCCAACCGCCGGCCTTCGGGCGACCAGGCCAGCGAGCAGATCCCGTGGCCCCGCCAGCTCAGCAACGCCCGGCGAGGCTCCACGGACGCCCCGTCCGATCCGGCCGATCCTTCGGAGGCCGCCCGGACCACGATCAAGACCGCCAGGGCGAATCCGAGCAGCACCAGGGCCGAGGGGGCCGACCCCGAGGCCACCCCGGGCGTCGCCCGGGCCCCTCCGATCGCATCCGATTTCCAACTCGGCATCGTCGCGACCTCCCGATCGAGGGACTGGACCCGTGGAACGTCGCGAAATCTCGGGATCGGTCGCGGCCTTCGGAGGTCATCTTAATCCTTTCTTCACGATTTTGGCAACGTTTCTTCATCTTCGATTCGCGGGGTCGAAGGGCTCACCCCGAACCCAACGACGTCGCCGATCGATCAGGGCGGGGAGATCACCCCAGCGGCTCCCGGATCCCGCCGTAGACGGCCGCCAGTTGACCCGTCGGGAGCCAGAACAACCCGGAGAATCCGACGTAGACCCCCGGATTGGTGGGCAATTCGAACCGATCGGGGATGTTGGGCGGGGCTCCGGCCCGTTGATCCCGGGTCGGTTCCTCGACGACGACCCCGCAGGGCAGCTTGCGAGGGGCCGAGGGCCGCCGATCACGGTAGGGGATGGCCCAGATCCGGACGCCGATCAATTCGATCAAGGGTGAGACGCCCTCCCGATGGCCGGGTTCGCGAGCCCTCCGGCGCGGACCACCCATCCGACCCGAAGAGTCGAAAGGTCGGACGCGCCTTCAACCGAGGCCCTCGGGCGCGAGCTTCGACCCCGAGAGGCGTTCCAGTTCGATCAGGAAGCGTCGCGCCTCGGCCCCGGCGATCTTGAAATGCATGCCGGTCGAAAGGTGGACCAGGCAGTGCATGGCCGATGGGGCGTCGGAGGGGGCCCCTTCGGACTTCTCGGGGACGAGGTCCACCGCCTGGACCTGATCCATCCGGAAGATCCGGTCAATCTCGTAAGTCCTGGTCTCGGTGGATCTGGTGACCCGGAATCGGACCCAGTTCACGCCTGGCCGCCTTTCGCTCGAAGAGTTCGGCGAGGATCACGGGCCTTGGCCTCGGGATCCGTGCGATCGATGGCGTGTGGTCGCGGGTCGCGGACGGCACGGGGGCGGTCAACGCAAAACCCTTCCGCAACACCGGGTTGGGAAGGGTTCCATCCATCCAGCGAGGATGACGGGGCTCGAACCCGCAACCTCCGGCGTGACAGGCCGGTGCTCTAACCAATTGAGCTACATCCCCAAAGCTTACACAGCCAGCAGTTGCGTCGATTTCTCCCGACCGTGAGTCTCTCGCATTTGCTCGATTCTCTTCCGGTTTGGCGTCGATTCTCTGCCAACTCTGCCACCGACGGAGGGGATTGTACCGGGTGGCCGGGGGGCGATTCAAGGCCAAATGCTACGCGGCTTTTGGGAAATTTCTCCGGCCAAATTCGCCGTGCAGTCGCAGCGAAGCCTGGGTGTAACCAAGTTCTCTGGTGGTGAGTGACGCGATTTGGCAAATTGGGCGACTTCCGAGTTTTCTCCTGGAGACGTCCCATGTCACGCAAGACCATCACGCTGGAGATCGACACCGAGCACGAAG
>JAABUJ010000468.1_pt1 | contig 79711 bp, 74 predicted proteins | sample 5559131 | NCBI WGS metagenome assembly JAABUJ01 (sample SAMN10711875, study PRJNA513366) | rock metagenome | isolation source: Antarctica rocks | place: Antarctica: Victoria Land, Mt New Zealand nord | collected 2016-01-07 | reverse complement strand
GTCCATCTTGGAAGAATGCCTACAGCGATGTGAGGCGGTTTTTCGAGCAAAACGGCTTCGAGAACAAGCAAGGGTCCGTCTACTTTGCCCTTGATGAAATCGACGCTGTCGAGTGTGTCGCACTCGTTCAGGACCTTGCGGAAAGTTATGACTGGTTCACGCCGTCCCTGAAAGACATTCGCATGTTGCGTATCGAAGAGAACAACGACCTTATGCCTATTCTGGATCGGAAGCGGCGGCGCAAGCGACCTTGAATTAAGATGGCTCACCTTTTTGACGAGGCGAGCGGCCCTCCTTCACCAGCAAAGCTCTCCGGGCAAGCCTTGACGCATGCTCCAGACAACCGCGCTAAGGCTCTCCCATGGTTGAATTTGCTCTCCCCCGCAATTCCAAGATCAAGCCAGGCAAGATCTGGCCCAAGCCCGCCTCGACCAAGGCCCTGAAGGAGTTCCGCATCTATCGCTGGGATCCGGACACCGGCGAGAACCCGCGCATCGACACCTATTTCGTCGATCGCGAGGATTGCGGCCCCATGGTGCTCGACGGCATCGTCTGGATCAAATCCAAGGTCGACCCGACGCTGGCCTTCCGCCGCTCCTGCCGCGAGGGCATCTGCGGCTCCTGCGCCATGAACATCGACGGCACCAATACGCTCGCCTGTACCAAGGGCATGGACGACGTGTCGGGTGCCGTGAAGCTCTATCCGCTGCCCCATATGGAGGTCGTGAAGGACCTCGTGCCGGACCTCACGCGCTTCTATGCCCAGCACGCGCTGATCGAGCCCTGGCTCAAGACCGACAGCCCGACCCCTGAAAAGGAGTGGGAGCAGTCACCGCAATCGCGCCACGCTCTCGACGGCCTCTACGAATGCATCCTGTGCGCCTGCTGCTCGACGTCCTGCCCGAGCTACTGGTGGAACGGGGACCGTTATCTCGGGCCCGCGGCGCTGCTGCAGGCCTATCGTTGGCTCATCGACTCGCGTGACGAGGCGACGGGCGAGCGCCTCGACGGGCTGCAGGACCCGTTCCGCCTGTATCGCTGCCACTCAATCATGAACTGCGCCAAAGCCTGCCCCAAGGGCCTCAATCCTGCCAAGGCCATCTCCAACATCAAGAACATGATGATCGCCCGGCAGAACTGACCGCCGGGGCGGGACGTGAGGCCGTTTAGACGGAGCAGATCGGAACCGCTATCGGGCCCAGCGCGGCGCTGGGAAGCCTCGGGCCTCCTCCCGGTCGGGAGGGCCGAGGTTCGGAAAGGAAGTCGAGGTCCGCGTCGCGAGGCGGTCAACCGGTGACGTCCAGTCTTCGCCTGCAACTTCTGGCTTGGGTGCTGACCCCTCTGGCCTTGCTGGCCGGCATCAATGCCGCGACGGGCTACCGCACGGCGTGCGGTACGGCCAACCTCGTCACGGACCGCACCCTGATGGCATCGGCCCGCGCCATCGCCGAGGAGACCCGCTACGACGACGGCCTGCTGCAGGCCGTCGTGCCACCGGCCGCGCTCGAGATGTTCGATACGGGCGCGGGCGACTTCGTTTACTACCGCGTGACGGACGGCACGGGCGGCCTCCTGGCCGGTGCCGCAGACCTGCCGTCGCTGCCTGTCCGGCGCGGAGATTCGGGATCCTTCGAGGCGGATTACCGCGGCCGGCCGATGCGGCTCTTCGCGCTCGCTCATCCGCTGGCTGGTTCGCGGGGCGCGGCCGCCATCAGAGTGGTGGTGGGCACGTCGCTCGCCGGGCGCGACGCTCTGGTGCGCCGTCTCTGGATCCTGGGCTTCGGCCAACAGATGGCCCTTCTGGTGACGGCCGGCGTGTTCATGGTGTTCGGCCTGAAGCGGGGCTTGGCGCCGCTGCTCCGGCTCAGGGACGAGGTGCGGGCCCGTTCTTCGGCGAGCCTCGAACCCTTCGCGGTCGAGGCCGTGCAGGCCGAGATCCGGCCGCTCGTCGCGGCCATCAACGTCAGGATTGCACGGGTCAAGGCACAAATGGCGGCTCAGCATCGGTTCGTCGCCAATGCGGCCCACCAGTTGCGCACGCCCTTGGCCGTGATCAACGTCCAGGCCACCTATGCACTGCGCCGCATCGGGACCGACGATCAGGCTGCGGCGCTCCACGCCATCCAGGTCGGGGTCGGTCAAATGTCCCGGCTGGCCGAGCAACTGCTGACGCTATCGCGGGCCGAGCCCGGGAGCCGCCGCGTCCGCGCCGATCGGGTGGCGCTGGGTCGCCTCGCCGTGCGGGTGCTCGAAGGCTTCGCGGCCCCCGCACTGGCCCGGGGCATCGACCTGGGCCTCGATGAACGCGACCCCGGCGCGACCGCGGTGGGCGACGAGACAATGATGGGCGAAATGCTGGTCAACCTCGTCGACAATGCCATGCGCTATTGCCCGCCCGGCAGCAGCGTCACCGTGACGGTCGACCGCGACCACGACATGACGGTCCTGACCGTGAAGGACGACGGGCGGGGCGTCCCGCCCGGAGAGGAAGAGCGGATCTTCGAGCGATTCTACCGGGTCATGGGCACGCAGAGCAGCGGCAGCGGGCTCGGCCTGTCGATCGTCAAGGAGGTGGCCGAGACGGCGGGCGGCACGGCCACGGCTTTCCAGCCGGCGGGGGGCGGCCTCGCGATCGAGGTGCGCTTGCCGGCGGCACGACCGGAGCCCGCGTCGGTCGCGGACGTGCCCGCCTTCAATGCCCGTCGAACGGCACCGGACGCCACTTCACCAGCCGGTTCTCCACGACCGTAATGATGGCCTCGACGGCGAGCGCCAGGACCGCCAGGATCACCATGGCGGCGAAGACGCCATTGGCGTTGAAGGAGCCCTGAGCGGTCGAGATCAGGAGGCCCACGCCCTTCTTGGCGCCCAGGAACTCGCCCACGACCGCGCCCACCAACGCGAAGCCGAAGCTCACGTGCAGGCTCGCCAGGATCCAGCTCATCGCCGAGGGGATGATCACGGTCCGGGTGATCTGATAGGATGAGGCGCCGAGAATCTGGGCATTGGCGATCATGGCCCTGTCGGCTTCCCGCACGCCCTGGAACGCGTTGGCGAAGACCACGAAGAACACCATCACGACCGCCAGCGCCACCTTGGACGCCATGCCGAGACCCAGCGCGATGATGAAGATGGAGCCCAGCACCACGCGAGGGATCGAGTTCGCGACCTTGATGTAGGTCGAGAAGATATCGGCCAGCAGTCGGTTGCGCCCCAGCACGATGCCGCAGACGACGCCCCCGACCGCTCCGATGAAGAAGCCCAAGACGGTCTCCTCCAGCGTCACCAGGACCTGCTCCCAGAGCGGCCCCTGCGATGTGCCCTCCGTGACCCAGGTCCAGACCTGGTCGGCGATGCCCGAAGGGCTCGCGAAGAAGAAGGGATCGATCAGTCCGAAGCGGGTGCCGAGCTCCCAACCTCCGAGCGCCAGGACCAGGATGGCGATGCGGGCCGTCACCACGATGCGCTGGCGGCGGCGGGACGCGTGGCGGGCCGCGATCTCGATCTCCGACGGGCCGGTCAGCGCCGCGGGCGGGTCGATGGTCCGTGCGATGACCGAGGACATGGTCGGCTCTCAGGCTGCTGCGGCGGCGGACGCCTGGTTGTGGCTTTTCTGGACCTCCTCGCGAAGGTCGTTCCAGATCGCCCTCGCATAGTCCACAAAGGCGGGTTCGTAGCGGATCTCGGCCGTCACGCGCGGGCGCGGCAGGTCGATCGTGTAGACCGATTTCACGGTGGCGGGGCCGGCAGTCAGCACGTAGACCTTGTCGGCCATGGCGACGGCCTCCTCGAGATCGTGGGTGACGAAGATGACGGAGGCCTGAGCCTCGGACCAAAGGCCGAGCAGTTCGTCCTGCATGAGCGTCCGGGTCTGGATGTCGAGGGCGCTGAAGGGCTCGTCGAGCAACAGGATCTTGGGCCCGTTGATGAAGGTCTGGGCGAGGGCGACACGCTTCCTCATGCCGCCCGACAGTTGATGCGGATAGTGCTTCTCGAAGCGCTTAAGCCCCACCCGGTCGATCCAGTCGTGGGCCTTGTCATGGGCTTGCGCCCTGCGCATGCCCCGGAAGATCGGACCGGCCGCAACGTTGTCGAGCACGCTCCGCCATGGGAACAGGGCGTCGGCCTGGAATACGAAGCCGATGTCGGGGCTGACTCCCGTGATCGGCCGGCCCATCACGCGCACCTCACCCTGGTTGGGCTGGGCCAGCCCCGTCACGAGGTTCAACGTCGTCGACTTGCCGCAGCCCGTGGGGCCGACCACGCAGACGAACTCGCCCCGCTCCACCGTCATGGTGAAGTCCCGCAGCGCGGTCATCACTTTGGCGTCGGGCGTGACGAAGCGGCGCGTGACGTCCACGAGCTCGACGGCCGGGCCGGCCGGCGACACGGTTCGGGGCCCGTGGGACGCCTCCATCACGCCCTCACTTGGCTGCGTCCACGTAGGTCGCCGTATAGGTCTTGGACAGGTCGACGGTCTTGCCCTTGAGATTGCGGCTGAAGCTCGACAGCACCTTCAGCACGGTCTCGGGACCGTCGGTCGGCATCTTTCCATCGGCCGTGAACATGGCCTTGCCGTCGGCGAGGCCCTTCACGTAGAGCGCTTTGTCGCCAACGTAATAATCCTTCGGCACCTGGTCCGAGATCTCCTCGGCGCTGTGGTCGTGGATCCAGTGCAGCGTCTTGACGAGCGCATTGGCGAGCTTCTGCGCCTCGTCCTTGTGGCCGTCGAGCCAGGCCGACTGCACGTAGAACGAGGCGGCCGGGTAGGGGCCGCCCAGCGCCTCGACGGTCTTCTCCGGGGTGCGTAGGTCGATCATCACGGTGGCGGCGCCCATCTTCTGCAACTGCCCGACGGTCGGCTCCGTGGTCATGCCGGCTTGGATCTGGTCCTGTTTGATGGCCGCCACGAAGGTGTTGCCGGCGCCGACCGGCAGCAGCGTGAACTCGCCGGGCTTCAGGCCCGCCCGCGTCACGATATATTGCGTGAGGAAGTCGGTCGACGAGCCGAGGCCAGTCACGCCGAGCGTCTTGCCCTTGAGGTCGGCGGGGGATTTCACCGTGCCGGCGTCCTTGGATGACAGCATCTCGACTTCCCCGGGCGCCTGGCTCAACTGCACGATGGAGGTGATCGACTTGCCCTTGGCCTGGAGGTCGATGGTATGATCGTAGAATCCGACCACGCCCTGCACGGCGCCGGCCAGGAGTTCGTTCTCGGCCTCGACGCCGGCGCGGCTGTTGATCAGCTCGACGTCGAGCCCCTGCTCCTTGAAGAAGCCGAGCTTCTCGCACAGAACGGGCGGCAGGTAGATCTGCTTCTCCATGCCGCCCACGATGATGCTGATCTTGTCGGCCGCCGTCGCGGCCGAAGACGTGACCGCGACCGACGTCGCCAGCACCGTGGTGGACAGCGCGACCGCGCGCAAGCTTGCGGCGAACCCTGTTCTTCTCATGTCGTCCTCCCTGTCGCCAGAAAATCTGTTCTCGTCGTCTGCCGCGTTGTTGGCGGCGTTCGGCAGCTCACGGCTTGCCGTAGGTCAGAACCGTGAAGGTGTTGGGGAATATGGTATTGGCATAGAATGGCGATACGGCGGTCAGGATCTTCTTCGACGGGTCGGCCGTGCCCTCGGCCGTGACGGCATAAATCGTCTTGGATTTGTGATCCATCGCCATGGTGCGCATGCCCGCGCGGGTGCCCAGCGTCTCGACGGGCTTGTAGCTGTCGGGGCCGTCCTGTTCGAAGACGTTCAGATTGGCCGAAACGCCGTTGGCCGAGAAGATGCGCTTCAGCTCGGCATCGTAGATGACGCTGTCGGTGCCGCCGCCGATCTCGGCAGAGTAGACGGTTCTGCCGCTGGCGCCGTCGAAGACGGTCAGGGACGGCTTGATGGCGTCGTGCCCGCGGCAACTGACGAAGACGCGGTCGGAGGCCGTCTCGACCGTGACGGCGGTAGGCCGCCCGCAACTCGGGCCCGTGTCGTATTCGGCCGTCATCTTGCCGGCCGCGACGTCGATCTTGTAGAGCTTGTCGATGTCCTGGGCCGCCATGTAGAACGCCGACTTGCCGTCGCTGTCGGCACCCTCGACCTTCTTGCTCGCGACCTTGAGACGGCCCGCCTCCTTCATCGACGGCACGTCGAGCATGATCAGCTCGGTGCCGTCCTTCCCGGCCCCCATGTTGAGAACCAGCTTCTTGCTAGCGGCATCGTAATGGCTGGTATCGAGGTCCTCCCCGACCTTGATGGCCGGCTGCGCCTCGAGGGTCGACAGCTTGAACGGGATGAGCGTTCCGTTCTCGTTGTTGGACACGCCGAGATCGAGTTCGGGGATGAGGACCGCGCCGTTGGAACTGGCCTCGGCCGTGCCGGCGACGACCTTGACGATCGTCATGGTCTTGGGATCGTAGACCTGCAGGCCTTCCTTGCGGTGGCCCAGGAAGACGTGGGCGGTGCCCTGGTCGAAGGAGACGTAGTCCCAGCCGGCGCCCTTGCCGTCGAGGGTGACGGCATGTTCGAGATGCCAACCGTCATAGGCCAGGGCTGGTCCGGCCCAGGCCGCGGCCACTACCGTCAAGGCGGCGATGGACACCGCGGCGTCGTGTCGTCTCATATGGTCGCTCCCTCGTCGCCCATAGGCGCCGACTTGGAGATCCGGCGTCCTGGAACGGCCAAGCTACGGGAGCAAGCTTTCATCTGGCTTTCAGTTTCGTGGCCGAGACCGGACGACGGGCTTGGCCGTCGAGGCTTCGCTTGCCCAATCGACCGGTGGCGGGACTTCGCCGGGCGAGGCTGCCGAGCCCCGCCGCTCTACCGCTCGATGGCGCGCAGCGCGCTGCCGATCAGTAGCGACGCGAGCCCCCCAAACAGGATGGGACCTTGGGCCGCCTCGGGCAGGCCGAGACGCGGCAGCACGAGCCACGCCAGGGCGACCCAGACGAGGATCGCGGCTGCGAAAGGACCATCGTCGACGAACAGCCCGAGAACCTCGACCGCGGTCGTCCTGAGCCAAGCCATGGCGTTCCTCCTACGACATCGCACCCGCGAGGCGTCGCGCGGCCCGCGCCCGGCAGAGCGGCACCGCCGATAACGAGACCGCGAGAAAGCCCGCGATCAGGACCGGGATGGACCAGTCGGCGCCCGGCCAGGGCAGGCCGGCACCCTCACCGACCCAAAACGTGCCGAAGGCTGCGAGGAGAACGCCGACCACGAATTTAAGTGCGTTCTCAGGCACGCTGGCGAGCGGACGATGGAGTGCCAAGCCGAGCACGGCAACGATCAGCAAGGCCGCCAGCGCCCCGAGGCTCGCGGCCAGCAACAGGCCATGATCACCGGCCCCGATCGCGATCACGATGAACACCACTTCGATGCCTTCCAGCATGGTGATCTGGAACGTGGTGGCCAGGGCGACCCGATCCCAGGCACCACCGAGCACCCGCCCTCGCATCGCCTCCGTCTGCTTGGCGAAGGCTGCGGCCTCGTCGTGAAGCGGGATGACGCCTGCCGCCCGAAGGATCGCCTTGCGCAGCCAGCGAAGGCCGAACAAGGTCAGCAGCGTGCCGACGGCGAGTTGCAGGACGTCGAGCGGGATCCGGGTGAGCGCGGCCCCCAACAGAAGGACGAGTGCGAGTAGAAGCGCGACGCCTATCGCACTGCCGGCCAGCGCACTGCGCCATCCGCGAACGGTGCCCACGGCCAGGACCACCGTCAGGGCCTCGACGAACTCCACCATCGATGCCAGGAACGACGCCAGGATCGTCGGGGCGGCATGGGCCCAGTTGATGTCCATCGGTTCTCTTTCGACGATCAGGTCTTCGCGGCGGACGTGAGGGAAGCGAGCATGGCAGCAAGCCTGAGACGCGAGGATGTCGCCAATATGACTGCCCTTCGCTCGATCGACGGACGTCGCCGGGGTGCCCGGGCCCGTCTCGCCGTGTTACACGCGGTCCCAGTGCCCTCGCGACGGATGGGGTAGAGCGGACCCTTCGCTGGATCGTGAAGGGGACGTCGCGACGGCGGCTCCATCATTCCGAGAAGGCCTTCATGTCTGAACTGGGGAAGATCTACGCGGCTCGATTCGAGGGGACCGGGATCGAGAAGCGCCGGCGGGTTTGGCGGATCCTCTGCTCGGAGTTCTTTTCGAAGCTGATTTCGGCGGAATCGACCGTGCTCGATCTGGCATGCGGCTACGGGGAGTTCATCAACAACATCGAGGCTCGCGAAAAATATGCGGTCGATCTGAATCCCGACTCGCCGGGTCACCTCGATCCGAACGTGCACTTCTTCGCCACCGCGGCCAACGAGCTCGGCTTCGCCGACGACAGTTCCATGGACGTCGTTTTCACATCCAACTTCCTGGAGCACCTTCCCGACAAACAGGCCTGCTCGGCCGTCATGCTCGAAGTGAAACGCGTTCTGCGTCCGGGCGGGCGGTTCATGATCCTCGGCCCCAATATCCGCTTCGCCCATCGAGACTACTGGGACTATTACGATCACTACCTGCCGCTATCGGATCGCTCCCTGGCCGAGGGTCTGAGTTTGAACGGCTTTGCCCTCGACAGGGTAGTTCCCCAATTCCTGCCCTACACGATGAACAACAACACGCCGACCAATGATGTGATGGTCAAAGCGTACCTGCATCTGCCGTTGGCCTGGAAGCTGTTCGGCAAGCAGTTCTTCGTGGTGGCGAGGAAACCGTGAGGCGCTCGGCACGCGCCCGTCGCGGGGCATAGCCATTGGGACGGGCGCGTGACATGGTCGCGATTGAAGTCCCACGAGCCGAAGCGATCCCCCATGGCGCATGAGTCCGACGAGGCCCACCTCAGCCGCAAGGAGATCCGCGAGCTCGTCGGTCGTTTCCGGGTCACCTCGGGCAAGGGCTTCAAGCTGAAGCAATTCGGCACCACGAACCCGGTGCCGGAACTCGTCGAGAAACAGCGCGCCCCGGCTTTTCTGCGGCAGGGCGTCGAGCAGCTCTCGGAGCTGCAGGATGCGCTCTACGCAAATGGGACCTGGTCGTTGCTCCTGGTGTTCCAGGCCATGGACGCCGCCGGCAAGGACTCCACCATCAAGCACGTCATGACGGGCGTGAACCCGCAGGGCATCGCCGTGACGTCGTTCAAGCAGCCTGGCCCCGAGGATCTCGCCCATGATTTCCTGTGGCGGATCTCCCGGCACCTGCCGGCCCGGGGCATGATCGGCATCTTCAACCGCTCGCACTACGAGGAGGTGCTGGTGGCCCGGGTGCACCCGGAGATCCTGGACAGGCAGAAGCTGCCGCCGGTCCTCAACGGGGGCAAGAAGTTCTGGGACCATCGTCTTCAGGACATTGCGGGCTTCGAGCGGCATCTCGGGCGTCAGGGAACCCGGGTGCTGAAATTCTTCCTGCATGTCAGTCCGGACGAGCAGAAGAACCGGTTCCTCGACCGGCTGACCGAGCCCGACAAGAATTGGAAGTTCAGCCCGTCGGACCTGGCGGAACGGGCGCACTGGGACGACTACATGACGGCCTACGAGGACGCCATAGCGGGTACGGCCACCGAGGATGCGCCCTGGTTCGTGGTGCCGGCCGACCAGAAGTGGTTCACGCGCTTCGTCGTGGTGGCGGCCATCACGGATGCCTTGCGGGATCTCGACCTGTCGCGGCCCGCGGTGTCGGACGATGTGAGGCGGAGCTTCGCAGAGGCCCGCGCGGCACTCGAGTCGGGGCATTGAGGGTCGCGCTGTCTCTACCTCGGCAAGCCGTGCCCCACCGTTCAGAGGCGACCAGCGAGGAACAGGCATGACGATCCCCGACACCATGACGGCCATCGCTATCTCCGAACCCGGCGGCCCGGAGGTGCTGAAACCCGAAACCCGTCCCGTGCCGAAGCCGAAGTCCGGCGAGATCCTGATCCGGGTCGCGGCCGCAGGGGTCAACCGCCCCGATGTGGCGCAGCGCTCCGGGAGCTATCCGCCGCCGCCCGGGGCCTCCGACCTGCCGGGCCTCGAAGTCGCGGGCGCCGTGGTGGCGCTCGGCGACGGGACGGAACGTTTCAGGCTCGGCGACAAGGTCTGCGCCCTGGTACCGGGCGGCGGCTACGCGCCTTTTGTGACAACGCCCGAGCCGCAGGCCTTGCCGGTGCCGGACGGCCTCTCGCTGATCGAGGCCGCGGCCCTGCCCGAAACCTTCTTCACGGTCTGGGCCAATGTGTTCGATCATGGCGGGTTGAAGAGCGGCGAGAGCTTCCTCGTCCATGGTGGCACGTCGGGCATCGGCACGACCGCGATCCAGCTCGCCAAGGCGTTCGGCGCCACCGTGCTGGCGACAGCGGGCAGCGCCGCGAAATGCGACGCCATGCGGAGGCTCGGGGCCGACCGCGCCATCGACTACCGCCAGGAAGACTTCGTCACGGTCGCGAAGCAGGAGACCGGACGCAGGGGGGTCGACGTGATCCTCGACATGGTGGGCGGCTCCTACATCGAGCGCAACTATGCCGCCGCGGCCCCGGGGGGACGCATCGTGCAGATCGCCTTCCTGGGCGGCGCCAAAGCGGAGGTGAACTTCACCCAGCTCATGATGAAACGGCTTGTTCACACGGGCTCCACCATGCGGCCCCGCACGGTCACGGAAAAGGCGGCGATCGCCCGGGAGCTGGAAGCCAAGGTCTGGCCGCTGCTCGCGGCCGGCAAGGTCAGGCCGTTGATCGACAGGACCTTTCCCCTCGCCGAGGCCGCCGCCGCCCATCGCTGGATGGAGCAGGGCGACCACATGGGCAAGATCGTGCTTGTGGTCGAGGCCTGAGCACCGTGCGGGACGACGAGGTCGAACGGCCGCTGCCGAAACCGAAGCATCAGGTGGGCGAACCGCTCGAAACGTTGTCGGTCGAGGAATTGCGGCTTCGCATCGCCTTGCTTCACGAGGAGATCGCGCGGCTCGAAACCGTGATGGCGGCCAAACAGGTTTCGCGAGATGCGGCCGCGGCGTTCTTCAAGCACTGACGATCGAGGGTGTCGGGCCGCCGTGCAGGCGATCTTGCGTCCCCCAAAATGGGTTGACCACGGCCAGCATCGCGACGACGAGCGCCAGCACCACCACGATCGGAGCGGCGTTGCCGCTCAACGGCGCCGGCCCGTGCCGGCCGCCAGGCGGCGCAACGCGCCCCGACTGGAGGCCATGCAGGCCGGACAACACCACCACGAACACGAGTTTCAGCGCGTGGTCGGACCGACACCGACCGCCGACCGCCACGCCTTCGGAGAAAGGAGCACGGCCGGTCGGCAGGGCTGAACCGGGGCAGTCCGGAGCGAGCGGACCGTTTGGTTGGAAGGCGGTCAGATTCCGACGGCATGGGTGCGCTCGCCACGCGCCAGGGTCGTAAGCTGCCGCGACTCCCTTGCGCCGGCCGGGCGGACGCTCTATGTCGTGAGTGGTGCCGCTGATTGCGGTACTGTCCGGTGAAGATCGATGAGAGTGGGCTCCTGCCGGACCCGCTCTTTTGCTTTTTCGGCCTATAGACCTCCCCCGGCAAGACCGGGCCTTTTCGACGGACCACGCTGTCTTGAGTTTACCGATTTCCGATCCAGCCGATCCGCACGGCAGCCGTTCAGTCGTCGACGCCGCGCTCCTCACCGAGCCGCGCTACGCTACGGACCACGGTGCTGCGGCTCGCGTCGGTCATGCAGCCGTGCCGGTGCTGGCCGACCTCGGCTTCCGGCTCGTGCGGGTCAAGATCTCGGCCGGCTCACCCTCGACCCTTCAGATCATGGCCGAGCGGCCCGACGGAACGATGTCGATCGACGATTGCGAGGCCGTCAGCAAGGCTCTGTCGCCCGTGCTCGACCTCGAAGACCCGATCACTGGCGAATATCGGCTGGAGATCTCGTCGCCGGGCATCGACAGGCCCCTCGTGCGCCGCTCGGACCTCGACCGGGCGGTCGGCCACGAGGCCCGGGTCGAGTTGGCGGTCCCGATGGACGGCCGTCGGCGCTTCCGCGGCCTTATCGAGGGCACGGACGACAAGCGCCTGTTCTTGAAGCGGCTCGACGCGAAGCCCGACGAGGCCGGCACGCTCGAACTCGCCCTCGGGGACATCGGCGACGCCCGCTTGGTCCTGACCGAAGCCTTGATCCGCGAGGCCCTGCGGGCGCAGGCTCGAGCCGAGGTCGAGGGCGGAACTACGGGCGATCCTCTGCCCCTCGGGGTGACCGCGACCGGTGCGGCCGCGGCGTCCGACGAGACGCGGCGCGGCCCCGGCCGTTTCGCCGATCGCAACAAGCAGAAGCGCTTGGTTCCGGCCGGCGGCCGGACGCCGAAGGCCACCCGGCCGATCGACCGCGGCTGACACACAACCGACCCAGTCCCTAGTTTCGCCCGAGGATACCGCCATGGCCGTCAGCGCCAACAAGCTCGAACTCCTGCAGATCGCCGAAGCCGTCGCACGCGAGAAAAACATCGACCGCTCGATCGTGCTGAGCTCGATGGAGGACGCGCTGCAGAAAGCGGCGCGGTCGCGTTACGGCCAGGAAACCGAGGTGCGGGCCGAGATCGACCCGCGCACCGGGGTCACGCGGTTCTCGCGCCTGCTCCTCGTGGTCGACGAGATCGAGAACGACGCCATCCACATCAGCCTCGCGGATGCACGCCGCAAGAACCCGGCCGCCCAGGTCGGGGATTGGATCTCCGAAACCCTGCCGCCGTTCGAGTTCGGCCGCATCGCGGGCCAGTCGGCCAAGCAGGTCATCGTCCAGAAGCTGCGCGAGGCCGAGCGCGACAAACAATATGACGAGTACAAGGACCGCATCGCCGACGTCATCAACGGCGTTGTCAAGCGGGTCGAGTACGGCAACGTGGTGGTGGACCTGTCGGGCCGCGGCGAAGCCGTGGTGCGACGCGACGAACTGATCCCGCGCGAGACGTTCCGTCCGGGCGATCGCATTCGCGCCTACGTGTACGATGTGCGTCGCGAGCAGCGCGGGCCGCAGATCTTCCTGTCGCGCACCCACCCGCAGTTCATGACCAAGCTGTTCACGCAGGAGGTGCCGGAGATCTACGACGGCATCATCGAGATCAAGGCCGTGGCCCGCGACCCCGGCTCCCGCGCCAAGATCGGCGTGACGTCGCGTGACTCGTCCATCGATCCCGTCGGTGCCTGCGTCGGCATGCGCGGCTCGCGCGTGCAGGCCGTGGTCAACGAGCTCCAGGGCGAGAAGATCGACATCATCCCCTGGTCGCCCGATGCCGCAACGTTCATCGTCAATGCGCTGCAGCCGGCCGAAGTCGTCAAGGTCGTGCTCGACGAGGACTCGTCGCGCATCGAAGTCGTGGTGCCGGACGACCAGCTTTCGCTCGCCATCGGGCGGCGCGGCCAGAACGTAAGGCTCGCGTCGCAGTTGACCGGCTGGGACATCGACATCCTGACCGAGGCCGAGGAGTCCGAGCGCCGCCAGAAGGAATTCGTGGAACGCACCAACCTGTTCATGGAGGCGCTCGACGTGGACGAGGTCGTGGGCCAGCTGCTGGCGTCGGAAGGGTTCCGATCGCTCGAGGAACTCGCCTATGTCGAGCCGGCCGAGCTGAGTTCCATCGAAGGCTTCGACGAGGACACTGCGGCAGAGATCCAGTCACGGGCGCGGGGCTACCTCGATGCCATCGAGGAGGGGCATGATAGCCGCCGCCGCGAACTCGGTGTGGCCGACGACCTGAAGGAGCTCGACGGCATCACCACGGCCATGATGGTGAAGCTCGGCGAGAACGACGTAAAGAACGTCGAGGATCTGGCCGGGTGCGTGCCCGACGACCTCGTGGGCTACACGGAGCGCAAGGACGGCGAGGCCACGCGGATCAGTGGCTACCTCGAGGAGTTCGAGATGTCGCGCGAGGACGCCGAAGCCCTCATCCTGGCGGCGCGCGTCAAGGCCGGCTGGATCGAGGCCGAGCCGGAGCCCGTGGAGGAGGAGCTTCCGGCCGAGGAGGATGTGGCCTGAGCCGAAGACGAGACTCACATTTGAACGCGACCGAGAACGAGGGGCTGGACGGCGAGCCGTCGCCGGACTCATCGATCGATCCCGACACCGGGCCAGAGCGCACCTGCATCGTCACACGACGGAAGGGGGTGCCGGATGAGTTCATCCGGTTCGTGGTCTCGCCCGAGAAGGTCGTGGTGCCGGACCTGCGCAGGAGGTTGCCGGGGCGCGGCGCCTGGGTGACGGCCGAAAGGGCCGTCGTGCAGGAGGCGGTGAAGCGCAAGAGCTTCGCCCGCGCGTTCAAGGCGCAGGTGGAGGTACCACCCATGCTGGCCGACATGGTTGACGGCCTGCTGGAAAAGGATGCATTGCAAGCTCTATCCATCGCCAACAAAGCTGGCCTCGTCGTAGCGGGGGCCGGCAAGGTCGAGGGTTCGGTGGGGCCAAAAGTGCCGGCCGCGCTCGTCCATGCCAGCGACGGCAGCCTGGACGGCACACGCAAGCTGGAGGCCTCGGTCCGTCGCCGCATCGGCGGCGACGCCGATGCGATCGTCCGCATTCGAAACTTCCGATCCGATCAATTGGATTTGGCATTGGGGCGGACAAATGTGATACACGCTGCGGTGGCCGGGGGAACGGCCAGCGACGGGTTTGTGTCGCGCGCGCGGCGACTGGATCGGTACCGCGGGAGTCCGCAGGCGGAAGCCGTGGGTTCAGCACGATCTCTCGAGGATTAGCGAGACACTTGCCGAAGATCGGCTTTGGCGCTCGCAGGTTTGGGCACGGACACGGCCCTGGGACGAATGACTGATGAGTGAACCGAACAACGTTGGCGAGAAGACTTTGACCGTGAGCCCGAAGACCACGTTGTCGCTGAAGCGACCGGTCGAGCAGGGCACGGTGCGACAAAGCTTTTCCCACGGGCGTACGAAGCAGGTGGTGGTCGAAAAGGTGAAGCGCCGGGTGCTGGGCCCGGGCGAAGCGCCGGCCCGCGAGGCCGCGCCGGGACGCCCGGCCGCGGCCGCCAGCGCGCCTGTTGCCGCTCCCCGCACCGCTGCAGGAACGGCCCAGCCGTCGCCTGTCCAGCCCCGCTCCCTCCCGGCAGCCCCGACTCCCCTGGCCGAAGCGCCGCGGGTGCCGGCTCCGGCCGCGACGAGTCCGGTTCCATCATCCCGGCTAACCGCCCCTGCGGCTCTGCCCGCCCGTGCTGAGGCCGCCTCGGCGGAAGTGCCGCAGGCCGAAGCCGCCCAGGCTCGACCGGCACCGTCGGCACCGGTTCAGGCGCCTGCCGCCATCGAACCGGTGCCGGCAACTGCTCCTGCTTCTGCCGCGCAAACCACTTCTGCCGTACAGGCGGCGCCTGCCGTCCAGCCGGAGTCGTCGGCCACCCAGTTCGACCGATCGTCGGTGGCGCGCCCCGCTTCCTCATCGGTTCCGCTGTCGCCGCGCGCCCCGGTCCCGTCCCGTCCCGCCCAGCCTGCACGTCCGGGCCAGCCCGGTGCCCGCGGCCCCGCAGCTCAGGGCGCCGTCACCAATCGCAGCGGTTCCGCGCAGCCTCCCTCCGGCGCGCGTGGCGTGCTCTCGGCCAGCGGACGCGGCGCGCCTCCGCCGGCGCGGCCCAGTGGCAATCGCCCGCAGACCGGCGTCGTGCTCCGCACGTTGACCGAAGAGGAGCGCGAGGCCCGCGCCCGCGCCCTCGTGGGGGCGAAGTCGCGCGAGGAGGACGATCGACGCCGCGCGGAACTGGACGCCAAGCTGCGTGCCGAACGCGAGGCCCGCGATGCCCTGGAAAGGGAAGCCGCCGAGGCCCGCAAGCGCGAGGAAGATGCACGACGGCTGCAGGAAGCCGAGTCCCGGCGAAAGGCCGAGGACGAGGCGAGGCGTCGTTTGCCGGCCGGCGAGGCCGGTGGGCCGCCCACGGCCAGCGCGGCGCGGCCAGGGGGCGATACGCTCACCCCCATCCTGCGGCGTCCGCCCGCCAATGCTCCGGCGCGTCTCGCCGTACCGCGTCCGTCACGCAGCGGTCCGCAGAAGGACCGCGGCCGCCTGACCGTGACCAGTGCGACGACCGAGCAGGAAGATCGCACGCGTTCCGTCGCGGCTTTCCGCCGTCGCACCCAACGCATGAAGGGTTTCGGTACCCACGAGGCGAAAGAGAAGCTCCAGCGCGAAGTCGTGCTGCCCGAGACCATCACGATTCAGGAACTCGCCAACCGCATGTCGGAGCGGGCCGTGGACGTGATCAAGCTCCTCATGAAACAGGGCAACATGGCCAAGATCACCGATGTGATCGACGCCGACATGGCCCAGCTGATCGCTGAGGAACTCGGCCATACGGTGCGCCGCGTCGCCGAATCGGACGTCGAGGAAGGACTGTTCGGCGAACCCGACGAGGACGTGAACCTCGTGTCGCGCCCGCCCGTCGTGACCATCATGGGCCACGTCGACCACGGCAAGACGTCGCTGCTCGATGCCATCCGGCAGGCCAATGTGGTGTCGGGCGAGGCCGGCGGCATCACCCAGCATATCGGCGCCTATCAGGTGCCGGCGCCGAACGGCGGGGCCGTCACCTTCATCGACACGCCCGGCCATGCGGCCTTTACGGCGATGCGGGCTCGTGGCGCCAAGGTGACCGACCTCGTGGTGCTGGTGGTGGCGGCCGACGACGGCGTCATGCCGCAGACCATCGAGGCCATCAATCACGCCAAGGCCGCCAAGGTGCCGATGATCGTGGCGATCAACAAGATCGACAAGCCGGGTGCCAAGCCCGAGCGCGTCCGCTCGGAACTGCTGCATTACGACGTGCAGGTCGAGAGCATGGGCGGCGATACGCTGGAGATCGAGGTCTCGGCCTTGAAGCGGACCAACCTCGACAAGCTGCTCGAGGCCATCGAACTGCAGGCCGAGGTGCTGGACCTCAAGGCCGACCCGACCCGCGCCGCCGAAGGCACCGTGATCGAGGCGCGGCTCGACCGCGGGCGCGGCCCGGTCGCTACGGTGCTGGTGCAGCGCGGCTCGCTCGAGGTCGGCGACATCGTGGTGGCGGGCTCGCAATGGGGCCGCGTTCGCGCGCTTCTCGACGACAAGGGCGAGACGGTGGCGAAGGCGTTGCCGTCCTACCCGGTCGAGGTGCTGGGCTTTTCGGGAGCGCCGGAAGCCGGCGACCGCGTCGCGGTGGTGGACAACGAGGCCCGGGCCCGCGAGATCACCGAATATCGCGAGCGGCAGAAGCGCGAGAAGCTCTCGGTGCGGGGCGGCTCGGTGCGCGGTTCGCTGGTCGACATGATGAGCCAGCTGAGGACGGTCGGGAAGAAGGAGTTCCCGCTGCTTATCAAGGGTGACGTGCAGGGTTCCGTGGAAGCCATCATCTCGGCCCTCGAGAAGCTCGGCACGGACGAGGTGGCGGCCAGGGTGGTGCATGCCGGCGTGGGCGGCATCTCCGAGTCCGACATTACGCTGGCCGAGGCGTCGAACGCCGCGATCATCGGGTTCAATGTGCGCGCCCACAAGGAGGCGCGCTCGCTGGCCGATCAGTCCAACCTCGAGATCCGCTACTACAACATCATCTACAACCTCGTGGATGACGTGAAGGGCGCCATGTCGGGTCTGCTGGCGCCGACATTGCGCGAGGAGATGCTGGGCAATGCCCTTATCTTGGAAGTGTTCAACATCTCCAAGGTCGGCAAGGTGGCGGGCTGCCGGGTCACGGACGGCAACGTCCAGCGCGGCGCCAACGTCCGGCTCATCCGCGACAACGTCGTGGTACACGAAGGCAAGCTGTCGACCCTCAAGCGCTTCAAGGACGAGGTCAAGGACGTCCAGTCGGGCCAGGAATGCGGCATGGCCTTCGAGTCTTACCAGGACATGCGGGCCGGCGACGTCATCGAGTGCTATCGCGTGCACGAGGAGAAGCGCTCGCTCTGACGCTGGCACCATCCGCAATCGGCAGTGGGAAGGTGGGCCGACGTCCCGTCCTCCTGCTCTCGTTCCGGCGGACCGGTACGGTAAGGGCCCGCGGAGGTTCCCCGGCCGCGCCGCAAGCGTTGGCGCCCAAGGGGAAACGCCGACCGTGCGCGCCACCACAGGCGACACCATGGAGCGCGCCGCCGGGGGTGGCCGCCATCCGGTCTAGGACCAACATACCCATGTCCAGAGCCCACCATTCCGGAGCGCAACCGTCGCAGCGCATGCTGCGCGTCGGCGAACTCGTCCGGCACGTCATGGCCGACCTGTTGTCGCGCGGCGGCATTCCGGATCCCGTGCTGGAAAAACACGTCATCACGGTGCCGGAGGTCCGCATGTCGCCGGATCTCAAGCTCGCCAACGTCTACGTCATGCCGCTCGGTGGCAGCGACGTTAAGCCCGTCATCGCGGCGCTGGACCGGCACAAGAAGATTCTCCGCACGGAGCTGGCCCACAAGGTGAACCTGAAGTTCGCGCCGGACCTGAAGTTCAGGGTCGACGAGAGCTTCGAAAAGTCGGCCAGGATCGACGCTTTGCTGGGTTCGCCCGCCGTGCAACGCGACCTCGCTGGCGATCAAGGGCTCGCTGGCGAGCAAGGGTTCGCTGGCGAGCAAGGGTTCGCTGGCGATCAAGGGTTCGCAACGCCGGACGGCGACGAACGGAATCGGGACACGGATAGATGATGGTTTCGGAGGCGCAGGAGGCGCAGCCAGCACGGCCTCCCCGTCGCGTGCGCGCCGAGGTCAACGGCTGGGTCGTGCTTGACAAGCCGGTCGGCATGACGTCGACCCAGGCGGTCAGCCGGCTGAAGCGCCTGTTCAATGCCAAGAAGGCCGGGCACGCCGGCACGCTCGATCCGCTGGCCTCGGGACTCCTGCCGGTGGCGTTCGGAGAGGCCACGAAGACGGTGCCTTTCGTGCAGGACGGCGCCAAGAGCTACCGCTTCCGCATCCGCTGGGGCATCAAGACCGACAGCGACGACACGGAAGGGGCTGTCATCGCCACCTCGGACCTGCGCCCCGCGCCCCCGCAGATCGAGGCGTTGCTGCCCTCCTTCGAGGGCACGATCCAGCAGCGTCCGCCGAGTTACTCGGCCATCAAGGTCGACGGCGAGCGCGCCTACGACCGGGCGCGCGACGGCGAGGTCTTCGAACTCGCGTCGCGCCCGGTGACGATCCACTCGCTGCGCTTGATCGAGTCGTCACGGGACGAGGCGGTGCTCGAGGCCCATTGCGGCAAAGGGACCTATGTACGGTCGATTGCACGCGACCTCGGCGACGCACTCGGTTGCTTCGGCCACGTCAACGCCCTGCGCCGCACACGCGTCGGACCCTTCCGCGAGGCCGACGTCGTGACGTTGCCGGGTGAGGCGGACGACCCGTCCCGCCTGCTCGGGTCGCTTCTGCGGGTCGAGGCGGGCCTGGGGGAAATCACCGGCGTGGATATCGCGCGCCAGGACGCGGCCCGCTTGCGGCGCGGCCAGGCGCTCGTGCTGCGCGGACGCGACGCGCCGAGCGAGGGCATGGCCTATGCGGCCTGCGGCGGCGTGGTCGTGGCATTCGGCCCCGTCGAGCAGGGGGCTCTTCAGCCCTATCGGGTTTTCAACCTGCCGTTCTGAGTGCGTCATCCGCAGCGCGAGCGACTGCCCCAATATCGAGGCCGCGGTCGCGCAGCTGTCGCAGGGCGTCGTCCCAAGGCGCCGATGGCACCGTGCAACGGTGCTGGGGCTGCGTTGCGCGACAGCTCGTCCAGCGGTTCCGCGCCAGGCCTTTGATCGGCAGGGCAGCAATACTTATGCACGCCCTGCTCGAAGCAGGAGCAGGTTTGCGAGCGATCGAGAGCAAAAGCGGCCTTCTCGGGTGGAGCCGGGCACACGTGGTGAGAATGCCGGCCAGAGCAGGGGCACGTTCGCGGAAACCGCAATTTGGCCAGCGGTTTAGAGTTCGTCTGTTCGGCCCGATGTGCCCGCCCGCGATGGTGCGTGCACGAGGTGCCGACCACTCTGTGGCCGTCGGAACGCCACAATTCTCACGAACTGGCAATGATCCCTTTATAGGCAGTCAAAGAAGTGTGCAACGTCCGGTATATCTGGATGCAACCAACGTTAGACTTCGCTTCCGAAGTTATTCATGGTTGATGGCGGGTTAAATCATTCATTTGACATTCAGATCACGCCTCCTACATTGCTTCTAACAAGGCGAAGTACGTTAACATGCGGCGCCGTGGCGGTCCGCTATGGAAAACTGCCCCAATGCTGAGGAAGCGCCCCCACCGAGCCGTATTGGCGATCTGGGGACGACAATGACCGATGACCTGAGCACGGGACGAGCTTCGGAACCCAAGGGCCGCGGACGACCGCGGGAAACCGCTTCGAGCGGAGCCCTGGCGGCACTGAAGCGCGGCATCGCGTTCTCGGTCGCAGCGGCGCTGTCGGCCCTGATCCTGACCTCGACGCTGCCGCCGCTCGTGGCGGACCAGTCCGACCGGGCGGTGATTGATGCCCCCGTCATGCTGCTCACGGCGCCGATCGCAGGCGAGGTCAAAGCCATGACGGCGAGGCCGGCCGATGTCCTCCAGGCCAAATCGGCGGTGGCCGACATCGTCAACCCGCGGGTGGACCGCACCACCCTCATCGCCCTCGAAGGCAAACAGACCGACACGCAGGAAAACCTGCGAGCGGTTCGGGCAAAGCGGATCAGCGACTTGCAATACGTCGATGGCCTGACGGCCGAGATTAACCGGCAGGCTGCCATCGTGGTGGCCCGCTACGAGCAGCAGATCGTCGATCTCCGGGCTCAGGTCGGCTCGGCTGGAGCTGCCACCGAGGAAAAGAAGCAGATCGTCGGCCACCAGGTCACCATGGTGGCCCGCGATGTCTTCGCGCCCGAGATGGCGAAGGCCGCAGCCCAGCAATATACGGCAGCCAAGTTCCAGCAAGACAGCACCGAATCGAAGCTCCTCCAGAAGCAGGCCCAGCTCGACAGCGCGCGCAAATCGATCTTCGTCGGTGACGATGTGCACGATCTCGCCGCGATGATTCAGAAGAAGCGGGACATGCAGCTCGACGTGCAGCGACTCACGATCGAGGAAACGCAAGTCATGTCGACGATCGGCGATCAGGGCAAGCTGCTCTACGCGGAGCAGACGCGGTTGAGCACCCTCGAGCGCTCCACCGTCACGGCACCGGGTCCCGGCGAGGTTCTGGACGTCGGCGCGTCGATCGGGCGCCACGTCGCGGCCGGCGATACGCTGGCCCGCATGGTCGACTGCGGCGCCTCTTTCGTGGTGGCGATCTTCTCGTACCGCCAAGGCGCCGATCTCTCGGTCGGCACGCGGGTGTCGATCGACGCCGGTTCGGCCGGCATGCGAGACGGGACCATCACCGAGGTGCTGCCGAAGACCAGCGACAAGGTCGACGAAACCTTTGCGGTGCCGTTTCCCCAGACGGAACGGCGCGAGCTCTACGTCCTGGTCAAGCCCGACAGCCCGCTCCGCAGCGTCGCCGATGTCTCGCGTGGTCAGTGCGACATCGGCCACTGGGTCACGGTTACGCGCGCCAACGGCTGGGTGCCGTCCTTCTCGGTGCTGTGGCGCGCGGCAGGTCGGCATATGACCGAGGGCGCCCGTGTGGCTGCGGCTTTGCCGGGGGTTCTGTCTCGAACAGGGTCCAATGCATCCACCGGGTCGGCCAATGTCGGCACGGAGCCGGTCAGGACCGTGACGGAGCCGGCCAAGACAGCGGATCTGCATTGATGGGCCACGCACTGGCCAAGTGCGCCACTTGGCGTAGCGTCGGCACCGCCGTGATCGGCCTCATGTCGGTCGTGGCGGCCGGCCAGGCGTCCGCGGGCGCGAGCCTCCGGCCCGAGGCCCGACCCTTCTGCGCTGCCGTTGCGCGCGCGGTCGACGAGGCGGGACCTGGAGGCGGACCCGTCTTCGTGGCAAGCTACCGGGCCGGTCCGAGCGAAAGCGAGGTTCCGCCGCCGCTGCGCACCTCGGCCTTCACCTACGACGACGCGCTGGCCGCGATCGCGCTCGTGGCTTGCGGCGAAACGGCGCGGGCGACGCGGATCGGCGACGCTCTCCTGGTGGCGACGCGCCACGACCGCAGCTTCGCGGACGGCCGCGTCCGCAACGCTTATCGGGCGGGTCCGGTCGACCAGGGGGCTCCGGCTCTGCCGGGCTGGTGGGACGCGGCGGCCGGGCGTTGGGACGAGGACGCCTATCAGGACGCCACCGCGACCGGCAACGCGGCCTGGGCGGCGCTGGCGCTGCTCACGCTCGATGAAGCGACAAGCCGCGCCGAGTACCGTGACGGGGCCGCAGCGCTGCTCGGCTGGATCGGGTCCCACGCCTCGGACGCGCCGGGACCGCCCGGCTACGCGGGCGGGGTTTCGGGCTTCGACGGAGCGCAGCGCGCCCTCACCTGGAAGTCCACCGAGCACAACATCGACGTCGCGGCGGCGGCGGCTTGGCTTAACCGGCTCGCGCCCGATCCCGCCCTCGCCGCCATGGCGGCGCGGGCGCGGAGTTTCGTCGCGTCGCGGTTCAGGACGCCATCGGGCATGTTCCTGCTCGGGACCACGCCCGACGGCGCCGATGCCGACCCGTCGCACCTGGCGCTCGACGTGCAACTGTGGCCGGTGATCGGCGTGCCGGAGGCCGCGCCCGCGTGGCGGCGCGCGCTCGGCTTTGCCGACGCCCACCTGCGCCGCGGCGACGGCATGACCTTCGCGGGCATCGGCCCCAACCGCTGGACCGAGGGGACCGCGCAAGCCGCCCTGACGTTCCGCGCGGTCGGTGCCGACACGCTTGCGAACGTCTTCCTGGCCGGGCTGCCGGCCCATGCGTCGCCCTCCGGCCTTCTCTACGCCACGAGCGCCGGCGACGTCCCCACCGGACTGATGGTGGAAGCCGATGGCGGGGACGCCTTCACCTACGCGCATCGCCCGCACCTCGGCGCGACCGCCTGGGCGGCGCTCGCGGCGCAACGCTGGAACCCTTTCACGGGCAGAAGGGTCGCCGGCCATGCTTGACATATCCCCGGGCGCCGAAGCCGTGCTGATGGTCGACCTCGGCGTGCTGTTCGGTGCCGTCGCCCTGGCGCGCTGCCTCGACCCGCAGCGCGCGGCCGACCGGGCGCTGTTCGGCGTCGTCACGGGAGCCCTCATCGTGACCTACGCAGCGTGGCGCTGCACCGAAACCGTGCCGCATTTCGAACTCACGTTCGGCAGCCTGTGGCAGCACGTGTATCTCGCGTTCGAAGCCGTCGCGGTCATCTACACGCTGCTGTCGATCGTCATCCTGCTGCGCTACGCCGACCATTCCGCGGAGGCCGACGCGGCCGCAGCCGAGCTCGAAGCCTCCGGGCAGTGGCCTGCCGTCGACGTTTTCATCTGCACCTACAACGAGCCCGTCGACGTGCTCGAGAAGTCCGTGCTGCTGGCGCGCGCCATGGACTATCCCGACGCGCGGGTGTGGGTGCTCGACGACACGCGGCGGGCGTGGCTTCAGGACTATTGTGCCGAACTTGGCGTCGGCTACCTGACCCGACCCGACAATTCCCACGCCAAGGCCGGCAACCTCAACAACGGGCTGCGGCTCACCGCGGGTCCGGATGCCGCGCCGCTCATCCTGGTCCTCGACGCCGATTTCGCACCCCATACCAACCTCTTGAAGCGCACCGTCGGACTGTTCCGGGACGATCGGGTCGGCGTCGTGCAGACCCCCCAGCTTTATTTCAACGCCGACCCGATCCAGCACAACCTGATGGCCTCCAAGGCTTGGGTCGACGATCAGCGCATCTTCTTCGACGTGTTCCAACCCGCCAAGGACGCCTGGGATGCGGCATTCTGCGTCGGCACGACCTTTCTCGTCCGCCGCGACCGACTGGGCGAGATCGGCGGTTTCCCGCACGAGGCCGTGTCGGAGGACATCAATCTCACCTACACGATGCTCCGCTTCGGCTATGTCACACGTTGGCTGAACGAGCGGCTGAGCGTCGGCCTCGCGGCCGAGGGCCTGCCCGAATACATCACCCAGCGAGCCCGCTGGTGCCTGGGCACGATCCAGGTCGCCCTTTTGCGGGACGGCCCTTTTGCGGGGCGCGGACTGACCTTGGTGCAGCGGATCCACTATCTGCACGGGCTGCTGAACTGGCTCTGCAAGCCGTTCATCGTGCTGATGCTTCTGGCCCCTGCCGTCTACTGGTTCCTGGACGTCCCGGCCTTCGAGGCCGATTACGTGGCCTTCCTGCGCCACGCCGTGCCGGCGCTGATCGCGTTCTACGCCTATAGTGGCTGGGTGTCGCGACGCAGGACCCTGCCGGTCTTCATGGAAGTGACCCACATGGTCACCGCGGTCGCCATCACCTGGACGCTGATCACCTGTTGCTACAAGCCTTTCGGGCGCCCGTTCAAGGTCACCGACAAGGGAGGAGACCGATCGCGTACGGTGGTACGGTGGGATATGCTGCGCATCTTCGGCTCGGTCACGGCCTTGTCGCTGGCCGCCATCGCCTGGGCCCTGGCCGGTCCCAACGCGGCCACCGAAGCGAGTCCCGTCGACCTGCTCAACCTCGTCTGGGCCGGCATTTCCGCGCTTCTGTCGGGCATCGCCTGCCTGGTCTGCTTCGAGAGGCCCCGGCTGCATCGGGAGGAGTTGTTCGAGTCCGACCACGCTGGTCGCATCTCGTTCGATGGCGCCGACCTGTCCTGTGCGGTTCAGCGGCTGTCGACCGTGGACGCCAGCCTGCGGTTAGACCGGCGGGAGCGGCGCCTCAGGATCGGCACGGCCGTGGACCTCGCGGTCGCCGGCCTGCCGCCGCTTCGCGGGCGTGTTTCGCGTCAGAGCGGCCGCAGCGTGGTGATGAGCTTCTCGCTCCCGGAAGCACAGCGCCGGGCCATGGTGATCAGCCTCTACGGCCAGCCGAACGACAACCTACCGCTCCAGGCAGACCTTCGGGGCGCCCTCGCCGGACTGCTGCGTCGGAGCATCGGGCGCGACTGAGCAACGCACTAGATTCTGCTGTTCCGACGCCCCGACTGGCGTGCCGAACAGCCGGATACTCGTCTGGCCGCTTACCTGAACCCCGAGCAGCTTCGGTCGGCATCGGTTCCGCTGCAAACCGAACTGGCCACCGGCACGCCGCTCTCACGGGCGATCTTCAGCATCCCATCCTGACGCACTAGATCGAGCGCCACGGTGTTGGTGCCCGACTGGCGATGTCGCCCCGAGGCATCAGCCCGGCTCCAGTGCAGGACCGCAGTGACGCGGCAGCGCTGCGCGCTCCGGCCGCAGTCGTTCGTGACAGAACCTGGCCGCACCTCGTAGCTGCGCCGCGGCCATTGCCTGATGAAGGCCAACTTGTCGCGAAAGACAGCATCCTGGGTCAGGAGCTTGCCGTAGTAGATGGCGCTGCGCGCATACAAGCGGTTCACGGTGGCGGGGTTGATGTTGGCATTGTTGGCCCAGATGACGAGATATCCCTCCATTCTCCCATCGTAACTGGCCGGGGCAGACCGCGCCGCCGCCACCGAGATGAGAAGAATTGCGATCGACCAAAAGCTTCGCATCGTTCTTGCCTCCAATTGCCCGGACTCAAGTTCCGGGACGTGGGTCGGGTTCCAGAGACCACGACGCCCGGCACTGCCCGGCGGCGTCTCACGTCGGTTCCGAAGCCAGGGAAGCCCCGGCGGGTGGGCTACCACGGAGTGGCGAACCCACGACGTGGAGCGAACGGAGAAGTTGACGCGCGCCGCGGGCCGCGCCACTCTGGGTCTGTCCGAGGGGCGTCCCATTCCGGGGCTGAGATGGCGTCAAGCCGAACCCTTTGAACCTGATCCGGGTCATGCCGGCGAAGGGACAGGATCGGTCGCGCCCTCAGGCCGGCAATTCCCGCCACCCATCGCGCCCGGATCTCCACAGACCAGGAGGAGATCCATGTCGCTCACCATACCCGAACCCAAGCTGCCGCTCGCGCCGCAGGCCGCGCCCGACAGCGTCACGACGGGCCCGATCACGGGGTCGCGCAAGGTCTATGCGGCGCCGAAGTCCCACCCGGACCTGCGCGTGCCGTTCCGCGAGATCACGCTCTCGGACCCGAACGAGCCGCCCGTGCGGGTCTACGACCCTTCGGGTCCCTATACCGAGACCGACGCCCGCATCGACCTGCGCCAGGGCCTGCCCGCCATCCGCGAGGGTTGGATCGCCGCGCGCGATTTCGAGGCCGTATCGGGCCGTGCCGTCCGGCCGGAGGACAACGGCAATCTGCCCGAGGATCGCGTGGTCGAGGCCTGCCCGGCGCATCGCCTCGTGCGGTCGGGTCGCGCCGGCCGGATGGTGACGCAATACGAGTTCGCCCGTGCCGGGATCGTCACCCAGGAGATGACCTATGTGGCGCACCGCGAGAACCTGGCCCGCGACACGGCGCTTGCCGAAGCCGAGAACCGGCTGGGCGAGGGCAACAGCTTCGGTGCCGCGGTGCCGGAGTTCGTAACGCCCGACTTCGTGCGCAGCGAGATCGCGCGCGGGCGGGCCATCATTCCGGCCAGTATCAACCACCCGGAAGTCGAGCCCATGGCGATCGGGCGCAACTTCCTGGTCAAGGTCAACGCCAACATCGGCAATTCCGCCGTGACGTCGGGCGCCGCCGAGGAGGTCGAGAAGCTGGTCTGGGCGATCCGCTGGGGTGCCGACACCGTCATGGACCTGTCGACCGGCCGCAACATCCACAACATCCGCTCCTGGATCATCCGCAATTCGCCGGTGCCGATCGGCACGGTGCCGATCTACCAGGCGCTCGAGAAGGTCGGCGGCGACCCGGTCAAGCTCGACTGGGAGGTGTTCAAGGACACGCTGATCGAGCAGGCCGAGCAGGGCGTCGACTATTTTACCATCCACGCCGGTGTGCGTTTGGCCCACGTGCCGCTGACCGCCAAGCGCGTCACCGGCATCGTCAGCCGCGGCGGCTCCATGATGGCGCGTTGGTGCCTGGCCCACCACAAGGAGAGCTTCCTCTACGAGCGCTTCGACGAGATCTGCGCCATCATGCGGCGCTACGACGTGTCGTTCTCGCTGGGGGACGGCCTGCGCCCCGGCTCCATCGCGGACGCCAACGATGCCGCCCAATTCGCCGAACTCGAGACGCTCGGCGAACTCACAAAGATCGCCTGGGCGGGCGGTTGCCAGGTGATGATCGAGGGGCCGGGTCACGTGCCGCTCCACAAGATCAAGGTCAACATGGACAAGCAACTCGCCGCGTGCGGCGAGGCGCCCTTCTACACGCTCGGGCCGCTGACCACCGATATCGCGCCGGGCTACGACCACATCACCAGCGGGATCGGCGCCGCCATGATCGGCTGGTTCGGCACCGCCATGCTCTGCTACGTGACGCCGAAGGAACACCTCGGCCTGCCGGACCGCGACGACGTCAAGACCGGCGTCATCACTTACCGCATCGCCGCCCACGCGGCCGACCTCGCCAAGGGCCATCCTGCCGCCCGAGTGCGGGACGATGCGGTCTCCCAGGCGCGCTTCGACTTCCGCTGGGACGATCAGTTCAACCTGTCGCTCGACCCCGACACGGCACGGAAGTTCCACGACGCAACCTTGCCCAAGGATGCCCACAAGGTCGCGCATTTCTGCTCGATGTGCGGGCCGAAATTCTGCTCCATGCAGATCACCCAGGACCTGCGCCGCGAGGCCGCAGCCATGGCCGGCATGGAGGAGAAGTCGAAGGAGTTTCTGGAGGGCGGCGGCCAGCTCTACGTCGCGGCAGAGTAACAAACAACGAAAGGGGTAGTCGAGGACTGCCCCTTTCGGCACGGAAAGCTCCTCGCCTTAAGCTTTGGCGGGGGCCTTCTTCTTGGCCGGGGCCTTCTTGGCGGGCTTCTCGTCCGCCGCGGAACCCTTCAGCTCCGCCTTGGCCTTTGTGTCTTCCCCGGCCTCATCGTCGTCTTCCTCCATCTTGCCCTTGCCGCCGGCCGCATTGACGGCCTTCTCGGCAATCTGGCTCAGGAGTTGGTCGGCCCTTTTCTCTTCCGCGAGGGTCTCGTCGAGAAGCTTCGAGGCGTCCATAAACCCGAGCTGCCTCGCCCAACTGGTCAAAGTGCCGTAGCGCGAGATCTCGTAATGTTCGACCGCCTGGGCGCAGCCGATCAGCACGGCATCGGCGGCGTCGGTGTCACCGAACTCCTCGAGATCCTCCGTCATCTCTTCTGAGATGCCCTTCATGGCCTCGCAGGTCTTGGCACGGGCCGTCTTGCCGATGATCTCGAAGACCTGCTCCAGACGCTCGATCTGATGGGCGCTCTCCTCGCGATGACGCTCGAAGGCTTGTTTGAGCTCCGGATGCTTGGCCGCCTTGGCGGACTTGCCGAGCGCGCGCGTCGCCTGCTTCTCGGCCCAATACACGTCCTTGAGGGTTTCGTAGAACGCGTCACTCAAAGTCTTCGGCTTTGCCGCCATGGTGCTACCCCTGCGATCGATCGATGACGAAAGCCCGGCGCTCGCGAGGAGCACCGGGACGGGATCGACACGCCTCGGGCCATGCCTCTCTTGGCCGAGTCAAGTGCGAACTGACGTGGGAAGTTCACCGACTACGGGTGGAATCATGGTCGACGCGCGGCAGAACCAGGAATTGTCCCGATTTGCTGCAGAGTCGACGGTCACACGTTCCTGAGCGCGCCGCCGTCGACCCGGAGCGTCGTACCCGTGATGTAGGACGCCTGCGGGCTCGCCAGGAACACGGCCGCGGCCGCGAACTCGTCGGGCTCGCCGTAACGCCCGGTCGGGATGGTGGCGAGCGCCGCTTTTGCGACATCGTCGAGACTCTTGCCGGTCCGCTCGGAGGTTGCCTGGTCGAGCGCCGCCACTCGTGAGGTGGCGATCCGGCCCGGCAAAACTAGGTTCACGGTCACGCCATCGCGTGCCACTTCGCTGGCGAGCGTCTTCGACCAGCCGAGCAGGGCGGAGCGCAGGGCGTTCGAGAGCGCGAGATTGGGGATCGGCGCCACGATGCCGGAGGATGCGACCGTAATGACCCGCCCCCAGCGCCGTTCGCGCATGCCCGGCACGAGGGCGTTGGTGAGCGTGACCAGCGACATCACCATGGCGTCGAACTGCGCCCGCCACTGCTCCGGCGTCGCGCCGAGCGCCGAGGTGGGCGGCGGGCCGCCGGAATTGTTGACGAGGATATCGACCCCGCCGAGCGCCAACAGGGTAGCCTCGGCGATGGCCGGGCCGGCGCCGGGCTCTGCGAGATCGGCCGCCACCCTGGGATAGGCATCGGCGTCAGGGAACAGGGTGCCGAGCTTGCCGATCGATCGGCTCGACACCGCCACCCGGGCTCCGGCCGCGCCAAGGCCCCTGGCGATGGCAGCACCCAGGCCGCCGCTGGCGCCGAGCACCAGGGCGCGCTTTCCCGTGAGATCGATGTTCATGCTGGTGGGTCCTCGGTATCGACAGGCCGCGTATGGCGGAAGCATCGCGGGCTGCGACGCGGCGCGGCCGAGGATGCAGTCTTCTTCATGATCCCGCCAGTCCCCGCGACCACTGGCGGGGAGTCGCGTCCCGCTTCAGGATCCGAACCCTCTCGCCGTCGGTTGTCGGGGTGCGCCGGCGAGAGACCGCGGCGCGGTACGACAACGAGCATCGGGGGACCCCATGGCGGACGACAAGCGTACAGACGAGAAGGCGACCGGCGGATCGCGGCCCGGCGTGATGGGAGACGGCACCGAGGAGCAGAATCTGGGCCAACCCGGCAATCCAGGTGCCCGGATCACGGAAGACGAGGTCAAGGAGGCCTTCGGCGACAAAGCCGCGAAGGAACAGAATCCCAAGAAATAGGGTCGCGATCGGCACGTCACCGCTGGCCGGCCGCCGGTAGCGGCTTCGAGGTGGCGGCCCTGGAACCGCTGGTCCGACTCGCGGGCCTGTCCGGGAGCCGAGGGATGCCCCCCAGCCCACACCGCCTACCACCACCGCTGCATCGTCGGCGCCGTATCCTGCGCCCGCGACGCCTTCGGCTCACATCCGACCGAGCCGATGCAACGCCGGCCGCGTTGCGGACGTTTCCCTAACCGACATCAACGCCAGAGCCCGCCATGCCCGACGTCACGATCATAGCGCGTCCGGACGTCAAGCCGAAGACCGAGCGCCCGCGACTCTACAAGGTCATCCTCATCAACGACGACTACACGCCGCGTGACTTCGTCGTCATGGTTCTCAAGGTCGAATTCCGCATGGGCGCATCGAAGGCCCAAGGTGTCATGCTCACGGCGCACCGCCTCGGATCCTGCCTGATCTCGGTCTACCCGAAGGACGTCGCCGAAACCAAGGCGACGCGGGCCACCGAGGCGGGCCGCGCCCGGGGCTTCCCGCTGCAGTTCACGGCCGAGCCGGAGGAATGAAACCGTTTCCGATTTGATCAGCTCGGAAACGGCGCTGGACCGGAGCGCCGACGGCGCTCCGGCGATCCTCAGTTCGCGGCTTTCAGGAACTTGTCGACATTGTCCTTGGTGACCACGTCGAGCCCGACCATGTTGACGGCGGGAACCTTGTCGCCCTTCTTGAGCGACACGAGCATGTCCATGGCCTTCGCGCCCATCTCGTTGGGCCGCTGTCCGACCAGCACAGTGGCGTAGCCGTCCTTCAGGAGCTGCAACTCCACCGGGAGGGTGTCGGGCATGACGAGCGGGAATTTGCCGGCCTTGACCTTGTCCATGTTGGCATCGACGTAGCCCTTGTAGGCCTTGGGCGCGAACAGCGCCCAGCCGCCGACCGGGATGATCGCGCCGATATCCGGATTGGCGGTGGCGAAATCGCTGAGCTGCTGGGCCGCCAGCGCCGCGTCGTCGTTGCAGAAGGCCGGGGAGCCCTTCACCTCGGTCCAGCCCGCCCCTTTGAGCACCTCGTAGAGCCCCGCCATGCGCTCGTTGAGGTTTTGGGCCGCGGGGCCGCCCGATTGCGTGGCGAAAGTGGCGGGCTGGGGATGGAGCTTGATGAGCTGCCGGCCGAGTTCGCGTCCCATCTCCTTGTTGTCGGTGCCGACATAGGCTTGGCGAGCCGAGTTCGGCGCATCCGCGTCGAAGGTGATGACCGGGATCTTGGCGTCGCGCGCCTGCTTGATGACGCCCGTGACCGAGTCGGCGTCCGCTACCGAGATCGCGATGCCGTCGACGCCCTGGGTGATGAAGTCCTGCATGATCTGGACTTCGGTGGCGGGCTCGTGGGTGGCCGGGCCCTTGTAGATGCAGGTGACGCCGATCTTCTTGGCCTCGGCCATGCAGCCGTCGCGCGACAGGTCGAAATAGGGGTTATCCATGCCTTTCGGGATCAGGGCGAACTTGTAGGCGTCGGCCGCCCGGGCCGCCGGGATCAGCGCCATTGCGGCCACGGCCGCCAAAAGAATGCTTTTCACGCGTCGTTCTCCCTCGTGTGGTCCGCGCCGGGTCTTGCGCCCGGCGCCGGATCTCCCAAGCCCGTCCGGCTGCGAGCCGGGCCGCGTGCTCGGGGATTGGTGCCACGGCCTGTCGAGCGGAAGCCGACAGGCCACGGCGCGCCGCCTATTCGGGCTGGCGCGTACGGATGCGGTCGACCAGCACGGCCAAGATGATGATGCTGCCGACGAAGACCTGTTCCCAGTATGTGTCGGCCCCGAACAGCGCGAGGCCGTTGCGGATCACCTCGATCAGGGCGGCCCCGATCACGGCTCCGGCCGGACCGCCGATACCGCCCGCGAGATCGGCGCCGCCGATGACCGACGCCGCGATGATCTTGAGCTCGTAGCCGAGCGCGAGGTTGGCTGGCGCCGAGCCGAGCCAGCCCGCGACCAGGATACCGGCGAAGCCCGCCCCCATGGCGCAGAGCACGTAGACCGAGATCTTGACCCGCGCCACGGCGACACCCGTGAGCTGGGCCGCGCGCTCGTTGCCGCCGAGCACGAAGACGTAGCGGCCCCAGCGGGTGTGGCGCAGCGCCACGCCCATGACGACCGCCAGCACCAGCAGATAGACGAGCGGCACCGGCAGGCCGAACACGCGCCCGTCCGTCAGGGCATAGAAGGTGTCGACGCCGGGGCCGGTCGGCGCTTGGCCGCGCCCCTGCGTGATCACGTAGGTGATGCCCCGGCAGATCGACAGCGTGCCGAGCGTCGTCACGAAAGGCGACAGCCGCACCGTCGCGATCAGCAACCCGTTGATCAGGCCCACCACGGCCGCGGCCGCCATGCCGCACACCACCGCCGCCCCCATGACGCCGAGCGGCACCGAGGCCAGGACCGTGCCCGAGAAGGTCTTCATCAGCATGGCGGTCAGCACGGCCGTCAGGGCCATGACGGAGCCGACCGACAGGTCGATGCCGCCCGTGATGATCACCAGGGTCGAGCCGAGCGCCACGATGGCGATGTAGGAGAAGTTCTTGGACGTGTTGAGGAGGTTGCCGGTCGAGAGGAAATTATGGGCGAAGACCGATACCAGCGCCGTGATGAGCACGAAGGCGATCGCCACATAGGCGGTCTGCGACGACAAGGCGCCGCGCCGATACCAGCGGTCCCGCCCGACATTGGTGTAGACGACCGAAGGGACCGCATTCTCGGACATCAGGCGAACTCCAGGGCGCCGGTGATGAGGGCCGTGACCTCTTCCGGGCTCGATCGCGCCACGGCCTTGTCGGCCCGCTTCTCGCCGCGCCGCAGCACCACGACGCGGTCGCAGACGCTGAACACGTCGGGCATGCGGTGGGAGATCAGCATCACGGCCACGCCGCCGTCGCGCAGGCGCCGGATCAGGTCCAGGACCTCGGCGACCTGCCGTACCGAGATGGCGGCCGTGGGCTCGTCCATGAGGATCAGCTTGGCCTGCGCGAGCCGCGTGCGCGCGATCGCCACGGCCTGGCGCTGGCCGCCCGACATGGAGCGCACGAGGTCCTTCGGGCGCGTTTCCGACTTCAGCTCGGCGAAGAGCTCCAGCGCGCGGGCGTTCATGGCCTTGTGGTCGAGGAACGAGAAAGGCCCGACGCGCCGCGTCAACTCCCGGCCGAGGAACACGTTGGCGGCCGCGCTGACGTTGTTGGCGAGAGCGAGATCCTGGTACACGACCTCGATCCCGGCGGCACGGGCGTCGAGCGGCTTGTCGAAACGGTGTTCCGCGCCGTCGAAGCGGATGGTGCCGTGGGTGGGGTGGAAGTTGCCCGCGATGATCTTGACCAGCGTCGACTTGCCGGCGCCGTTGTCGCCCATCAGGCCCACGACCTCGCCCGGCTGGATCGCGAGGTCGACCCCCGACAGAGCCCGGATGGCGCCGAACTCCTTGCCGATGCCATGCAGGTCGAGAACCGGCGAGGCCTCCGGCCCTACGGCCACGCTCGCGCTCATCCCGGCGGCTTCCCCCCTCATCGTTGGCGCCACGATAGGGTGGCGTCGAATCAGTCGCAACACCGAATCGGGGAAGCCCGACCATTCAGGAGCCCGGATGAGCACGTGCCGATGAAGGCTGCCTGCGCACCTTCGCCATCGTCCAACGGGGTTGTTTCAGCAAGGTGCCCTGGATGGCGTCCCACCGCCGATGCACCCGTGCGGCTCCTGGCGCCGTGCCTCAGTGGAACTGGGTCTTCAACCGCCCGATCTCGCGGCCTGCGAGGTCGCTGACCCCAGTGCCGCGGGGGTCGCGGCGCAGCACGGTCTCGGCTGCCCTCACGGCGACGTCGGCCGCAGCGGCGCGGACGTCGGCGGTGGCCTGCGTCTCGGCCATGGCGATCTTGGCTTCGGCCTGCTGCGTGCGGCGCGCCACGAACTCCGCGAGGCGCGCCTGCGCCTCCTGGCTCATCAACTCGGCCTCCTTGCGGGCCTGGGCCACGATGGCGGCAGCCTCGGCTTCGGCGGCCGCGGCCTTGCGCTTGAAACTGTCGAGCACGGCCGCAGCCTCGTCGTGGAGACGCTTGGCCTGGGCCAGTTCGTCGGCCACCCGTCGCGCGCGGTCGTCGAGCGCTCCCGTCAGCCGCTTGTGCACGCCGAGATAGGCCAGCACGAGCACGAAGATGAGGAAGCCCAGGGCGACGTAGAATTCGGCGTCGAAATGCATGGCTCCCGTCCTCAGCTGGTTCTGGTGACGGGCGAACCCGCGATGGCGGCATCGATCGCCTGCGGGTCCGCGGCCTTGCCGGTGAGATGCTCGACGATGGCCGCGGCGGCATCGCGCGCGATGCCCGTGACACTGCCCATGGCGCGGCCCTTGGTGTCCTCGATCTGCCGCTCGGCCGCAGCGAGCTTGGCATTGAGGTCGTCCTCGAGCGCGTGGCGCCTTGCGTTGTTGGCGGTCATCAGTTCCTCGTGGGTCTGCTGGGCCAGCGCCTGGGCACGGCTCTTCGCATCCGCCAGTTTGGCATCGTAGGCGGCGCTGGCCTCGACGGCCTGCTTCTGCATGCGGTGGGCGTCGGCGAGTTCGCCCTGGATGCGCCCGCGCCGCGCGTCCAGGATCGAGCCCACCCGCGGCAGCGCGATCCGCGACATCATCCAGTAGAGCAGGCCGAACACCACGACGAGCCACACGATCTGCGACAGGAAGGTATGGTTGTCGAAGGGCGGAAACACACCGCCCGGGCTGACGAGGTCGGGGGCATTTTCGGTGCCGGCGATCGCGGCTGGTTCGGGGGCGGCCATGTCGTCTCCTGAGCGGGGATCGCCGAACGAAAAACCACCGCCGCCCCGGCCCGCGAAGCGGGGCAGGGGCGGCGGACAGCATCACTTCACGAAGAGCAGCAGGATCGCCACGAGGAAGGCGAAGATGCCCAAGCCTTCGGCGAGCGCCGCGCCGATGAAGGCCCGGCCGAACTGGCCGTCGGCCGCCGACGGGTTGCGCAGCGCGCCCGACAGGAAGTTGCCGAAGATCGAGCCGACGCCGATCGCGGCAGCGCCCATGCCGATGGCGGCGAGGCCTGCGCCGATGTATTTGGCGGCATTCATGTAACTATCGGCGAGGTGCTGGGCGGATGTGGGATCCATGTGTGCTCCGGTTCTCGTTGATGTCGGGCGACGTTTGTTGTTGGGTAATTATCAGTGGCCCGGATGGATTGCGTCATTGAGGTAGACGCAAGTCAGGATGGCAAACACGTAGGCCTGCAGGACCGCCACGAGCAGCTCGAAGGCGGTCAGCAGGATGATGCCGATAAGGGGGAGGGGGGCCAGCAACGCCGCAGCGGTGCCGGAGCCGAGCAGCAGCACCACGAAGCCGCCGAACACCTTCAGCGTGATGTGGCCGGCCAGCATGTTGGCGAACAGTCGGACGCTGAGCGAGATCGGCCGCGACGCGAAGGAGATGACCTCGATCAACACGATGAAGGGCAGGATGATCGGCGCCACGCCGGACGGCGCGAAGAGACGGAGGAAGTGTGAGCCGTGGCGGATCACGCCGTAGACGATCACGACCGTCATGACGAGCGCGGCCAGCGCGAAAGTAACGATGATCTGGCTTGTCACCGTGTAGGAGAAGGGCAGTAGCCCGAGCAGGTTCGCGAAGAGCACGAACATGAAAAGGCTGAATACGAAGGGGAAAAACCGCATGCCCTCCTGGCCAGCCGTTCCCCGGACCGTGTCGGCCACGAATTCGTAGCTCATCTCGGCGGCCGCTTGCAGCCGGCCCGGCACCAGCGAACGCTTGGAGGTACCCACGATCATCAGGAGCGATACTGCGCCCAGGATGATCAACATGAGGAACGACGCATTGGTGAAGGAGACGTCCGTGGCGCCGAGGCGATGGGACGAGAAGATCGGCTCGACGTTGAACTGGTGGATCGGATCGATTGCGTTCTCGGCCACGTCCAAATCTCTCCCTGCGCCCCTGAGCGCAGGAGCTTCGAATGCCGACGAGCGGCCCGTACGCCGCCCGACATCACCGCCGCGTCGTGCCGCCGGGTCCCCCGGGCTGCATGGCGATGCGGTACACGTTCCAGAATCCCGCCGCGGTCCCGAGCGCGATGAAGGCGATCAGGAACCCCGGTGACGTGCCAAGCCACCGGTCGATGGCCCAGCCGATGAACCCGCCCACCACCACGGCCGCGACGAATTCCGACATGACGCGGAAGCCGAGGCTCATGGCCTGCCCCATCCCATTGGGTGCCGACAGGCCGGCAGGCCCCGCACGCGTCTCGCTAGCCTTGCGCTGGCTATCGAGCGTGCCCGACAGGTCCTTCAGGCGAGCCCGCATGACGGCATCGTCGTCCGGGTCGCCGTCGCGGGGGTCGGCCATGATCGTGTCGCGCTCCCCATCGCGGCCGCCCGTCTCGCAGGTCCGCAACATTTGCCATCGTGCAAAGGCTGGGACACTTTCGTCACGATCGGAGCACGAGAGTGCCCCAATCGCGGCGGGCGAGTTCATAGAAACCAGCGTCACGACCGTGTCAAGAACGGCGCGTGCCCGTTGTCGAAGCTTCTTGCGGGACGGCGCCAGCGCGCTCATACGCCTCGCCGCGAGCCTCGCCGACCCTCTGCGGCGCGGCTCACCCCCGCCGACGGTCCGTCAGCGCGACGGCGATCCCGCTCGCACGGCCTCGTAGCGCGCCTTGGTCTCGGCGTTCATGGGATAGAGGCCCGGCAGGGGCAGGCCGCGGTCGACCTCCGCCATGATCCAGGCCTCCATGCGTTCCTGTTCGGGCGCCTCTGCCAGCACCGCGTCGAGCAGCGCCGCCGGGATCAGCACGGCGCCGTCCCGATCCGCCACGATCACGTCCTCGGGCATCACCGCGACGCCGCCGCAGCCGATCGGCCGCCCCCAGTCGACGAAGGTCAATCCCGCCACCGAGGGTGGCGCCGCCTCCCCTTGGCACCAGATCGGCAGTCCCGTGCCCAGCACGCCGGCGAGATCGCGTACCACGCCGTCGGTGACCAGCGCCGCCACCCCGCGCTTCGCCATGCGGGCGCACAGGATGTCGCCGAAAATCCCGGCATCCGTGACCCCCATCGCGTCCACCACGGCGATCGCGCCCTCGGGCATGGCCTCGATGGCGGCGCGGGTCGATATCGGCGACGACCAGGAGGCCGGTGTAGCGAGGTCCTCGCGGGCCGGCACGAAGCGCAGCGTGAAAGCCGGGCCGACCATGCGGGGCTGGCCGGGGCGCAGCGGCCGGGTGCCGCGCAGCCACACGTTGCGCAGGCCCTTCTTCAGCAGCACGGTCGTCAGGGTCGCGGTCGAGACGTCGGACAGGATGGCCACGGTTTTGGCAGTGAGCGGCATCGGCGAACCTCCGGCAGCGGCATCATCGCGGGCGCAGGATGCGGCTCCTCGTGATAGACGAGGGAAGCGGAAGCGTGAAGACGCGTGCGGCAGGCGGCCGCCGAGGGAGAACGGGATGCCCACAGCCTGGCTGCGCCGATTCGTGCTGGTTATGGCCCTGTCTGCAGCGCCTCTCTCGGCAGGGCCAGGGATGGCGGCCGAAGGCTTCAGGTCCGCCGTCGTGGCGCTGGCGCTGTGGAGCGACCCGGTCTTCCGCTCGGAGGCCAGCGGCGCCGCGGCGGTCCTGGCGAAGCGTTACGGGCATGGCGGCCCGGTGATCGTGCGGGCCAATACCAAGGGCGCACTCGTCAACGGGCCGGACGGCATCCGCCGCGCGCTCGCCGCGGCCCGACGCGGGATGGATCCGGCCCATGACGTGCTGTTCCTGGTGCTGACCTCGCACGGCGCCCCCGAGGGCATCGCGGAGCGGGGTGGCGGGCGCGAGGGACTGGTGCCGCCGGCCGCCATCGGGGCTCTGCTGGCCGAGAGCCCGTTCCGCCGCAAGGTGCTGATCGTCTCGGCCTGCTTTGCCGGAACCTACACGGCCTTGGCCGCCCCCGACACGCTGGTGATCACCGCGGCCGACGCCACCCATGCGTCCTTCGGCTGCCAGCCCGAAGCCCGTTGGACCTATTTCGGCGACGCCCTGTTCAACCAGGCCCTACGTCGCGTCGCGTCGCTGGCCCAGGCCTTCGGCGAGGCCCGCCGCATCGTGGCGGCCCGCGAAGCCGCCCAAGGCTTCGCGCCCTCGAACCCGCAGATGGCGGGTGGCGACGACGTGCTGACGCTGCTGGACACGGCCCCATAAGCGCCGGTTTGCCTTTCATCAAGCCCTGAGCGTCGCTATATGTAAGTGCGGAATCGGCCGACGCGCCACAGGTTGCGACGGCCCGCCTCTCGCCGAGACCCCCTTGCAGGTCCGGCGTCCCACAAGCGGTCTCGACCGCCATGATCTGGCGCCTCCCGCCCTGACCTGACCGGTCGGAGAAAGTCTGTCTCGATGTCCCAATCGCCCGTCCCGTCCCAGGCCCCCCACCCGGACACGAGCGCCTACGGCGCCGATTCGATCAAGGTGTTGCGCGGCCTCGACGCGGTACGCAAGCGCCCGGGCATGTATATCGGCGACACGGACGACGGTTCCGGCCTGCACCACATGATCTACGAGGTGGTCGACAACGCCATCGACGAGGCCCTGGCGGGCCATGCCACGCTGGTGACCGTCACGCTGAACCCCGACGGCTCGGTCGGCGTCACCGACAACGGCCGCGGCATCCCGACCGGCATCCACACCGAGGAAGGCGTTTCGGCCGCCGAGGTCATCATGACCCAGCTCCACGCCGGCGGAAAGTTCGACCAGAATTCCTACAAGGTGTCGGGCGGCCTGCACGGCGTCGGCGTGTCCGTGGTCAACGCGCTGTCGACGAAGCTGCTGCTGCGCATCTGGCGCGACGGCAAGGAACACGAAATCGAGTTCGCGCACGGCGACGCCGTGTCGCCGCTGCGCGTCATCGGCCCGGCCGGCCAGGAGGACGGCCGCGAGAAGCGCGGCACCGCCGTGACGTTCTGGCCGTCGCCCGAGACCTTCACCATGGTGGAGTTCGACTACGGCACGGTGGAACACCGCCTCCGCGAGCTCGCCTTCCTCAACTCGGGCGTCCGCATCGTGCTGACCGACGCGCGCCGCGCCGAGGTGAAGCGCGAGGAACTGTTCTACGAGGGCGGGCTCGAGGCCTTCGTGCGCTACCTCGACCGCGCCAAGACGTCGCTGATCGCGAAGCCCATCCTGATGCGGGGCGAGAAGGAGGGCATGACGGTCGAGGTCGCGCTCTGGTGGAACGACAGCTACCACGAGAACGTGCTGCCGTTCACCAACAACATCCCGCAACGTGATGGCGGCACCCATATGGCGGGCTTCCGCGGCGCCCTCACCCGCCAGGTGACGGGCTACGCGGAGCGCTCCGGCATCTCCAAGAAGGAGAAGGTCGACGTCACGGGCGACGATTGCCGCGAGGGCCTGACCTGCGTGCTCTCGGTCAAGGTGCCGGACCCCAAGTTCTCGTCGCAGACCAAGGACAAGCTCGTGTCCTCGGAGGTGCGACCGATCGTCGAGAGCATCGTCAACGAGACGCTCGGTCGCTGGTTGGAGGAGCACCCGGCCGATGCCAAGGTCATCGCGGGCAAAGTGACGGAAGCCGCGGCCGCCCGCGAGGCGGCCCGCAAGGCCCGTGAACTCACGCGGCGCAAGGGCGCGCTCGACGTCGCGAACCTCCCCGGCAAGCTCGCCGACTGCCAGGAGCGCGACCCGGCCCTGGCCGAGATCTTCCTGGTCGAGGGCGATTCGGCCGGCGGCTCGGCCAAGCAGGGACGCAACCGCGAGTTCCAGGCGGTCTTGCCCCTTCGGGGCAAGATCCTGAATGTGGAGCGGGCCCGCTTCGACAAGATGCTGTCGAGCCAGGAGATCGGCACGCTGATCACGGCGCTCGGTACCGGCATCGGCCGCGACGACTTCAATGCCGACAAGCTGCGTTACCACAAGATCATCATCATGACGGACGCCGACGTCGACGGGTCGCATATCCGGACATTGTTGCTGACCTTCTTCTTCCGGCAGATGCCGCAGCTGATCGAGCGTGGCCACATCTTTATCGCCCAGCCGCCGCTCTACAAGGTGAAGCGCGGCAAGTCCGAGCAATATCTCAAGGACGAGCGCGCCAGGGAGGACTACCTCACGGATTCGGGCATCGACGGGGCCGTGCTGCGGCTGGGTTCGGGGGAGGAGCGGGCCAGCAACGACCTGCGCACCGCCATCGACCAGGCGCGCCTCGTCCGCGCCGTGCTGGCGCAACTCCATAGCCGCTACGACCGCGGCGTCGTGGAGCAGGCCGCCATCGCGGGCGCCTTGAAGCCGCTCTCGGTGCTCGGCGACGAACAGGCCGCGACGCTGGCCGAGGACATCGCGCGCCGCCTCAATGCGCTGGCCGAGGAGACCGAGCGCGGTTGGGAGGGCTCGACCGACCATGACGGTTTCGTGTTCGCCCGCACGGTGCGGGGCGTCCGCGAGGCCGCCGTGCTGGATGGCGGGCTTCTGGCCTCGGCCGAAGCGCGACGCCTCGACGAGATCGGACCATCCTTGGGCGATATCTACGACCGTCCAGCGGTCTTCGTGCGAGGCAGCGATGCCGTCCCGGTCGCCGGTCCGACCGCGCTGGTCGAAGCCGTGATGGCGGCGGGCGGCAAGGGCATCACCCAGATCCAGCGCTACAAGGGCCTGGGTGAGATGAACCCCGAGCAGCTCTGGGAGACGACGCTCGACCGCAACGCCCGCTCGCTGCTCCAGGTCAAGATCAAGGAGGTCGACGAGGCCGACGATATGTTCGTCAAGCTCATGGGCGACGTCGTCGAACCCCGCCGCGAGTTCATCCAGGAGAACGCCCTGTCGGTGGCAAACCTCGACGTGTGAGATGGCGATCATCCAGGCCTGCAGCGCCGCTTACCTCGACAGATTTCCGTTCAACGCCTTGAAGATCGGCAAGACCCGTCCGCGACCTTGGACGCTCCGACGCCGCCTTCGTCCTCGTCGCGAACCTATGCGAGCTTGGTCGCCGACGCGACATCGTCATCATCGCCGAGGGAGTCGAGACGCGGCAGCAGTTGGATCTCCTGCGGCGCGCCGGCTGTCCGCGGGTCCAGGGATTTCTCGTCGGCCGGCCCGCACCGGTCGATTCCTGGAGCAACGCGCGGGCGGGGAGTATCACGATTTCGGCATAACGCGGAGGTGAGCAAGGCCGAACTGCCGCACAGCGAGCCAGAGTTCAGCTTCCACGCCCGATCCCGCGTTCCGGCGCCCGGCCCCTACCGGTCGCGTGCGGCGCAGTTCGACGCCCAGCCTTGATATGCCCCGGCACTCCCGCTAACGGAAGGCCGTCCGGTTCGGGTCTCCGTGAGGGGTCGCGAGGATCGCAGTCGCGGGCCGGTCCCGACAAATGAGCGGAGGCGGTATTGCTGACGAGCCCAAGGTCGGAATTGCTGCATGGCACGATGGGTCGCGACCGCCCTGAGGGAGCCGCACGCGTCGGCCCGGCCACGGGCGGTGTGGCGGTCCTCATCCCCTGCTACAACGAGGCTCTGACAGTGGCCAGCGTGGTGGCGGGCTTCCGGGCTGCACTGCCGGATGCCCGCGTCTACGTCTACGATAACAATTCACGGGATGGAACGGCCGACGTCGCCCGGGCGGCGGGCGCAATCGTGCGCGTCGAACTGCGGCAGGGCAAGGGCAACGTCGTTCGACGCATGTTCTCCGACATCGATGCGGACTGTTACGTCATGGTAGACGGCGACGACACCTACAGCCCATCGATCGCCAGCCGCGGAGTCGAGCTGGTCCTCGACGAGGGCTACGACTTCGTCAACGTCGCGCGCCTGTCGACCGCCACCGAAGCGTATCGCCGCGGGCACAAGCTCGGCAATGTCGCGCTCACTCAAATCGTCCGGACCTTCTTCGGGCGCCAGACGACCGACATGCTGTCGGGCTACAAGTTGCTGTCGCGCCGTTTCGTGAAATCCTTTCCCGCCATGTCGGGCGGCTTCGAGACGGAAACCGAACTCACGGTCCATGCGCTCGAGATGCGCATGCCGATGACGGAACTGTCGGCGGATTACAAAGAGCGCCCGGATGGGTCGACCAGCAAGCTGCGGACCTACCACGACGGCGCCAAGATCCTGATGCTGATCTCCCGCCTCATCAAGGACGAGCGGCCGCTCCAATTCTTCACCGCGATGGGGCTCGCGTTTGGCGCCGTCGGCCTCGTTCTCGGGCTGCCGATCGTGCTCACCTTCTTCGAGACCGGGCTCGTGCCGCGCCTGCCGACCGCCGTGCTGAGCGTCGGGTTCGAGGTGCTGGCGTGCCTCAGCGTCTTCGCCGGCCTCATCCTCGACGTCGTCACGAAGTCGCGGCAGGAGTTGAAGCGGCTCGTCTACCTGTCGATCGGAGCCCGATGACGGATGCGCCCGGCGCTGCGATTCCGGCAGGGCGGCGCCTTCGAGCCCTCCGCTTCCTGCGGTTCTGCGCGGTCGGCGGGGTCGGCTTCTGCGTCGACGCCGCCGTCCTGCTGACGCTCATCCATGTGTTCGGTGCCGGTCCGATGTGGGGCCGGATCGGCTCATTCTCGGTCGCGGTTCTGGCCACCTTCGAAATGAACCGGGCCTGGGCCTTTCGCGGCTCCGCCACGCGGGGCTTCTGGCATGCCTTCTCCCGCTACCTCATGGTCCAGGGTTTCGGTTTCTGCTGCAATTTCCTGGTCTATGCGGCCCTTTACGTTGCCTTGCCGTCTCCGTTCAACGACCCGGTGCTCTGCCTCGTGGCGGCTTCAGGCTGCGCACTGTTGATCAATTACGCGGGCGCCAGCCACCTTGTCTTCCGGGTTGCCGGCCAGCCCACGGATGCGGTCACCCGTAGTAGCGATGGAGAATCGTGATCGGGACGACCCAAAGGTCGATGAGGCCGACACAACCGCACAGTGCGAGCCGCAGACCTTCGATCCGATCTCCTGCAACCGAGGACGCCGGCGAGGCTCGTCCGACGGCCGGAACCGTGATGGCGAGCAGCATCGCCGGCACCAGCAGGTAGCGGCCCTGGACACCGTCCACCAGGGTGGCGCCGACCGGCGTCCACGCCAGATAAAGCGCGCCGAAGACTGCAGCCGCCGAGACGATGGCGGCCGCCGCTCCGATCCACTGCCAAGGATCGCCGAGCCCGCGCTCGGGCGACAGCGCGTCTGTCAGCAAGGCCGCGGCCAGGCAGAAGGCGATCCAGAGATAGAAGTTCCCGGGAAGGTCGGTGTCGAGCCAGCCCAGGACACCGACCATTTGGCGGAGGTTCCCGGCACCGGTCTGAACCAGCGTGTCCATGGAGACGTGAGCGGCCGCTGCTGGATGCGAGACGATCCATCGCATCTGCGCCGCGGGGGAAACGTTCTCACCTACCCTGAACGTGATCTTTGCGACTTGCGCACCGACGATGCCGTAGATCACCGGCAAAAGGCCCAATGCGGCGGCCGCGAGATCGCTCCTGCCGAGCCAGTCGCGGCTGAACAGCCGATGACGTCCACTGGTCGGCACGAGGGCCAGGACGTAGACAGGAAGGAAAGGAAGGCGGGCCGCGATGACGGCGCCGAGCAGCAATGCGCCGAGCATCCGGATCCGCGGCGGCATATCGGCATCTCGGGCGGCGTAATGCGACCACAACGCGACCGCCAGGGCAGCGAAAGACAGCGAGAGCGCATCCTGCGAGACCGAGGCGAACAGGCTCAGCACCATGGGAAAGCATAGGATGACGAAGAGCGTTGTGCGCCCCTTGCCGCAAAGGGCCAGCGCCAATGCGCTCAGCGCCACCGCCACCAACGCCGTCGCCAGGCGCCCGAGGTAGAAGCTGTCGAGCACGGACATCCCCGCGGCTTTCGCTACCGACAGGGCGGCTGCGGCCGGCAGATAGAAAAAGGCGGGGTAGATGGCCGTATTCGCAAATCCGATGCGTTGGGACGGGCCCGCGCCCCATCTTAGGGCAGCAACGTCGCCGTAGAGGCTGGTGTCGAGCTTGACCTCGGGATGGAATTTCAGCCCATCAAAGGCATGTGCGGCCTCGTTCGCGGCAGGGTCGATGATGCCGCCCGCCCCTCCATCACCGAACTTCTGGCCGAACAGGTGTCCACCCGCGATCTGAACGGCACGCAGGAAATGGTTCTCCTCATCCGCGACCTGGAACGGAGGCGTCGCGTAGACCTGCAGGATGACGACGGGAAGCGAGACGATGAGGAACAGCACAGCCAGAGATCGAGGTGGGCGGACGGAGAACGGCATACGCGGGATAGGACCTGCTGGTGGAACCGATGCACCGGCGGCGGCGCGCGCCGCTCTTATGCCGGCTTACCTTGCGGCGAACAAGGCACGGGACCGACCGGCATGGCGCCAGCGCTCCCAACACCGCCCTTGGCGGGCGGTGGCACGGCGCCGAGCGCGGCGCCTCGCGGGGGGACGCGCTCAAAACAGGACGTGTCCGGAGGGGCCGCTCTGTACCCATCCTCACGTCTGTGAAACAACGAGCTTCATGAGAATGGCTCTTTCCTCCGCCGCCTGGCCCTTATGGCGGGCTTCCCTCTCCTGACGATCCCGGTCCTGATCACAAGCGTCGTCATGCGATAGGCGAAGCCTTGGCCTGCAGATCGCACTTCGGGCAGTCCGCGCATCGTCGGTCTCATATCTCGCCTTCGGCGCGGCCGTCGTCAGAAGCCGACCTTGTCGCCGCCCTTGAGATGCAGAATCCGGCGCGCCTCCTCGGGCGTCGCGATCTCGAGCCCGAGCCCTTCGAGGATGGTGCGGATGCGCGTGACCTGCTCGGCATTGGTCTCGGCGTAACGGCCCGGCCCGATCCACAAGCTGTCTTCAAGTCCGACCCGGACGTTGGCCCCCATCGAGGCCGCCATGGCGGCGACCGGCATCTGGTTGCGGCCCGCGCCGAGTACGGACCAGCGATAATCACCGCCGAAGAGTCGGTCGGCCGTGCGCCGCATGTGCATGACGTCGTCGGGATGAGCGCCGATGCCGCCCTGCAGCCCGAACACCGTCTGAATGAACAGCGGGCCTTCGACCAAGCGCCGATCGGCAAAGTACTTCAGATTATAGAGATGGGCAGTGTCGTAGCACTCGAACTCGAAGCGCGTGCCATTCGCGGCACAGGCGTCGAGGATGTATTCGATCTGCCCGAAGGTATTGCGGAAGATGATATCCCGGTTGGACAGATAGCTGCGCTCCCATTCATGCTTGAGGCTGTCGCCGAAGCGGCCCAGCATACCGAACAGCCCAAAATTCATCGAGCCGAGATTGAGGGAGGCCAGTTCCGGCTTGAAGGTTGCGGCGGGGCGCACCCGCTCCTCGATCGTCATGGTGGGGGCACCGCCGGTCGTGATGTTGACGATGCAATTCGAGCGCGACTTGATGCGGGGCAGGAATTTGGCGAAACCCTCGGGCGTCTGATCCGGCGCCCCGGTTTGCGGGTCGCGCGCATGAAGATGGACGATGGCGGCGCCGGCCTCGGCCGCTCCAACTGCGGCCTCGACGATCTGATCGGGCGTTACCGGCAGGTGAGGCGACATCGAGGGCGTGTGGATCGCGCCCGTCACGGCGCAGGAGATGATGACCTTCTTGGGGTGAGCCATGGGCGTGGTTCTCCAGAGTCCTCGCTGCCTCGGCAGGTTCTTGCGAACCTGCTTACACTGAAAACGCCAAAGCTGGCGCAAGCCATCCGGGACGCATGGCTCGCGATCGTGACGAGCACCCGGTCGGCGGGCATCGCGGGCCGCCTTCTCGGCGCTGATACGATCAAATGGATCGCGGCGAGGCAAGCGTGGCGTTCGATGAGGCGGTCGTGACCTTCCATACTCTCCGAGCCATGGGCATCGAGGTGGTGCTGGACCTGACCGTCGGCCATATCCGATCGACGTCGGTCGTGGGCGACGGCCGCGCGCAGGGCGGGCAGCGACCTCGACGAGGGTGACGGGTGAGGGCGCCCGAGCCAACCGTGGCGCCCCCACGATCCGGGCAGTCGATCCGTTACGGCGCTTATCGGGCCGCCGATCTCGACGGAACGTGATCGGCTCCGACCGTTTCGGCCGGCCACGATGGCATCAGGCGACCCGGATGAGCCCGACCGAGTGCAGGACCGTCGCGTGGGCCAGCAGGACCGCGATCCAGTGCCCGCTGTCGAGCAAGGCCGCCGCGAGCGATAGCCCGCGGAACAGGTGTGTCACCATGAGCACCGGGACGATGAAGCCGATCCAGATCACCACGGCGCTGCCGAGCGCCATGATCCAGGGATCCGCCTGCTGGGGTGCGAGGATCAGGGCGCCCGCCAGGATGGACGCCAGCCAGAACTCGGCCACGAGCGCCGTAATCGCCAGGGAGATCGGCAACCTGCCTCCGCGCTGCCCAAGCGAGCTCCTGGGCCGCACTGCGAGGATGCGGTAGCCGGCGCCGACGAAGAGGCCCGCGCAGGTCGCGAGCAGGATCGCCACCACGTTGACGACGATGTAGTTCATGCCTCGGCCTCCTCTCGGCTGTCCTTTGGCCGGGCGCCACCATCGCACCCGGAAGCTCCTCAACGGCTGCCTGCACATCCTCTTAGCGCCCGCTGCGGGATGCGCGTGGCTTTGGCGGTTGCCGTCATCGATGTTGGCACGGCTCCCGCGACACGGATGGCCGCGGCCTGACCCCACGGTCGCACCAGCGCCCGACTGACCCACGTGGCCCGGCCGACCTGACGCCCGACATCGCGGGCCAGGGCCCGCTGGTAAGCGTCGACCGTGGCACCCGACAGCATCGCTTCGGCCGCCAGCTTGCCGCTGTGGAGCGCGATCGCCATGCCCTCACCGGCCAAAGAGGGGATCACGGCCGCTTGATCGCCGAGCCGCCACAGCCCATCGCCGCTTCGCCGCACATGGCCGTAGGGGATCGAGGCGACCGCGAACGGCTTGGCGCTATCCGGCTCGGCCCCGCGAAGCCGCGCCGCGAAACCGGGGCTAGCCGCGGCGAGCGCCGTCAACAGCCTGTCCCAGTTCCGCCCCACCGCCGCGAAAGCGGCACCGCGCACCACCAAGCAAAGGTTGGCCATGCCGTTCGTGGTCGGCTGCAGCCCGGCGTAGCCGCCCGGGAACAGGTGCAACTCCACCGTGCTGTGGAGGGCGGCTGCCTCCGCCGGCGCGAGTCGCCAATGTTGCTTGAAGCCGATGAGGTCGGGCTGCAGCCCCGGCGGACGCCCCCAGCCCCGCAGATCGTGCTTGCCCGTAGCCAGGACGACGCGTGCCGCATCGATCGTTTCGCCGCCGACGAGGCGGACGCGCCATCCCGCCCCCGCGCGGTCCAGCCCCGCGGCGCGCCGACCGTAGGTGACGAGGACGCCGGCCCCGGCGGCGGCCACCAGAAGGGCCTCGTCCATGACCCGGCGCGACAGGCTCAGGGCACGGAAGGGAACCACGGCCGAAGCCCGCCGGACCCCAAGACACAGCGCCATCGTGTCGACCATTGTGGCGCCGAGCGCCAGGGGATCGACGCCGACCTCGCCGAGGTAACGCTCGGCCTCGTAACTCAGGAATTCGCCGCAGACTTTCTCGTGCGGGCCCGCCTGCCCCTCGATCAGCCGCACCCGCCACCCCGCCACCGCGAGGCGAATCGCCAGGGACGCGCCAGCCGGGCCTCCGCCGATGATCAGGGTCTCGTCCAAGCCTCAACCTTTCACGCGCGCCACACAGATCCGGAACGGGAAGGCACGACCGACCCGCACTGCCGCCGGGTCGAGCCCGGCGCGCTCGACGAGGCGGGTCCAATCGGCCGGCGTGAAGGCGCGGGCGATCGACACCGGGCCGTCATGCTGCACAAAACGGTGCCAGCCCATGAGGCGCGACAGCAGCGTGAAGCCGGCGTGGGACAGGGCATGACGATGGAGGTCGTTGACGAACCACCCAAAGGCGGCGCCCCGCTCCATTTTCTGCAGCAGGCGGACCACCGCCGGGTCGGCGAGGTGGTGGGCGAACAGGCTGCTCACGACCACGTCGGCGGGCCGGTCGTCATCGAAGGCGTCGGCCGTGACCCAGCGCAGCGGGCGCCCCGGCGGGGTGGCTTCGGCAGCGGCGCGCGCCGACCACGGGTTAACATCGACCCCTACGGCGTCGAGCGGAAGCCCGTGCCGCTCAGCCCAACGATCGACAGCGCGCAAGGCGTCCCCGTAGCCGCTGCCGAGGTCGACGAGCCGCAGCGGCCGATCCCGCCTCCACAAGCCGCGCTGCACGAGATGGGCCAGGAACGCCAGGGTCGGGCGATGCGCCAGGGTCAGCCGGTTGACGGCCGCGAGGTCGATGAGGCAGGCCCGGAAGGTCGGATAGTCGGTCGCCGGATCGTCCATCAGCTCGGAACGGCCCGAGCGGCGGGAGAAGTCGTTTCGGCTCATGCGGCGGCGTGGAACAGCAAAGTCTCGGCCGTCAGGCCCGGTCCGAAAGCCATGCCACAGCCGCGCATGCCGGGCTCCGCACGCTCCATCAGCGCCTTCAGCACGAACAGGATCGTCGCCGACGACATGTTGCCGTTGTCCCGCAGCACCCCGCGCGAGTCCGCCAAGGCGCCATCGTCGAGTTGCAGCGCGGTCTCGACGGCATCGAGCACCGAGCGCCCGCCGGGATGCACGGCCCAAAGATCGATGTCGCGGACCGAAGCGCTCTCCAGCATGGCGTCTTGCCCCGCCCGGAGCGCCGCGCCGACCGAGGCCGGCACGCCGCCCGACAGTACCATGTCGAAGCCCTGGTCGCGGATGTTCCAGGTGATCTGGTCGGCGTTCTGCGGAGCCAGCAGGGCCTTGAAGCCGTCGAGCGCCAGCCCTCGGGGCTCGGCCGATACGATCGCGGCCGCGCAGCCGTCGCCGAACACAAGGAAGCTCAGGAGCTGTTCGAGATCGGTGCTCTCCTGGAGATGCAGGGTGCACAGTTCGATCGAGACGACGAGGACCTTCGCGATCGGCTCGGACCGCACGATATGGCGGGCCAGCTTCAGGGCGTTCACGGCCGCGTAGCAGCCCATGAAGCCCACCATTGTACGCTCCACCGACGGATTCAAACCCAGCCGGTCCACCAGTTGCAGATCGATGCCCGGTGCCGACAGCCCCGTGCAGGAGGTGACGACCACGTGGGTGGTGCCGCGGCCCGCGCCCCCGAGGTCGAGGCGGCTCGCAGCCTCGACCGCCAAGCCGGGCGCCGTCGCCTCGAAGCGCTCCATGCGACGCGCCGTGCTGGGGAAGGCGCCCAGGCGGTAGAGGCCGTCCCGATCGAGCGCACCGTCGGTGCCGCTCGAAATCGGTTCCACGAAGGACCAGCGGCGCTCGATCTGACTGCGCGCCGCCATGCGTTCGAAGAGGGCGAGCCGGCGGTCTGCGGCGAGGAAGCGGCGGCCGATGCCCACGAAGGCGCGATGCACGTCCACCGGCGGGACCGCTGTGGCGATACGGTTGATGTAGGCAGCACTCATGGGAACACGATATGGCGTTGGACAGCCGCAGACGGCGCCGCCCGGGATCAGTTAAGCTGTGGCATGCAGGCAAAAGCGCCAGTGGGGCGGGCCGGACATATGGTCCTGAGAGCCACGGACGTCGCATAAGCCGCACCCCGGCCGCCTCAATGTTCAACGAGGCCGGGTTCCATCTGCTTCGATCTTCTTCCGGAGCAAGGCAAAGTCGAGCCGCGTGCTCGGCAGCGCGCCTGCGCCCCGATCCAGGGCCATCCTGCGCGTGTCGTCGCCGGCGCAAGCCGGGATCATCACGACCAGCAGATCGGATGGTCGCTTCTGGTGAACGCCAGCAGATCGAGCCCGCTCATACCGGGCATGTCGATCTCGGACGGAAGCAGGGCGAACGGGCAAGCCCGACGTGATCTTCTCGACAGTGGTGGGCCGCGCCACGGAGGCGCTCTGTGGAGCCGATTACCATGCCGGCTTCGATGCCGCGGTGCCGAGCGCCACGCCGAGCGCCTTCGTCCAGCCGAGCCCGTCTTCCGTGGAGGCCGCCGGCCTGTATTCGGCGCCGGTCCATCCCGTATAGGGCAGCCGCTCGAGTGCCCCGAAGACGGTGCGGTAATCGAGATCGCCCCGGTCGGGCTCGGCGCGGCTCGGGACGGCGGCGATCTGGACGTGGCCGATGACGGGCAGGAAACGCTCGAGATTGACCACCACGTCGCCTTCGCTCATGCCCACATGGTAGCAGTCGAACATCAGCTTGATATTGGGACAACCCGCCTGTTCGATCACCGCGGCCCCTTCCGCGGCCGTGCTGTAGAAGTAACCTGGCGCGTCGCGCTGGTTGATCGGCTCGAGCAGCAACGTGATCCCATGCGGCGCGGCCTTGGCCGAGGCGCTGCGCAGGTTGCCGACCAGCACCGCTTGCGCGCGTCCGCGCTCGGCGGGCGCGACCACACCCGCCATGCAATGGACGGCATTGCCGCCCGCCGCGACACAGAAGGCGATCGCCTGGTCGACGGAGTCCTGGAACGCGGCCTCGCGTCCGGCGAGCGCGCCGAGGCCGAATTCGCCCACCGCGACGTCGCCCCGCACCGTGTTGATCCCCAGCAGCGCCAGCCCGTGATCCAGGCATTTGGCCCGGACCTGCTCGGGCGCCACGTCGTAAGGCCAATGGAGTTCGATGGCCTTGAAGCCGGCCCGCGCGGCCGCGTCGATCCGCTCCAGCAAGGGCCTGTCGGGCCAGAGAAAGCCGAGGTTCGCGGAAAAGCGCAGCATGGCAGGACCCTGGGCTTTGGTAGGAACGGCGGGTGGCGCGTCGGGTTTAATGTCCGAGATGCTTGCCGAAGAAGGCCGCGATCTCGCCGAAGGCTTCCCGGGTCTCGGGGACGCGATCATCGAACTGGTATTGGGCGTGCGACTCGCCCTCGTAGACATGGAGGTCGGCTTCGACACCGGCGCGCCGCAGCTTGCGATGCACCCGGACGGTATTGCTGAGCAATTGGTCGCGGGTCCCGGTCGTCAGGATCGTAGGTGGAAAGCCCGCCATGTCGCCGTAGACGGGAGACAGGAGCGGGTCCTTCATGTCGTGTCCATGCGCGTAGAAGGCGGCCGCGTCGTCGCAGAAGCCGTTCGGCGATACCAGGACGTTGTCGACGAACTCGTTGGTGTAGAACGAGTCCCCCGTCTTGGTGACATCCGACATCGGCGTCCCCGGCGCGATGGCGCCCGGCATCGGGAGCCCGTCCTGCTTGGCTTTCAGCACCATCTCGAGCACGAGCGCGCCGCCGGCCGAGGTGCCGACGATGCCCACGTTCTTCGGGTTTGTCGTCTTGATGGCCGATCGATAGACCGTCATGGCATCGTCGAGAGCGGCCGGGAAATAGGCGTCGGGCGGCATGCGATAGTCGACCGCGATAACCTTGTAGTGACCGAACCCGGCCATCATGATGGCTTCGGTCGTGCCGGACTCGCCGGGGAAGTAGACGTAGCAGCCGCCATGGACGTGAGCGATCAGCTTGTCCCTGTTTTCCGGCGGGATCGTGTCGGGGGTGACGACGTTGACCTTCACTCCGTCGATGGTGGAGGACTCGACCTTCACGTGCAGGCGATCCCGCATGGCCGGGAGGCCGGGCAGGACGGTGCCGGCGATCTTGTTGGCCATCGCGCGCCATTCCTCGCCAGTCTTCGGGTGGAAGTTCCAGTCGGGGTTTAACGGTGCCGCGATGAACTTCTGCATCTCGGGACTGATATCGGCAGAAGGGACCTGCAAGGTCTTGGCAGGGACCTGCAGCGGTTTGGGGGCATCCTCGGCATGAGCCGCCAAGGCAAGGCCGGCCGGTAATCCGAGCGCGATGATGAGGGTTCTGAACGAGATCATTCGATCCTCCCGAAGTGTCGTCGTGGTTCTTCTGCCGTCGCGGACCGGACCGCGACGACCCGCGTGCATCAGGGCGTCAGCGACGTCCCGTTCATGGCGGCGACGATGTCCGACAGCATCGGCACGTAATCCTCGCCGTGACCCGAGCCGACCGCGAGCGCGAAACTGTTGCGGACCGCCGCACCGACCGGATTGGCCACGCCGAGCGCCTGGGCGAACCCCGCCAGATAGGTGACGTCCTTGTGGGCGTTGGCGATCGTGAACCGATGGGCATTGCGGTCCCGCTCGATCACGTAGCGGCGGAAGGTCTGGTAGAAGGCACAGTCCATCCGGCCGTTCTGGATGACGCTGTCGAACACCTGCGGGGTTAGCCCCGCCTTGGCTCCGATCATCAACGCCTCTGCATAGAGCGCCGCGTAGCCCATCGAGAGAAAGTTGTTCAGGAGCTTCATCGTGTGGCCGGTGCCGACCGGCCCGGTCGGTACGATGCGGCCCGCGAAGGCCTCGAGGATGGGCCGTGCCCTCTCCACGATCTCCGGCGCACCGCCCACCATGACGTCGAGCGTCCCGTCCCAGGCGTCTTTCGGCGTCTTCCCGAGCGGGGCATCGATCAGCGTCACGCCGTGCGGCGCGAGCCTGGCCGCGAGCCGGAGCGTCGAGGCGGGTTCCGCGGTCGAGCAATCGATGATCAGCAACGGCTTCCCGGCCGAGGCCAACCCGTTCTCACCCTCGATCACGGCCTCGACCTGCGGTGATCCCGTGACGCACAGCAGCACCACGTCGCAAGCCTCGGCCAGCGCGCGCGGTGAGGAAACCTCGGTCGCCCCACGCCCTGTCAGGTCCTCGATCGCCTCGCGCTTGCGATGGGCCACGACGGCGAGCGGCCATCCCTTCTCCACGATGTTCTTGGCGATGCCGTGCCCCATGAGCCCGAGGCCGACGAATCCGATTCTCTCCTTCATGGCTGGCTGGCTCCCCTGTTGCTGCCGCTCTTAACCGATCCGGGCACATATTTGCGCCAGTTGTGCTGCTCTTCAAAGCCGAGGACCTCGCGCGTCTTGCGATTCGACAGAAGTGTCTCGAACTCTCCCATATCCCGCTTGACCGGCACGTCGGGATAGAAGCGCTTGAGCAGTTCGGCGGTGGGCAGATCGGACGAGCAGTCGTTCTGTGCGGCGTTGAAAATCTGGAAGCCCAGGCCGTCCTTCTCGATGGCGAGCCGGATGATCTGGCCGAGGTCGCGCGCGTCGATATAGCTCCAGGTGATGCGCTTGCGGAAACCCGGATCTGCGAAGAAACGCGGGAAATCGGCGTACTCGTGCGGCTCGATCACGTTGCCGATGCGGATCGCGTAGACGTCGGCACCCGAACGCTGCTGGAAGGCATGGGCGGTTCGCTCGTTGCAGATCTTCGACAGCGCGTAGCTGTCCATCGGATTGACTGGATAGTTCTCATCGAGCGGGAAATAGGCGGGGTCGCGCGGCTCGTTGGCGAAGACCAGGCCGTAGGTGGTCTCCGATGAGGCGATGATCGTCTTGCGAATGCCGAGCTTTTCGGCGGCCTCGACGATGTTGTAGGTTCCCATCGTGTTGATGCGGAACGTCTCGTTGTCGGGCGTCAGCATGATGCGGGGAATGGCGGCGAAATGCACCACCGCGTCGATCTTCGGGGCTCGCAGCGAGGGGGCGAATTCATGCACCTCCAGCGTGCTGGTCAGGGCGTTGAAGACCTGCCCGGCATCCGTGATGTCCGTGATCAGCGTCCGGACCTTGGGGTGGTCGAGCGGCTTCGTGTCGAGGTTCAGCACGGTGTAGCCGTGCTCGACGAGATATTGCACCACGTGCTTGCCGGCCTTGCCGCTGCCGCCCGTGAAAACGATGTTCTTGCTCATATCAACTCCGTTTGGGGAAGGCGCCGTACCGCGGCGTGTCAGGCCGTGGCGGCTTCCATGATGGATTCCTGCGAAGCGTCGGCCCGGTCGACCACGCGGCTGACCCGCCCGTCCTTGATGACGATCACGCGATCGCTGACGGCCAGCACTTCGGGCAGGTCGGACGAGATGACGATGATGCCCATGCCGTCGCGCGCCAGCCGGCCGAGCAGCGCATGGACTTCTGCCTTGGCCCCGATGTCGATCCCCCGCGTGGGCTCGTCGACGATGAGGATCTTGGGCGATCGCGCCACCCATTTCGCGATCACGATCTTCTGCTGGTTGCCGCCGCTGAGATTGACGACCCGCTGTTCCGTCGACGGCGTCTTGATGCCGAGCGACTGGACGAATGTGCGGCACCGGTCCGTCTCCTTGGGCCGATCCACGAAGAAATGCGGCGAGTAGGCTTCGAGGTGCGTGAGGCTGAAGTTCTCGCGCACCGTCATGCCGAGGACGAGCCCTTGCGTCTTGCGGTCCTCGGTAACGAAGCCGATGCCGTGCGCGATGGCGTCGGCGGGCTCGTGGATCGCCACGGGCCTGCCGTCGATGCTGATCCGTCCCGTCGAGGATCGCATGCCGAACACCATCTCCATGATCTCGGTGCGGCCCGCGCCGATCAGCCCGAAGAAGCCGAGGACCTCGCCCCTGTGCAAGGTGAAGTCGATGTCCCTCACCTTGGCCTGATGCGGCCGCGGCTCTTTCAAGGTCAGGCCTTCGACCCGGATCAGTTCTTCGGTCGTGGCATAGGAGGCATGGACGCCGTAGAGCTGGCTCAACTCGCGGTCCACCATCTTGCGGACCAGGATGTCGCGCGTCACCTCGGCGATGGGAGCCGAGTGCACCGTGCTGCCGTCGCGCAGGATGGTCACCCGGTCGGCGATCTCGAAGATCTCGTCGAGCCGGTGGGTGATGTACACGATGCCCATCCCCTGATCGCGCAGCTTGTGGATCAGCCCGATCAGCGTCACGGCCTCGTGGTGACTGAGCGAGGCGGTCGGCTCGTCCATGATGATGATCTTGGAGCGGTAGGAGATCGCCTTGGCGATCTCGATCATCTGCTTCTGCCCGATGCTGAGCTGGGCGACCGGCGTGTCCGGGCTGATGTTCATCTGCAGCGTCGCCAGGACGTCCCGCGCTTCCCGGTTCATCCGCGGCTTGTCGATGAAGCCGGTGCGCCGAAGCGGCTCCCTGGACAGGAAGATGTTCTCGGCGACCGTCAGGTTCTCCACCATGGAGAGTTCCTGGTAGATGATCGCGATACCGAGCGCGCGGGCATGGACCGCGTCAGCGATCTCGACGTGCTCCCCCTCCAGCAGGATGGCCCCGCCGGGGTCGGCCTTGAACACGCCCGTCATGATCTTCATCAGCGTGCTCTTGCCCGCACCGTTCTCGCCCGCCAGGGCGTGCACCTCACCGCGCCTGACCGCGAGGTCGACCTTGTCGAGGGCCCGGACCCCCGGGAAGGTCTTGGACACGTCCCGCATCTCGAGAAAGGGCTGCATCGGCGCGCTTGTTTCAGGCAGGAGAATGCCGGGGAGGCGAGGACCGCTCTCCCCGGGCCGTGCAGGGGCGAGTTACTTGGTATAGCCCTCGAGGTTCGACGCATCGACCACGGTGACGCCGGTGTCGATGTCGGCCGGCGCCGTTTCCGTGCCGTTGACCTGGGCCAGGAGATGATCGACCGAGAGCTTGCCCATGGTCACGGGCCGCTGCACCATGATGCCCTGGATGAACCCTTCCTTGACGCCCTTGACGGTGTCGGGGAGATCGTCGAAGGCGAAGACCTTCACGGCGCCCTTTTTCGAGCCGAACTCCTTCGTCGCCATGACCTTGGCGACGGACGGGCCGCCGACCTGGCTCACACCGAAGATGCCCTTGAGGTTGGGATGGCCGCGGAGTAGCGCCTCGTCGACCGACACCGCCTTGGCGAGGTCGTCTTCGGTTCCCTCGGTCGCCACGAGCTTGATATCGGGATATTTGGCGAGCGACTTCTTGATGCCGGTGATGCGCTCGTTCAGGTTGGCGGCACCGAGCTGGCCCGTGACGATGGCCACCTCGCCCTTTCCGTCGAGCGCCTTGGCCATCGACTCGCCCATCGTCTCACCGGCCGAACCGTTGTTCGTGCCGATATACATGCTGCGGCCGCTCTTGGCGGAATCGCTGTCGAAGGTCAGCACCTTGATGCCGCTGGCCACCGCCTTCTTGATGACGGCCTCGACGGATTTGGGCTCGTTGACCGAGATCGCGATGCCATCGACTTTCTTCGACATGAGGTCTTCGAGGATCTTGACCTGTGTCGACCCCTGGGTGTTCTGCGGCACGACCCATTGGTACTGGACGCCGTCGGCATCGGCCGCCATTTTGGCGCCCTTGTTGCAGTCGTCGAAGAACGGGACCGCCACTTTCGGGATCACCGCGATGACGACGTCCTTGGCGTCCTTGGCGAAGGCCGCCGTTGCGCCGCATAGCGGCAGAGCGGCCAGGAGAGCCGCGAGGGAGATGCTCTGAACTTTCGTCATGGTCGTTTCCTAATTTCGTTGGGTTATTGTCGAGTTGGGCTTGTGCCCGTCGTGAATTGTCGTCCCTTGCTGATCTAGGCTCCTCTGCTGCGGCTCCGCCACACGTCCAGGCTCACGGCGATCAGGATGACGGCGCCGGTGATCGCCTGCTGGGCGTAGGTGTTGATGTTCATGAGCACGACGCCGTTGGCGATGATGCCGGCCAGTGCCGCCCCGATGATCGCGCCCTCGACGCTGCCGACGCCGCCCGCGAGGCTCGCGCCGCCGATGGCGGCCGCCGCGATCACGTCGAGTTCGGCGCCGAACCCGGAGGCCGGCTCGGCCGACAGGTAGCGGGAGAAGCTGATCACCCCGGCCAGGGCCGCGATGAGACCCGACAGCATGTAGACCAGGAGTTTGACGCGCGCCGTCTTGACCCCGCTCAGGCGGGCCGCCTGCTCGTTGCCGCCCGTGGCATAGACATGCCGCCCGAAGCGGGTCTTGCGCATCAGGGTCGAGAACACGATCGTCATGGCCAGCATGATCCCGACTGGGACCGGCACCAGCCCGACATAGCCCTGCCCGATCTCGGTGAAGGCGTCTGGCGTGTCAGGGGTCAACGGCACCCCGTGGGTGATGATGTACATCAGCCCGCGTCCGATGCTGAGCGATCCGAGCGTCGCGATGAAGGGCGGCAACCGGATCACGGTGATCAGGACGCCGTTGAACAGGCCGAACATGAGGCCGGTCAGGAGGCCGCCGAGCACGCAGACGATGGCGGACAGGCCGGACTGGAACCCGAGCGCCGTTACCAGCGACGACAGGCCCATCACGGAGCCGACCGAGAGGTCGATGCCCCCCGTGATGATCACCATGACCATGCCGATCGACATGATGGCGATGAGCGAGAAGGAGCGGAACACCCCCATCAGGTTGTCGGTCGTCATGAAGTAGGGCGTCGAGAAACTGATGAGCGCCACGACCACGAGCAGGGCCGTGAGCACGTTGAGTTCACGCACCTGCAAGAGGGCGCTCCAGCGGGCGCCGAAGGCCGTCGGGACGACGGGAACGACGGATGCGCGGCTGTCGATCACGGCTTGGCTCCTCCCTGGCTACCACCTCCGGGTGGTGGGCCGTCCGCGCTATCAGGTCCGAGCCCGGTCCCGGGCAGATCGAGGCCGGTCACTTGCGCGATCAGCCGCGCGATCGAGGCGTCGTCGTCCCGCCCCATGCCGGCCGCGGAGGTCATCAGGAACATCTGCAGCGCATTTGCCGCGAGCGGCGTCGGGAATCGCTCGGTCCGGCCCATGTCGGCGACGATGCCGAGGTCCTTGGTGAAGATGTCGACCGCGCTGGCGGGGCTGTAATCTCCCGCGAGGACGTGCGGGATGCGGTTCTCGAACATCCAGGAATTGCCCGCCGAGGCGGTGATGACCTCGAAGACCTTCGCGATGTCGAGGCCCAAACGCTTGGCGAAGGTGATGGCCTCGCAGGCCGCCGCGATGTGAACACCGGCCAGAAGCTGGTTGACCATCTTGAAGGAGGCGCCGATGCCCGGCTCGTCGCCCAGGCGATACACCGTCTTGGCGATCGCCTCGAGGATCGGCTCGGCGCCCGCGAAGCTCTCCGGTGTTCCAGACGCCATGATGGTGAGTTCGCCGCCGGCCGCTCGAACCACTCCGCCGCTCATCGGCGCGTCGAGGTAGAGCATGCCGGCCTCGCCGCAGCGCGCGGCCAGCCGGCGCGCGTCCTGAGGCGCCATGGTGGCCGAGGACAACACCACCCCGCCGCGGCGCATCGTGGCGACCGCTCCCGTGGCAGGGCCGTTACCGAAAAGGACGGTCTCGGTCTGTGCCGCGTTGACCACCGCAACGATGACCGCGTCGGCCTCACGCGCCGCCTCTGCCACATCGCCGGCCACGCTTCCGCCCGCCGCGACGAACTTGGTGCTCGCCGCGGGATCCGGATCGAAGCCGGTGACCGGTAGGGCGGCCCGCAAGAGCGAGAGCCCGATCCCGAGTCCCATCGATCCAAGGCCGATGACCGCCACTCTGCGCGTTTCGGGCACCCATGTCCTCCCTCGACGACTCTTTCGGCCACCGTCCGGCACACAAACGACCACAGAGTGGCAGCGCTGTCACCCAAAAAATGATAGCGCTGTCATCCACTGCGGCGGATGCGGTCCCGGGGGCCCCGCGTTGAGGGCCTGCCACGTGGCTTGACCAGGCGGCTCATAACGTCAAAGCCTCGGGGTCGGCGAAGCCACGCCAGCCCGCAATCCGGCAGAGTTGAGGAAGCAGAGCAGTCGCATGGAGGCCGACCGGACGAAGAAGCGACACGTGGCGGGTCGGCATCCGGCCGTCACCCTGGCCGATGTTGCCAGGCTGGCTAAAGTCAGCGAGATCACGGTGTCCCGAATCGTTCGCGATATAGGCCCTGTGGCCGACGGCACGCGCCAGCGCGTCCTGGCCGCCGTGGCGGAGACCGGCTACGTCCCGAACCGGGTCGCCGGCACGCTGGCTTCCGCGACGTCGAACCTGATCGGCGTGATTATCCCGTCGCTGTCCAACATCGTCTTCGCCGATGTGCTGCGCGGCATCGACGCCGGGCTGGAGCCATCGGGGTTCCGGCCGGTGATCGGGATCACGAACTACGATTCCACCGCCGAAGAGAAGCTGATCGGCTCACTTCTGGCCTGGAAGCCGGCCGCCATGATCATCGTGGGCTTCGACCATACCGCGATCACCCGGCGTCGGCTCGCACAAAGCGGCATTCGCGTCGCCGAGCTGATGGACATCGATTCGGAGCCGATCGATCTCGCGGTCGGCCTGTCCCACCGTGCGGCCGGCTATGAGACCGGCCGCCATCTCGTCGCGCGCGGCTATCGGCGCTTCGGTTACGTCGGTCACGACTGGGAAACCGACCGACGCGCACGCTTGCGTTGGGAGGGCCTGAAACAGGCGCTCGTTGAGGCCGGCCTGTCCTACATCGCCCAGGCAAGGTTTGCAGGCGCAAGCTCGACCCAGGCCGGACGCGCCATGCTGGCCGATCTGCTGCGAAAAACCGAAGATCTCGACGTCGTCGTCTTTTCCAACGACGACATGGCGGTCGGGGGCGTGTTTCACTGCATGGCGGCGGGCATCGTGCCCAAGCGCGATCTGGCCCTGTTCGGCTTCAACGGCCTCGACATCGGACAGGCGCTACCGACTCCGCTTTCGACCGTTCGGTCCAATCGCTTCCTGATCGGCAAAATCGCGGTGGATCAGATCCTTTTCCAACCGGAGCGAGCTGGGGTCCCCCAGATCGTCAACACGGGATTCGAGATCGTCGAGGGCGAAACAGCCTGACCGTCCACTGCCCCACTCGATGCCGAGTGTCCGATGACTGAGGTCGTTGTCGCGGTTCGGCGACTATGCGCGACCGTGGCTACGTTTCACCTGTGACCTTGGATCCAGGTTCGACCACGAGCCTGGATATGTTTGTGAAGACGTCGCGATGTCGAAACGTCTGGCGCACCGGAGCTTCGCGCAAGCGAAGTGCCGCATCCGAGGCGGAGGTGGTTCAGATCAGAGAGGTGCGGGATGCTATCTGGCGTACGGATTGCCTCGGTGGAGCGCCCAGTCGGCCGCACTGAACCGGTCTTTGGCGAACTGCCCCTGGTGCCAGTATGGATAGATCATCGGAATGGCGCTGACGTCGTCGAGCCTATTACGCTCGTCGTTGCTGAGTTCGATGTCGACAGCCGCGATATTGTCCTTGAAATGGGCCTCGTTTTCACCGCCCACCACGGCCGAGGTGATGCCGGGCCGCTCTAGCGCCCAGGCCAGAGCGATCTGAGCGGCCGAGACGCCGCGGGCGTCGCCGATGGCGACCAGCGCGTCGACGATGGTCCAAAGTCGATCCATGTCGCGGATCGGCGGCTCGGTCCAGCCCCTGGCCTGCCGCGAGCCGGCCGGCACGGGCCGATCCCGGCGATGGACACCGGACAAGAGGCCCGCCGCGAGGGGGCTCCAGATCAGGACGCCGAGCCCCTGATCGACCGAGATCGGCAGCAACTCGTATTCGGCCTCGCGCGCTTCCAAGGTGTAATGGATCTGCTGGGTCACGAAACGCGGGTAGTTCTTGAGATCGCTAACCCCGAGCGCCTTCATGATATGCCAGCCGGAATAGTTTGAGCATCCAATGTAGCGGATCTTACCCTGGGTAACGAGGCTGTCGAGCGCGCCGAGCATCTCGTCGAGCGGCGTCGTGCCATCCCACTCGTGCATGTAGTAGATGTCGATGTGGTCGCGCCGAAGCCGCTTCAGGCTCCGCTCGCATTCGCGGATCAGGTGGTAGCGCGAGACACCCTCGTCGTTAGGGCCATCGCCAATGCGCATGCGGGCCTTGGACGAGATCAGCACGTCGTTCCGTCCCTCGCCGAGGGCCTCGCCCAGGATCTCTTCCGACAGGCCGAGCGAGTACATGTTCGAGGTGTCGAACAGGTTGATGCCGCCGTCCCGGCAAGTGCCGATCAGCCGCTGCGCTTCGGCCACGCCCTGGTTGCCCGTCATGGCGAAATCGCCCCTGCCGCCGAAAGTGAAGGTCCCCATGGTGAGGACGGACACTTTCACACCCGATTTGCCCAGCGTTCTGTATTTCATGCCTGTTTCCTGTTCTGCACAATTACGTGGCCCGGCCGCCGGAGTGGCCACGTGAGGGTTGACCTTGTCTCACCAGGCCGGACAGAGAAGGTCGGCCGGCTTGCCGCAGCAGAGCCGGGCGGCGTCATCTTGCTTCGATGGTACGTGGTTTCGGCCGTGCGGTATCGTTCACACCGTCGAGATCGGGTGCGCGGCCGTAGCTCATGTTGCGCATCTGCAGGAGCACGCGCTCCATCTCATCGTCGGGCAGCACCGGCGGCTCGCCCAATACGAGGGCCTGGACGTAGAGGCGCGACAGCGTCTCGACCTCGACCGCAAGGGCCAGCGCGGCCGACAGCGTCTTGCCGAGCGAGATCTGCCCATGCTGCCCGAGCAGGCAGGCAAGCCGATCGTCCAGCGCCGCGAGGGCGTTATCCGACAAGGCCTGGGTGCCGTAGGTGGCGTAGGCGGCACAGCGGATCGTCGTGCCGCCCGCCATTGCGGTCATGTAGTGGAAGCTCGGGATGGTCTTGTGGTGGCAGGCCAGCGTGGTGGCATAGACCGAGTGGCAATGCAGCACGACGTCGATGTCGCGCCGGGACTGCAGGATATCGCGGTGAAAGCGCCATTCGGAGGATGGCCGGCGACGGCCGTCGTAGGTGCCGTCGAAGTCCATGCGCACGAGGTCGTCCGGCTCCATGAGATCGTAGGGCAGCGAGGTCGGCGTGATCAGGAAACCGTCGCGGCTGCGCACCGACAAGTTGCCGGCGGTCCCCTGGTTGATGCCGGTCGCATTCATGCGGCGGCATGTCTCCACCATCTCGCGGCGAAGTATGGCGTCGTCTTCTGTCGTCACGGCAATCTCCTCGATGTGGCCAGTTCGAGCCAGGCGTCGCGATAGGCGAGGAGGCCCGGAAGCTCTAGACGGGGCGGGGGTTGAAGCGAGAGGGGCGCGGCACCCGTTCGCCTCTCGTGGAAGGCCAGAAGAGCGCAGCCGGTCGCGGTGCCGTATTGCTCGCGGTTGATCAGCACGCGCCGGCCGCCGTTCAGGGCAGCGACCAGCGCGCCGAACAGCGGGTCGCGCACGAAGGGACCGTCGAGCACCACGGTCGAGCCCGCGATGCCCGCCAGGCATCGGTCCGTCAGCAGGGCGGCGTAGAGCACCGCCAGGCTGAGGCGGTGATCGTCGTCTTGCGCGAGCGGGCCTTCGACGAACCCGCTGCGGGCCCGGCCGGGGAAGAGGCCGTCGTCGTCCCCGAAGGCCGGCAACGCACGGGTACCGCTCGCGACGATGCCGGCCAGGGCCTCCGCGGAGGCGAGGCCGCTCCGGCCCGCCGCGACCGCACCGAATTCGCGTCCGCCCATGGTCAGCACGCAGGGCACGGACGCCCGAAGGCGTCGGCGTTGCAGCAGAATCCGGGCCGCTCGTGGTCGAAGTCCGCCCGCGGATCGTCGCCCAGGGCCACCACCCAGGTTCCCGTGGACACCAACACGAAGTCCGCGAGGCCGGCCACCTGATGGCGATAGAAGCTCGCCGACGAATCGTGGATGCCGTTGATGACGCGGACTTGGCGGCTGAGCCCGGTTCGCTCCACCATCTCGGGTCGGAGGGGGCCAAGCGTCGTCCAGGCCGGCATCACGGGCGGCAGCAGCCTGGCCCAGCCCCGGTCGACCGCGAGGCGGGTCGGGCGGCCGTCGGCGGCGCTCCACAGATGGGATTGCGCCCCGAGGCTGGTCACTTCGGACGCCGCCACGCCCGACAAGCGCCACGACCAGTATTGCGGCAGCGCGAGGAAATGGCACGCCGCCGTGATGGCCTCGGGCCAGCCCGTCTCGAGCCACAGCAGCTGCCGCGCGAGATGAGCGGCGCCCAACATCACCGGACTGCCACGGTCGCGGAACGGACCCACTTCGGCGCGGTAGCGAGCCTCCACCGAGGGCGGGATCGCCTGCTCGTAATCGATCATGGGCATGGCGGGGCCATCCTCGCCCACCAGGACGCCCCCGGAGCCGTGACCCGTGGCCACCACGGCCTCGATGTCGTGGCGGGACGCCAGGTCGGTCAGGCCGGCAACGAACCAGCCTTCCAGCCGGCCGAGGTCGTGATGCGCGTAGGGCGGCCCTGGAGAGACCGGGTTCGCCACCGACAAGGTCTCGAGCAGGCGCCCGTCCGCATCGGCCGCCGTCAACTTGACGTTGGTCTTGCCCACGTCGAAGACCGCGACCACGCTCATCCTGGCCCGCCCCTGCCGGTTCTCGCCAGGTGAATGTAGGGCCACACCGTTTGGGCCGCCACGACGCCGATCAGGGTCAGACCCCAGATCGCCGTGGCGAGGTAGGGGCTGAGGCCGTACTGGTTGAAGCCGGACGAGATCACCTGGAGGATCGCCAGGGCCAGCATCAGGCCGGATACGCGGCCAAAGCCGCCGAATGGATCGACCCCGCCAAGCACCGCCGCCAGGATCGTGACGAGCAGGTATGATTGTGCGTAATCGGCGCTGGCGGAGTTGAAGGTCGCCAGCATCACGGTGGCGGCGGCGAAACACAGGACGCTCGACAAGGTATAAACCCCGACAAGCACGCGCCGGGTGTCGACCGCCGAATAGCGGGTTGCCTCGGGATTCGAGCCGATCATGGCGCAGCTGACGCCGAAGGGTGTCCGCCGCAGCACGAGGCCGACCACGGTGCCAACGGCGATCAGCATTAGAAAGGGCATGGGAAGGCCCAGCAGCGAGGCATTCCCGGCGCTCGCATAGACCGACGGCAGCCCCGAGATCGCCTGGCCACGCGTCAGATAGATGCTGACACCGTCGATCAGCGACTTCGTCCCGAGCGTGACCAGGATCGGGTGGACGCCCGTGTAGGCCACCAGCGCGCCGGTCGCGAGGCCGATGACGATGGACAGCGCCAGCCCGGCCAGCAGGGCCAGCATCACGACCAGCGTCACGCTGCCGGGCGCCGCGTCGGGCATCAGGACGCCGCGCATGATCCAGGCCATCAGCAGCGCGCATTGGTTGGTGGTGGCGATGACGGCGAGGTTCAGGCCGCCGGTGATGAGCGGCACCACCATGGCGAGCGACAGAAGGCCGAGCAGCGGCATCTGCTGCATGAACGACTGGGCGGTCCCGAGGCTGGCGAAGCCCGGCACCAGGGCCGAGAACCCGATGACGAGCACGATCAGCAGGCCGAGCAGGCCCGGCGCACCGCCCGGCAGGCCTCGGCGGAGATGGCCCACCAGGGCCGGGAGACCGTCCCGGCGCGCCTCGGAGCGCAGCGCGTCAACCATGGGCCGGCTCTCCGGCGGAGTTGCGGCGACGGCGGCGCTGGCGCGCGCTCATCACCGTGACCGAGGTCGACACAATGATCGTCAGACCGATCACGATCTGGAAAAAGTAGGACGACACGCCAAGGAGGTTAAGGCCGTTCTGCAGCATGGCCAGGAGGACGATGCCGCAGAGCACGCCCCCCACGGTGCCGATGCCGCCCGACAGGCTCGCACCGCCCAGCACGGCCGCGGACAGCACGGTCAGCTCGCTGCCGTACATGGCGTTGGGCACGCTTTCGCCTACCCTGTGGGCCTGGATCAGGCCGCCGAGCGCCGCCATCAGGCCGAGGTAGCCGTAGGAGACGAACTGGAGCCGGCCGACGGAGACGCCGATCCGCCGCGCGGCCTCGGGGTTGCCCCCCATGGCGTAGATCTGCCGTCCGACCTTGCTGCGCGTCATCAGGAGCCAGGTGAACAGGGCTGCGGTCAGCATGGCCACGATCGGCAGCGTGACGCGGGTGAGGTCGCCGGCCGCGTCCTCGGTCTGCCAGAACACGATGCGGTCGCTCCACCAGTCGGGCAGGTTGTAGATCGACTTGCCCCCGGTGAAGAACATCAGTAGCGAAAAGTAGACGCTCATCGTGGCGATCGTGGCGATGATCGAGGTGATGCGGACGAAGTGGATGAGCGCCGCGTTGATGCAGCCGAGCAGCATCCCGGTCAACAGCCCCGCGCCCAGGCAGAAGGCGGGCGGCAGGCCGGCGCGCGTGGCCAGCAGGGCCGACACATATTGAGCCACGGAGGCGGTCGCCGCGAACGAGATGTCGATGCCGCCCGACACCAGCACCACGAAGAGCCCCATGGCCATGATGGCCTGCACCGAATAGGTTTCAAGCAGGTCGACGGCATTGGCGAGCGTCAGGAAGCCAGGCGCCACGGCACCGAGTATCGCGCCCGCCGTGACGATGACGGCCAGCAGCCAGAGTTCGGGTCGGCGCTGCAGGCGCCGCAGCACAGCGCGGCGCTCAGGCATAGATGCGTTCCTCGAGTTCGTGTTCGCTCACCCGACCCGGCACGTCGTCCCCGACGAGGCGGCCCGCTCGCATGTGGAGCACGCGGTCGCAGGTCGCGAAGATCTCGCCCACCTCGTCCGAGATGAGGATGATGCCGACGCCATCCCGGGCGAGTTCGGCCACGATGTCGTAGATCCCCTTCCTGTTCTTGATGTCGACGCCGACGGTCGGGGAATCGAGGATCAGCACCTTGGGCCGCGCCGCGAGCCATTTGGCCAGGACGACGCGCTGCTGGTTGCCGCCCGACAGCGTCCCGACCGCGTGGTCGACGGCCGATACCTTGATGGCGAGTCGATCGACCCAGTCCTGGGCGAGGCTACGGCGTGCCCGCTCCGGGATGAGCCCGAGCGGACCGCGGAGCCCTTTCAGCACCGCCAGGGCGACGTTGTCGGCGATGGACTGCTTCAGGATCACCCCCAGGCCGAGCCGGTCCTCCGACACATAGGCGATGCCGGCGCGGAGCGCGTCGCGGTTGGAGCGAAGCCGAAGCGGCTGCCCGTCAAGCCGCATGGTGCCGCGGTCGGGCTTCGCCATGCCGAACAGGGTCAGGGCGAGTTCCGTGCGCCCCGCCCCGAGCAGCCCGACCATGCCCAGCACCTCGCCGCGCCGGAGCGTGAAATCGATGTCGGCATATTGGCCGTCCCGGCCCAGCCCCTCGACGGCCAGCAGCGGCGGCGCGTCGCCGAGGTCGCGCGCCACCACCTGGGGATCGAAGTCGAGGCCCGTCATGAGATGGGCGATGCGGCGCTGGTCGACCTCGGCCACCGGCCAGGTGCCCACCTTACGGCCGTCGCGCATCACGGTCACGCGCTCGGCGATCTCCACCACCTCGTCGAGCCGGTGGGACACGAACACGACCGCGATGCCGTCGGCCTTGAGGCGCGTCACGATGGCGAGCAGCCGGTCGACTTCGGCGCGCGTGAGGGAGGCGGTCGGCTCGTCCATGAAGATGAGGCGGGCTTCGGCCGCGAGGCCGCGGCAGATGGCGACGATCTGGCGTTCGGCGACCGACAGGTCGGCCACGGTTGCGTCGGGGTCGAGGGTGAAATCGAGCCGCGCCAGCGTGGCTCCGGCGAGCCTGCCCATGGCGCGGTAGCTAACGGGCCGGGCCGGGCCGTCGAGATGCGTTTCGACCGCGATGTTCTCTGTTACGCTGAGGTTGGGGAACAGCGACAGGTCCTGGAAGATCACCTGGATGCCGAGCGCCCGGGCTTTGGCGGGCGTCAGGGGCAGGACCGGGCGGCCCTCGATCTCGACGAGTCCCGCCGATGGCGGATGGACGCCCACCACCGTCTTGATCAAGGTCGATTTCCCGCAGCCGTTCTCGCCTACGAGGCAATGCACCTCGCCGGGCAGGACGTCCCAATCGATGCCGTCGAGCGCCACGACACCGCCGAAGCGCTTGCCGACACCGGCGAGGCGGAGAAACGGGATGGCATCCGTCATGCGGGTTCCATGGGCGCAGCCGCCGGGCTTCAGAGACCCAAGGCGACGAGGCGCTTGATGTTGTCCTTGTCGAGCGCTTCGAGCTTCTGCGCCTGGATCAGGCGCTTGTCGGGATAGACCTTCACGGGCCCCACGCCGACGAGGTCCATGCCGTCCACGAGGGGCTTGCCGGCCGCCAGCAGGGTCGCGATCTGGATGAACATCTCACCCGCCGTCATCGGGTTCCAGATGTAGCCGCCCCGGATGGTGCCGTTCATGACGTATTTCTCGCCCTGGCCCGGCGAGAAGCCGCCCACCAGGGCGATCTGCTTGGCCTTGCCGCGGTCGTCGAGCACTTTGGCGGCGCCGATCGGCCCCTGCGACCCGAAGGTCAGGATGCCCTTGAGGTCGGGGTGGGCGCGGAGCTGGTCCTGCGTGGTCTTGAGGCTGTCGTCGAGACTCTCGGCAACCCCGAAGCGGTCGCCCATCATCTCCATCTTGGGATATTTCGTCTTCTGGTACGCGATGGCAGCATCGGCCCAGGCGTTGTGCAGCGGCACGGTGAGCGAGCCCACGTAGACGATGTACTTGCCGGCCTGGCCCATCTGCTCGGCCAGGAGGTCCATGTGCTTCTCGCCATAGGCCTCGACGGTGGTCAGCTCGAAGTCCCAGTCATTGTCCTTCTGGTTCGGGCTCTCGTGGGTCAGGACCTTGATGCCGGCCGCCCTGGCGCGCTGGCACACGGGTTCGAGCGCCGCGGCGTCGTTCGGCACGATGCCGATCACGTCCACCTTGCGGGCGATCAGGTCTTCGACGGCGCGCACCTGCTGGGCCGCGTCGGCCTGGGTCGGGCCGATCATGAAGCCGTCGGCCCCATATTGCTGGTCGGCTTTCTTGATGCCGACCTCCATGGCGTTGAACCAGGGGATGCCGCCGATCTTCACGACGACGCCGATCTGGGGCTGCTTGCCCTGGGCCAGCAGGGCCGGCCCACCGAGCACGCTGGCCAGCGCACCGCCGCCGATGGTTCCGAGAAGCTCGCGTCGCGTCATCATCATCGTGTTCCTCCTGTGTGGTTGGGCATCTGCCGTCGGGCGGTCGTTCATGCCGCCGCGTGGGCCGGTCGTCCGGCAAGCCGCGGTGTCGAGCCGCGGATCGTGACGGCGCAGGCAAGGCGCCGCGTTTCGGGGGGGCCGACGCTTCCGGCCATTCTGAGCATCAGCTGAGCCCAGGCGGCGGCCGCCAGGTCCTCGACGGGCTGGCGCACCGCCGTCACGGCCGGCGTCACCAGCCGCATCCACTCGGTCTCGTCGAAGCTCGCGAAGGCGATCCGGCCCGGAACGGGCAGGCGCAATTCCGCCAGCATCGAATAGGCGAGCAGCGACGTGAGGTGATCCAGGGTGAAGAGCGCCTCGGGCAGCGGCGCGCGCGACAGGCGCTCGCGCAAACGGTGGCGGACGCCCTCCGGCTCGATACCCACCGCGAGGAACGAGGTCGCCATGGAACCGGCCGCGCCCCGCACCCCGTCCCAACGCTCCCTCACGTTGCTGATTCCGAGGGAACTGCCGGCCACGAGGCATGATCCGGCACCGATGTCCGCCAGATGAGCCGCGACGGTCGCGGCGGCAGGCCCGTTGTCGACCGCGACGAGGTCGAACGTCTTGTCGTCCGGGATCCGGTCCGCCACCACGATCGGCGGACGCGGCCCGTTCGGAAGCCGCCGCATCAAGGCACCGTCGCAAGGGATGACGATCAGACCGGCCGGGCGCCAAGCTCGGAGGGCCTTGAGCCGCTCGGTCTCCTGCGCGGCATCGTTGGCCGAACTGACCACCAGGAGGTCGAAGCCGTCGACCCGCGCCAGATGTTCCAGCGTCGACACGAAGCTGCCGAACATCGGGTTGGCGAGGTCCGGCACCATCACGGCCGCGAGCGCATGCTTGCCCGAACGGAGGCGGGACGCATGGGGATCGGCGACATAGCCGAGTTCGTCGGCCGCGGTCCGGACGCGCGCCGCCAGGGCCGGATGAACCGTCGGCTTACCGGTCAGGACGTTCGATACGGTCGCGACCGACACGCCCGCTCGGGCCGCGACCGCGCGAATGGAGATGGACCTGTCCGCCATAGACGCAATCCCGGTTCGCCCGAACCAGCGTCGAGCTCTCCCATAAATCGTTTCACCGAAACGTAGACTTCGTCTTCGTTTCAGTCAACAATAGATCGGGCCTCAAGGAGGCGGTCTCTTCTGGGCAACGCAACAAAATCTTCGCATCTGCAACAAACTTGCCGAGGTTGGAGCGATGAACAAGCTGGGAGTACACGCGCTCGTATGGGCGGCCGGATGGAGCCACGACGAATGCGCCCGCGCCATCGCGCGGACCGCCGAGACCGGCTTCGACCTGATCGAGGCGCCGGCGCTCGACCCGTCGTCGATCGACGTCGATTTCACGCGCCGCGAGCTGGAGAAGAACGGGATCGCCATCACATTGTCGCTCGGCCTCGATGCCGACACGGACATATCGAGCCGCGACCCCGAGAAGGCGCGTCGGGGTCAGGCGCGCCTGGAGCAGGCCGTCACGGTGGCGCGCGACCTCGGCGCCAGCCACGTCTGCGGGATCCTCCACTCGGCCTTCCAGAAATACGCGGCCCCGACCACGGCCGAGGGCGTGACGCAAGCGGTGGAGGTTCTGGGCCGCGTGGCCGCGATCGCGGCACGAAGCGACATCACGCTCGGGCTCGAGGTCGTGAACCGTTACGAGTCGAACGTCCTCAACACGGCCGCGCAGGCGGTCGAGATGTGCCGGCGCATCGGCGCCACCAACGTCAAGGTCCACCTCGACGTCTACCACATGAACATCGAGGAATCCGACATCGCGGCCGCCATCGTCGAGACCGGCCCCTATCTCGGCTACTTCCACACCGGCGACTCACATCGCGGCTACATGGGCTCGGGCACGATCGACCTCGCGGGCGTGTTCCGCGCCTTGGTACGGTCGGGCTACGCGGGCCCGATCACCTTCGAGTCCTTCTCGTCACGCGTGGTCGGCCAGCCTCTCGAAGGTATCCTCGGGATCTGGCGCAACCTTTGGGAAGACAGCGGCGACCTTGCGTCCCATGCCTTGATGTACACCCGGTCCCAACTCAAGGCCGCGCAGGAAGCGCAGCGCCAGCAGGCCCGAAGCCGACTGCCCTGAACCGCGGCATCGCCGGCCGATGCACGCCAGGAGGTCCCTCCGGCCACGCCCGTCGACCTCATGCTCCGAGATCCCCGAGCCTCGGGCCGCCGTCGAGGTCGTCGCCGCCAGGTTCCCCATCGCGCAGGGCTGGGCCGGCCGAGGGCAGGATCACCGGATGCGGCTGCCGCCCTCGCCCCCGAAGAGGTGCACCGATCCCTCGTCGAAATCGATGCCGACCGCCGCCCCGATGGCGCGTGTGTAGGTCTTGTCGGCCTTGACCGCCACGGTGGGGCCGCCGCAGCGACAGGTCACCAGCACATGATCGCCCATGAGCTCCGTCGCGTAGACGTCGCCCCGGATCTTGCCCTCCTCGGCCGCGGTGATCCTGCAATCCTCCGGCCGAATTCCCGCCACGGCATCCCGACATGAGACGCGGCTCCGCGTGCCGAACGCGCCCGCCGGACAGGTAAATCGTCCCTCGTCGAGGCTTCCGTCGAGCATGTTCATCGGCGGGGAGCCGATGAAGCCCGCGACGAACAGATTGGCGGGCGCATTGTAGATGTCGACCGGTGTGTCGAGCTGCTGCAGTACGCCCTTGTCGAGCAGGGCGACGCGATGGGCCAGGGTCATGGCCTCGATCTGGTCGTGGGTCACGTAGATGGTCGTCGTGCCGAGCTGACTCTGCATGTGCTTCAGTTCGGCGCGCATGTGACCGCGCAGCTTCGCGTCGAGATTCGACAGCGGTTCGTCCATGAGGAAAGCGGCAGGCCTCCGCACGATGGCGCGCGCCAGCGCGACCCGTTGGCGCTGCCCACCGGAGAGCTGCCGCGGGTAGCGGTCGAGCAGGGCCTCGAGCTGCACCTGGCGGGCGACCTCCATGACGCTGGCCTCGATGTCGGCACGTGGGTGCTTCCGCACGGCCAGCGGGTAGGCGATGTTGGCGAACACGGTCTTGTGCGGATAGAGCGCATAGGACTGGAACACCATGGCGATGTCCCGGTACTTCGGCAGGACGTCGGTGACGTCGCGTTCGCCGATCAGCACGCGGCCGGAGGTCACGGATTCGAGGCCGGCGATCATCCTCAGCGCCGTGGTCTTTCCCGAGCCGGAGGCCCCCAGCAGGACGAGGAACTCGCCATCGTCGACCTCGATGTCGAGGCCCTTGACCACTTCCACGATCCCGAACGACTTGTGGATGTCCTTCAGCCTGACCCGCATCGTCGAGCCCTAGCCCTTCACGGCGCCGGCCAGCAGGCCGCGCGCGATATGTTTCTGCAGGAAGGTCGCGACGACGATCACCGGTGCGATCATGATGACGATCAGCACCGACATGTACCACCATTGCGGACCTCGCGTCGTGTTCTGCGCCGAAACGAGTACCGGCATGGTTTGCGCGTTAGCGTTGGAAAGGAAGAGCGCCAGCAGGTACTCGTTCCAGGACAGGATCAGGATCAGGAGGAAGGTCGCGGCGAGCCCGGACCGGACGAGCGGCAGCGCTATCGTGAAGAACACGCGGAACTTGGAGGCGCCGTCGATTTCGGCGCTTTCCTCGATTTCGAGCGGGATCCCGGCGAAGAAGTCACGCGTCAGCCAAACGACGATCGGCAGGTTCACGGCCGTGTAGGTCGAGATCAGCGCGAACCGAGTATCGAGAAGCCTCAGGTGCTGGAACATGACATAGATCGGCAGCACGGCGACGATCGGCGGCATGATCCGGTTCGAAATCATCCAGAATTCGATGTCGTTGTTGCCCACGGCTGCCCGAAATCGCCGGACCAGCGTGGCGAGGGCAAGCAGGAAGAGCGCGACGGCCATCGCGATCGCGATGGGCCAGGGCACCGCGAACTCGACGACCGCGGCGATCGCCGCGAAGACCAGAACGATGAAGGTCAAGATGGCGGCGACCTTCACCCGAAAGCGAATGCGGACCAGCGCGTAAGCGGCCAGCGAGCCGATCAGAACGGCCAGCAGGGTGCTGGCCAACGCCACCTCGATCGAGTTCAGATAGGGGCCCAGCGTGTTGTTGTGCAGCAGCATGAAGTTCCAAGCGTCGAGCGTCGGCTTGAAATCCACGAAGGGCACGTAGAAGGGCCCGCTATCGACGTCGACCTCGATCTTCAGCGAGGTGACCACCACCCAGTAGAGCGGGAACAGCACGACCGCGGTCCAGACGGCGAGGATCGCGTAGGCCGCGACCATCGGGACCGGCGCCATGACGTCGAGGCTCTTCGGCTCGAACAGCCGCCGCATGAGGGGCCGTGTGTCCGGCGGCTTCGTCACTGGAACCTTCGCGTGTGCCGGACCACGTAGTTGAAGAACGACACGCAGGTCACGGTGGAGACGAACAGCAGGATGTAACCCACGGCCGCCGAGCCCCCCAAGTCCTGCGTGCGCCAGGCGATGAAGGATTGCAGCGTCAGCGATTCCGTCGCGATGCCGGGTCCCCCCGCGGTCAGCACGTTGGGCATGTCGATGATCTTGAAGGCCTCGATCAGCCGGATCAGCACGACCGTCGCGGCGACCGGGGCGATCGCGGGCCAGGTGATGTCGCGAAAGATCTGCAGCCCGGCGGCGCCGTCCACATGCGCCGCCTCGATCTGATCACGCGGCTGGTTCTCGATGGCGGCCAGCAGCACGATGAACATGAACGGCGTCCACTGCCAGGTGTCGCCGATCAGCACCATGAGGCGCGCCGACCAGCCCTGCGTGGCCCAGGACCAATCGCTGAAGCCGAATGCGCGGCTCAGCGGCGCCAGCGGTCCCTTCTGCATGTCGGCCAGCATGCGGAACATGTAGGCGACGCCGACCGGGGTCACCATCAGCGGTATGAAGAAGATCACGCGAAACCAGTTCCGGCCCCGGATCGGCTGGGCGCAGACGAGGGCGAGCCCGAGTCCGAGCCCGAACTGGGCCAGGACGCCGACCGAGACATAGAGCAGCGTCGTCAGCAAGGTGCCCTGCACGCCGCCCGAGAAGCTCGTGGCGAGTGCCGCAAGGACGACCGCCGATGCGAGGGCGGCCGAGATGAGGCGACCGACGAAACCGACGAGGCCGAAGCCGGTCGCGGCATAGCGGCCGAGCCAGAACAGCATCAGCAGGGCCACGAGCGCAAAGGCCGCCCAGTTGGGCCAACTCATGGCCTTGATGGTCCCGACGAGGTGATATTGCTGCACGCCGACCAGGAGCCGATCGAAGTTGTACGTGCCGATGAAGGTGAGCTTGAAGCTGCCCGCCACCAAGGCGAAACGCGACAGCGACAGATAGGCCGAGATGACGAGCGGGAAGATCGCGAAGACCAGGAGGATGATCACCGCCGGCAGCACCATGATGGGGCCGCTGTTGCGGTCGACCCACTGGCCGAACCCGGGCCGATTCCGCGTGCCTACGGTGGCAACCATTATGGTGTTTTCGTTGATGTGCATCGGGAGGCTTGCCCGTAGTGCGGCCGGGCTGCGAGGTCGTGGCCAGCCGTACCTGCAGGCCGAAGCGCGCCGCGGCGGCATCGCCGCGCTGTAACGGCCGAGCGCGACCATCGTGGGGGGATGACGCCGCCGTCCTCGCGGTCGAAGGGCGGTGCGCGTCGCGTTCCGGCCGTCAGCGCTTGATGCCGAGGGTTTCCTTGTAGAATCTCAGCTGGTCGTCCTTGCCGATCTGGTTATTGAGATCGGTCCAGCCGTCCGCGATCGTCTTGATGGCCGCATTCTCGTCGATCTCGCCGGAAAGGAAGCGCGAGACGGCCTCGTCGAGCACCACCTGCTGATATTTCTGGTTCTGCGGGATGCGCAAGTCGAGGATCATGTTCGGGCTGTCCAGGCTAGCCTGGATGGCGCCGAGATAATATCTGGCGGCCGTTTCGCTCATGCCGCCATCCTTCCAGGCCTTGCCGTAGGACTGCTGCGATTTGCGGAAGGGGTTGAAGCCCGTCGCCCCGATCGTCACGTCGACCCCGGACTGCGCCGGTTGCGACATGTAGGAGAAGAACGCGTAGGCCGCATCCTTCACCTTGCCATCGGCCTTGGCGTTGATGCCGCCGCTCCAGCCCCCGAAGGCCGCGTAGGGTGCGTGGTTGACCCCGTCGATCGCGTCAGGGCAATTGGCCTTGGTGCAGACCTCGAGCTTGCCCGAGTCCCAGTTGAGGACCTCCTTGGAGCCCGGCGTGATGACCGAGCCGGTCTTGTCGATCACCTTGGATGTCTTCGGGTCAATGGCCAGCACGCCGACGTCGCCCCAATCGAGGTTCAGGGCGCATTTGCCCGAGACAAACAGCGGCCGGGTATCGCTCACGTCCATGTTGAGCTCGTCCGGCGGACCGTATTTCGACGATTCCTTGAGGAATTCGAGTCCCTTGCGAAAGGCGTCGTTGTCCACCAGCGGCGTCATGTCGGTGGTCTTGAAGAAGGTTCCCTGGCCCGTGCCCTTGGACTGCACCATCGAGCCGACGACATCCGTCACGAACCAGTAGCTCTGCGCATTGCGCTTCTTGGCGATGCAAGACCCGAAGCCCTTGCTGCCGTCGCCGTTGAAATCCTTGCCGTTCAGCGCCTTGGCATCGGCCAGGTATTCGTCCCAGGTGGTGGGCGGCTTCAGGCCGGCCTTCTCGAACACATCGGTCCGGTAGTAGAGCATGTGGAAGTCGCCATCGAGCGGCACCAGGTAGGTCTTCCCGCCGAAGCTCGACGAGAAGTCGCGGAAGAAGGGCGAGATGTCGTCCCACTGAATCGCCTTGTCGGCGGCAATCCGGCTGCCGAGGTCTTCGAGATAGCCGCCGGCCGCATAGTCGACCATCCACTGGGGCGCGAAGACCGCGGCGTCCACCGAATTGGTCCCGCTCGCCCAGTCGGTCAGGACCTTCTGGTACAGGTCCGAGAACGGCACCGCGATGATGTTGATCTTGGCGCCGGTGAGCCTCTCGAAGTCGGGGGCGCGCCTTTGCAGCGGTTCCTGGATGGCGCCCGTCTGAGTCATGACGTTGACCGTCACGCCGTCGAACTGCCCCGCCGCAACGGCCGGTCCCGCGGCAGAAGCCAGCAAGGCTCCCATGAAAAAGCCGAGCCACGACGCTGTCTTCATCGCCCCATTCCCCCCTTTGACGCGGCTTGTCGCCGCTGCCTCTTCGGTCGCTCGCGAGGGCGTCTATGCTCTCGACGTTTCGACCGTGACTTCATCTTAGGACCGAAAGCGTCGACGCTTCAATGCAACAATGACTGCCGGCCTATTCGCATCACTGCAGCAGCGCATCGAGCGTCGCCGAGACACCGCGGGACGCGATATCGGCCGCGGCCCGATCGAACGCCGGCCGGAATACCGGGTGGTCCGCGAGGCCGAGACTCACGAAAGGCGCGGTTCGGAGGAGTCCGGCGGGTTCGGCCCGGACCTTGGCCCAGTCGTCGTCCGTCAACCCGGGCTCGAACACCGGGAAGGTTGCGCCCGTGTCGTCGCGCCCGGCCAGATAGCGGCCGAAGCAGGCGAGCAGGAAGGCCTCGCGGCCGATATCGGCGCCGGCCGCCACCAGCGTCGCGATCGTCTTGGAATGGAAGATCGGGAGCTTGGCGGCGCCGTCGCCCGCCACCCGAAGCAATTGGTCGCCGATGGCCGGGTTGGAAAACCGCTCGATGACCGTCGCTTTATAGGCCTCGAGCGACAAGCCCGGCGGCGGCACGACGTGGGGGATCACGTCCCGGTCCAGAAAGGTCGTCAGCAGCCGGACCATACGGGGGTCGCACATGCCCTCGTGTACGAGCCGCTCTCCCATGAGCACGGAGGGATAGCTCAGCAGCATGTGGCAGGCGTTGATCATCCGCCCTTTCACGGCCACGTAGGCCGCCACGTCGTGGCGGAATTCCACGCCGACCGCTTCCAGGGGCGGACGCCCCGCGCGGAAGCGGTCCTCGACGACCCATTGGTTGAAGCTCTCGGCCTTGGCAGGCACGAGGTCGCCGATGCCGCTGCGGGCATTGAGGCTCGCCCGTTCCGCCGCCAAAATCTGGGGTGCGATGCGGTCCACCATGCTGTTCGGGAAGTCGGCCTCGTGGCCGATCCACTCCGCGAGGGTCGGATCGCGCGCACCGGCGAAGGCCACGAAGGCCTTGCGGGCCGTGTCGCCGTTGCCTCGAAGGTTGTCGCATGAGGCGATCGTGAAGGCCGGGAGGCCGGCGGCCCGCCGGCGCGCCAGACCTTCCACCACGAAGCCGAACACCGAACGCGGCGCCCCGCCGCCGAGATCGTGGGCGACATCGGGCGTGGCGAACAGGAACGCGCCCGTCGTCTCGTCGAGGTTGTAGCCGCCCTCCGTGATGGTCAGTGTGACGATGCGGGTCTCGGGGTGAACCAGCCGTGCCAGGACGGCCTCCGGATCGGACGGGGCGTGCAGGTATGCCACCATGGCGCCGATCACACGCGTCTCCACTCGACCGTCCGGCGAGCATTCGCTCACGGTGTAGAGGCCGTCCTGGGTCCTGTAGGCGGCCGCTTTTTCACGGGCGGCCGGGCCGTCCGTGAGCCCCACCCCGCAGATGCCCCAGGCTTCGTTGCCGGGCCGGTGCAGGCAATCGTCGATGTAGACGGCCTGATGGGTGCGATGGAAGTTGCCGACCCCGATATGGACGATGCCGGCCCGCAGCTTCCGCCGATCGTAACGCGGCACGGCGACGGGTGCTGGGAGAAGCGGCAAGGTCGCATCGGACAGCGGGATCATGCAGGCCTCCGGGCCTTCGCGATATCGTGTTCAGCGAGCGCGAAGCTGCACTTCCCAGCGTCGTCGATGCCTCGCAGCAGATCCCGGTCCGACGGGCCTGGGAGGCGCGCCGTCGACACCGGAACCTCCAGCGCTTCAGGCCCGCTACCGTCTCGGGTCGATCGAAACCGCATGGGAGCGGCTCTCATTGCATCATTGTGCGGGCGACCCTGCCCGCGTCTGCGCCAGCGCGCCGCAGCATCGCCGCCCGTGGCGTCGTCGCGGCCTGTGCGGATCGATGATAGCCGCTTGGCGCCCTTCCCGGTCATTTTGGCGACCTCCAACCGGGCTGCGAAGCAGTCGTTTGGGTTCGGTAAGCTACGGCGTTCCGCATGGCTGAGCTCGTGGTTCTCGAATCCCGCTGAAACGCCAAATATAATCGAAGCTTTGCGCAGAGAAGACGTTGATTGGACCGGAACTATGATGTTCGCAAACTAAAATCACTGTGGTGACGGGCGCCGGGATCGGCAAAGCCGTCGCCCGGCGGTTTGCTGGCGTCAATCGCTGTTTCGACCTCCGCCTGCGGCAGGCCCAGCACGTCGCGCAGGGCCTCCCCGGCCTGCAGCCGCGCCACCCACGACGCCTCGGCGTCGCGCCGCTGCTCCGCGGCCGCGATCAAGCCGGTGGCCTCGGCCGGGGACAGGAACATCAGGCCGTCGTCGTCGCCCACCACCAGGGTGCCGGGCACGATGGTGACGCCGCCGAACGAGACCGGGCCATCGAGGGCGCCGTGCTCCCGCGAGGACGGGCCGCGGGCCGTCGTGGCGCGGGCGAAGACCGGGAAGTCGGACCAGCCCGCGAGTTCCGCGACGTCGCGGACGGCACCGTCGATGGCGACCCCGGCCACACCCTTGCGGCGGGCTACGCCGCCCAGGATGTCGCCCAGCACCGCGACGTCGCGATGGCCTCCCGCCGCGATGACGATGACGTCTCCCGGCTCGGCCCGGTCGATCCCATGCAGCACGGCGCCGAAATCGGGCGGCTCGCAGCGCACCGTCCGGGTCCGGCCGACCAATCGCGACACCGAGCCCAGAGGGCGCAGAGGCCGGATCGCTGGGTCGGCGAGCGTCCGGCCCTCGACGAGGTCGGCCGTGATCGTGGTCGAGATCGCGCCCCAGCGCCGCACGAGGTCAGGATCGAGCATCGGCAGCGCGGGCCTGTGGATCGTGACGGTCATGCGGCGTGCCCCATCTCGGTCTCCGGTCCGCGAACCCTATCGCGGCCCGGGCCGAGACGCCTGTTTCAACGGCGCTTGTCCACCGTCGTCAGATGAGCTTCGCCATCGCGACCGCGGTATCGGCCATGCGGTTCGAGAAGCCCCATTCGTTGTCGTACCAGGACATCACGCGCACGAAGTTGCCGTCGATCACCTTGGTCTGGTCGGTGTGGAAGATCGACGAATGGGGGTCGTGGTTGAAGTCCGACGACACGTTGGGCAGGTCGGTGAAGCCGAGCACGCCCTTCAGCTCCTGCGAGGCGGCGCGCCGCATGGCATCGTTGACCTCGTCGACCGTGGTGGCGCGCTTGGTCACGACCTTGAGGTCGACCAGCGACACGTTGGGGGTCGGCACGCGGATGGCCGAGCCGTCGAGCTTGCCCTTCAGTTCGGGCAGCACGAGGCCGATCGCCTTGGCGGCGCCGGTCGAGGTCGGGATCGACGAGAGGGACGCGGCGCGGGCCCGATACAGGTCCTTGTGCATGGTGTCGAGCGTCGGCTGGTCGCCCGTGTAGGAATGGATCGTCGTCATGAAGCCGCGCTCGATGCCGATCGCGTCGTTCAGCACCTTGGCGACCGGAGCCAGGCAATTGGTCGTGCAGGAGCCGTTCGATACGACGAGATGCCGGCCCGTGAGCCTGTCGTGGTTGACGCCGTAGACCACCGTGAGATCGGCGCCATCGGCCGGGGCCGACACCAGCACCCGCTTGGCGCCCGCGTTCAGGTGGGCCGAGGCCTTCTCCTTGGTGGTGAAAAGGCCGGTGCATTCCATGGCGATGTCGACGCCGAGCGCGCCGTGCGGCAGCATCGCCGGGTCCTTGATGGCCGTGACCTTGATGGGCCCGCGGCCGACGTCGATCGTGTCGCCCTCGACCTTGACCTCGTGCGGGAAGCGGCCGTGCACGCTGTCGAAGCGCAGGAGGTGGGCGTTGGTCTCGACCGGGCCGAGGTCGTTGATGCTGACGACTTCGATATCGTCGCGCCCCGATTCGACGATGGCCCGGAGAATGTTGCGGCCGATCCGCCCGAATCCGTTGATGGCGACCTTCACGGTCATGCGAGACCTCCCTGCACTGGCATCCCGGGCGCATGCTGAGGCGCCCAAGGGGAAGACTGCTGTTCGGACATCGCGCCACGCCCTCGAGCCGACGGTCTGGCGTGAGACAATCGATCCCCTGGAGACCCATTAGCGCGGTTGCGGCGCGAATGCGAGCCGCGCGCCACCGGCGACGCGCACGTCCGGCTCCTCGATTGACCTCGCCGGGTTTCGTCGCCAGGGTTGGGTCGGGTATCCGACCTGCCGGCCGGTGCCGTCCCGCCGCGCCGAAACATCATGATCACTCCCGACCGTCTCCAGCGCGCCGTCCACAGATTGACCGGTGCGCTCGACAACCTCGAACTCGCGGCGGCCCGCCGGGCCGAAATCGAGGCCGCTCGGGGCGACATCGACCAGGAATTCGCGGTCATGCAGGATGACCGCTCGCGGCTTGCCGTGGAACTCGACGCTGCGCTGGCCCGGTCCCGAACACTCGACCGCACGGCCGAAGAGGTTGCCGGCCGCCTGCAGCGAGCCGGCGCGACCGTGCGAACCATCCTGGCCGAACTCTCGGCCGGTGAAGACCCGGCTGGTGAAGACTCGGCGGGGGAGACCGATCCGGGCGATACCGCGGGCGCGCCGCCCGGGCCCGACTGAGGCAAGGCGTCGCATGGCACAAGTGAACGTTCGGATCGCCGGCCGCCAATACCGTATGGCTTGCGGAGACGGCGAGGAAGAGCACCTGAAAGGTCTGGCGGCGCGACTCGACGGCAAGATCGGCGAGCTGCGGGGGAGCTTCGGCGAGATCGGCGACAGCCGCATCACCGTCATGGCGGCCCTGACGATCGCCGACCAGTTGAGCGAGGCGGAGCGGCGTCTCGCGGCGCTCGAAGGCGAGATCGATCGGCTGCGTGGCCAGCAGGCCGGTCACGAGGCCGAAACGGCGGCTCTCGCGGAAACGCTGGCCGGCGCCCTCGGGGACGCCGCGGGCCGTATCGACCGCGTCGCCCAGGCACTCAATGCTGTAACCGGGGCAGATTGCCGGGCGGTCAGGTTTCGGGTGCAGCTTTTCGGATGAGGTGTTGCAGCGGCGCAATGGCAATGGCTCCCGGCACGCGCAGGCGGTCGCCGAGGTAGCGGAAGAACGAAA
>JAABUJ010000467.1_pt1 | contig 79760 bp, 76 predicted proteins | sample 5559131 | NCBI WGS metagenome assembly JAABUJ01 (sample SAMN10711875, study PRJNA513366) | rock metagenome | isolation source: Antarctica rocks | place: Antarctica: Victoria Land, Mt New Zealand nord | collected 2016-01-07 | reverse complement strand
AGACTGGCTTACTGAGCGATGCTACATGAGTGAAGCATCCATGCAACTTGTAAAGAACGGGCAAATCAAGTAGAGTAGTACGGTAGAGAACGGCTCGGTATTTTACACCAGATTCTGGACACTCTCCGTCCGGTTTATCGCATCTCGGCTATCGTCGCTGAAGGTAGATCATCCTTGCGATCATTCCCAGACCAAGTACGATGGCCGCTGTTCCAGCAACGTACCCTATGACATCGTCGTGGCTCGCAAAACCCAGGTTTGCCAGCACAATTTGGAGCACTACCACGCCCCAAAGCAACCAGACAACCGCCGGCGACTTCATCTAACTTGGATCAACAGTACATGGCGTGTACGCCTGCGAATCCTATCGCCACAACCGCGTAGCCAATCCCGACAGCCGCCCAAACTGCGGGGCCGCCAAAGAAAGCGGCGCCAGCCGCATAGCCGAGGCCGAACAAGTCGGCGACAAGAGCGTTCCACGTCAGGCATCTGCAACATATCTTGATGTCGGGACCAACGCCGCCGACAAGATTGCCATGGTAGCAATTAAAGCAGGGCGCTCGATTCGCGCCCGTGCGACGAGCAGGAAGGGTGTGCATTGGCGAGGTTCGTGAAACGTCTTCTATCGACCCGAACGGAAGCGGCACGACGCTGCTCGCTACGATGACACCATTCTTCGTGCCAATCGTCATTATGTGCGTCGAGTCGTACATGTAGATGTCTACTGTGCAGTTCGAGCCGTCCAGCGCGACCCAGGTTGCGTATACTTCATTCGGATGATTGGGATAGCCGGGGTAAATATTCACACCGCTTTTCGTGCCGGCCGCCGGAACGTTTGACCACTGTCCGATAGGCAAACCTGTTCGGGGCCTCTGGTACGAATATGATACGCCGCTTTGCCCTACCGGAGCAAACGTATTGTTGAACGTGTACGTGGACCCGACGGAGTAGTTTCCTGTCGCCCTGTATATTGTACCATTGGTATCACCGTGCTTGACGTTCAACCACACATTATCATAATACGTGTCTACTCCGTCGAAAGTATACTTGTTCGGCGCGGGAGTCGGAGTCGGATGGCAGACTTTCGGAGGCGGGCATTCGAATGCAGGTACAATCCCGGATGAACCGCCACGATGTTTAACACCGCTATTTGGCAAGATGGCCGCCCCGGCAGCGCCGCCCGCGATGCCGATTAACGAGGATGTCATGAAAACTGACCGCTTCATGGGAAGTCCTCCAAAAAGCCCTTCTCAGGGCGGGTGCTCGATGCCGGAAGGCTACACCGAATATGCACTACTGGCTAGGCGTTTACACAAACTTAACTTCGCGTTGAGCCACCGTCTCTTCGCCTCGGTCCGAGCGTGCGACGAGGGCCACCTTCCCACCACGAATCATCCTCCGGTACGCATCCGATAGTACGGTACGTGCACGACTTCAACGTTTTCTGCGCCGAAGCGCCGCAAACGAGCCGAAATGAGCCCCAACAACGCGACTTCGGCTGCTCCGACGACCTGGATGCCATCCGATTTGACGCCGCTGCCGCTCCAAACCGAAGCTACTCAGACGCTACGCGCAACCTCAATCGCGAATATTCAACGCCATGCGCTGGAACGCCCCGCAAACGCAAGAAAAGCTGGCATTGCCGCATGAAGAACCGGATTAACCGCGGAGGCGTCACTTAGCCGAAGTCGATCACCTGTCCAAGACGCGGGACCACCTCTGTTACGCGCGGTCGAATATGGCGACCTTATCGACTACCGGGATTCGCTCGGCGGCTCAGCGGCATCGAACCGGCGCAGTCTCGCAGCCGTAAAGTTACTACTAGGTTCACCAACCGAGTCGGTGAGTTATTGTTCGACGTAGGCTCCGCCGTAAAGAACGTCAAGCCTCCGTCTAATTCTACAGATGGCTCGCGGGACTCTCCCGCACGGCGATCGCGAGATAGCTCGCGTAGCGGCTCGCGGCAATCGTTCCGTTGTCCACAGCGCGCCGGACGGCGCAATCCGGTTCGCCGAGATGGCGGCAATCGCTGAAGCGACAGCCCGCCACGAACGGTGCAAACTCGACGAAGCCGCGCGCAATCTCGCGCGGCGCGTAGCCCCACAGTTCGAACTCGCCGATGCCGGGACTGTCGATCAAAAAGCCGGCGGCGAAACGGTGCAAGCGTCCGGCCGTGGTCGTCTGCTTGCCGCGACCACTCTTGCTCACCTCGCCGACCGCGCCGCTTCCGCCGAGGGCCCCAAAGAGCGAACTCTTGCCGACGCCCGATTGGCCGATGAGAAGCGTATGCGCACTTTCGAGCGCCGCGGTGATCGCCGCGACACCCTCGCCCGTCTTCGGATTCACGACGAAGACGCGGTAGCCGAGCTGCGCGTACAGCGCGCACAGCGCCGGCGCGTCGACGCCTTCGCTGCGTGCGAGGTCGGGTTTCGTGAACATGACGGCGGCCGTAACGTCGTGCAACTCCGCAAAAGCCAACAGCTCGTCGATCATGGCCAGGCGCAGCGGCGGCCGCGCGAGTGCCGCGACGATGGCGATGCCGTCGATGTTCGCGGCCATCGTCTTGGTGCGTCCGTTTTGCGCCGTGCGGGTCAGCGCGAAGCTGCGCGGTTCGCGAGCGTCGATCAGGACACGCTCATCATCGAGCGGCGTCGCGATAACGACGTCACCCGGAACGAGCGAGAGCCGCTCGGCATTTTTTCGCAGTGCGGCCAGCCGAAGGCGCGGCTCACCATCGAATGCAATCCAAGCGGCGTTTCGTCCGACGCTGACGACGCGCGCCGTTCGCGCGTTAGTGCATTGCGCTTCGCGCAACGCTCGCGTTCGGCTCACCGCCGATCCGCCCTCGTCGCGTGCCGGGCTAAGCTCGACACGCTCCTAGTGTCCCGAACCAGAAATGGCGTGACACAAAGCGACAGCGATTTTTCGTCGTCGCGAGGCGCGAGGAGCGTGGAATGACGAGTCATTTGAGCGACGAGCAACGAAGTCGACGGCGGAAAAGCGCCGAGCGACTGTCATGGCATTTCTGGTTCGGGACACTGGCGTCACGCAAGAGTCGACGGACAGGACGTATAAACGATGCAGCAGCCTCGAATTTACTAAGGAAGTGTCGTGAAACGGTACGCCAGCGTTCGGTTCGGCGACGCTCTGGATCGGCAAGAGCGCGAATCGGCGACGCGTGCGCTACGTTCGGCCGGAGCGACGGCGACATCCTGGAAGACGACGGCCACACGAACGTATGCCGGTCTCGAGGTGGATGGTGCTGCGGATTTCAAGCGTCTCGGCGACCGGCTCACGGGCGCGCGTCTCGACGAATGGCTCCCGAACGCACGTCTCGACGTTCCCCCACTCGGAGTGCTGCGCGTGCGTCCCGTACACGCGCATCTGCTGGCGCGCGTGAGTGACGCACTGGGGGGCGTCGGACGGCCGTCGGGCATCGTTGATCTCGTTTCGGACGGTGATGCAGTCGTCGTTGAATTCCAGCCGCACCGCACGCCCCTGCACCTTGTAATCGCCCTCATCGACGGCGAGCTTGCCACGGCGCCGGGCCGGACGATCGAACCGCTCGTTCCGTTCGATGACGCCACGCTCGCCGCATTTGCCGGCGGCATGCTCGCGATCGCCGATCTCGACGCCTCGCGCATCATCGAAACGCACACCGAAGCGTGGCTCGCGCGGACCGCGTTATGAAGCTGCCGCACGTTCCGCTGCCTGGCTACCCGTTCGGCGTCAGCGACGGCGTCGATATCCTCGCAACCGCGCTGCTCGTCTACTATCTGCTCGTGCTGATGCGCGGAACGCGAGCGGTCCCCATTCTCTTCGGCATCGTCGTACTCGCGGGACTACTCGGGCTTGCAAACATCTTTCATCTCTTGCTGTTGGCGACGATCCTGCAGTACGCGCTGCTCGGGACGGCGGTCACCTTGCCGATCGTCTTTCAACCCGAACTCCGCCGACTGCTCGAGGGGCTCGGGCGCGGCGGCATGTTCGCGCGGCGCGAGGGCGCCGATGATCATGCGACGCTCGAAGATGCGCTCGCCGTCCTCGCACGCGCGGCGGTGCTGCTCTCGCGCGACCGCGTCGGTGCGCTCGTCGCGATCGAAGGGGCGACCGGCCTACGCGAATTCGTCGAGAGCGGGACGCGCCTGGACGCCAAGCTTTCCGTCGAGTTGCTGCTATCGATCTTTACACCGCGTTCGCCGCTGCACGACGGCGCCGCAATTGTGCGCGGTTCGCTCGTCGAAGCCGCCGGTTGCTTTCTGCCGCTCTCGGAAAATGTGCTGACCGAATCGCACCTGGGCACCCGCCATCGTGCGGCGATCGGTCTCTCGGAACAAACCGACGCCGTCGTGCTCGTCATTTCGGAACAAACCGGCGCCATCTCGATCGCGCGCGTCGGTAAACTTTCGCGCGAGCTCGGTGACGAAGCCCGCTTGCGCAGTGTGCTTTCCGCATGCTGCCGCGCCTCCCGTCGCCGACCAGGACAACTCGCCGCATCCGTGGGGCTTGGCCGCCGCTTCGGACGACGCTTCGCGCACCGGAAGACTCGCGGGTTCGCGCGACGTGCTTGAGAGGCTGCGCAACAATCTAGGACTAAAGCTTCTGTCGCTCGCGATCGCCGTGGTGGCGTGGGCCTACCTGCGCTTCACTCCCAATCCGGTGATTGCGACCGCGCGCTTCACCGAGTCGATCACCGTGCCGATCGTGACGACGGGATTGCGCGCCGGCGAGGTCGCCCGTCTCGGCGATCGGGAAACGATTCTGACGGTTGAGGTGCCGCGCGAAGGAGGCACCGTTCGCCCGCAACTCGTGCGCGCGACCCTCGACCTCGCCGGCCGCGGCCCGGGAACCTACAACGTACCGGTCCAAGTCGTCGCACCGAAGTTCGAAATTAAATCCCTCTCGCCGGCCTCCGTCACGCTGACCATCGAACGCATCGAAGAACGCAGCTTACCCGTCGCGCTTCATTACACGCATCCGAGCGGCCGGGTCGTCGTCGGCAGCGTGGACATCGCGCCGTCGGCGGCGACGTTGCGCGCGCCTACGGGCAGCCTCGCGCGCGTCGTCGGCGTACGGGTGAACGTGCCGCTGCCCGAAGCGCCCGCGAAATTGGACGCAATGCTGCGTCCGGTTGCAATCGACGCGCGCGGCGTGCAAGTGGACGGCGTCGTCATCGAACCCAATCTCGTACGAGTTCGCACGATCTTCGCCGCCGCTTCGCGCTGAAGACCCGGGCCGTGCTGGCCGGACACCGGCAGCCATAGAACGTTTCTTGGCGAACCGGCGCGCATGGTAGCGAGTCGCATCTTCGGAACCGACGGCGTTCGCGGTGTTGCCAATCGGGAACTCACGCCGGAGTTGGCGTTTCGCATCGGGCGGGCTGCGGCCGGAATTGTCGCGGGCGTCAGCGAGCGGAACCGGCCGATCATCGTTGGGCGCGATACGCGGCTTTCGGGAACGATGCTCGAAGCGGCGCTGGTGGCCGGGATCGCTTCGACCGGACGCGATGCACTTACCGTCGGCGTCGTCCCGACGCCCGGCGTTGCGCACCTTACGGTCGCCGGCGGTGCGGCGGCGGGCGTCATGATCAGCGCCTCGCACAATCCGATCGAAGACAACGGCATCAAAATATTCGGCGCCGACGGCTTCAAACTCGACGATGCGCGCGAAGCCGAGATCGAGCGCGCCGTCGCCGACGATTCCGCGTTGCCCAGGCCCACGCACACCGCCGTCGGCATCGTGCGCACGGCGCACGAACTGGTCGATGGGTACGTGACGGCGCTGGTCGCGCAAGGCGGCGATCTGTCATCTCTGACGCTCGTCGTCGATTGTGCATTCGGGGCGGCGTACGAGGTGGGGCCCGCGGCGTTGGCGCGGCTCGGTGCGAAGGTCGAGCCGCTTCACGCACAGGACGACGGCACGCGCATCAACGTCGCCTGCGGCTCGACGGATCTGCGGACACTCGGCGAACACGTTCGCGCGTTTTCGGCCGCTCAACCGACGGCGCGCGTGTTCGGCGTCGCATTCGACGGCGATGCGGACCGTGCGCTGTTCGTCGACGAAGCGGGCGAGGTGAAGACGGGCGACCACGTCATGTTGATCCTCGGCCGCGAGAAGAAGCAGCGCGGCGCGCTCGCGTGCGACACGGTCGTGGGTACGGTCATGAGCAACGTCGGTCTGGAGCGGGCACTGCAGGCTGAAGGGATCGCTCTCGCGCGCGCGCCGGTCGGCGATCGCTACGTGCTCGAACGGTTGCGCGCGAGCGGCGCGACGTTCGGCGGCGAACAGTCCGGACACATCATCGACCTGATGCACAACACCACGGGCGACGGACCGGCAACGGCAATCGCGCTCGCCTCGCTCATCGCCCGCGAGCGCACGACCTTACGCGAACTGAGCGCCGCTCTGCACGTAGCGCCGCAAATTCTCGTCAACGTGCGCACGGCGCGCCGCAACGTTCTCGACCACGATGAGGTACGCGCTGCGATCGTCCACGCCGAAGTTGAACTCGGCCGAGGCGGCCGGATTTTGGTACGCGCTTCGGGTACGGAGCCGCTCGTGCGCGTGATGATCGAGGGCGACGACCGGCGGAAGATTGAAACGCTCGCATACGGCGTAGCGGAAATTATCGAGCGCGCGGCGCAATGATCGCGCATGAAGTTCGGACTTTGCGGCGCAACGCTCATTGCGTTGACGGCGTTTTCGTTCGTGTCGGGCAGTGCCGCCGACGTTAACCGGGGGGCAATGGCCGTCGCCGTCGACGCCTCGCAAGCGGCTCAAAAAATTTATCACATCAAGGTCAGGATGCCGGCCGCGCCGGGTCCTTTTACATTCGTGTATCCCGAATGGATACCGGGTTACCATGGTCCGGTCGGTCCGATCGAGGGCGTCGTCAACCTGCGCGTACGCTCCGGCGGCGCGGCCGTTGATTGGCGCCGCGGTCTCGTCGATATGTATGCGGTACACACGACCGTGCCGCAAGGCGCCTCGGAGGTCGAGGTCGATTTCGACGTGGTCGGTGCGGAGTCGCACAACGGTCAGATCGAACCCGTCAGCACTTCCCAACTCGGCCTCGTCGAGTACAGCAATATGCTCGTCTACCCGCAGGGTGCGACCGCGGAGGGCACGCAGGTCGACGCGAGTCTGACCCTGCCCCCGGGCTGGACGTATGGAACGGCGTTGCCGGTCCAAAGCCACAGCGGCAACACGATCGTCTTCAAACGCGCGCTGCTGTACACGCTGATCGACTCACCCATCATCGCCGGGACGCATGAGAAGGCGTTTGCGCTCGGCGGCATCCACGAACTCGACGTCGCCTCCGACAGCGCCGAGGGCATCGCGCTGACGCCGAAATTTCTCGAAGGAATGAAGCATCTCGTTGCGGAGGGCCCCGCGCTTTACGGCGGCGAGCACTACCGCGACTACCACTTCCTGTTGACCTTGAGCGACCCGGTCGGTTTCGAAGGCATCGAGCATCACGAGTCGAGCGACGATCGCGCGCCGGAAAAATATGCCTCCGACGACAGCGAGTACCGTACCGCTTCCGACCTGCTGCCGCACGAGTATTCGCATTCCTGGAACGGCAAATACCGTCGCCCGGCCGACCTTTTTCCGCTCGATTATCAGGAGCCCGAAAAGACCGACCTGCTGTGGGTGTACGAAGGCATGAATCAATACAACGGCGAGAAGCTCGCGACGCGCGCCCGCATCAACGACTTTTCCGACGAGCTCGACAAATTGGCATCGACTGCCGCTGCGATGGACGTCGAATCCGGACGGCAGTGGCGACCGATCCGCGACACCGCCGACGGCGCGCCCTTCCTGTACCAGGCGCCGGGCGCGTATTACGAGATCCGGCGCAGCGCCGGCGACTTCTACTCCGAGGGCGATCTCATCTGGCTCGATGCGGACGTGACGATTCGCAAGCTGACGCACGACGAGAAGTCGCTCGATGACTTCTGCAAGTTGTGGGGCAACGGCACCGACCATACCGACGTGCCGGTTGTAAATGGTTATAGCGAACAAACGGTTTTCAAGCTGCTCGGCGACGTCGTGCCTTACGATTGGGCCGCGTTCTTCCACAAACGAATCGCCGAAGTAGAAGCGCATGCGCCGCTCGGGGGGATTACGGGCGGCGGCTACCGGCTGGTCTACACCGATAAACCATCGAGCCTGACGTCGCTCGAAGAGGCGCATGGGCACGGGCGGATAGACGTACTATTTTCGATGGGCATGGCTTTATCGGCCGACGGCACAATCGACGACATCCTCACGCAATCATCCGCCTTCAAAGCGGGGCTCGCGCCGGGCATGAAGATTACGGCGATCGACGGCCGCAGGTTCAGCGATGATGTCGTGCGGAACGCGCTGCGGGCACACAAGGGCGGTTCGACGCCGATGCAATTGATCGTTTCGAACGAAGATTTTTTCAAGACCGTCGCAATCGAAGCGAACGAGGGCGAACGCTACCCTCACCTCGAGCGCGTTTCCGGCACGGAAGACGAACTCGCAAAGATATACGCGCCGCGGACGTTCACCGCACCCGCGGAGAAACCCGAGCAGCCGGAAAAGTAAAGTGATGAAGTTCACCCCACGGCGATGCACGAGTCGGTGTGATTTAGGTTAAGTTTCCGGGGGCGCCGGGAACCGCGCAGGAGGCCGCGACCTTGCATCCAACTCGTTGGCCCGGCGTGCATCGCTTTGGCGACGCGCCCGTGCGGGTTTCGGCTCGCAGGTTTCAGTCACACGCCAAAATCGCCGAATTCGGACGTTTCCGAAGCGGGGGACTCCACGGTGGGGTGAATGCGCCGGTCGGCGCTAGGGCGGCCTCTAGGCCCGAACCCGTCAACTAACCTCGCAGGCGTCGAAAGAGGAACCCTTGTACCGACCGTTTCGAGCGGCGCTCCTTGCCGTTTTGATTAGTGGCGGACTCGGCGCCGCCGCTGGCGCTCAGACGCACGTGCCCTTGCGGGCTGGCCAGGACGGCCAGACCGTCTCGGCCATGCCGGCCGCGGATGCCGACCTCGTGATGTGGTCCGGTGCTGCCGCTCACCTACGCCACTCGGCCATGCGCCGCCATCCCGATAGCATGCACCGCCTAGCGCGCGGCATCGTCCGGCGCACGTCGTCGCTCGCGCTGCACCTCACCCGCAATGCAATGCGGTTCATCGGCACGCCGTACGTCTTCGGCGGGACGTCATCGCTTGGTTTTGACTGCTCGGGCTACGTCCAGCACGTCTATGCGATGCTCGGAATCGCGCTGCCCAGAACGGCCGATGCCCAGTTCTATGCCGGCCGTCCGACCCGCGGCGGAAAACTGCCCGGCGACCTCGTTTTCTTTCAGACCTACGAGCCAGGCCCGTCGCACGTCGGCATCTATTTGGGCCACGGGCACTTCATCCATAGTTCGAGCAGTCATGGGGTGACGATCAGCAGCATTGCCGACCGCTACTGGTCCGCGCGCTACCTCGGCGCAAAGCGAGTCGCGCGCGTCGTTTCTCGCTCGCCGGCAGCGCTAGCCGTCCGATAGCGGGCTGCGGGAAGACCCGCGGCCCGCTCAGCGCTAAAGCGGACGGCCCAAGCGCCGATGTTGCGAGAATGTTGTTGAAAGTCGCCATCGCGTCCCTTCGGGCGTCCCTTTTCGATTTGCCGCGACACGAATTTCGGGCCGGTACCGTTCCACGGAGTACTATGGACGCTCGCACGACAGTCACCCAAGCTGGGAGCTGCTTGGCCGTTGCTCTGATGACCTTGCTGAACCCGCTCGGGGCCACGGCCGCGATGGTCGATCGCTCCGCGGCTCCTGCTGACGAATACTTCGGCCCGCAAGAAGATGAGCGCGCTCGGCATCAGGATGAGGGTCGATGCTCTCGGACGTCGCTACCACGCGCGCACGATTTCCGACGACGACCTCCTGCACGACGCTGCCATTGCCGAAGCGTCGCTGCGCGCCTGGGCGCAGCGATTTCCGCGCGACCCATGGCTTGCGCCGACGTCCTTCCACCTCGAACAGCTCGACCAGACGGTGCAATCTGCGGCGGCGCGTGCGCAGGCGACCGGACTCCTGCGGTACATCGCGCAGAACTACGGAAAAACAAAGTACGGCCATCTTAGCCGCGTACGGCTGGCGCAAGGTTTTCCACCGCTGCACGGCGAGACCGTCGTAACGGCGACTCCAAATCCCTACGAGTCGCCGAGTGCATCGTCATCGCCGAGCGCATCGTCGCTTCCCGCCTCGCCGGTCGCCGCACCGGCCGCGAGTGCATCGGCCGTACCTGCGCCGGCCGCAACGCCGTCGGCCGCGCCGACTCGGAAATAACCGCAAGGGCCGGCCTCGGCACGCGAAGGCGTCCGCCGCAAACCACCGAAACGGCACTGGCTTCCGCCGGGCGCGAAGCCGCAAATGGGGTGTCGCCAAGTGGTAAGGCAGGGGACTTTGAATCCTCCATTCGTTGGTTCGAATCCAGCCACCCCAGTATTTGCCGTACAATCCGCCATAGCAAAGTATGCTGATTAACAAATAGCGCACGGCGCTCGGAGGCGACGCCCGCAGCCGGCTCGGCGGGCAGCAGGGCCGCGGTCGCTGCTCAACCAACCCGAGGGGACCGTGCCGCACAATGTCCGCGACGCGCTCGCCGATCTGTTCGCCGCTTGGGAGAACGGTGACGCCCTGCGCTCGGCGGCGCATTTCGCGCTCGACGGCACGTATTGCGAAGCCCGCCGCGATCCGATCGTCGGACGCGCCGCGATCGTGAACCACTTCACCAAGTTCTTTCGCGATGGACCGCGCTGGAAATTCACCGTCGACGGCACGCTCGTGGAGGGTGAACGCGCGGCCGTGCGGTATCGGTTCGCGACCGAAGAGACGGAAGGACGTTGGCACGAACGTAGCGGCTGCGCCTTCGCGATCTTCGCGAACGGAACGATCGCCGAGTGGCACGAATACGAGGGATAGACATGTCACAAGACACGCTTAGCATTGACGTTTCAACCGCCGGAGATCCCGTGGCGCGGGTGTTTGCCCTGCGGGGCAGCCTTGACATCGCAACGTCACCCAGCCTGCGCGCCGCACTGCTGGATGCGGCCGACGGCGGCCATCACGAAATCATCGTCGATCTTTCGCACCTCGAATTTCTCGATTCGACGGGTCTCGGTGCCTTGATCGGCGCGCACAAACGTGCCGGCGAAAGCGGCGGCGGCGTGCGCCTGGTCGCGCAAGAGGGCCAAATTTTGCGGTTGCTGCGCATCACGGGCCTGTTGGAGGTTTTTTCCGTCTATCCGACGCTCGACGCCGCCCTCTCCGACGACGCCCGGCTCGTCGGCTTGTGATACTTCTGCGCCGCAGATGACGTCGTCGTCGGCACAAGCGGCCGTCGACGGCGAGTACCGCCTTTCGACGGAAGCGAAGCTCAAACGCTTCGTCGCTGCAGTCCTGGTTAAGGTGGGCGTCGACGATTCCGACGCTGCCACCGTCGCGGAGGTTTTGGTCGCAGCCGATCTGCGCGGCGTCGAATCGCACGGCGTGGCCCGACTGAGCTCATACTATGTCAGTCGGATTCGCAGTGGTCGTCTGAAGCCGCGCGCCGATATAACGACGGCTCGCGAAACGGCGACTTCGATCGTGCTCGACGCCGACAACGGTCTCGGGCATCCCGCCGGTAAGCGCGCGATGGAAGCCGTGATCGAGAAGGCACGGCGCAGTGGTGCGGCCTTCGGCGCGGTGCGAAATTCCAACCACTACGGAATCGCCGGGTATTACGCGATGCTCGCGTTGCCGCACGATCTGATCGGCATCTCGTCCACGAATTCGGTGCGCTACGGAGCGCCGACGTACGGCAAAACGATCATGCTCGGGACCAATCCCTGGGCGTATGCCATTCCGGCCGACCGTGAGCCGGCTTTCGTGCTCGATTTCGCGACGACCACCGTGCCGCGCGGCAAGCTCGAGGTCTACAAGCGCAAGGAGAAGCCGCTGAACAGCGGCTGGGCCATCGACCGCAACGGTAACGAGACGCGCGATGCCGACGAGGCACTCGCTGGAGCGCTCTTACCGCTCGGCGGGTTCGGCGTCGACGGCGGCGGCCATAAGGGCTACGGCCTCGGCTTGCTGGTCGACATCATGTGCGGCGTACTTTCCGGCGGCGCCTTCGGCAACGATCTGCCGCTGCCGTCCGACGGACCGCAGCCCGGTAAGATATCGCACTTTTTCGGCGCACTCGACATCAATGGTTTTCGCGACGTCGCGAGCTTCAAGCGCGACATGGATTACGAACTGCGTGCGTTCAAAGATTCTCAGAAGGTTCCCGGGCAGCAGCGCGTCTATGTCGCAGGCGAAATCGAATACGAGAAGACGCTTGCTAACCGGCAGAACGGCGTACCCGTGCACGTCAAAGTCTGGGCTGAACTGGAAAAGCTGGCAAACGAGCTGGACGTGCCGTTCGATATCGCGCGTTAAGTCGCGCGAAGGAGGCTTCGGGCCAACACGCGCACGAACCAAGGGGTAATGGTGCACGTGAACGTAGGTTCGCCGGCCGGAACGTATAGCGTCGGCGGTACGGCGTTTTTTCGATACGTCGTGCGCTTGGCCGACACCGGGCTTCCGATGCGCCCAGCTGACCGCGCGGCAATCGACGTCCTTGGCGCGATCCCGAACGCCTACGTCGACGAAGACGAATACTCCGGCAACGGATGGCGCGTCGTCCCTGCGATGTCCTATGAGGATTGGCCGGTGCTCGAAGCGACGCCCGAGCGTCTTCGCACCGCTCTCGAAACCGCGCGCCGTGTGTTATGGGAACAAGCAGCGCCCGCCGGCATCAGCGCCCGCGAGATTTCATCGATCGACGATGAGATTGAAAACGTGCTGGCCGTCCTTGCGCGGGCTGAAGCTGCCGGTTTCAGCGTCAACGTTACCTACGCTTCGTAAGAAGGGCCGCCCTGACTCTGCTCATGCGGCGGAAGGCGCCGCCTTGCCGGACCGCTGCTGTTCTTCGCGGTTCTTTTGATCGTGGCCGATCAAGCCGAGCATGAAAGCCCCAGCGATCGCAATGGCGGGCAAGATGCCGATCGCGATGGGCGCGACTCCCAGGATCACGCCCCCGGCCGCCGGCGCGATGATCATCGAGAAGTTGTTGAGCGAGTCCGCGAAGCCGAGTATCGCTCCGCGCTCTTCTTCGGGAGCATGGTCGGCGATCAGTTTGTTGAGCGTCGGCCGCAGCGCGGAGCCGCTAATCGCCCAGATGACGAGGATTGCGACGAAGATGAAGACGCTGTGTCCGATGAAGAACATTGCTGCAAAAGCGACGAAACCGAGCGCGAAGGCGCCCTGAGAAAGCAGATAGTCGCCGAAGCGCTTGTGCAGACGGTCCATTGCGAATATCTGCACGAGGGCGCCGACGCCGCCCGCAACGGCGAGGAATAAACTCGACGTTTCCGGAGGCATGTGCAACTCCCGTTGCAGATACAGCGAGAAGATCGTGAAGAAATACGTAAACGAGAAGATGTAGAGAAACTGCCGGCCCATCAGATTGACCATGGGCCGCTTCTTGAGTTCGCCGATTATACTTTTGAAGTCAACTTTGTCGGAGTCCTTGGCTTTGGTTTTTTCAAGGAAGAAGTGCGTCACGATGAGGTTTGCCCCTTGCAGAGCGGCTGCGACCCAGAACGGAACCGACAGGTCGATGCGCAGTAACTGTCCCGCCAAGGTGGGCCCGATGACGAATCCGATGCCGAACGCCGCAGCGCCAAACGCGAACGCCTTTTCGCGCTGCTCGGGCTTGGTCTCATCGGCAATGAAGGATTGCGCGACTCCCAGATTTCCGCCGCCGAGCCCTTCGATCGCTCGGGCGATGAAGAGCAACAGCAAGGTATTCGTGAGCGCCAGAAGCGCAAAACCGACGAGCGAGAAGCACTGCGAGATCTGTAGGACCGTCTTACGGCTGACTTTATCGCTTAAACGGCCCCAGAGCGGCGACGAGAGCGTCGCAAAGACCGCGGTCACCGAAAGCGCCACGCCCATGATTGCGGGCGAGCTGTGCAGCTTCTGCGCAAGCGCCGGAAGCAGCGGAATGAGGATCGTTAACCCGAGCACGTCGAGGAAGACGGTAATGTAAATAGGGATAAGCGTACGCGGCAAGCCGAAAACCATGTCCAGAGCTATGCCCCGCGGTGCTCGATCTTAAAATGCGCTGCAGGAGAGCGTTAGCGCGCGTTGCGGGAGAGTACGACGCACGGGAGCGCTCGCAGCGGAAGGCGTTTGAGGAACATCGGCCGGCGCAAGTAGAGAACGGCGTTCCCGTTTTGATGCTGCAACAGGCGCAACAGCTGGGACGCCGTAGCCGTCGAAGCGGCGGCAAAAATTTCGCGGATGAGGGGAACGACGCGCGGTTCGACGTTCTTTTGTTCGCGCGTGCTGAACAGCACGCTCCCTTGCTCGGTGACGTAGAGAAAGCCCACCATGGGATCCCCGGGAAGCGTCTTTGCTTGCACGATATCGACACGAATGATGCGATCGGCCTTTGTGTGCTGAACGCCGCGTGAGACGTCACCCGGCGGGGCAATCCGCTGGCCGGCCGCCAGGAACGAGTCCAAACAGTGGCCGCCGTTTCCCGCCGGAGCCGGCATCGCCGAGCGCGGCGGGGTTGTCGCTCGGGCCGGGCCAGCGAGCGCTCCCGCCAAGAGCAGTGAAGCGACGAACATGGCGTCTTTTCTTTCGCGCCGCGATGCAAGCTCATTCCCGGAGCGGCCGTGCAGCGCCACGCCGCAGGCCTCCACGAAACGCGCAAGAACGAAAGCCGCCTTACCGCTTATACTCATAGACTCTGGCGGCCTTGATGCCCTAGGGTCCGACGGCGATGCCCTGCGGACCGTGGAGCATCGACTTCGGCCCATGTAAGACCGCGAGCGGCGTTTGCGGCGTGCCGCTGGACTGCAAGGTAAAGATCGCACCGCTGTTGATTCCGTCGAATTGAAAATCGTACACGTACAAATTACCGGCAATAGCGAGATACACGGGGCCGAGCATGCTGGGATTTTGCGAGGCGATCGTTTGAACGGGATCGATAGGACATGCGTTCGTGTCGGCGTTGAAGACGTGGACGGCACCGCGCGGCGTTTGCCCGATGAAATAGGGATGCGTCGCCAACACATGTCCTGCTCCATCGAAGGCGAGGCCGTAGTCGAGTCCTTTGTCGGTAAATTCATGCGTACAGAACTGGCGAATTTTCACCGGATGCGATGACGGCGTCGCGTACACGGTGACCCAACTTTGATACACGAGATTGGGATCTTGCTCTTCGGTGTTCCCGAGGACGTATAGGTCACCCGACGCATCAACCGCGAGCCCGGCCGGGTAGCCGCGCGGCAGCACTGAAGCGACAGGTTGCGCCGGGCCGTGCGCGGTGGGGGCGTAAGCGAAAATGTACTTCGACTCTCCGACGTACGTGTAGCCGCGTTGGTCGACGGCCAGCGTGTCGATATTCGACTTGGCGGCGAACGGTAGGTCGATGACGCGAACGGGTTTCGCGTGCCCCGACGCGCCCGGAGCAAAAACTTTGAGCTGTTGCTGATCGAGGACATAAACGGTGCCGGCCGCGTCAACGCTCAACGCGATTGGTCCATTAAGACCGGTGATTTCGCGGTCCGGAGAGCTGGCCGGAATGCCGTTGCGGATCGGAAACGCGAGCACGGCGACGACGGACCCGAAGTCGATGACATAGAGGTGCCGAGTCGCTCCCGCCCTGGAAAAGTTGAACGGCAGCAGCGAGCCGTCGGCCGCCGCCGACAGCGGAAGGCTGAGGAATACGCAGGCGGCGACAAGCGCTGCGATGGTCGCGGTCAGTCGGTTCCGCTTCACTGGAAACCCTCCATTCGGCTTGGGGTAGGGCCTTGCTCGACGTGCGTTTCAATAGTAGCTCAGCACGCCCTACCGCGGGCCCCGGTAGAGCGCCAGCGGCGTAAAGCGCAAACTCCCCCGGCGCTACACCGAAGACACCGATGCGCAGGGTACTGCGTTCGCGGACTTTGGATCGCCGATCGTGCGATCCAACTTCGCCGCGGAAGGACTGGACCGGCGTGCGCGGATTTAGCGGAGTGTTAGCTCTGCGATGGCGCGCGCTGTTTCCATGATAGCGACTTCATAGTCGGTAAAAGCCCGCTCCGCGTCGTGCGCGATTCCGAACGTTAGGATTGGCTTTTCGTCGTCGTAGATCGTCTGCGCCATGAACGATCGCGCGCCCGTTGTGGTCGCAATATTCACCCACCGAGCAACGCCGCTTCGCAGTAAGCTCTCTACGCGTACCGCTTGGCCCGCCATGATCTGCTCGCTGTAGGTATTGTCATTGGGTTCCAACGTGCCGACGAGTCTTTGCAACGCTCCACTGCCTTCGATGAACGTCATGGTCGTTATTCCGATCGATCCTGCGTAAAAGTAGGATGGCTTCGTTACCGTAGCGGCCGCCTGAGCGGCAAGAACCGCGAGGGTCGTGGTGTCGGCGATCGACCCGCAGCGGCGAGCCAGATTACGGATTGCAGCGGCTGCCTCGAGGGAACCGTTGCTAAGACCGGCCGCATACGCGGCGACCGCTGGCAGCTCGTGCGCGGAGGCGAGGCGCAGTAAATGGTCCGTTTGCGCGGGGTGCAGACGCAACGCCTCCGCGACGCGGCGCACGAGCGATAGCGTCGGTCTGGGCAGCCGCCCATTTTCGAAGGCAATATACCATTGCCTCGAAACGCCGACAAGTTCCGCGACCTGTTCCTGGGTGAGTCCAGATCTGCGGAGCCTGCCGGGCGGCAAGTGGACGTCGAACGGCGCGAGCGCGGCGCGACGTTCGCGTAGGAAGGCGCCCAGCTCTTGCTGTGCGGGCCGGTCCCGAATCACGGCTTTGCCGCTCGAACCCAGCCCGGCTTGCGGAATCCTCTTTGCGCTGCCATCTCGTGCCCCGACTGCACTGTTGTCGCCCCTTTAGGCGAGTTCCAGCCGCTTCTAGAGCCGGTCATGCGGACCTTCGTGCGGGATGGTAGCCGCAGCGTTCGGGGTCGTCATCGGTTTGCGCACAGCGTCGCCCATCCCAACACCGGCGACGTTTACCCCACAGGTGGGGCGTCGGATGACGTTCGCTCGCGGATGTCAACTCAGGGTTGGCGTGCAAGCACCGCCGGGTTTGCTACGCTGCGTTCGTGAAACTGTCGGTGGTTCGCGCTGCACCTCGGCCCCGTGCCAAACCCGAGATTTCGCAAGGCTTACGCACCTGAGGACTCCTGCTCTTGCAGCGCGACACCCATGTTGACGGTGCGCCTCTTCGGGCAGCCCGCGCTTCTTTGTCGACGGCTTACCGTTCAAGTTCGCGGCATCTTCCAAGACGCTCCAGCTCTTGGCGTACCTTCTGCTGAACCGTACGGCTCCGGTACGCCCCGCTGCTATAAATCGAGGGGTATCGCGCCGAGCGCATCGGCACTTGCTAACTTTCGGAGGCGGCTTTTTCTATGAGTTTACCTTTATGGCGACGGATGGTCGCCCTTACTCTTACGAGCGGAATCCTTGCAAGCTGTGGAGGCCGTTCGCTTTCGTCGTCCAGCTCGATCCCGCCGGTCGCCTCGGGCGACGGGAGCGCATCTTCGAGTCGTCACACGCCGGCCGCGGGATCGGCCGCGGCGCCGCTTAGCACGGTCGCTTCTTTGAACGGCGACCTGCTGGCCGCGCAATCCGTCGCGAGGCTGCCGACGATCGTCGTCCAGTGGAATAACGTCGCGTTGCAGGGCATTCGCGACACCCACCCGGGTCCGCCGATGGCCTCGCGCATGCTCGCGGTTGCCAATACGTGCATGTTCGACGCGTGGGCAGCCTACGACGAACACGCGGTCGGAACGCAACTCGGTGGGCGCCTCCGGCGCGTTCGCTACGAATCGGACGCTGCCGTCGTACCCCGCTACCGCGCCTTCAGGCGTCCGGTACGCTTTGAAATTCAGAAAAAGATCGCGATCAGCTACGCGGCGTATCGGGCACTCGTCGATCTCTTCCCGACTGATGCGGCGATGGTAACGGCCTTCATGCAATCGCTCGGACTCGACCCGAAGGACAACTCGGACAACGTGCGCAACCCTGACGGCGTAGGGAACGTTGCTTGCCGCGCGGTGCTGGCGTTCCGTCACCATGACGGTTCCAACCAGCTTGGCGACCTCAACGGCGGCGCACCGTATTCCGACTACACCGGATTCGTGCCGGTCAATACGCCGACCAAAATCAACGATCCCAACCAATGGCAGCCGCTGTGCGTGCCGCCAGTTGTCGGCGGCCCCTGTGTAGAGCAGACTTACATCGGCCCATTCTGGGGGTTGGTCAAACCATTTGCGCTGAAGTCGCCCACGCAATTTCTCGGCGCGGGGCGCCCCGCGCGCTACGGCGAGGCGCGTTACATCGAGCAAGCAAAGCAGATGCTCGACTACAGCGCAGATTTGACCGACGAGCAGAAGATGATCGCCGAATACTGGGCCAACGGGCCGCATACCGAACTCCCGCCGGGCCATTGGAATCTGTTCGCGAGCTTCGTCTCGCAGCGCGACCGTCACGACCTCGACGATGACATGAAGATGTTTTTTGCCGAGAGCAATGCGATCTTCGATGCGAGCATCGCCGCTTGGGGCATCAAGCGCATCTTCGATTCCGTGCGGCCCGTCACGGCGATCCACTATGCGTTCAAAGGTATGAAGGTGCGCGCGTGGGGCGGCCCCAACCGTGGCACGCAGTTGATCGAAGCCGGCGACTGGAGGCCATACCAAGCCACGACGTTTGTCACGCCGCCGTTCCCCGAGTATCTCTCGGGCCATAGTGCCTTCAGCGCAGCGGGCGCCGTTGTGCTGCGACATTTCACCGGCAGCGACTACTTCGGCGGTTCAGTCAGCTTATTGCCGCATACGTCGGCGGTCGAATCGAACACGCCCGCGACGACGGTGACCTTGCACTGGTCGACGTTCACCGATGCTGCGAACCAGGCCGGCATCTCGCGCCGCTACGGCGGCATCCACTTCACCCAGGGCGATCTCAACGGGCGCGAAGTCGGCCGGCTCCTGGGTGAGCAGGCGTACCAGAAGGCCTTGACTTATATCAACGGCACGGCCGGCGGCCGTTAATAATACGCGGCCAGCCGCGTTTTGAGGAGATGCCATATGCTGTGACTGATCCGGGATGCCGTTGCGGCGTGTATCGCCGCACTCAAGAAGCGCCGAAAGCGGCCGCCTCTGCAACCGCCACGCTCGGCGAACTAACGGGTATCGAACACTCCCGGCGCCGTCTCGGCTCCGCCCGTTTTACGATACCTCGAGCAGCCGAGCCCGGCACTCCGCTCTTCGTCACGAAGCGCCTTGCGCGGGGCAGGCCAAACGTCGGCTCCGCGTCGCTTCAGTGAATTTTATCCGCGTGCTCTCTCAGACGGAGAATTGTAGCTCGGTGGACACGCGCGCCGGGCGTTCGTTCGTGCTGAAAGGATGCCGCGATTGTACGAGATCGCCCGATAGGAAGCAGGCCAACGCTCATCGGGTATCGCGGCGCTGCGTTCCTCGACGAGCCCACGAGCGCGACATGCCAGTAGTTCCGCCCGTTGATGTTCTCCGAGATCGTTGAAGATACACGCGCCGGTCCACAGTCCGCTTTCAAAACGATGTACGACATCGTATGGGACCTCGATGGCAAGGCTCTGCGCCAGTGCGTCCTTCGCAGCGGCGAGATCACCTTCTAAACGACAGGCACGCGCCAAGACGTGCAATACAAAGGCAAGCTCCGCAGGGAAACCGAGCTCGCGCGCAAGGGCGAGTTCGAGCGCAGCCCGGGCTGCGTCACAATGATCCAGCCCAAGCTCGGCCTCGCCCAGTCGTAGGCTGGCACGGCAGGCCACCAGCCGGTTTCCACGTCCACGTCCGAGACAAAGCGCGCGTTCTGCCGCCTCTTTGGCCTCTGCGAAACGCCCCAGGCCACTCGCCGCTTCGCTAAGGTTCAATGCCACGAAGACCGTCAGGCAGGCCGGTCGCTTCACAGCGCCGTCGATCGCTCGTAGAACGACGAGCGCCTCCTCAAACATGCCAAGGGGATTATAGAACATGCTGGCACGGCGCTGAATGGCCGCTGTGGAGATGAATTCATCGCCGATCTCGCGAGCGGTCGTCACCGCGAGTTCAAATGACTCGTCGGCTTCAGCAAAACGTCCGAGCATTGCCGCGTAGGAGCCGACCTTGTCGCAGGCAAGAGCCTCGCCACAGCGATCGCGAATCTCGCGGAAGAGGGGGAGCGCCGCTTTGCTCAACAGATACGCACGCTCGTACATTTGGCACGCAAAGGTTGCGTCAGCGATGGCGGCGAGCGTGCGTGCCCGTAGATCAGCCGCCGTGTCACGCGTGAGAATATTCGCTTCCTCGATGCGTCGCGAGATCCCTGAGACGTCGTCGCACTGTTGCGCCAGCTCGAGCAGCGCGCAATAGCAATCGATTCGCGCTTCGATCTGACCCTTCTCACCGCAGTATACGAGCCGATCGAGCGCTCATGCAGCGCCTGTTGCGCGCTCTCGTAATTGCCGATGTAGGAGGCGTACCCCGCCTCTTGCACGAGCAGCCTCGCCTGCTGCAGCGGATCCCGCGATTGCCATACGGCTGCGGTGAGTTTCTCGAGTCCGTTCGCCCACGACGTGGTATCCGCGACACTTCGTGCCCAGGCAATTTTTCGTTGCAATGCGGTAACCGCGAGTTCCGCATCGTCCAAGACAACCGCCAACCGCTCGAGTTCTTCGGTGTCGGCTCGCTGTTCTTTGCGCATGCCGAGCAACGCGGCCGCGCGCTCATGGACGAGGAGAAGTCGCGATCGCAGTTTGTCGGAAACGGCCAATGCGAGCCCGCGATCAGCTGCCTCGAGGCTTTCTTGCGGTGCATAAACGCCGGCAGCGGCTTGCGCGGCCGAAAGATAGTGGGTCGCCGCCAGGTCGCGTTCGCCGCCGCGCTCGTAGTGCAGCGCTATTTGACGAGCGTAGCGGGCACCGCCCGCATAGCGTTCGAGGACTTGAGCGATGCGCCGGTGACGCCGCTTGCGCGTCTCGGGCGCCGCGGTCGCGTAGATCGATTCCCGTATCAGATTGTGCGAAAAGACAAGATCGAACTTCCGCCGCCGCTCACGCACCAAACGCTGAGCTTCCAGCATTGCCAGGGCATCGAAAATTTCGACTTCGCTAGAGCCCGCAACGTCGCGCAACAGGTCAACCGTGAATCCGTCTCCGGCGATCGCGGCGATTTCAGCAAGAGCGCGAACCTCGTCAGGAAGCGTTCGCAAACGTTCGGCGATGATTGCGTCGAGACCGGCGGTCGATGCGGCTGAGTCATGCGCGGGATCCGGCGCATAGACGATCGCGTCGAGAAAGAGCGGATATCCCTCGCTTCGCTCGTACACGCGCGCGATCGCATCGTCGCATCGCCCTTCGCCTCGCAATCGATGCAGCATTTCGTCAACGGCTTCACGAGACAGCCGCCCGAGAATCACCTCCTCGACCGCAGAGCTTTGCAGCAGCGATTCACGAACGGCACGCAGTGCGTGTGTCTGCGCGATGTCGCGGTACGTCGCGATGATGAACACCGGCCGCTCCGCGAGACGGTGCACCAAAGACTCGAATACGGCGATGCTGGCGGGACCCGCCCAGTGGAGATCTTCGAGCACGAGCACGACGGGGCGGTCTTGCGCGAGGCCCTCGAAGGCGACGGCACAGGCCTGGAACATGCGCACGCGTTCACGTTCATCATTCAGCGGCGCGAGTTCCGGCAAGTCTGAGCGCTGCGTTTGGAGTTGCGGCAGAACGTGTGCGAGCGAAGCGAGCCACTGCGGCTCGATATCGGCGCGGACCAGCAGCGGCGCGGCGCAGAGTAGCGCTTCGGAGATCGCTTGGTACGCGCGATGTTCGGGCGAAGACGTGCCCCCGACAAAAACACGCGCACCCTGCTTTTGCGCAAGAAGCGCGAACTCGTGCACCAGGCGCGACTTTCCGATGCCCGGCTCCCCGCCGATGAGCACGGCTCCCCCGTGACCCCGCGCTGCGCGATTCCACACGTGCGTCAGGCGGCGCAATTCCGCAGCACGCCCCGCAAAGGGAAGCAGCTTGCGTGCGTTTTCATCTTTGCCTTCAGGAGATTGCGTTTCGGGAAGTGGAAGATTTTGCAATATCGATTCGCGTAGTGCCAGCGTCTCGGGCATCAAATCGGTCTGCAGCTCGAGTGAGAGGCGTTGCGCAAAATCGTGGGCAACTTTCAGTGCGCCGCCACGGTCACCCAGAGCGTATCGTACCGACATGAGGCTACGCAGCGCGTCTTCGCGCCAGAGTCTACGCCAAGGAGAAGAGAAACGTAGTGCGCCGCAGTCTGAAAATCACGGCGGCTCCGCGCAGCACTCGCGAGTTGGTCCAGCGCATTGAGGTACTTCGAACGCAAGCGCTCGCGAATAGGAAAGATCCATTCCTCGTACAGGCCCTCCAGCAAGTCGCCTGTATAGATTTGGGGTAACCCATCGAGCCGGTCGGTGCACACGCACGCATTCTCAAATCCGGCGACATCGAACCAGTACGGCGCTTGAACGTTCCATCGGATCGTTTCGCTCTCCGCGATAAGCCAGGGTACGTCGCTTTCGGGCAGTCCGCGTTGCAATCGGTACAGACAGCGGCGCAGGTTTGCGCGCGCCATGCCTTCGTCTTCGTCGGGCCAAAGGGCGAAGGCGAGCGTATCGCGTTGAACGGCTGCCGAGCGCTCTAATAGCAGGTATGCCAGGAGAATGAGCGCCTTGGGCGGCGCTGCCAACGCATACGGCGCGCCGTCGATCGAGAACCGAGGCCGGCCGAAGAAGTGAACGCGAAGCAGCACGTCACGGGCTCCTGCACAGAGTGCCTCACTTGTTCGCCGAGCTGCGCGATTGTCCTCAAGACGGGATGCGGTAGGCATCGACCCGACAGGCTCCCAGAGTGCTTGGTTGCGGAGATTCGCGCAAGAATCCCACTCGTCTTTTTGCCCGGTTCATCGTCGCTCGTCGCTCAAATGACTCGTCATTCCACGCTCTACGCTACTCGATCCGAACAAAAACCCTTCGCGGGTCTGCCCGCAAAAGGCGCCCTGTCCGAGGGTAGTTTCATGATCTTTCCACTCCGTGGAAGATCATGAAACTACGATTCTAGGATGTAGAAACCCGCTGGAGAAGGACGCCGGAGGAGGGCGACTAGTGGTTGTGAAGGACGCCGGAGGGCATGGGCGGGCAACTCGCGAGCAGGCAGTGTACCTGCCCGAGAACCCGACCATCGCCGCCTTCGTGAACGAACTTCACTACGCGAAGGGCCGCTCGGCGCGCACGTGTGAAGCATACGCGCGCGACCTTGAATTGTTCATGCGTTGCTTCGGCCGCGACCCCAGTAGCGCGCAGCGCTCCGACATCAAAGCGTTCGTCCTCGAGCTTGCCGGCAAACGACGGTATCAACCGGCGGCGATCCGCCGTAAATTGGTGGCGCTGCGCCGGTTTTTCCGCTACCTAATCGTCGAGAACCGGCGCGAAGACGATCCCACCGTCGGCCTCGAGCCACCGAAACTTCCCAAACGTCTGCCGATGGTCCTCAAGGAGAGCGACGTCGCGAAGCTGCTACGGACGCCGCCTCCCGCCGGACGCACCGATTTTCAGCGGCTGCGCGACCGCGCGATCCTTGAAGTTCTCTATGCCAGCGGCGTCCGCCGCGCCGAGGTCGCGGGGCTCGATTTGCACGACGTGGATCTCGACCGGCGCGTGATGCGCGTCATCGGAAAAGGCAACAAACAGCGCACGGTCCTCATCAACCGCGCCGCTGCCGACGCAATGCGCGCATACCTGGGACTCCGTCCGCGTACAAGCGATGAAGCGTTTTTCGTAGGGCGCAGTGGACGCCGGCTCGGCGTGCGCGCAATCTGGTCGGTCGTTAAGACGGTCGAACGCCTTAGCGGCATGGCGCTGCACGCAACTCCGCACGTCATGCGTCACTCCTTCGCCACCCATCTGCTCGAAAACGGCGCCGACCTCATGACGATCAAGGAACTCCTGGGTCATGAGAGTCTGGCGACGACGCAGATATACACGAACGTCTCGGTCGAGCACATGCGCAACACCTACGACCGCTCGCACCCGCGCGACCGCCGCGACGACCGCTAATCCACGAGGCATGCTCATGAGCATCCTGATCGGCGCCTGCCTTGATGTCAGCCCGCGACTCTGATAATATGTCTAGATTGCAGGCTAGATTAAGGTGCAGAATGCGAGAGATCGGGGCTTTTGAAGCGAAGAGTAAACTTGGACAATTGCTCGATTGTGCCGAGCGTGGCGAGCAGATCACGATAACGCGGCACGGACGTCCGGTCGCGAAGTTGGTTCCGGCCGACCAAGGTTTCGATCGCGCCAAGGCGCAGCGTGCGGCTGCCGGATTGCGCCAGGCAAGTCTCGGGCTCACCCTCGGGGCCGTCGAAATTAAAGCTCTCATCGAGGAAGGGCGGCCGTGAGCTTCGCGCTCGACAGTTCGGTCACTTTGGCGTGGTGTTTTGAGATGAACACACGCCGGAAGTGATGGCGCTTTTGGACCGAGTTACCGAACACGGCGCCGTCGCGCCCTTGCTTTGGCCACTGGAAACCGCCAATGGGCTCCTCATGGCGGAGCGGCGCGGAAGAGTCGACGCCGTGCGACGAAAACGGCTCGCAAAACTTCTCCAAGACCTGCCGATCACGCTCGACACGGAGAGTGCGGCGCGAGCGTGGACCGCCGTGTCAGGATTGGCGACAAAATTCAGACTTACCGTTTACGATGCGTGCTACCTAGAGTTGGCACAGCGGCGAACGCTACCGCTTGCAACGCTCGACCGCTCTCTGCGCGCGGCCGGGCACGCGCTCGGAATAACACTGTTCGGAGAGCCATGACGGACGAGCACGTGGGCGTGTTGAGCGGTGTGAAACCTCAGAGCGCCCCTGCGTGTATACCGGTCCATGGCAACGGCCAAGATTGACGGCGGCGTGCTGCACCTCGAGTTGCGTCGTTGGGACAAGTTCCTTGCCGTGCACGGCTCGCTGCATATACCGCTCGAGCACATCGCGGCGGCACGCGCAGATACCGCTCCGCCGGTGCCGCTGTGGACCAAGCTCGTCGGCACGAACTTCCCGGGCTGGAAGGCCGCGGGTACATTCTTTACGAGCGACGGACTCGCGTTTTACGATTACGATGCGCGCAGCACATGCCTCGTTCTTGAGTTGAATCACGAGCGCATCCACCGCGCCATCGTCGAACTCGATGCCCCGCAGACTGCTGAGAGCGTTGCGGCGGACATTGAAGCGGCGCGAGCGGCTATCGGCTAAGAAAGCCTTGCTGTGCACGCTCAAACGGCACGAACTTCCGCGGTGATGCCGCGCGCGGCGGCAGTTCGGGCGTCGACCAGCACGCGGTAACGCACGACGCCAAGCGCGGTCGCGAGCATGATGACGAGCGAGGCATTAGCGCTCATCAACGTGTCGACATCGTGGCTACCGACGGCAAGCCGGGCGGCGGCGCGTAGCGCGAGTGCTGCCAGCCAAATCGCGACGGTCGCCGCCGACCCGCGGACGAAGACGAAGCCCGGCGGTCCAAGACGTAAGGTCGTGAAGCGACCGACGGCCATTCCGATGACGGTACCGACGATGAGCGCCGCGAGAATCGCCAGTGCCAGAACGGGCAACATCTGCATGCGCATCGCGGCCACCACGATCAGTAGCAGGCCCATCACGCCGATGATGGCCGGCAAAACGAAGAGGCTGCGTAAGCGCAGCTTGCGTTCGCGTAGCTCGCGGAACAGGAACCGTGCGACGACGAGCGCGATGATGATGACGTAAACAAGTTGGGACGGCTGCGAACCGGACATATCGCTTGGTACGTCGCAATCCGGCGCCCTTCCGCTTGGGCGGGCGGGCGTCGGAAGTCGCCGGAAGTCGCGCGATGTATACGGGTGCCGGCGCTGAAGGCGCGCCGACGTGGGAAGAACCGTCGCATGATCGGACGCCTTCTTCGCCCGCTTCGAAGCGGAACCGCCAAGCTTGCCGGAAACGATCCGCGCGTCGCCGCGCCGGTGACGATAGAGGTATCGAGTCCCGAATTCGCACGTGGAGCCACGATGCCGGCGCGGTATCGTGGACTCGACGGCATCAGCCCGCCGCTTCGCTGGTCGAACGTTCCTCCGCGTGCGCGTGACCTCGTCCTCATCGTCGAAGACGTCGACGTCCCGCTACGCGCGCCGCTCGTGCATTCGATTCTTTACGAGATATCGCCGACCAAGAACGGTATCGAGGCCGGCGACATTCCGAAAGTGCATCGCGGGGCGCCGGACCGCATCCCGGGCGCATCCCTTGGCAAAGGCTCGCTCGGCCTGGGCTGGCTCCCGGTAACGCCCATTCACGGACACGGCCCGCACCGGTACGTCTTCCAGCTTTTCGCACTCGACGAAAAGCTGCCGTTGCAGCACAAGACACTCTCGAAGAAAGATTTACTCGCACTGATGGCGGGACACGTCATCGCCCGCGGCGTCGCGATCGGGCTCGCCGAAGCATAGGCGTCGGCCGAGGCTCTCTCGCGGGCTGGCCGAAGCCTACACTATCGGCCGAGAACTCATGCCGAGCGGCGGCGTTCGAGGGTCTCGGTTTCCCTAACGTCTTGGTTGTAGAACGACGCCCCTTGCCGCCCGGCTCCGGCTTCGCGCGCGAACGTGATCAGGTGGTGGCTTACCATACCGATGTGAATCATCGCCTCGACGTTGCCCTTGGCGAGGGTTTGCCGCGCCATGTTCCAGAAAACGTTTCGGTAATCGCTCATGATCCCGACGCGCACGAGCAGGTTGGCAAGGATCCGCAGCGCGCTGCGAATATTACGCGGGTTGACGCGCTGCTTGGAGGCGGGCGGCGTGATACGATTGGGAAAGACGTGGTCCACGTGGTAGGTGAAACGCTCGTACAGTGCTTGCGGCGTATAAGCTGCCGTGAAGGTACGGCGCCACATCGCAATCATCTGCTCGTACGGTAGCTTGAACTCGACGTTCGACTCGCGACCGGGCTCCTCGACCAGCCGGCCCTCCGCTTGCAGGCGGCGATAGAGCGGCGTGCGCGGAAGCGCCTGCAACAGGTTGATCGTTAAGAGCGGTATCTTCGAGAGCGCGACGAATTCGAGAATGCGGTCGGGGGTGTCCGACGTGTCGCTGTCGAGTCCCATGATAATGCCCGAGACGACTTCGATCCCGAAACTATGGATTACGCCGATCGCGTCCATAATCGGCATCTGGTTGTTCTGATCTTTCGAGATCGCTTTGAGCGCCGCGGGATCGGGTGTTTCGATGCCGCAAAAGATGGTGCAGAAGTACGCTTCCCGCATCATCGCGAGCAGATCGGGCGACTTCGCGATGTTGAGGGTCGCTTCGCAAGAGAGCTGAACCGCGTAGCCGTTCTTCTTCTGCCACTCGATCAAGTGCGGAAGGAGTTCCTTAGCCGCTTTACGATTGCCCACGAAATTATCGTCGACGAAATAGATCGAACGCTGGCCGCCGTTCGCGAGAATGGCGTCGAGTTCGGCGATGATTTGCTCGGGGGTCTTCAGGCGCGGGTTGCGCCCGTAGAGTTCGGGTATATCGCAAAATTCGCAGCGATAGGGACAGCCGCTCGAAAACTGGACGCTTCCTAGAAAATATTGACCGACGTCGATCTGGTCGTACGCGGGAAGCGGAAAGTCCGCTAGCGGCAAGCGCTCCTGCGTCTCCAAACGAATCTGCTGCGGCGGCCGTGAGACGCTTTCGGTTAGGCGAGCGATCAAATCGTCGGTTGCGTCGCCGAGTTCACCAACGTGAAGGTAGTCGAAGTCGGGATAGTATTCCGGAGCACCGGAAACCGAAGGGCCGCCGAGCGCCGTCACCTTGCCATGGGCGTGCGCACGCCGGTTGATGTCCAACATTTGAGCCCGCTGGATGTGCATGCCGCTTACAAAGACGGCGTCGGCCCAGTGAAAGTCCGCCGGATTTGCTCGCCGCACGTTCTCGTCGACGAAGCGCACGTTCCAATTTGCGGGCATATAGTTGGCAATGACGAGGATGCCTTGCGGCGGCATGAACGCCTTAACGCCGACGAAGGGGTACGCATGCTCGAACGTGCCGAACGACGGCGTATAATGCGGAAAAACGCAGAGTACGTTGCGGCCCACGCCGGAGTTCGCCCGGCTCATCCGCGCCGCCGGTCGGGTGGCGAGGGGGGAAACCAAGACGGCAGGGTGATATGGTAACGGTAACTGCGCGACACTATCCGGCTTACGGATTTGGGCGCATCATGTTGCTTCGAGCCGGGTCGCATGGAAACGATGTGCCCCGAAATTGGGATGTATCCCTGCGGTTCCGCGCTCGGAAACATCGTCATTGCACCGTTTCGAGCCAAGTCCACAGCGGACGGAAAGGATGGATGGAGCCAAGCAATGGCGCTTAAGCTGGGCCACCCGACGGACGAGCGAAACGGCAACGAGCGTGAAGCGCTCGAGTTCGCGCGCGGCATTATCAGCCGCGTCTCTCGCACGTTCGCGATCGGAATCAACGTGCTGCCGGGCGATCTCGGCAAAGCGGTTCTCGTCGGGTACCTGCTGTGCCGTATAGCCGATACGATCGAAGACGACGGTGCCGCTACGGCGACGCGGCGGCAAGCGTTGCTCGCGCGTTTTCTTGAGTGCTTTAGCGACCCCGAAAAAGCTCGAACCTTCGCCCGTGAAGCGTCCGATATCCGGGCCGACTCATCGTACCTCGACCTGATGAACGGCACGGACCTCGTCTTCGAATTACTTCACTCGCTCCCACGCGGAAGCGCCCAGATCGTCGAGCGGTGGACGCGCGAATTGGCGCTGGGCATGAGCGAATTCACGGGGCGCTATCCGACCGGCATTCGTATTCAAACGATGCCGGAATACCGTCGTTACTGCTATTACGTCGCGGGAACCGTCGGCCATCTGCTGACCGATCTTTGGCTCTTTCATTCGCCGCAGGTGCGGCCCCGCGATCACGAGCGCTTGAAAATCAACTGCGAGGCCTTCGGCGAAGCGCTACAGACGATCAACATCCTCAAAGACATCGCTTGGGATATCGAGCACGAAAACGCGGCGTACGTGCCCGAGGATCTCCTGCGGGCCCGAGGTTCGAGCCATCAGACGATCCTGCACGGCGACTGGCGCGTGCAGAACCGCGAAGCGCTGGTTGCGCTGACGCAGCTCGCGCGCGAGGACATCCGCAGGTCGCTCGACTATTTCAACGCGATCCCGAAAATGGCGCTGCAGATTCGGCTGTTCTGCCTGCTGCCGATCCTCTTTGCGGTCGCGACGTTGCGCGAGATCGAACGCTCGACTGCGATGCTGCAATCCGGCGGGAACGTCAAGATATCGCGGGCGGAAGTGCGCTCGCTCATTCTCGCAGGGTCCGTCTCGACCATCAGTAACAAGACGACCCGGTGGCTCGTCTCGAAAACCAGCCGGCAGCGCTTCGGACTCGGCCTGGCCAAACCCTAAAGCGCCTCCTCAGTATCTCCTATCTGGCGATCGACTACCCCAGGGCGACGATCGTTTTGTGGGCGTTGCTTTCGGCCGCCGGGATTTATTCGTTTCTAGGGCTCAAGCTCGCGCTTCTTCCCGATATCACGTTCCCGGTCGTTATCGTGACGGCCAATACGAACCAGATCGACGTCGGTACGAACGAGCGGACCGTAACGCAGCCGGTCGAAGCGCGCTTACGCAGCCTGCCGGGCGTCACGCGCCTGCACTCCCTGACGTATCCGCAGTTCGTGTCGGTGGACATCGCCTTCGACGTGGCCGAGAACCTCTCCGAGCGCCGTAGCGAAGTGGCAGCGGCCCTTGCCGGTACGGCGCTTCCGCCGGCGACCAAAACGACGATCTCGACCATCAATCTCAATGAATCCCCGGTCGTGACCTTCGCCATTTTGGCACACGGGCGGCGGCTCCCCGAGCTCGCGGCCGTCGCGCATCGGCTGATCGTGCCGCAGCTTCTCGCCATCGACGGCGTCCTCAAGGCAACGGTCATCGGAGGCCAAACGAAGGGCGAAAACGCCTCGGCCTTTCGCTTCAACGGTGTGCCCGCGCTTGCGATCAACGTCGTCAAACGTGCGAACGCGAACACGCTTGACGTCGGCGAAGCGTCGGACGAGGCGATCGCTGATATCGCGGAAGCTCATCCGGATTTGCGGATCGTCCGAGCGACGAGCCAGGTGACCTACATCCTCGAAGCGTCGCGCTCGACGCAGGAAGCCCTTGGCCTCGCCATCGTGCTTGCGATCTTGGTCATCCTGCCGTTTCTGCGTGATTGGCGCGCGACCGCGATCTGCGCGATCGCCATTCCCGTCTCGTTGCTCGGGACGATGATCGTCATGCGCCTCGCGCACTTTAACTTGGAGACGATTACCTTACTCGCCCTGGCGCTCGTCGTCGGCGTCATCCTCGACGATGCGATCGTCGCGGTCGAGAACATCGTGCGCCATCTCGAGAACGGCGAGACCGCAGTCGCAGCCGCGTGCGCGGCCAACAAGGAGATCGGCCTCACCTTAGTTGCCGCCTCCCTCACGATCGTCGCCGTCTTTTTGCCGGTCGGGCTGATGCGCGGCACGCTTGGACAGTTCTTTCGGCCCTTCGGACTGACCGCTTCGGCGGCGGTCATCTTTTCGTTGTTGGCCGCCCGCACGCTATCGCCGACGGTTGCGGCTTGGTGGTTGAAGGACAGAATCAAAAAATCCGAGCGAAAGGTCGATCCCAAGCGATTCCTTTCCCACTCGCTCTATCGCCAAGCTATTGCCTGGTCCCTGAGACACCGGCGCGTCGTGGTTGCACTCGCGATCGCTGCGTTCGCGGCCGGCCTCGCGCTCATCCCGTTCATCCCCAAAGGCTTCATTCCGCACCTTGACCGAGGCGTGTTTCTCGTCAATTTTCAAACGCCGATCGGCACAAGTCTGGCCGACACGGAGTCAACGGCTGCGACGCTCGAGCGTTCGATTCGTTCCGATCCGGCGGTCGCGGACGTCTACACGTCGATCGGCGCGCAGACGAGCCAGCAAAACGTCGGAACCATCGCAGTTCGCTTGCGTAATCCGCGCAAGGTCAAGACGATCGACGTCGAAAACGCGGTCCGCGAGCGTTTACCGTCGCTCGACGGAGTCGTCACGACCGTCGAGGATGTTCCCTTCGTCGGGAACGCAACGGCGAAGCCGTTGCAGATCGCCCTCATCGGCACGGACCTGACGCAACTCCGCGACCTCGGACGCCGTCTGGCCAATAATCTCGAAGGTCAAAAGGGCTTCGTCGACGTCAGTTCGAGCGGACTCTCCGATGGGACGCCGTTCTCCGCCATCGAACATGTGAACGGAAAGCGCGCCGTGCAAATCACCGCCGATCTCGCGGGCAACCTGCAGATCGGCGACGCCGACGGCATTGCGCTCGCTCAGGCACGAAAACTCGTTCGCGGAACCAAGGGCATTCTTGTCAGCTTCGCGGGTGACTCCGCGGACTCGGCCACCACCTTCCGTGACTTTGGGATCGCGCTCGCGCTCTCGGTCGTTGCCATCGTCGTCGTGCTGCTGGTTCTTTTCCGCAATTGGGTCGATCCCGTCGTCATCACCGTGTCGCTGCCGCTTTCAATCGTCGGCGCCCTGTTTGCGCTCTGGATCACGCGCGCCGATTTCGGACTGATCTCGCTGATGGCCGTGATCTTTCTCTTCGGACTCGTCAACAAGAACGGAATTCTGCTGGTTGACCGCATTCGAAAGCTGCGAGAACTCGGCATGGCGCGCAGCGACGCCATCGGTGAAGCGGGCGCTCAAAGGCTGCGCCCGATCTTGATGACCACGGCGGCGACGATTCTCGGCATGCTGCCGATTGCGCTCGGCTTCGGAGCGGGTGCGGAACTGCGAGCGCCGATGGCGGTAGCCATCATCGGCGGTCTCATCACATCGACCGTCTTGAGCCTGCTGGTCATCCCGGTAGCGTACACAATCTTCGACGACTGGATGCGGGGCGGTAAAGCGAAGGCCGAACTCGCCAACATCGATCCGGCGACGCCCTGAAGACGGCGTTTTTGACCGGTGGCACCGGATTCGTCGGTGCTAATCTGGCGCGCCTGCTGGTCCATGAAGGCTGGAATGTGCGGGCCCTCGCTCGCCCCGACAGCGATCGGCGCAATTTGGCCGGTCTGCCGCTGCACGTCGTCGCGGGCGATCTCGGCGATGCCGATCTCGGCGCCAAAATCGGCTCGGTCGACGCCGTGTTTCACGTCGCCGCACATTACAGTCTCTACCGCGCCGATCAAGCGGCGCTACTGACAAGCAACGTCGCAGGAACGCGCAATCTCCTGGCGGCCGCGCGGCGTGCCGGTGCAGGCCGCGTCGTCTACACGAGTTCGGTGGCGGCGATCGGGGTGCGGCATGGCGGCATCGCAGATGAAACGTATCAAAGCGCCCCGGAACACTTGATCGGCGCGTACAAGCGCTCTAAATATTTGGCCGAGCGTGAAGCCATGGCAGCGGCGCAAGCGGGTCAAGATGTCGTCATCGTCAATCCATCGACGCCGATCGGCCCCTGGGACCGCAAACCGACTCCGACGGGCGAGATATTCGTCCGCTTCCTCAGCGGCAAAATGCCGCCCGCGATTCCGCGTACGGGTCTCAACTTCGTCGACGTGGCCGACGTATGCCGCGGGCACGTGCTGGCGTACGAGCGCGGCCGGCGCGGCGAGCGGTATATCCTCGGTAGCGAGAACCTCGAGTTGCGGACCCTACTTGGACGCGTAGCCGCGCTAAGCGGCCAGGCGGCCCCGCGCTACGTGTTACCGCTCTGGCTGCCGCTCGTGGCCGCGTGGATCGACGAAGCGGTTCTGCCGCATTTCGGACGGCGCCCTTCAATCCCGATCGATGGGGTACGTATGAGCCGGGAGTTCATGTATTACGACTCGTCGAAGGCCACTATCGAGTTCGGCTACAGGCCCGCGCCGCTGGACGGCGCGATCCGAGCAGCGATCCGCTGGTTTGCCGACAACGGTTACCTTTCGAAACGGAGCACAATAAAATAGCAATGGCAGTCACGCTGAAGCAGGCCGCGAAAATCGGCTCGTACGTCGTCGCGCAAAAACTCAAAGGGCGCAAGAAATACCCTTTGACCCTGATGCTCGAGCCGCTCTTCCGGTGCAACCTCGCGTGCAGCGGCTGCGGTAAAATCCAGCACCCGGTCGAGGTGCTGCGCAGGCACCTTACCCCTGCAGAGTGCTTCGCGGCAGTCGATGAGTGCGGAGCTCCAGTCGTCGCGATCCCGGGGGGCGAACCGTTGTTGCACCCGCAAATCGACGAGATCGTGCGCGGCTTGATTGCCCGCAAGAAATTCGTGTACCTCTGTACCAATGCGATCCGCCTGGAACAGAGCCTCGACAAGTTCACGCCTTCGGAATACTTTTCGTTTTCGGTTCACCTCGACGGCTTGAAGCCCGCGCACGACCACGCGGTCGCGCGTGAGGGCATCTTCGAGGTTGCGGTCAAGGCGATCAAAGCGGCCAAAGCTCGCGGCTTCCGGGTGACGACCAACACGACGATTTTCAACGATGCGAAGCCCGAAGAAGTGCAAGCCTTCTTCGACTACGCAACCGATGAGCTGGGCGTCGACGGAATGATGATTTCACCCGGATATCCCTACGAGAAGGCGCCCGATCAAGAACATTTCCTGCACGCCGAGCAGACGCGCGCGCTGTTCCGTGAAATCTTCCAGCCGTACACCGCCAAGAAAAAGAAGTGGAACTTCAACGCAAGCCCGCTGTTCCTCGACTTCCTCGTCGGCAAGAAAGACTACGAGTGCACGCCCTGGGGAATGCCGTCGTTCTCGCTCTTCGGGTGGCAGAAGCCCTGCTATCTGCTCGGCGAGGGATACGCGAAAAGCTATAAAGAGCTGCTCGATGAGACCGACTGGTCGGCCTACGGCCGCAAGAGCGGCAACCCGAAGTGCTCGGACTGCATGGTGCACTGCGGTTTCGAGCCGACCGCAGCCGAGGACTCGATGAAGCTCTCGAACATCTTCGCCGCGATGACTTCGGTGATCGGCCGCAACTAAAGCGACGCCGTCTTCGTTTGATCGACGCCGTCTTTGTACCACGCGGGGCGGAAGAGCGGGCGGTTCGCCGCGCGCTTTCCCGGGCGCGCAGCGGCGTTGCCGTATTTACGAGCGGCATCGGGCCGCAAGCCGTGCACAAAGCGGCCGAGGCGGCTGCCGTGGCACCGCTGCGGCAGGCGCTCGTGACCGGCCTGTGCGGTTTGCTATCGCCGGCGTTCGCCGTCGGAGACGTACTCGTCTATCGGGACGTTCGCGGGCCCGCCGCAGCAACGCTGGAGTTCGATCGCGATTTGTCCGACGCCGTTGCAGCGCGTCTAGCGAACGTTCAAAGCGGCATTCACGCGCTCGCAAGCGACCACATCGTCACGCGTGCGCGGGACAAACGTAGGTTGCGCGAGCAGTATGGCGCCGATGCGGTCGACATGGAAACGTGGGCGATCGCGCACCGTTTACGGGATGCCGGGGTAGCGCTTGCTGCGCTACGGGTCGGCAGCGACGGGCCCGGTGATGAGCTGCCCGATCTCGGTCGTGCCCTCACTCCTGCGGGCGACATCAGCGCCTTGCGGCTAGCGCAGGCATTCGCGGGAAGGCCGCGGGCAAGTCTGACGTTGATGCGCAATGGTATGCGCGCGTTACGCGCGCTCGAACGTGCGGTGTTCGAGATCGTCTGCGCGGCGTAAAGCGTGCCGGCGGTCTGCGTCTTCTGCGGTTCAAGCGACGGTAACCGGCCGCTCTATCGTGAAATCGCGGCCGCCGTCGCGCGAACCCTCGTTGCACGCGGCGTCCGAGTCGTCTACGGCGGAGGCCGCATCGGCTGCATGGGTGCACTCGCAGATGCGGCGCTCGCGGCGGGGGGTGAAGTCGTCGGCGTCATTCCGCGCGCGCTCGAAGCGCGCGAAGTTGCGCATCGCGGCTTGACCGCACTGCACGTCGTCGAGACGATGCACGAGCGTAAAGCTCTGATGGCGGCCAATGCCGACGCTTTTCTCACGCTTGCCGGCGGTTTCGGAACGCTCGAAGAACTCTTCGAAGCCGTCACGTGGAGGCAACTCGGCTACCACAATAAACCGAGCGCAATCCTCAACAGCAACGGCTATTTCGACGGACTGGTCGCTTTCTGCGACACCGCCCGTGCGGAGGGCTTCGTTCAGGCCGCCGACCGCGCGGCCCTCATCGTCGGCCACAGTGCCGACGCGGTGATCGACATGTTGCTCGCCTCGCTGCCTACAGAGACGTAACGGTACGTTCCTTCGCGCGCACGAGCCGTAGCAGTGCCTCGTTATATGGCGTAGCGATGCCGTGGCGGCGGCCGGCCGCAACGATCGCGCCGTTGACTTGGTCGATCTCGGTTTTGCGGTGGCCGGCGAGGTCGACCGTCATCGAGTTACGGCCGTGTGAAGTCGCAGCGACGATAGCACGGACGTATTCCCACGCGTCCGGGAACGGCAAGTTCACGCGCATGGCGCGTGCGACCGCCGCGCCCTCGAGCGCGACCGCGCGTGCCAGTTCGGCGGCGTCGGGATCGCTTGCGACGATGCCGTTGGGTGCTTCGGCAAGCGCACAAATCGGATTGATCGCCGCGTTCGCGAGCAACTTCCCCCATTGGTGTGGACGAATATCGTACGCTGTCGAGCACTCGAGCTGCGCAGCGCCGATCAGGTCCGCGACAATACGTACGGTCGCGGTCGACGCGCCGGCCGATCCGACGACGGTCGTTCCGGCACCCTGCGGCTTTGAGTGACCGGGCCCGACCGCGATGCCGGCGACGTCGGTGATGCCCATGACCAGCGGCACGGCGCCGCCGAGCGAGGCTTTAATCGCTTCTTCATTTCCGAGACCATTCTGCAGTGAGACGATCGGCGTGGACGGATTGAGATTGCCCGCGAACGGACGGGTTGCCGCAAGCGTACTCGGCGCTTTGACGAACACGAACAGAAAGTTCGTGGCGTAGGCTTTGGCGGGATCGTGGGTCGCTTGTGCAGCGCGGACCGGGGCGTCACCAAGCCGCACGCCACCGCGCGCGCTGATCGCCTCGACGGCGTCTTCGCGCACATCGACGAGCGTGACGTCGTTCTGCTCCGCGAGATGATACGCGAAGAGTGTCCCCATCGCGCCTGCCCCAAGGATGGCGACGCGCGTACGCGCGTTGTTGATCATCGGCGGACCGGGGAACCGCGCCACGGGCGCGTGCCGCCGAAGAGTGTGATCGTGAAAATGCCCGCGAGAAAGCCGCCGATGTGAGCAAAATACGCGATTCCGCCACCCTGTTCCGAAAGCACGCGCGAAGACATGCTGCCGAAGCCGTGGACGAATTGCACCAGCGCCCACAATCCGATTATGACGACGGCCGGTAAGCGCAGGAAACGCGGAAAGCACCCGGGCGGAAAGAGCGCCTGGATGTTGCTCGTCGGGAAGCGCACGATGTAAGCGCCGAGCACACCGGCAATCGCACCCGAAGCACCGATCGACGGCACGTGACTTCCCGGGCCGGCCCAGAGCTGCGCGAGATTGCCGAACACGCCGCACGCGAGATAAAAGAAGACGAATCGTAGATGGCCCGTGACGTATTCGACGTCGGGTCCGAACAGGACCAGAAAGAGCATGTTGAAGAAAATGTGCAGCACGCTGCCATGGAGGAATTGGCTCGTGACGAGGGTGGCTAGGGTCGGTACTGCCGACGCAGCGATCTGCACTCCGTGCGTGAGATCGAACGGAATCAGCGCATAGCCGTTGATGAAGACCTCGCGCGCATCCGGGCTTGCGATTTCGATCTCGTGCACGAACACCGCGATGTTGACGGCGACAATCGCATAGACGGCGAGCGGAAGTACCCGCAGACGATTGCTATCCCGCAGCGAAATCATCCCAATCGCCTCAGTTTCGTTAGAACTCGAACTGCAGCCCGAGCACGCTGCGACGCGACGCGTGAAGCAAATCGCGTTCGCCGACGAAGATTTGACCCTTCGGCAGCGCAAAGACGTTGACGTATTGATCGATCGTGGGATGGCGCAGGTCGTACGCTCGCGTTTCCAGCCCGAGCCTCGGTCCGGCAAGCGACGCCGTGACGCCCAGACGCGAATACTCAACTCCTCCGCCGTAGGAAAAGTGGGAACTGCGGTTGATCAGCAGTGCGTTCGCGGTGGTCGTTCCCGCCGTCGTTCCGATGTCGTTTGCACCGAGCTCGAGCCCCATGTGCCCCTTGGGCAGCACGAACAGGTTGAAATCCGACTGCAAGCCGCGGTCGGCCGTCAAGAGCGGCGAAACGTTTCGGTCGTAAGAGCCGGGGCGCAACGGAGTAAGCGCGCTGACCCGCACTTCGAGCTGCACGAGATCCTTGGTGAACGCACCCAGGCGCTGGCGTAAGGCGACGATCTTGGCACCGCGCATCGACGTATCCGAAGCGGCCGTCGCCGGCGCGGGATTCGACATCCCGCCCGGAACGCCGTAGGAATTCGGGCCTGGCAGGGGGCTCGCGGTGCCGGCCGGTGTCGCCGCGCCCGGGGCCGGTGTTGCTGCGGCGCCGGGTATCGTCGTGCGTGGAAGCGCGTTCGCCGCCGGCGGCGGAGATGCCGCAGGGGCCGGCGTTGCGGCGCGGTCGACGCCATAGACGCTCGACGTGCCGCCGAGGCTCGCGACGAGCGAATCGACTTTCTGCGAGGTTGCGTCGATCTGGGCGACCGTGTCGCGCAACTGCGCTTGCGTCTGCCCGTTGCTCGTGACCTTGCGCAGGTCTTGCGTCAAGTCGGCGAAGGTTCGCGCGGTCAAGGCGAAATCGTGGGCGGTCGAAAGCAGATTCGTTTTAACCGAAGGATTGGTCGCGACGTCGCGCAACGCGTCGACCGTCACGCCGAAGGAGCGAGACGTCCGGTTGAGCTGACCGAGCAGTTCATCGACTTGACTCGAATTGCGCTTGACGACCGTATCGAGGCTGCCGGTTAGATCGACGACGTTGTTGCTGGCAACCGTCAGGTTTTTCTGCAGCGAATCGGCTAGTGTATGAACCTGGCGGGTCACGTCGGTGAGCGATTGATTTGCATTGGTCGTCAGTTCGTTGGCATTATGAAGGGCGGAGCGAAGTTGGGCGAGCAGTTCCGGCTCGGTCTTCTGCAGTTGCGAGAGGATGTCGTCCAGACGCTTCGCTTCCCCTTGGCCTTGCTCGAGCAGGTCCGCGAAGCTCGTGGGATTAGTACCCTGCGGTTGGCTTGCGATATCGGTCGTAACCTCGTGCGGCAAAGTCGGTGTCGAGGCGGTCGTGGTGCGCGGCGGCTCGATGAGAACGGATGGTTCGCCCGTGATCGGCGCTTGGATGATGAAGCGCGAGCCTTGCGGGATTTCATAGCCGGGCTGAATCGACATGACGACGTCGGTCGTGAAGTCGGGCAGGAGCGATATCTTGTCGACGACGCCGATCGGCACCCCAGAGAGAGCGACCTGGGCACCGCTTTGCAACCCCGACGCGCTGCGGAAATGCACGGCGATCTTGTAACCGCGCGAGCGCGTGCTGTAATCGGAAAGCACGAAGAACACGGCGAAAACCGCAACGATCCCGACGATGGTAAAGATTCCGACCCACGCCTGCTTACTCATACATCTCTCTTTGCGCCGCTCCTTAGAGAGGAATCGGCCCTACTTCACTGCCTTGGATAAACTGTTGGACGATCGGGTTCGCCGACTGCTGTAACTCGTCCACGGTTCCATACGCGATGATCGCCCCCTCGAAGAGCATAGCCACATAATCGGCCATCGCGTAGATACTCTCCAGGTCGTGCGAGACGACGACGGCCGTGCCGTTGAGTTGCTTACGCAGCCGTTTGATCGTATCGGTGAGAACGTGCGTGATGACCGGATCGAGCCCCGTCGTCGGTTCATCGTAGAGCACGAGATCGGGGTTGCTGACGACGGCGCGGGCGAAGCCGGCCCGTTTGACCATTCCGCCGGAGAGCTGGGAGGGAAGCTGGTCGCGGGCATTGGCCAGACCGACCGAATCGAGCGTCTCGAGAACGATCCGGTCGATCTCGTTTTTAGACATCTTGGTGTGCTCGCGCAGCGGCATGGCGACGTTTTCCCCCACCGTGAGGCTGTCGAAGAGCGCGGCAAATTGGAACGAGAAGCCGATCTTGCGGCGAAACTCGATCAGATCGCGGTTACGTAAGGTGCGCAGATCGATGCCGCGCACCCGCACGCGCCCGGCGTCGGGTTGCCGCAGTCCGTTGAGCAAGCGCAGAATCGTCGACTTCCCGGCGCCGGATAGCCCGATCAGGCATGTGATCGCGCCTTCCTCGATATCGAGCGAACAGTTCTGCAAGATGACCCGCTCGCCGTAGCGCAAGGTGACGCTTTCGATCGTCGCCAGTTTCACTGCGCTCCGCTGGTTCCAAAGAGCGCAATCGACAGAAAAAAGTTGGCGATGAAAATCAGAATGATGCTCGTGACCACGGCACCGGTCGTTGCTTGACCGACGCCCGCGGCGCCTCCCCGCACACGAAAGGCTTGATAGCAGGCGATCACGACGATAATGACTCCGAAGATGACCGCTTTCACCATCCCCTTGAGATAGTCGCCGAAGAAGCTGAACTGGCGCGCGGAGGTCAGGAACGAGTCATAACTGATGCCCGCCGCTGCGTGCGCGAGATACATGCCGCCGAAGATCGAAACGATGTCGGCGAGAATCACGAGCAGCGGAAGCATGCAAACCATCGCGAGCAGCCGGGGCACGACGAGCATCTGCACGGGCGAAAGTCCAAGGGCTTCGAGGGCTTCGATCTGTTCGGTCACCACCATCGAGCCGAGTTCTGCCGCCATCGCCGCCCCCGCGCGCCCGGCGACGACGACGGCCGTCAGCATCGGTCCGAGTTCGCGCGAAGACACGTACGCGACGGCACCGCCGACGAGGCTCGAGGCGCCGTAGCTCTTGGCTTGATTGGCGGACTCGAGCGTGATGACCATGCCGGTGAATAGCGACGTTAACAACACGATGACGGTCGACTGAACGCCCAAAAAATATGCTTGTGCGACGGTCTCGGCGAGCCGGATGCGGAATCGCCCGATGAACGAACTCGCCTCACCGAACAACGTGGCGACGCCGCCGGCGTATTCGACGAATCCCGTCGTGCCGCGGCCGACGTCTTCGAAGACCTTCATCGGCGGCGGATTTCCCTTAGCCGCGTGAGGACGCCTTGCGTGGCCTCGACGCGCTGCGCCGCCACGCCGCGCTCGGCCGTCAAATTGAACTGCACTTGATCGATACGCGCCAAGCGCGACTCGACGTTCTTGAGATGCCCGCGCGCCTCGCGTTCGAAGCCCTCAAAATAGCGCGCGACTTCGCGCAGGTACGTGCGCACCGCCGACGGATCGATGTCGTCGCGCGTTTGGAGTGCTTTCCCCATCTCCATCTGCACGCGCAAAAGCGCTCGATCGCGGACGTAAAAGCGACCGATTTCCGCGTGCAGCGCTTCGAGCGCGACCCGTTCGCCGGTTTCCTCAATCACTGGTAGGCGCCGCGCGCTCGAGCGCCGCGCGCTGCACGCTGAAGAGTTCGGCGATGCCTCCTTGCGCGAGCGCAAGCATCGTGTCGAGTTGCGCGCGGTCGAAGGGCCGCGCTTCGGCCGTCCCCTGGACTTCGACGTATTCGCCGGCATCGGTCATGGCGACGTTCATGTCGACTTCGGCGCGGCTGTCTTCGCTATAGGCGAGGTCCAGATGCGCCGCGCCGTCGACGTAGCCGACGCTGATCGCCGCGATCTGACCGCGCAGCGGCCACTTCGGCGTACCCGGCGTGAAGTCGCGGTGCAGCGCAAGCGACAGCGCAACGTACGCGCCCGTGATCGCAGCCGTGCGCGTCCCGCCGTCGGCTTGCAGCACGTCGCAATCGACGATAACGCTCCGTTCGCCGAGCAGCTTGAGATCCGTCACCGCGCGCAGCGCGCGGCCAATCAAACGCTGAATCTCATGCGTCCGGCCGCCGACTTTCCCGCGCGCCGATTCGCGCTGCGTCCGCTCTTGCGTCGCCCGCGGCAGCATCGCATACTCGGCCGTTACCCAGCCCTTACCCTGACCCCGCAACCACGGCGGAATGCGTTCTTCGATCGTCGCCGCGCACAAAACGCGCGTGCCGCCGAGCGCGATCAGTGCGCTTCCCTCGGCAAAAGCGAGCGGCCTCGTTTCAAGCGTAACCGGTCGCAGCGCGTCGAGCGCGCGGCCATCGGTCCGCACGTGCGGCGCGGTTCTCATCGGCCTTGTCGTGCGCCGTGCGCCGGACCGGGCCCTTCGGAGTGTGCCAGAGGCGCTAGGGTTAGGGTTTTCGTCGATGAATGCCCGACCTTCGTAAATCGATTTCATTATGGACAAAAGGTTTCGCCGCTCTGAGGGCGAGTGCGTCGCCGTCTTTCGCCCGAAGCGGGTGTCCCGCTGTCGGATTTTGCACCATCCAATACCGCTTCGGAACTTCGGTCTGATCGCGCGTACGATCACCGTTCGCGATCTTGCGTTGAGAGGGGCTATTCCACCGTCACGGTTTTTGCAAGATTGCGCGGCTGGTCGACATCTTTGCCGTCGATGTCGGCGATGTGATAGGCGAGTAACTGCAGCGGGACGATGTTGACGATCGGCGAGAGCAGCTCGTCGACCTTGGGAACCCAGAAGACGTGATCGGCGAGGGCGGCAGCCTCGTCATCACCGTGATTGGCGACGACGACCGTGATGGCTTCGCGCGCTTTGGCTTCGGCGATGTTGGAGAGCATCTTCTCGCGTACCCGGCCGTCGGTCGCAATCCCGATCACCGGCACACGCGAATCGAGCAGCGCGATCGGACCGTGTTTCATCTCGCCCGCGGCGTAGCCCTCGGCGTGGATATACGAAATCTCCTTGAGTTTGAGCGCGCCTTCCAAGGCCGTCGGAAAGTTCACGTAGCGACCGACGAAGAGCGCGCTCTTGGCCTTACGGATTTTTTTCGCGACCTTACGAATCTCGTCGGAGACGTTGAGGCACAGATCGATCGCTTCGGGCAGCAGCTTGGTGTTGCGGGCGATTTCGCGCAGGCGTTCGAGCGGCACGTCGTGCTGGCGCAGCCGCACGCGCGACAAGTACAACGCGAAGAGCACCATCGCGACCGCTTGCGACACGTAGGTCTTGGTCGCGGCCACGCCGATCTCGGGGCCGCCGCGCGTGTACAGGCTGCCGTCGGCCATCCGCGTCAGGTGCGAACCCAAGACGTTGCAGATGCCGAGCACCGGGGCGCCCGCGGCCTTGGCGATCTTGACCGCTTCGATCGTGTCGGCCGTTTCGCCCGACTGCGACATGGCAATCGTCAACGTTCGCGGGTCAAGGACGCGGTCGCCGTAACGAAACTCGCTTGCCAGCTCCATCTCCACGGGCAGCTTGCACAGCGAACGCAGCAGAAACATCCCGACCATGCCGGCGTGGAAGGCCGTTCCGCAACCGGTGATCGAGATTTTCGTGATCGCGCGCAGCATGTATTCGTCGATGCGTAGTTCGGCGGCAAGTTGGGAATCGCCCGATTCGTCGATGCGCCCGGCGAGCGTCTCTTTGACGACGCTCGGCTGGACGAACATCTCCTTGAGCATGAAATGCTTGAATCCGTCTTTTTCAGCGGAGCTTGCTTCCCACGTGACCTGCGTGATGTCACGTTCGATCGGCTTTCCGTCGAAGTCGGTCAGGCAGTAACCGTCGCGGTCGACCACCACCATCTCGCCTTCGCGCAGGATCACTTGCTTACGCGTGTATTGCAGAATGGCGGGCGTATCCGAAGCGATAAACATCTCGCCGTCGCCGATCCCAATGACGAGCGGGCTTGCGCCGCTGCGAGCAAACACGAGGCGCTCGGGCTGCTTCGCCGAGATCACGCCGAGCGCAAAGGCGCCGCGCACCTCGCGAAGCGTCATTCGCACCGCCTGCTCGAGGTCACCCGCGTAGTTCTCCTCGACGAGGTGCGCGAGCACTTCGGTGTCGGTTTCACTCACGAATTCGTGGCCGCCGGCTTGCAAACGTTCGCGCAGCGACGCATAGTTCTCGATGATGCCGTTGTGAATGACGGCGAACGTGCCGGTGCAATCGAGGTGCGGGTGAGCGTTTTTGTCCGAAGGCCGCCCGTGCGTCGCCCAGCGCGTGTGGCCGAGGCCGGTCGACCCGTGCAGCGGCGCTGTGCCGAGGCGCTCCGCGAGCCGCGCGAGCTTGCCTTCGGCCTTCGACCCCGCGAGGTCTCCGGCCGCGTCGATGACGGCAATACCCGCGCTATCGTAGCCCCGGTACTCGAGGCGCCGCAACGAATCCAAGATAATCGGCACGCTGTCACGATGCCCGACGTACCCGACGATCCCGCACATCGAACGGCTACTTGATGCCTTCGCGCACCCGCTTGTATGGAATCTTACCGTCGGCAACCTCATCGAAGGCCGTCGAGACCGGCTTGTTGGGATTGGCATCCCCGGTGAGCGGTGGGGCGCCATTGTTGAGTTGCTTCGCTCGTTTGGTGACCACGTTTACCAGGGTAAATTTTGAATCGACGTGCTCAAGAAGCCCATCGAGATCTCCGAATACTGAATCGCTCATGCGTTTTCCACGTTCCTAAAAATAGTGTCGTCGTAGTGATGGATGCGGAAGCGTTCGGCACGGACGATCGCTTCCAAATCGTCGACCGCCGGGGGCTGGTTTTGGAACTCCGGCGGGGCCTGTTCGTTGATGATGACGTAATCGAAGTGTCGAATCGCTCCAAGTTCGACGTGAGCGATTGCCAAACGCTCGGCGATTTCATCACTGGATTCGGTGCGGCGAGCCGCGAGGCGCAAACGTAGGTGCGAGAACTTGTCGGGAAGCAGAAACACGAGAACGGCCTCGGGGAAGGCTGCCTTGACGGCGAGCGCCCCGTGAACCTCGGGCTTCATGATCACGTCGTATCCGTCGGCGAGGGTCGTTTCGACGTACGAACGGGGCGTGCCGTAAAGATGGCCGTTGTACTCTTTGGTTTCCAGAAATGCAGCCGTGCGGCCCTTGCTCTCGAACAACTCGCGATCGAGAAAAAAATACGCCTCGCCATCCCGCTCTCCGGCGCGGGGTTCCCGCGTCGTGGCCGAGACCGAATAGCGCAAGCGCGGCATGCGGGTGCGCAAGGCGTCGACGAGCGTATCCTTGCCCGCACCCGACGGCCCGGACACGACGAACAGCAATCCCGGGCCGCGCATGACTACCTCTCTGAAACCAGATGGGTGCATTTCGCACTTAGCAGCGGCCAAGCCTGCTCGGCTATCGCCGAGGGCGGCTCGGCCAGAGCCGCGGCGTGCTCGCCGTTGGCCCAGCGCGGCTCGGAAGCCGCATGAAGCGCCGGCGAGCCTGGCTCTTGATTGCGGGCGGCGCCGTTGCCCTCATCGTGATCGCCGTCGTCGCTTTCGGGGGCAGTGTGCTGCGAGCCGGTATTTCGGCCGCCGGCCATGCAGCCGGGTACGCCATCACTTACGAGCACCTCGAAAATCACGGCGGCCGCCTCACGCTCGTTCGGCCCGACGTTGCGGGCGTGGGCGGCGAGCCGTTCTTCACCGCGCAAAAGATCGTCGTTGCATACGACCTGCGCGAGGCATTTCGCGGCCCGTACCTATACGGTATTCACGGCCTCGAGATCGACCGTCCCAAGCTCACGATCATTCGCCACAAAGACGGGTCGTATAACTTCCATTTTCCCCAGGGGGGCAATGCGCCGACGAAGCCGCCGACGATTCCGAAGATCCGGTTGCTCGTCAAGAACGGTTCGATCGGCATCATCGACGACACGCGCATCTTCCGCCACAGCCGCCGGCTCGCGCTCGAAAACCTTCAACTCGACGCAGACATCGATCCGCACCGGCGCTCGCACGTTGTCGGCGGCTTGACGGTCCTAGAAGACGGCGGAAGATTTCCGTTCTCCGCAACGGGCACGTTCGATGAAGCTCTCGGTTACGAGAATACCCGGATCAGTGCGAGAACGCTGGCGCTTGCGCCGCTCTTCGACTACGCGGTCAACTCAACGGCGTTCCATGTCGCCTACGGTGTCCTGAGTGATATCGATGCCCGCATCTACGGGCTGCGCGACAAAGCGGGCGCCATGCGTCGTCACCTCTCCATCACGGCCAAGCTCGATCACTTTCAGCCGTACCTGGGCGGCATCGCCAAACCCCTGCGCGACGGACGCGGCTATCTGCAAGTCTACGATCAGCGTCTTGCGTTCCCCAAAGTCGACGGTTCGATCGCGGGCGTGCCGGTGCGCATCGCGGGTGCAGTCTACGGTCTGCGTAAGCCCAGCCTGCGCCTCGGCATCACGGCGCTGGGAGACCTCAGCCGTGTGGTCACGCTCTCCGACGCGGCGAAGAAGTTTCCGGTCGCGGGCGCCGTCGCATTCAAACTCCTCGTGGAAGGCGATGCGACCCAACCGTTGACGCTCATCGCGTTTTCGTCGCCGCGCATCGCGTATCGGAGCCTTCCGCTCGACGACCCGCGCGGACTCGTTGCACTGCAGGGCTCACAGACTTCGATCATCGACGCTGGGCTTGTGTATGACGGAATTTCCGTCGGCACGCGCGGTATCGTCGCGCTGCGCAAACACACCGATGTCGACCTGCTCGCGCACATCTCGGCTCCGGTTGCGCGCCTGCCGTACGGCGCAGATATTCTCGGCGCGATGACGGTCGACGGTACGCTCGTCGCTACCGGCAGCGATGCGAAACTCGCGACGTCGGGCGTCTTCGCTGGCGCGACCGCTTCACAGCAATTGCTCGGAACTTTGACCGTCAACGGTTCCGGTGAAGGTACGGTCGGACCGATTACCCTCGACGGTCCGGGCGGTCGCTCGGTCTACGCGCGCATTGCACTCGATCGCCCGCGTGCGGGCGGCGGTGCCGTGTTCGTCGCGCTGCACAACTTCACGCTTCGAGCGGGTGCGCAGCAACCGTCGCTGCCTGGATTCGTGCTACCGCGGGCGGCGCCGGTGTCGGGCACCATCGATGCCGATCTGGCGGGTGCATTCGCTGGTAAACGCTTCACCTTGGGGGGTGACGCGGAGGCACATAACGTCGTTGCGCTCGGCTATCCGATCGAAGACCTTACCTTTCATGGCAACGTGCGCGACGGTGCGCAGGTGCAAGCGCAACTGCGCTATCGCGGTTCGCTCGGCGAACTGGCGCGTGCGAGCGGTGGAAAATTTGCCGCCCGGGGGCGGGTCGACATACCGATCGACATCGTCGCAAACGGAGCGACGTCGGTGCTCGCGCAAATCAGCGATGCTCGCTTCTACGATGCGCAGGTCGGCGGCGTCCCCCTCGAGGCGCTCGACGGAACGCTCGGGATTCGCGGCAAAGTGCTCGACGTATACGCGGCACGCTTACGGCTGGCGGGCCAGGATGTCGTCGCGCAGGGGAATTTCGGCGGCGGCGGCACGCTTGACGTTTCGGCCGGCAACATCGATTTGGGCGCCCTCCGCCGTGCCGGGTTACCGGTCGAGGCCGGCAATCTGAGCGCCGTCGCGCGGATCGGCGGCTCGACGACCGCGCCCATTGTCGACGCAGGTGTCGCCGCCAGTGACGTGCGTTCGACGAACCCGCGCATTGCGCGCTTTCCGCTCGACGCCGGTACGTCGCTCCATCTTTACGGCGACACGCTGCACCTCCGAGACGGTAGCCTCGTCGCAGGTCCCGCGGTCGGCACGCTCGACGGCTCGATTGACGGCCTGCGCGGCAACCCGAAGAATGCGCAGTACGTGCTTGCCGCAGACGTCGATGAGGCGGACATCGGAACCTTCGCCCAATTGTTCCACGCGCCGCAGTATCCGGAGGGCACGCTCGACGCCGATGTGCGCGTGATCGGACGCGGTTCATCGCCGTCGGTAGCGGGCCGCATCATGATTCCCGAGGGCTCGCTCAACGGGCTCGCATACCGCGACGCGACGGTCGCCCTCGCCGGCAACGCGCAGGCCGTGCGCGCCCGAGGCGGCAGCGTGACGGTCGGCTCGTCCACGATCGGCTTCGACGGCGACTTCTCCAAACGCGCGCAAAGCATCGCGTTACGTGCGCCGCACATCGAGTTGACCGACTTCAACGATTACTTCAACTCCGGCGACACACTCGGCGGCCATGGAAGGTTCGGGGTCGCCTTGCGGAACGCGCCCAACCGGCTAGTCATCGACGGACGCCTGCGTTTGACGGGCACGCGCTTTCGGCGCTTCGACCTTGGCGATGCTCGCGCCGACGCAGCAACGAGCGGCCGCACCATTCGTACCGCGCTTGCGCTCGGGGGCACCGCGGGCCGAATTTCCGCAGCCGGCAACGTCACCGTACCGGCGCAACAGCCGTTGCGCGACGCATTACACCGCACGTCACTTGCGCTCAATATGCGCGCACAGGACGTCGATCTCGCCGTCTGGCTCCCGGCGGCCGGTCTTCAGGCGCCCATTGCGGGCAAGATCGATGCGAACGCGCGCATCGTCGGAACGTATCCGAGCGTCGCGGCGAACGCGCACGCGGCGCTGCTCGGCGGCCTCGTCGGGCGCATTCCGATCCGCACCGCCGTCATCGACGCACACGCTGCGCGGCGCCGCGCGACGATCTCGAACGCGGTGCTTGCAATCGATCATCTGCAGGCCGCCCTGTCGGGCTCCGTCGGCCTGCAGCCGCGCACTCCGCTGGCGCTGTCGCTGACGGCGCAGACCGATGACGTGGGCGCTCTCGCGCACACCTTTACCGGAAGGATGTACGATGCGTCCGGCGCGCTTGCAACGACGTTGCAAGTCACGGGTACGCCGCAGCAGCCGCGCGTTCACGATACGCTCGATGCAGACCGTATCCGTTACGCGCGCTACACGTTGCCGCACGCCCATGTCGACGTCGCGATCACGCGCACGCACGTCAACCTGCAGCGTGCGAGCGCCGACTTGAACGGCGGCCGCATCACGGCCAGTGGCGATGTCCCGCTCGCGACGGGTCGTCGTCCGACGATTGCACCGAACGCGCCGCTCGCCTTCACGCTCGCGGCGCAGGGCGTCGATCTGGCACAGTTCGCCGCGCTGCTGCCCAAGGGCACGCAGGCTGCCGGTACACTCGACGGTGGTATGCTGCTCGGCGGCACGCTCGCGAATCCCGGGTTGAGCGGCACGCTCGCGTTGAGCAAAGGTTCGTTCGTCGGCCCGCAACTCAAGTCCAAAGCAAACGACGTGGTCGCACAATTGACGTTTACGGGCACGACGGCGACGCTGCACGATACGCACGCGAGCATCGGCGGCGGTACCATCGTCGCAAGCGGCCGGGCGTCGGTACCGAGTCTGCGCCGTCCGGCGCAGGATCTCGCGGGGCGCCTGCACGTTGCGCTTAACAATCCCGTACTTGACGCGCCGGCGTTCTTCCGCGGGCGTGTCAACGGGGGAATCGATATCACTCGCTCGGCGAACGCCCCGCTCGACCTCGGCGGCAACGTCGCGTTCACGTCGACTCGCATCCCGCTGTCGGCAGTCTTCAATCCGAAGGCGCCGCAGACGCAGGGGCCGCCGCCATTGCCGCTTGCCCTCGACCTAAACGTCACCGCCGGACGAGACGTGCGCGTGCAAGGCGGTCCGGTCGACATCGGTGCGGCGGGCGACCTGCACGTCGGTGGAACGCTCGCCGGCCCGCAACTGGCCGGCGATCTGTCAACCGTGGGCGGCGGCACCTTCAACTTCTACCGAAACTTCCGCGTCACCGACGGCAGCACGGTCAGCTTCGACCCGAGCGACGGCGTGATTCCGAACGTCGACATCAATGCGAGCACGACCGTCCCGAACCCGCCGACCGACGTTGCGCTGCACATCACGGGACCGGCAACCCAACTCAACATCGCGCTCGCCTCCGACCCGTCGTACTCGCGCGAACAGATTCTCGGATTACTCGTGGGTGCGCAGGCGCTCGGGGCCGTCAGCGGCGTGCAGCAGACGGCCCAAACCGGAGGGCAACAGAATCCGTTTCAAGCCGCTGCCCAGGGTGAACTCGGTACCCTGCTCACGCAAAACATCTTCGAGCCGTTCAGCTCGCAGATCGGCGGCGCCCTTGGCCTCTCGAATTTGGCGTTCAACTATCTTCCCGGCAGCGGCGTCAACATCGGCGCGACGCGCAAGCTGTTCGCCAACGTCAACGTCGTCTTCGCCGACTCGTTCAACTACCCGCCGCGCCAGAGCGTTGGCCTGCGCTTCTCCAACAAGCAGAACACGACGGCCGCGCAACTGACCTTCTTCACCCAGCCCGGCGCGAACAAGTTCGGGATCCAACCGACGGCCTTCGGCACGACGAACCTGTCGGTTGCCGCGGCCGAACCCGCGAGTGGCGATCAGGGCGTTTCGTTCTCGCTGCAACGAAGGTTCTAGGCGCACGAGGCTTTTGTTACATACGCGACGCCTGCGAAGGCATATCAGCGTACGGGTGCTATCGCGCTTCGACGTGGGCGCTGCTTCCTTTCGTCTACTGAAGCGTTACGATCAGCGCCAATGCGATGGCGTCGCGCACCCACGCTTCCGCTCGCATCGCCGAGGTTCTGACTCGACGGGCTTCGGCTGGCCGCTTGCGAAGAGCGCGAGGTGTTCACCGACTGGATGATCGTGCGTCGGCTCGCGGTGGAGATCGACGTCGCGCTCAAAGGCAAACGCATTCGGGCCGGTGGCCGTTGCAACGACGGCCGCTTCGGTTTACAACTCGGAGACACGTTTGTAACGATCGATGCATTTGGAACGACGCCGCTCGTGATGCTGGAAGCGCACGCGGCGCTGACGTCGGAAGCCGGCTGGTCTCGGGCGATGCTCGATGCGCTCGTGGGCCTTCGTGTAGAGAGCGTGCGCGCGCGCCGGGGCGACCGGCTGATCGCATTCGACTGCTCGGCGCAGTCGCGCTTCGGGGTACGCAGCGCCTACCGGCTCGTTGCCGAACTCGTACCGCGCTTCGGTAACATCGTGCTCCTCAAAGACGATACGATCGTCGCTGCAGCCAAAGAGTTCACTCGCGCGAAGAACGCAAAACGCACGACGGTCGTAGGGGAACCGTACCAACCGCCGCCACTCCCGCAGCCCGTCCCGAATATGCAGAGCCTCGTTAGCGCGCTCGGCGAGCTTTCGCTCGCGTCGTCTCCCGCTTCCCGCGAAAGCGCGCGACGCGCACTCCGTGCAGAGCTACCGCTCGTGCCGAACCTTGTTGCCGACTCCGTCATAGCGGACGTAATGGTGCTCGCACCCGATAGACACCCAGAGATCGCCGTATCGGTGCCGCCCACGTCATTCGCGCAGCAGTGCCTCGCGCGAGCCCATGCGATCGTGGATGCAGTTAGTGAAGGACGGCACGATCGCAGCGATGTGGTCGCATACCGCGAAGGCGCGCGCGTCGTGCAGTGCCACATCGTTCCCCTCGCTCAGTATGCCGAACTCGGTGAATCGCGCGAATCCGCGCTGCTTCCGCTGCTGCACGAAGTCATAGGGGGCGCCGCGCAGCAGGGGGCGCGGCGCGCCTTCGAAACGCGTCGCGCGAACATCGCCGCACGTCTAACAAAGCGCCGCAGCGCGCTCGCAGCAGAACGGCACGTCCTCGAACGCGAGCGTGACGATGCGTCACAACGCGACGCGTTACGCATCGCCGGTGAGGCGTTGTACGCTCACCTTGCCGAAGTGCCGGCCGGGGCGACCACATTCGTTCCGTCGAGCGATCCCGGCGTAACGATCGAACTCGCTCCGGAACTCGATGCCAAAGCCAATGCCGCTGCCATCTTCAAGCGGTATCGTAAATCCGTCGCGAAGCTTGCGCATGTGGAAAGTCGCCTCGGCGAACTTACCCTACGGGAAAACGTCGCCGATGAGCTCGCGTGGGAAGTCGAGCGCGCGGAGCCGGAAACGCTCGATGATGTGGCCGAAGCAGTGGATGGCCTGGAACGGCGTAAAAGCCGAACCCGAGGGGCGCCGCGAGCCGGGCGCCCCTTCGACGTGCGCCTCGCCGACGATGCGCGCGTTTACGTGGGCCGCTCGCCGCGCGGCAATGCCGACTTGACCTTTCGCATCGCGCGGCCCCACGATCTCTGGTTTCACGCGCGCGCGACGCCCGGCGCCCACGTCGTGCTGCGGATCGATTCACAGCGGCCGCCAACGTCCGCGGAACTAGACCGCGCAGCGTCGCTTGCCGCCTTTCACTCCAAGGCCCGCGGCTCAGAAAAAGTCAGCGTCGACTATACGGAGCGCAAATTCGTGCGGCGACAACAAAACGCGCCGCCCGGCCTCGTGTGGTATACCAACGCCCGCACCGTGCTCGCGCGCCCGCAGAGCGAGACGCCGTGAGCGCTCGACCGCAGCGCGCGTCGATCGCACTGAGCGAAACGCGGCCCCTTTGGCAATCGCTTGTGATTTTCCTGATTCCTTTGATGCTCAGCAACGTGCTGCAGGCGCTCGGGCAGACGGCGAACAGCGCCTATCTCGGACGAATGATCGGCGTGCGGTCGCTCGCCGCGGTTTCCGCCATTTTTCCGATCGTCTTCTTCCTCATCTCGTTCCTGATCGGACTCGGCGCGGGGAGCAGCGTCCTAATCGGCCAGGCGTACGGGGCGCGCGATCACGCCAAGGTCAAGCAGATCGCGGGCACGACCCTCGCGCTCACGATTGTGCTCGGCGTCGTCGTCGGACTCTTCGGCGGCATTTTCTCGCCGCAATTGCTCGCCGCGCTCCATACGCCGAGCGACATCATCGCATTGTCTGCGAGCTACGCACGTGTCACGTTCTTCGCGATCCCGATCCTGTTTCTGTATCTGATGTACACGACGTTTCTGCGCGGAACTGGCGACACGCGCACGCCTTTTTACGCGCTGATCGTGAGCACGGCATTGACGATGCTGCTGACGCCGGTCTTCATCCGGGGCTGGTTCGGGTCGCCGGCATTTGCGACCAACGGGGCCGCCGTCGGCAATATCGTCGCAGCGGCGGTTGCCCTCGGAGGCCTGCTCGTTTACCTCCGTCTCGTCAAACATCCGCTTGCGCTCGATCGCGAAATGCTCGGCAATCTACGGCTGCGTCTCGATCTCGTTGCGAGCATCGCGAAAATCGGCATTCCGACGAGCATCAACCTCGTGATGATTTCGCTTTCGGAAATTGCCGTGCTGACCTTCGTGAACCGCTTCGGCTCGACCGCGGTCGCGGCGTACGGAGCGGTGAATCAGGTTGCGAGCTACGTGCAGTTTCCGGCGATCTCGATCGGCATCGCCGCCTCGATCTTCGGCGCCCAATCGATTGGCGCCGGACGAACCGAGCGCTTGGGCACGATCGTGCGAAGTGCCGTCATCCTCAACTATTTCATCGAGGGCGCCTTGATCGTGCTCGTCTATGCGTTCGATAAGAACATCATCTCGCTGTTCATTACGGCGCCGGCGACGGTAGCAATTGCACGAGGACTCCTGCTCATTACACTCTGGAGTTACGCGATCTACGGGAACAGCCGGATCCTCTCGGCGATTATGATTTCGAGCGGAACGGTCGTCTGGCCGACCGCGCTCTCCATCCTGTCCATTTGGGGCGTCGAGGTCCCCGTGGCCTACGTGCTCTCGCAGCGCATCGGCCTCGACGGAGTATGGTACGGCTACCCCTGCGCCTTTATCGCCGCGCTGCTGATGCAGCTCGCCTACTACTATTTCTTCTGGAAACGCAAGCCGCTGCGGCGACTCGTGTAGAAAGACTGACGGCCTTGCCGAAAGACAGATCGCGGGATGAACGGAGCAATGTGCGATGATTACCTCGACGGCCCTCACCGATGACGAACTCGTGGGACTTTCCGCGTCCAACCCGGGGTGGCGCGTCGAGCGGCGTGCGGGTGCACTCGTCATGACACCGCCGACCGGAACGAACACCGGCGTGCGTAACAACAAACTCGCTTTGGCCCTGGCTGCCTTTGCCCAAGCGCACGATCTCGTCGGCGGGATTCGAGCGGCGGCGTTCGTTTGCCGGACGGCGATGCCGTGTCGGCCGACCATGCTTTTCTTCGCGTCACCGACTGGAGCGCATTGGACCCAATCGAGCGTGAGAAGATCGCCTCGATTATCCCGGTCCTCGTCATCGAGCTCGTCTCCTAGACCGACCGCCTGGGGGCAACCGTCGAGCGGTGCGAGCACTGGTTCAAAACACTTCGGCGTAGAGTTTAGCGGCTTTCCAAGTCTGTTACGGCACCATCCCGCGCAGTTTGTCCGCGTCCACGACGATCACGTGCGCCGTGCGCATGTCGATGAGATGCTCGTCCCAGAAGCGGTTGAGGGTGCGGTTGACCGTCTCGCGCGTGGTGCCGATCATGTTTGCCATCTCTTGGTTCGTTAAGCGTAGCGAGATGCGCATTCCGGTCGGGACGCTTTCGCCGAAACTCGTCATGAGGTTTAGCAAAAGCGACGCGAGCCGCGAACGGATGTCTTGTGAAGCGGTCGACGAAATCAATGCGTTGGCTGCACGCAGCCGATCGGAGAGCGCGATGACGAGCAGGCGACCGATGCGCGGACTGCGATCGATAAGCGCCAGAAAATCGGCGCGCTCGATCGCGCCCACCTCGACCTCGGTCAACGTTCGAACGCTGGCGGCGCGCACGGCGGTGTCGAAGACGCTCATCTCGCCGAAGAAGTCGCGCTCCTTGAGAATGGAGAGGATCGTCTCGCGACCATCGGGAGCAAGGCGAAAGATCGCGACCGAACCCGCGATGATCAGATAAAACGTTTGCCCCGGCTCGCCCTCACGGAAGACCGTCTGATGCTTGCCGAAGCGACGCGTCGTGATGAGTTGCACCACTTCCGATAGCTCGGCTGCTTCAAAGTCGCGGAAGAGCGGGACGCTACGCAGCGACTCGAGACCGATCGTACGCATCGATCCGTCGTCTCTATGCCGAGGGATGATCATACCCTACGGTATCGGCACCGGCTCGTCGGGAATCAAGCGCTTGGGGAAACGGCCCTCGTCGTGATGGACGGACGTGATCGAGCCCTTGCGCATGAGGCCGTCCCCCGGCCTCGAATCTCGTGCTTCCGTGGCAACCCTCTTCGATGCCGATCCCGACGCGGCGCTCAAGCACCATTTCGGGTTCGATGCGTTTCGACCGCTCCAGCGGGAGATCGTCGAGGACGTGCTCGGCGGAAACGACGTCTTCGCGCTCCTGCCGACCGGCGGCGGCAAATCGCTCTGCTTCCAGCTTCCGGCGGTCATGAGCCCGGGGCTCACCGTGGTCGTTTCTCCGCTGATCGCGCTGATGAAGGACCAGGTCGACGCGCTGACGGCGTCGGGCATCGCGGCCACGTACCTCAACTCGACGCTCGAGTGGAACGAGGTGCGCAGGCGCCTGCGCGCGCTCGAGCAAGGCGCGTATCGGCTGCTCTACCTTGCGCCGGAACGGCTCGCACTATCGCAGACCCTCGAGGATTTGAAGCGCCTCGGCGTCGCGCGGTTCGCCATCGATGAAGCGCACTGCATCAGCGAGTGGGGGCACGACTTCCGGCCCGACTATCGCCGCTTAGCGGGGTTGCGAACGGCCTTCCCCGGCGTTCCCGTCCTCGCGTTGACGGCAACTGCGACGGACCGCGTGCGGTGCGACATCGTCGGTCTGCTCGGCCTGCGCGACCCCCGCTGCTACGTCGCGAGCTTCGACCGCCCGAACCTCTTCTACCGCGTGTTGCCCAAGAACGACACCTTTGCGACGCTGCTCCGCTTCGTGCGTGAACGCAGCAACGAAAGCGGTATCATTTACGTCGCCAGCCGCCGTCAGGCGGACGCGCTCAGCGACAAGTTGCGCGCCGGCGGCATCGCGGCCCTACCGTACCACGCCGGGCTCGAACCACGCGAGCGCTCGTACAACCAGGAACGTTTCCGGCGCGACGACGCGCGCGTCGTGTGCGCGACGATCGCGTTCGGGATGGGCATCGACAAGCCCAACGTGCGCTACGTCGTGCACTACGATCTGCCGAAAAATTTAGAAGGTTACTATCAAGAGACGGGGCGGGCGGGCCGCGACGGTCTCCCGGCCGACTGTTTACTCTTCTACAGCGCCGCCGACGTCGCCAAACAACTGGCCTTCATCGATGAAAAAGACGAAGGCGAACGCGCGCATGCCCTGGCGGGTCTGCGGCTGATGCAGCAGTACGCCGAAACGGCTGAGTGTCGCCGGCGAGTTCTGCTCGGGCATTTCGGCGAAACGCTCGAGCGGCAGCCATGCGGCGGATGTGACAACTGCCGTACGCCACGCATGCGTTACGATGGCACGCTTCCGGCTCAGAAGTTTCTCTCAAATGTAGTGCGCGTGCGGCAGGCGGGCGGCTTTTCCGTCGGGCTCCATCATCTCGTCGACGTCCTCGTCGGCAAGGCCACGCAAAATGTACGCGACTGGAATCACGATGCGCTTACCACCTTCGGGATCGGCAAGGAAGTTGCGCGTGAGCGCTGGCTTGCGATCGGCCGCGAACTGGTTCGGCTCGGCTTGTTACGCCAGACACCGGGTTTGCGCAGCACGCTTGAATTGACCGATTCGGGCCGCCAGACGCTCTTGGAACGCACGACCGTCTTGATGACCTCCGCCCCCGAAGCACCTTCGGCAACGAAGCGCTCATCGTCTACGTTACGCGTCGAGAGCGCGGACGGCGAAGGTGAAGGTGAAGGCGATGTCGATGGCGCGCTTTTCGAGGAACTGCGCGCGGTTCGCCGGCGCGTTGCCGATGCCCGCGACGTCCCGGCCTTTATGATTTTTCCCGACACGGCGCTCCGCGCGATGGCGCGCGACGTTCCTGTCAATGCCGGCGAATTGCGGCGCATTCCGGGCGTCGGAGACAAGAAACTTACCGATTTCGGCGAGACGTTTTTGGCCGCGATAGCAGCCTATCGCGGCCGGGAGGATGCGGCCGCCGACGAGTAAGCGATAAGCAGGATTCATCCGTGCACGATTCGGCTGCGCCGAATCGCGTACACAGGTGGAAGTCGGGCAAAGCCCGACAAGTCGAGGGTGCCGACATACCGCGCCTCAGATGGGGCAGTGCTCGCCTATCTCGATCGTGGCCCGCACGGCGATATACCGCTCCTATTTCTACACGGCTGGCAGGGTGCGGGCGCGATTTGGGCGCTCGTCATTGACGAATTAGCCGAGCGCCACCGCAGCCTGGCCGTCGACATTCGCGGGTTCGCCGGCTCTAGTGGAGCACCGGGCCCGTATACGGTCGACGCGTTCGCGAACGATCTCTCCGATCTGCTCGCCACGCTCGACCTCGATCCGCTCGTCATCGTCGGACATTCGATGGGCGCTGCGGTCGCGCAACGGTTTGCGATCGACCGTCCAGAAGCGGTCGAAGGGCTCGTGCTCGTGGCGCCCGTCGCCGCGCGCGGCCCCGAGTTCTCTCCACGGCTCGAAGCGATGTTTCGGGCGACCGCCGGAAACACTGCGAACACGAACGCGTGGCTCGCCAAATTGACGCATCGAGAGCCCCCGCCGCACGTCACCGCACTCTTGCGCGCGGCCGCCGCGACGGTTTCGGAACGCGCCGCGCTAGAGAGCTTCGGCTCTTGGTCGCGGCTGTCGTTTGAGGACGAGGCGCGCACGATCGAGACGCCGACGTTGGTAATCGCGCCCGCTGAAGATCGCCCGATGACTCCCGATTGGGTCCGCGCGCGCGTCGCTGACGTGATTGGCGGCAGCCGCCTCGAGATCATGCCCGATGCGGGTCATTATGTGCCCCTCGAAGCGCCTAAGGCTATTGCGGCCAGCATCGAAGCGTTCGTCACATCGCTGTGAGTTGCTGCCGCGTTCTGCACCTCGCCGATACGCATATCGTGCGCGTATATTTTGCGCCACGCGGTCACAGTTGCTGCGTCTCCGATCGTCACGTTGTGTCAGACCATGGATTGAATACCGGGGCCTGCGTTTGCGAAAAGTCACGCGTATTGCGCGTCACGATCGCAAGCTCGAAGACGAGCGCGGTGGCGGCGAGCATTCCGTCGACGCTCGGGATTTTGTGACCGCTTCGCCTCGCTCGGGCTTCGATCGAGCCCCAACGATCGGCCGCCTCGCGGTCGAAGGGTAACACTCTATCGGCAAAACGTAGAGGCAACTCCGACACGAGCCACCGTTCGAGATCAAGGCGCTTTCGGCCGCGAGCAAGCAGTTCGATTTCTAAACGCAATTCGCCAAGTGTAATGACGCTGACGTACAGCGAAGGCTCTGGGATTCGCGCTACCGCATCAACGACGTTAGAGTTCGGACGGCGTTTACGCAGTTCTGAGAGAACGTTCGTGTCGAGGAGATATCCTCTCAAACGTCGACGTCTCTACCGAGCGAGCTGTTCCGTTCGACATCGAGCAAGATTTCGCGATGCGGTGAAGCTGCGAAAAACTCGATGAGAGACTTGCGGGGCCGCGTCGCTTCCTCGTAGTCGGAAACGCGCAGAACGACCACTGCGTCGTGGCCGCGCCGCATGATACGTTGCGGCTTTCCTGCTAACGCTCGATCCACGAGTTCGCTCAGGCGCGCCTTGGCATCCTGGAGCTTCCATCGCCCCTGCTCCATTTGAATCTCCTTTCAGGTGTACTAGGTCACCTAGTTCACCTGGAGCCCATGCTGTCCTTTTGGATCAGGGCCGCCCTCCGCCCTCAACCAATATCAAGAATTGCGCGACGCAAGGCAATCGCGACCAACGATCCGGCGCCGAGAACGTCGTGAGCTTATGCCCCCGAATGAATTACGCGTGATTAGGGCTGCGCGGGCGGGTCACTCGCCGGAAACGAATCTGCAATCGTCTTATCGTACTCGCTGAGGCTGGGGTCGTCGGGCGCGACAACTGCGTCCGGATCCGACGCATTCTCGTCGCTCTGGTGATCGAGGTCGGGCTCGGTGCTCAGGTCCGAGCCGGTCGGAGCGGGATCGCGTTCATCGTGCAGCATGACTATCGATTCGATTTCGTTGAATTCGTTGCACTTGGCCTGCGGCCGCTGGGCGCGTTGCCACTGGTCGGAGAGAGCCTGAAGAGGTTCATGGTTTACCAGGCCGCGCGCGCAAAGCTTGGACGCGATTGAGAAACGCGGTTACGCCCGCCCAGTTTTCGGTCGCCCCGGCCGCATTCCGATCGCTGCGCAAGGTCGATGAACCGTGGATGCCGTGTGCCGGCACTTCTTGCACTTTGACGCGCGAGGCGACCGCAGCGAAGATGCGGCGGGCGTTTGCGACCTCTTGCGGATCGTTCGCGGAATCGATGAAGACCGGGACCGTCACGTGGCGTGCGGCGGCGCGGACGGCGTTCTTGTCGGCGAGGTATTCACCTGGCGAAAAGGCCAGCACGGCGGCCAATGACCCGGGGTGCTTCGCGGCAAACGGGAACACGAGCGCCGCCGAATAGCTGCTGCCCCAAGCGTAAACCGGCGCGCTCGGATAGACACGCAGCACATATGCAAGGGCGGCATCCATGTCGGAAAGCACCGCCTCGAACGGTGCCGAGTGCCCGAGATGGGCGACGGTTTGGTTCGCCGGCGCATAGAGATCGCCGCCGCTCCGTTGGTCGATTGCAAGCGCGCGGTAACCGAGCGACACCAGCCGTGGTGCAATTGGAGCGTACTCGTTCTTGTTGGAGCCGGCCTGATGGAATAGCAGGATGACGGGTTCGCCTCCGCCGCGAGGCCCATACGCGTTCGCATAGATCGTAACGCCGTCGGTAGCGCGGAACGTAACCGGCGTCGGCGCTGCGGATACGAGGGTCGGTAATAGCCCGAGGCCTAGAGCCGCTATAAGAATCCTGTGTAGCATCCGCGCGCCTTCGCTCGGCAGGGTCCGCGGCCTCTGTAGTAGCGGCCTCGCGGCCGCAGCCGTTCTGCCGAAGCCATTGCGCAGGGGGTTAGAAGCGCCTCGCGTCGGATAAGGTTAGCAGCAATACTTGCTTACTAACGTACCGTAAAAGGGGGGTTCGATGGCCGGGATTCTGTGGGCAATCATCGTCATACTTGTCCTGTTTTGGATCTTCGGATTCTTTTTGGCGCATCTCGGCGGCTTGATTCACATCGCAATCGTGGTCGCCGTCATTCTGCTGATTTACAATCTGGTCACCGGGCGCGGCGCAAGAGTCTAATCCGCGGCGGGCGTCGGCTTCACGATCGGTAGTCCCGAACGGTCGAAGTCGGCGCCCGTCATCCACCTGACGAACAGCCCGTAACTTGCGAACCCCGCTTTCACGTGGTTCGACTTTAGGTAGCGGTCGTAGGCCGTCCGGGAGGCACCTTCGACCTTGCGGTTGATGTTTTTGAGGTAACGGCGGCGGACGGCGATGATATCATCGTAGGCAAGGCGTGACATGCGATGCGTCACGTGAATATTTTGCGGCAGGTTGAACCACACGAGCATCCAGCCCGAATAGACCAGCAGCGGATCACCGGAGCGCGTGCAGGCGATCGCGGAGATGAAGTTTGCTTCCGATTCGTCGTTGAAGCCTGCGATGTGCGCCCACTCGTGGGTGTAATACATTGGACGCTCGTAAAAGAACGCGCTCGCATCGAGGTTGACTTCGTGCGTCCAGGGATCGGTAAAGCCCGATGTCCCGCTCATGCTAAAGAACGGCTGAAACACCGTCGGTTTCACCCGCGGCGGAGCAAAAACGGCGACGTCGCCGAGGCGCCGGATCGTCGCTTCGAACGACGGCTCGAGCCGCGGAGGGAAATCGCTAGTATAGCGGTGCTCGCGGTGCGCGGGAAGCGCCGCGCGCGAAAGCTCGTCGACGACGCGGTCCGCGAACGCGTCCACCGTGTGCTCTCCGGTGCGCTCATCGTGCACCACGATTTTCGCTGCGAGCGGAACGCGCGAATAACCGACCGCCCAGGCGACCTCGAACCACACGAAGATCGTCGCCCACGCGGCGAGAGTCCGTAACGCCGCACGGGCGGCGCGGCGCCCGCGTCCGCGCGCCGGCGCAAGCACGTTAAACCAGTAGGCGAAGAGGGCGATGAGGGCGAGCGTCAGCAGTAGGTCGCCGACGCAGAACGGCAACGGGCCCGTCGCGCTGCGGATGAGGCGGTCGATGAGCGGATACGCGCCGTTGGCATAGTGACGTTCCACCCAAGCGGGCGACGGGTGCAGCAGCGCGAGCACGCACGCAGCCGCAAGCGCCGCCGCATCGAAAAGATACGGGCGAACCTGCACGCACCACGCTACCATAGGAGTCACGGCTTCCCTTTCGGAGAAGGCCGCGACGATGCTGTTCGCCGCCGTCTTGGTTCCCATCGTGCGCCGCGCACAGCCGACGTTGATCGTCGTCCGGCGAGCCGCCCATTTACGTCGCAATCCCGATCAGATTGCGTTTCCGGGCGGTCTCGTCGACAGTGCGGACGCGGACGCGGGCGCGGCGGCGTTGCGCGAGTTCGAGGAAGAGCTCGGCGTCCCACGACGGTCCGCCGTCATCTGCGAGCGGCTGGACGATGTCGTGACGCTTTCAAACTCCGTCACGATCGCGCCGTTCGTCGCGACCCTCGAACCGCCGCTTCGCTTTGCGCCCGATTCCGCGGAGACGCAGAGCGTCCACGAAATTCCGCTCGAGGCACTCTATGCGCCGGGCGCACTCCACGAAGGCAGCGAACGCGTCGTCGTGGACGGTGCCGCGGCAGCGGTGCACTCATGGCTCTTCGATCATGACGGCATCCATATCTGGGGCGCGACGGCGCGCATCATGCACATGCTCCTGCAACGCTACAAGAGTGCTCAGGCGCTCTCGGCAGCGACCGCGGGGCGGCAAGTAGCGGTTGAAAACGCTATGAGGCGGGCATAGCGGCCTCGTTGGAAACACACGTCATCGTCAATGAAAATTCGAGCGGCGCACGCGGGCACGTCGCCGAACTGCGCCGGCTGTTGGCGCAGCGCGACATAGGGGTCGCTTCTTTTGACGTCGTGTCGGATCACGAAGCGCTGCGGCGTTGTGCCAAGCGCGCGGTGAAGAACGGGGCCGACAGCGTGCTGCTGGCCGGCGGCGACGGTTCGATGACGACCATCGTCGACGTGCTCGCCCACACGAACACGGCGCTCGGCGTACTTCCGCTCGGGACCGGCAACAGCTTTGCGAAGACGCTGACGATACCCGAGCACCTCGCCGAAGCAGTTGACGTGATCGCGCAGGGTCGTCGCGCGCACGTCGACCTTGGGACGGTCGATGATGATCGGCACTTCGCGAATTTCGCGGTGATCGGACTGTCTGCTGAAGTCGCCGAAGCGACGCCCCATGTGCTCAAGCCGGTCATTGGACCGCTGGCCTACGTGGCCGGCGGAATTGCACCGTTTATCCGTCATCAACCGTTTCGCGCCCGTGTGCGATTCGACGGAGGGACGCTGGAATTTCCAACGCACCAGATCATCATTGCCAGCGGCAGATATTTCGGTTCGAAACCGATTACGGCCGACGCAAGCATTCGGGACGGTAGGCTTGATCTCTTTACGACCAGCGGTCTCTCGCACCTCGACGTCGCGACCATGTACGTCGCGATGGGTCTGGGATTGCAGGAGCGTTTGCACGATGCAATCGCCTTCAGCGCGCACGAGATCACCGTCAAAGCGAAGCCGAAACAACGCGTGAGCATCGACGGAACGCACTACGGCTCGACCCCCGTGCGTTTCGGCGTGGCCCAGCGGGCGCTCGTCGTTTTCGTTCCCCCGGCCTTCGCCGACGCAACCTAAAGCCGAGCGGGCTTTTCGGAAGCGTTGCGCGTAGCGAGATGCTCGTGTGGTGGCTCTTCGTGACCGCGTTTCTCGCGTCGTTCATCGTGCTCGGGCTACACGTTTCGCGTTATCCCCCCACGCAGTTCGATGTTGCTGCCGTTGCGCTGCGCGGTATCGGCACGCCACTCGCCGCCGTTTTCACGGCGCTCGGGCGGTGGTGGGCGGTGGCGGCCGTGATCCTACTCGCGGCTACCGTCGCGGTGAAATCCGGGAATCACGTGGCGCCCGTCTTTTGGATCCTCGGTTCGCAAGCCGCGTCGCAGAGCGCCGTAAACGGGTGTAAACGCCTGTTCCGGCGGACGCGGCCGGAAGGCTGGCTGCTTTACCACGAACCCGATCTCTCGTTTCCAAGCGGTCATGCGACGACGGCGATCGTATTGTTCGGCGGATTGCTTTTCTTCGCGCAACGCGCGCCAGCGCTCCACGGAGCATTGGGATTGACGATCGACGCCGCACTCGGTGCGTGCATCGTCGGCATTCCGTGGTCGCGCTTGGCGTTGGGAGCGCACTTTGCAACCGACGTCATCGGCGGAATTCTTTTCGGGTGCGGCTGGTCGTGCGTGATGCTCGGCATCGCCGACACGCTGCACATCATTCCGGGTTCGCGCGCGTAAGGCCGGCATGGCGCGGGGGCCGCTCCCGATGCGGGTATACGCGGCAGGATTCAGCTGCGCAACATCCGTGCACGATTCGGCTACGCCGAATCCCGCCCGGGTCGGTTACGCCGAGCCAAGGCAGAGGTGGAAGCTGGGCGAAGCCCGACACCTTCAAGCGATGAACAACACCGGAGTCAGCAAGTACCTCGAAGTCGTCGCGGAGTTCGACGACGCGTGGCCCTCGGGCGTGGCGGTCTCCCGCTCGGGCCGTATCTTCGTCAGCTTCCCGCGGGTTGAGGATCCGCCGGCGCCGGCGACGCTCGCCGAGGTTCGTGACGGACGCGCGGTACCGTTTCCGGACGAACTGGTCAACGACCCGGCCTCCGGTGATCCGACGCAGCGCTTTACGTCGATCCACGGGATCGCACTTGCGCCCGGAAACCGGCTCTTCGCGCTCGACACCGGCGGACGGACGATGGACGGTTGCGATCCGGCCGCGGCGGCCCTCTACTTGATCGATCTCGACCACGATGCGATCGTTCGGCGCTTTACTTTCGCTGCGGGCGTCGTTACGAAGACAAGTTATCTGAGCGACGTCGTGATCGAGTACGGTCGCGGCCAGAGCGGCACCGCCTATATCAGCGATTCAGGGCCGCAGGGACCGAGCGGCATCGTCGTCGTCGACCTCGATACGGGCCGATCGTGGCGCAGACTAGCCGGTCATCCGTCGGTTCGCGGCCGCGGCTCGGCCGATGGTTTCGGCATCGCCGCCGAAGGCGAAGCGCTTACGACTTCGCCGACGGGTGTCGACGGCATCGCGCTCTCCCCCGACGGCAAGACGCTGTGGTGGACGCCGCTTGCCTCATACGACCTTTTTCGCGCGCCGACCGACGCACTCGCGGATACGACAATCCCCGAAGATCAGGTCGAACGGAGGGTCGAAGCGGTCGGCGGCCGCGACTTCGCGTGCGACGGCCTCGATAGCGATCGAGAAGGGCGGATCTACTTTACCGACGTGACGAACAACGCGATTCAGCGCCTCATCCCCGCGGAGATGCGCTATGAGACGATCGTCCAAGACGACCGCCTCATATGGCCCGACGCCGTCGCGCTCGGCCCCGATCGGATCATGTACGTGACGTCGAGCCAGCTCAATCGCTCGCCGAAATTTCAGAACGGCAAGGACCGGCGTGAGCGGCCGTACCGTCTGTTCCGCGCAGCAAGCGACGCCGACCCGGCGGGTTATTGAACGGTTAAGGCCCTACCTTGGCTGTTGCGATGCGGCCGGCTGCGGCGACGATCCGGCGGATTGCGCTGACGATTCCGGCTGTGGGGCAGTCGTCGCCGGAAGCGGCGACACCGCGGCCGGTTGTGACGGGGCCGCCGGGTTACGCGACCTCATCATCGAGCCACGTGAGAACGCGGTCGGGCGCGGTGCCGAATCTTTCACGACTGAAGCAAGTACGGTGTGGAACGATGCGACCTCGCCGGCCGGATATTTGTGGTAGAGGTCCATCATCAGTTCGTGATGGTATGGGTGGGAGATCAGATGCTCGATCATATAGCCGACGTCGTAGCGGCCCGCGCGGCGGCCCGACGGCACGATGCCGGCCCCAAGGAGATTGCTGTCGAGTTGCGAGGCGACGAGCGGGTCGCTTGCCGTCGGTAGAGCGACCTTGTCGCGTTTGACCATGCGCAGCACGTCGGCAATCGTAAAGTCCATCAGCGTGAAGAAGTCGGTGACGGGCACGGAACCGTAGCGATGGTGCAGCCGTTGTGCTTCGGCCGCCATGTTGCTGCCGTACATTTTCGCGAACAGCAGTTTCGTATCGAAGCCGTTTTTGTTCGATCCTGCGGTCACGAGATCGACCGTCAACTTGAGGTCGGGGGTTCCGGTGTAGGGAATCGCTGCGGCCGGCCGCGTAGCGCCTCCGACCAGGGTGCACGCAAAGATGATGGCAGCCGCAAACGCGGCGTGCCGGTGGAACGTCTGCATCGGGCTCCTCCATATGGAAACGACGTCTCGGTACTTAAACGAAAACACTTGGTTGGCGCCGGAGCCGCTCTTGCCTGCACCCTTTATGGAAGCCTGCCTCTCTGGCACCGAGGTAAGGCTGCGGTGGCCCGTCTCGAGCGCATCGAACCGCGCGCCGGGAGCAAGTTCGGGCTCCGCTGCGACAGGCCGATATACCGGGTTGGGGGAACGCGGGTTCGATTAGCGAGCGTTTCTCCCCGCGCGTGTCGACGCAGGGCAGCCACGATGAACCGGACCTTGAAGTTCAAGAGGGTATGCCGCAGCAGATTTCTTCTGCGGTTACGGTCGTTATCGCAACCTATAATCGAGCCGCGAGCCTACGACGCACACTCGAGCACCTTAGCGGATTGCCCGAACGGCCCGCGATCATCGTGGTCGACAACGGGTCGAGCGACGCGACGGCCGACGTGCTCACGGCCGCGCCGAGTGTTACGACCCTGAGATTACCGGCGAATATCGGCGCCGCTGCGCGCACGCTCGGCGCGCGCGCGGCCCAATCGCCATACATTGCTTTCTGCGATGATGATTGCTGGTGGAAGCAGGGCTCGCTGCCGCGCGCGGCGGCATTATTGGATGCGTACGGCGACGTCGCGCTACTCAATGCACGGGTGCTCGTCAACGATGATGGGCATCTCGACGACGCCTGCCGCTTGATGTCGGTGAGCGACCTTCCCAAAACGACGCCGTGCCCAGGGCGTCCGATTGGTGCTTACATGGCCGGCGCTTGCGTCGTGCGGCGCGACGCGTTTCTCGCCGTCGGAGGGTATAACCGGCGCTACCACTTGGGAGCGGAGGAATCGCTCGTAGCGCTCGATTTGCTCGCTGCGGGCCACGCTTTGATCTATTGTCCCGAATTGGTCCTGTACCACCATCCAAGCGACGTGCAGCGCGATCCCGAGCTGCGCCGGCGCCTGGTTTTGCGAAATCGCTTGTGGACGACGTGGCTACGGCACCGGCCGACTTGCGCGTTCGCCGCTACGACGGCGGCGGCACGCGCCGCCAAGCGGGATCCCGTCGCTCGCGCCGCGCTGCTCGATGCCTTGCGCGGGGTGGCATGGATTCTCCGCGAACGGCGGCCCCTTCCGCGCGCCGTGGAACGGCTCGTCGACCGACTCTCGCAGCTCCCTGCGTGATCCGCGCCTATCCGGACGAACCGACGGTGGAAGGCGCTGTGCTGCGGTTGCACGTCTCCACCGACGCCGAGCGTTTTCGCGTTCGCTTGTACCGGCAAGGCGCGACGTTGCGACCGATGCCGCTGACGAGTCCGTGGCTCGACGGTGTCGACGTTCCGGCGCGCGATTGCGGCGAGCGCTGGAATTGGCCGGCCTACACGCTCCAGCTTCCTGCAGGCTTACCGAACGGCGCGTATGTCGCCCAGTGCATCGCATCCGAACGTGAACCGCTCCTCCAAACCTGTGATGCTCGCGCCGCCACGGCACTCTTCGTCCTGCGGCGTGCCCCGCACTCTTGTTTACTACTTAACCTCCCATTGTTTACCTATCACGCCTATGATATCGCACAAACCGACAGCCTGCAAAGCGGCGAGGAAGGTGCGTGTTTGTACAGCGGCTATCGAAGCGTCAGCCTGCATCGGCCCGGAGGTGGAACGGGGGGACACACGTGGGACGCACGCAACGCGGACGCCTATGATAGCGCTTCGCCGCGGCAGACCTTCGCGCACTGGGATGCTCAAGCCATCGCGTGGCTAGAAGAAAACGGCTACACCTTCGACCTCTGCACCGATCTCGATTTGCACGCCGGGCACATCGACGCCGCCTGCCGGTTGCTCGTCGCATTCGGACATCAGGAATACTGGACGGCGCCCATGCGCGCCACGGTCGAGCGGTACCTCGAGCGGGGTGGAAACGTCGCCTTCTTCTCCGGTAATACGGCTTGGTTTCGTATCCGCTACGATGACTCCAAAGCAGCGATTGTGCGCGACGGGAGATGGTGCGACGATGATCCCGAAGAGCGCCTTACGGGCGTGAGTTATCGCTTCGGCGGCGGCTTGTGGCGGGGGGACCGTCCGCCTACCGGATATGCCGCGCGCGATGCGTCGCACTGGGTCTTTGAGGGCACACGCTTGACGAACGACGAGGTTTTCGGCGCGCCCGAACGGCTCATCGGCTACGAATGCGACGGATACGATCCGGCGTCACCGCCGATATTGCTCGCGAGCGCGTCGCTCGACGCGTGGCGGGCGCGGATCGGCGGCGGTGAAGGGCTCAGCGGCGACGGTGAAGTTTCCGGTGCCGGTGCGGCGATGGTGCTGTTGCAACGCGGAAAGGGCGTCGTCTTCAACGCAGGAACCGTCGATTGGCCGCGGGTCCTTGCGACGCAAGAACCATCGGTCGAACGTATTACACATAACGTCATCGAGCGGTTGAGCGGCGGACTGTCCGGCTCGGCTGCGTAGGAGCTGGCTTGCGCGAACGCCTATCGCGATTATCTGGGATTTACCGGCGATCCGGTCAACGGCTTTCGTTCGGTCGTTCTTCTTTATGACGCTGTTCGACTACATTTCATTTTCGGCGAGCCCGGAACACCGATCAACGCCGTTACGCTTCCATTTTTGCCGACAGTGCTTCCCAACGTGCAAACGCATCGTCGACCGCCGCGCGTGCCGCCGTCAATGCGGCTTCGAGTGCGGCGACCCGCGCTCGATCCTCGTAGATGAATGGGTCCGCGAACTCGCGCTCGAGCCGCGCGCGCTCCTCGTCGAGCTCCGCTACTTCGCGTTCGCATGCTGCGAGCGCCCGCGCATCGCGACCGAGATCGAGTCGTTGTTCGCGCTCGCGAGTGGCGATCGTCGCAGTGCGCGCCGGAGCGGCGCTCTTCGCGCTCGGGACGCCTGCGAAGCCGCCCGCAGCGCCGTTGCGTTCAAAGGCTTCGTAACCGCCGTCGGTGATGTCGGCGTGGCCGTCATGCAGCCGGAGTACGCGCTCGCCGAGCCGGCGCAGCAGATAACGGTCGTGCGAGATGACGATCATCGCGCCGCCGTATCCGGCGAGGACGGCTTCAAGCGCTTCGCGGCTTGGGATGTCGAGGTCGTTGGTCGGTTCGTCCAGGAACAGCAGATCGGCGGCGCGCGCCATCAAGCAGGCGAGCATGATGCGCCGCCGTTCGCCGCCCGAAAATTCGTCCAGGGATTTGTCACCGGCATCGCCACCGAGGCCGAGGCGGCCCAGTAAGGCACGCGCCTGCTCGCGTGTGACCGGTGCGGCGGCCTCGACGGCCGCAACGGCAGTGCCGTCGCGCGGCAGCTCGTCGGCGGAGTCTTGTGAAAAACAGGCCGCGCGTACGCCCTCCATCATCGTGACGTCGCCGCGGTCGGGGGCACGGCGCATCGCCAACACGTCGAGCAACGTCGACTTCCCGGCCCCGTTGGCTCCCACGATCGCGAGCCGCTCGCCGCGTTGCACGTCGAGCGAAAGATCGGTGAAGAGCGGCTTCGCATACGCAACGGAAATGCGCCGAGCGCGCAGCGCAAGTCCGCCGGTAGCGCGGCGGGCCGCTTTCAGCTTGACCGAGATCGTCGCTTGCGACGTGCGCGGCGCGGCGACGCGCTCGAGCTTGCCGAGCTGCTTTTCGCGGCTGCGCACTTGCGCGTAATTGTGTGAACCGTGCGTGCGCAGCTCCGCGACGACCGCCTTGCGGCGCTCTTCTTCATTGCGGAAACGCTCGTACTCCGCGACGGCAAGCGCTCTGCGCTCGGCCCGCGCTTCGAGAAAAGCGCCATACGCCCGTCCGCGCGGTACGACGTAGCGTTCGAGCGTTCCACCATCAAGGTCCCAGATCTCATCCGCGACGCGGTCCAAGAACGAACGATCGTGCGAAACGACGAGCGTCGCGCCGTGCTGTTCGATGAGAATGTCTTCGAGCCGGCGGACGGTCTCGAGATCGAGATGATTGGTCGGCTCGTCGAGAATCAAAGCGTCGGGCTCTTCGAGCAAGAGCCGTGCGAGCGACGTGCGCGTACGCTGGCCGCCGGAGAAGGCGGACAGCGGCCGATCGAGGTCCGCTTCCTCGAAATCAAAGGCGGCGAGCATTCCCCGCAGACGGCTTTCCGAATCGAGCCCGCCGTGGCGCTCGAAGGCATCGCGGAGTTCCGCGTAACGGCCGAGGGCGCGTTCTTCACGCATCGCATCGCCGCTATCCGCCGCCGCCGATATCTCGACTTCGCTCGCTCGTAGCTGCTCGTGCAAGGAGCGTTCACGTTCGAACGCGCGCTCGAGCAAGGCGCGCAAGCTCGATCCGTCGTCGGCGTTGGCCGCCTGGCTCAAATAGCCGACACGCATCTCGCGGGAATGCACGATCGTTCCCGCGTCGGGTTCGACGGCGCCGATGAGGATGCGCACGAGCGATGATTTCCCGGCGCCGTTGGGTCCCACGAGGCCGACGACGACATCATCGCGCAGCGTGCCCGAGACATCGGAAAAAATGGTTCGCGCACCGTATGCGCGCGTCAGATGCTCGAACCGCAGGCGCTCCACGGCGGGCACCTTCGCGGCGCCGCCAGAGGCTTCCGCGCGCTCGTCTTCGCGAGCCAGGCTAACGGGCTTCACCGGAAAGGGGCGAACGTTGCTAACGTATGTTCGCCCTCTTCCTTGCGACCGCGCTCGCTTCTCCGGCAATGCCGCGGCCAAACCCGACGCCGGCGGTGACAACGAAACGACTCCTCGGCGTCATCCGAGCCAAGTTTCGTTCCCACCGTCCGCCGCCGCCGTACGAGACCTACGTCCTCACCCGCAAGCAAAATACGTCGCAAGGCTATCCGGACTACGCCGACAGTTACACGTATAAATATTGGTGCCGAACCAGCGACAAAGCCGCGCTGAAACGACAGGTGTATAAAAGCATCAACCGCGGCACGCTTGAGTTTGAACGTCCGGCGTTCAACGAAGCCGAGGATCCCGGTCCGCCGACAGCCGACCTCTTCGAGCCGGCGCCCGTTCGCTCGCGACCCGTGACCTTTGTCCCGACCCCCGAACCCAGCGGCACGGCGCTGCCGGTGATCGGCGTCGTTACGAGCGTCGGCGAATTCGATTATCGCGTCGTTTCCACGGACACGCAGGGAGACACGCTGCACGTGCGCATCGAGCCGACGCGCGACGCCGATCGCAACCGGCTCCGCGACTTATACGTCGACAAGAACACCTACGAACTGCAGAAAGTCGTCGCGACCGACAAGCTCTTCATCTTGGGAACGAGCGATGTCTACGGGACGACGTTCACGATTTCGCTTGCGCTGCTCGACGGGCGGCCTGTCGTTACCGATATTCACGGCGTGGTCGGGGACGGGTACACGGGCGACGGTTCGACGATCGACTACACGTTTCGCAACATCGCTTTCCCGGCGACGCTGCCGGCTTGGTACTTCAATCCGCGTGACTATGCCGCGCACGACGATGCGCACCTCGCGGATGCGCCTATTTAGCCGAGCGCGTTCGTGGGTACGCGCTGCCCATCACTTCTTTGATGCGAGGACGACGAATATGACCGACCAAGAGCTGCGCGACTATGCTGGGAAGCCGGTACGCCTCACGCTGGCGGACGGGCGAATTCTTGCCGGAACGCTGCACGCCGAGGACGATTCCGGGCACGGTCACGTGCACTACACGATCGTGAGCGACGCCGTTCGCGAAGGCGGCGACAACGTGCAGGAAGTCTTGCACGGCGCGGACGTGATCGTCCAGGTTGAAGATGCCTCGCAGGACCCCGCCGCCGTCGAATGACGGGTTACGCCCGGCGGGCTTCCCCCGCGCGATAACGGTAGACGATCCGGCCTTTGGTCAGATCGTAGGGCGATATCTCGAGATCGACCCGGTCGCCGGGCAAAATCTTGATACGGTGCCGCCGCAACCGGCCCGCGATGTGGGCCAAGATCGTCTGGCCGGTTTCGAGTTCGACCGCAAAGGTCGTACTTGGAAATACCTGCTTGATCGTGCCGAAAAGTTCGAGCGGCGTCTCTTTGGTCGGTTCGGCGGCTTCGCGGCGGGGCCGGGGCTCGGTAAACGTGCGGCGGCGCGCTATGGCCGCACCGGCTTCAGAGATGTCATACGAGTCCTAGGATTTGTCGAGCTTTCCCCGACTTCCGCCTTTGCGCGTGATGCGGCATAGCCGAATCGTGCACGGACTCTAGCGTAGGTAAACCCTGTCGCATAGCGCGCCGCATGCCGCCCGACGGGACGGTTTCAGGCCGCGCCGGTGAGGGAAACGGCTCCACATGACCACGCAAACGACGATGCGCTGTGAAAATCTGGCGTGCCTCTGCGACCTTCCCGCGACGCAAGAAGCGTGTTCCGAGTATTGCTCGTCGCTAGACGGTCGCGATCCGCAGAACGTCCGCTGTGAGTGCGGCCATTCCAAGTGCACTGACCAAGTCGAACGTCAACTCCACGGGGAAGGCGGCCGCGAAAGCGTTTAATGCTTTAACAGTCGCGAAAAACGCTCGTGTAGCGCGACGACCTTCGGGTCGTCGATCGCAACGATGTACGGATCGGCGGGATTGCGATCCGCGAAATGTTGATGGTACGCTTCGGCCGGATAGAACGCCGCGAGCGGCACGACTTGGGTGACGATCGGCGCCGTGAAAGTCTTTGTCTTCGTCAAGCGCGCGATCTCCGCTTGCGCATCGCGCTGCTGAGCCTGGTTCGCGTAAAAAACGGCGGAGCGATACTGCGTTCCGGCATCAGGTCCTTGGCGATTGAGTTCGGTCGGGTCGTGGGCAGCCGTGAAATAAACATCGAGCAACGTGCGATACGAAACGACACGCGGATCAAACGTGATGCGGACGGACTCGGCGTGCCCGGTCGTCCCGGTACTGACGAGCTCGTAGTGTGCGGTTGAGCGGCTGCCGCCCGCGTATCCCGCCTCCACGTCCGTTACGCCGCGCACTTTCTCGAAGACGTCTTCCATCCCCCAAAAGCACCCCCCGGCCAACACGGCCGCGGCGCTCGGCGCGGGCGCGACGGCGGCCCGCGCTCCCGAGGCCGCAGCCGAGGCTCCGAGCGCGGCAGCAGCGGCGATCAGCAAAACGGCATGACGAAAAGTACGAGGGGACGCGACGTGCATGAACCTTCAACGAAGACTGACCCTAAAAGGTCGCGGCGCCGCTATCGTGCCTTTTCCGGGCGCGGTGCCGTCTCTATGCCGCTCATGCGGGGCAGCCGAAGGACGCGCGAACGGTAGCGTTTCCCTTGCTCCTGGAGTACGACATGATCACAGAATTTCGCGACCCGCGCCGATGTGCACGACCGCGACTTGCTGCGCGCAGTCGAGCTCTGTGACTTCAACGGGTTGACGAGCTGCAGCGAGCTTGTCGCTGTCGCCGCGACAATTCTTCCGGTAACCGAGCGGAGGCCGTCGCGGCCATCGTGCACGGCATCGAGAATGCCCTCGAAACGCGGGAGCCCGGTATGGCGAGCGCGATGGCCTTGCTTGCCGAAGCGGTGCGGCTGACCGACCCAAGACTATCGTCGCGACTGGGAGACGCGGACGCTGCCGCCGAGATCGAACGGCGCTACCGGTTTCTGCGCGCGGACGCATGCCACGCGCCAGTCCTCCGCCTGCGGCATCAGGCGCCTGGCCCGACGTTGGTTTGCATCTCCTCTGTCGGGCGGAAGGGTTCGCGCTGTGGGGCCGCTATTCGGAAGCTTCGCACGCCCACATTGCGCTCCACGACCGGCTTGTGGACAAGGCCGGCAATCCGTCTCACGTCAATCGAACGGCATTACCGCTTCGATACATCGGCGTGCTCGCAATGCGCGCAGGGCCGTGAGTCGGCCGACGTGCTCGCAAAGAACGTTGTGCCGGCCTGCTAACTACCGGTCGCCGCGGTCGCCGCGATCATCGCCATCGCCCCAGTGACGATGATGGCCGCGATCTCTGCGGTGATGACCACGACCCCAGTCGTTGCGCCCGCGATTGTCTTCGTCGTCGCCGCGCGAGTAGGAGCCGCGTGGATAATAGGCGATCGGCGTGCCGCCGCACGACGGGTAATCCCCGGAATAGCCGCAGCGCTGTCCGTTACGATTACCGGTATATAAGACGTTGCCGTTGGGATAAGCGATGCGTCCGTCGGCGTATACCGTACCGCCGTCGCGGGTGTAACCTACGACAGTATCGTGCTGCATACGCTTGTGCTGCACGTTGTTGTAGATGATGATGCCGGCCGCGACGGCGGCAGCGCCGAGGATGATATTACGCGTGCTCGCCGCGCCGTCGGCGCCGGCGGGCCGAGGCGTTATGCCCGCAAAAAGCGCCGCCAGCATGAAAAGGGCCGGAACGAGCCGCATCCAGGAACGGACGCGGAAAGTGGTTGCAATCATGTAAACCTCCGCGAGAGAAACGTTAAATAGAATACACCGGTTCCCGAAAGGCGACGCCCACACGATGTCTCAACGATTCGCATTGTTTATAGTATTTGGGATGCTGGCCGCCGCTGCGGCGGTTGTGTTCCTCGCTATTTCGCTCGATCCCGAGGTCTATGCGCCGGGTGCGGGAACGCTCGAACGTCATCTTCCCGAGCACGTACGCGTGCACCGCGACGAGCGTCGCTTGCCTATAGCCGCGCGCAGAGCGCTTGAACCGAGACATTTCTTGCGCAAATTGTACAGCGTGATCGCGTTCGCGATCGTCGGCTTTTTCGCAGCACCTCTGATTCCCAGACCCGCGCGCCTACGCTGGGATTCGACGCTCGTTGCAAGCTTCAGCGTCGTCATCGAGATCGCACAAAAACTTACGGGGGCACACGAAAGCTACGCCTCCAACCTATTCGACATCGCGTGCGGCGCAGTCGGCGGATTGATCGGTGCACTGGTCTGGAACGCGATCAGCCGGCTCCGTCCTACGAAGGTGGCGTAAAAAAGAAGCGACGCCGGTACCGCGTGGTGCCGGGCGTCGCTTCAGATTCGACGAGGTTACTGACCGGCTTGGCGCAACGGAACGGCGACCGTACTGTTCGTTTGAATCGCCACATGCGCGCCCGTCGCCACGTTGAAGTTGGCCTTATTGTTGGAGGCGTACGCCAAACCAGCGGCGGCGCCGCCGAGGAGACCGACCACACTTCCGGCTGAGCCGCCGAGAATGCGGCCGATCGTCTGGCTGCCCACTGCTGCGCCCGCGGCCGAGCCGATTGCTTTACGCGCCGTCGTGTTGTCTTTCTTCGAATCCATGCGCAACACGGAACCCGAGACCGGTTCGTTACGCCCGTTCGCAAACGTGATCGAGTCGAAGGCCAGAACCAAGCGCGCGGCTTTCCCTTGACCCGCCGAGCGCACGTCGGCGACGTGCCCGTTGACGGTCGCACCGGCGAAGGACGCATTGTCGTTGGGATACGGGGCCACGACTTGCATGGTGACCCGGTCGCCGTCTTTGGCGTTCTTCGTGTTGATGTCGGCGGAGGTCAGTTGGGTATTGATCGTCGACCCGACGGGCAGGGTCGACTGCGCGTCGGCCGCCGTCGCCGCGAACAGGAAACCGGCCGCAAGTGCCACTGCCAGGAAGGCGCGGTCGAAGCGAGGGACTCGTGCGTTCATATGAAGCTCCTTGATTTTTGCAAAATCGGGGGTGGTTGATGCGGGAACGTTCGCAACCCCGCCGCCGTTCCGCTGCCCCCTGCCGGTGCTCGGGAAGCGCTTCCTAATTAACGCGCGGATCGTGAGGGGCCAGTCCGTCGAAGGCAGCCCTTCCGACCGTGCTGTGTGAACGGCCGTACGCGTAGTAGAAAACCAAACCCAGCAGCAGCCACACGACGAACCCGAACCAGGCGATCGGGATACCGTAGACGGTCGGATTACCGTATTTGAGAAAATACATCAAGCCGAGCGCCGTCACCGCCGCCAGCACCGGGACGATGTAGCTGCCCAGCGGAACGTTGAAGCCGCCGCGGATTTCCGGATGGCGCTTGCGCAGGATCGGCACCGCTACCGACACGAGGATGAACGCCGCGAGCGTCCCCATATTGGTGAGCGATCCCACGACTCCGATCGGGGTGAACGCCGCGATGATCGCAATGAAAATTCCGAAGAAGATTGTCGAGAAGACGGGCGTGCGCCATCTGGGATGCACGGCGGCGAAGGAAGGCGGAATGAGCCCGTCGCGCGACATCGCATAGATGATGCGGCTCTGGCCGAACATCATCACGAGCAACACCGTCGTGAGGCCGGCGATGGCGCCAAGGGAGATGATCAGTGCAACCCACGCGGGCAAGCCGACGTGCAGCGCCGCGAATGCGACCGGAGACGCGACGTTGAGGAGATTGAAGGGAACCATCCCCGTCATCACTGCGACGACCGCGATATACAGAATCGTGCAGACACCGAGGCTCATAAGGATGCCGAAGGGGAGGTCGCGACGCGGATTCTTGCATTCTTCGGCCGTCGTCGAGACGGCATCGAACCCGATATACGCAAAAAAGATGAATGCCGCGCCGCCGAGCATTCCTTCCCATCCGAAGGGAAAGTAGCCACCGAGCCCCGTCGCGGGGCCCGCGGGAAGATGATAGTTTACCGGATTGATGTGCCCGATGCCGACCGCGATGAAAAACAAGACGATGACGATCTTCACCGCGACGATGACGGCATTGACGGCGCCCGATTCACGCGTGCCCTTGACGAGCAAGCCGGTGATGATCAAGATGATGACCGCGGCCGGAATGTTTACGATTCCGGGCGTCGGGTCCCAATGGTTGTGCGTCCACGTGTTGGAAAGCGTAATGTGGAACGCCGCCGTCAAGAAGTTTCCGAAGTAACCGGCCCACCCGATGCTCACGGTAGCGGCTCCCAGCGCATATTCCAGGATGAGATCCCAACCGATGACCCAGGCCAGAAACTCGCCGAGCGTCGCATATGCGTAGGTGTAGGCGCTTCCCGAGATGGGAATCTTGCTCGATACTTCGGCGTAGCAGAGCGCGGCAAGCGCACTGACGATACCGGCAACGACGAACGAGATCGTCAGGGCCGGACCGGCTCGTGTGGCAGCTGCGACGCCGGTCAGCACGAAGATGCCGGTCCCGATGATGGCGCCGATGCCCATGGCGGTCAGCGACCACGGGCCGAGCGTCCGTTTCAGACCTTTCGTCTCATCCGAACCTTCGGCCAGGATGCGAATGAGCGGCTTTACGCGTTGTGCGACCATCGGACGAGCATTAACCCTTAGCAAGGCACTCCCTGGTCGCCAACCGACTCGGCAACGAGTCGCCGACTAGATTGCGGGCAAGACGATCAGCATGGATGCGAACGGACCGTTGCCCGAGGTCGAGCGCCCGATTGCGGTGCAGTTCGGTTCGGCCTTTGCCGGCCAAGTCGTGGTCATCACGGGCGGCAGCAGCGGCATCGGGCGTGCGACGGCGCTCGCCTTTGCTCGCGAGCGGGCCCGCGTCGTCGTGGGCGATCTCAACGAAGTCGGCGGACGCGAAACGCTCGACGCGGTCGACGAACTGGGCGGCGAAGCGGATTTCGTGCGCTGCGACGTGACCCAACCGGCCGACGTCGAAGCGCTCGTTGCGCGTGCCGTCGAACGCTTCGGCGCGCTGCATGCGATGATCAACAATGCCGGCATCGGGACGTACGCACCGCTGCTCGAACATACGCCCGAACAGTTCGACCGCGTCGTCAAGGTCAACCAGTACGGAGTGTTCTACGGCATGGTTGCGGCGGGCCGCGCGATGCGCGAATTGCAGATCGCCGGTACGATCGTCAACACGGCTTCGGTGTTCGCCTTTCTCGGTTCCGAAGGCATCATCGGTTACCACGCGAGCAAAGGTGCCGTGCGGCTGATGACGCAGGCCGCCGCGCTCGAACTCGCGCCCTACGGCATCCGGGTCGTTGCGGTCGCACCCGGGATCGTGGACACGCCGATCATCGCCGGTTATAAGGCCAGGGGCCTCGACGATTCGCTTGCACGCGGACAGATGCGCGGGAAACTGCTCGCGCCCGAAGCGATCGCACAAGCGATCGTGTGGCTCTGTTCACCCGGCGCCGATGCCGTCAACGGCAGCACGCTCCTTTGCGACGATGGTTTCGCATCGTTCAAGTAGCGAAGCGAATTGCGGGTTTGCGTCCGGCCGCCTGGACAGAGCTTCGCGTTTGGCCTATGGTATGGCACATGCCCGACTCGGCCATCCCATTTCGCCATGTGAAGCTCCTTCAAAGCGGTCGCTACCAAGCGATTCGCATCCCGCGTGAGTTTGAATTTCCCGGCGAGGATGCGAGCATGCGGAAGAACGGCGCGCGGCTGATCATCGAGCCGGTTGCACCCCGTTCGTTGATAGCGCTTCTGCGGACGCCGTCACCGCTCGAAGACGAGTTTATTCCGATAAAAGAGCTCCCGGTTGATGGTGTCGATTTATAAGTGCGCGGCAACGACCGATCATTGCCGCACGGAGCATCGCGGACCGCTGAGCCGCCAGTGGAGCGCGAACGCGAATGAACACCAGCCTCGGGACGTCCCAAGCCGCGTACAATCGACTGCTACTCTTTGTCGCGGGGCTCGGAGGGCTGCTCTACGGCATCGATGTTGGCATCATCGCGGGCGCGCTACCGTATCTTGAGGCGACGTCGGGTCTCGGTCCCGGCCAACTGTCCTTCATCGTTGCCGCCGTTCTGCTCGGCAACGTCATCTCGAGCCTCGTCGCCGGAGCGTTGGCTGATTGGCTCGGGCGCAGGACGCTGATGGTGCTCAGTGCGCTCATGTTCGTCGCCAGCATCCCGATGATCGCACTCGCGCACGGGTTTGAACCGCTGGTTCTCGGGCGCTTGCTGCAAGGCATCAGCGCCGGCTTGATCGGCGTGGTCGTTCCCCTCTATCTCGCGGAATGTTTGGGCGCTTCGAACAGAGGCAAGGGAACGGGAATCTTCCAGTGGCTGCTGACCTTCGGCTTCGTGGTGGCGAGCTTGATCACGTTGTATTTCAGCTACCGCTTGAGCGCCGTGATGAAGCTCGGTGACGCCGCCGCCATCTTCGCCTTCAAAGACCATGCTTGGCGTAATACCTTTTGGGTATCGCTTCCCGCCGGCATTCTGTTCGCCGCCGGAAGCTCGCTGGTTTCGGAATCGCCCCGCTGGTTATTTCGGCGCGGCAAACCAGCAGCATCGATGGCCGCGCTTTTGCGCTCGCGCACGCAAGAGCAAGCGGATTTCGAAGTGCGCGCCATGGAAGCCACCGCAGCACGGAGCGCGACCACGTCGACCGGTGCGAAGATCAGGGAATCGCTGGTGCGCCGTAAGTATGTCGTTCCGTTCGTGCTGGCATGCGTTATCTTGACCTGCAACCAGCTGACCGGCATCAACTCAATCATCGGCTACAACACGACGATCCTCTTGCAGGGCGGCCTCTCCGACTACCAAGCGCACTTCGGCAGCCTGTTCTTCAGCATCGTAAACTTCGGAATAACGATCATCGGCGTCATGTTAGTCGATCGTAAAGGGCGCAAGTTTCTCCTCTCGCTCGGCAGTGCGGGCATCATTCTGTCGCTGCTCGGGACCGGGATACTTTTCTACCGAACCCAAGCGCGGCAAGTCGATGTAAAGTCCGCCGTCCAGGCGATGGTCCAGCCGAGCGGAAGCCTTTCTGTGGCTTTCAACGGCGCGACGGCCGACAAGCTGCTCGCAAGCGTCGGCAGAACGGCGAACGGGACCGCGCAGTCGCTGGAAATCATCTATTCGTACGGAGATTTTCGTTCGGTAACGAACATCGTGCGTTCCAACGAGACGTCGGTCCCCATCCACGTCGTTCGTTCGTTGCCGGCGAACGCCGTTGCGGCGTTCTTCTCCAATCCGTTCGGCAACCTCGCTGCGTCGCGCAACGCTCCGCTGAAAATCGATGCGGCGCAGATCGCACCGGTACCGAGCCTAACGAACGGCTGGATTGTCGCGCTGACTTTGTTCCTCTTCATGGGCTTCTACGCCGTGGGCCCCGGCGTGTGCGTTTGGCTTGCGCTCTCCGAGTTGATGCCGACCCGCATTCGTTCCAACGGGATGAGCATCGCGCTCTTTCTCAATACCGCAACGTCGACTGTGATCGCGGCATCGTTTCTCCCGACCGTCGGCAAGTACGGTTACTCCATGATCTTCTTCTTCTTTGCGGCGTGCAGTGCCGTGTACTTCGTGACCGCAGCTTTCTTTCTGCCGGAGACCAAGGGCAAGACCCTGGAAGAGATCGAGGAGCACTTCGAGGGCGCCGGCGGACGGTCCGAGTCGGCCGCGGCGCGATAGCCGCAACACTGTGCGTCCATGATGCTCGCCGCCGCTTCCAGGTCGGCCGCCCTTGCCGGAGCCGTTTCCGCTCGCGCGACGGATGGCGCAATGGTCGTTCGCATTGGTCACGACACGCTCGAAGTCTAAATCTAAATGATCGAGCGTAACGTCGGTGGCATAAGCCCGACACAGGGTGTGCAGCAGTACGTCGGCGCTCGCAGCGCGAACCGTCGAGGCGAAGAGATACCAGGAAATCCGTCGGCACGTTGCTTACGTAGTCAGGGCCGACCCCTCCGACGTTGCGGCTCCCTCAACCGTTCATCGACCGGAATATCCCGGAGAGCGCCGATCGTAAGCCGCGCGAAATCTCCGTGGTTCGGATTTAGAATGGCGTTGCTCTCGGCGTAGACGACGCGAACGCCCGGCGAGTTCCAGCGACCGCCGAACCGGCGGGCACCGTCCCCCGTAAACGACTCTTCTCGGTGCTTGCGTTCAAACATCCGGAAGACCCGCAACTAACTAAAAACTCCATGCTCCATGCGACCGATTATCTGCTCCACTTGGCAAGCCCCGACTTCAGTGTCGAGTAGGCCGATCGGAAGACGCTCACCAAGGGCGCGGTTCGGCTCATGCAACCATGCAAGGCCATCCTCGCGGCCCATCGCCTCGATCGCCAATACCGCAATACGCGCGACGCGGACGATGCGGTCCGATTCGTCTGTCTTGAGTTTCGCCCGCGCTCGCACACGACGCGTATACATGCTGCGATCGATGCGCGTAACGGCTTGCAGCGCGCTCAGCGTCGTATCCGTCGTTTCTGCAAGTCTGCGAACGGCTTGCGCCGGAATGCCTTCACGGACCACCGCTTCAAGTTCGCTGTCTTGGCGGATACGATGCTTGAGGACTTGCGATCCGCCGAGCATTTCGGCAATCATCCCTGCCTGTGTCATTCTATACACAACTCGTGAGTGGCCACTTTTGTCACGCCGCGACACCGAACATCTCCATGGTTTCAAGGTTTTGGTTCTCGACGATGAATTTCGCGATGGGAGCTTGTTCGAGGTTATTCAAGAGAAAATCCGGCA
>JAABUJ010000466.1_pt1 | contig 79890 bp, 119 predicted proteins | sample 5559131 | NCBI WGS metagenome assembly JAABUJ01 (sample SAMN10711875, study PRJNA513366) | rock metagenome | isolation source: Antarctica rocks | place: Antarctica: Victoria Land, Mt New Zealand nord | collected 2016-01-07 | reverse complement strand
GATCCAACGCCGTTTACCTGGGGTGGCACGCGCAAGGACCGACGGGACCGAGCACGACAGCGCCGCCTGGGTGGTTCACCTGCCATCCTGGCTCATCCCCATTCAAATGCAGCATGACCCACTAGTAGTACGTTAAAGGCGCTCATCTGTAACGCTCATTCCTATCTTGGGCCTGGGCCAAGCGCGGCATACATCAGGATGGCAGCGGCAACGGATGCGTTCAGAGATTCTACCCCGCCCCTCATGGGAATATGAACGCGACGAGAGACCGAGACATCCACCTCCTTCGAGAGCCCATGCGCCTCATTACCAATCACCAGCACAGTGGACTGCGGCCACTCGAATCCATCGATCGATTCATCCCCTCGGGAGGACGCGGCCACGGCGGTACACCTGCCCTCTCGCATAATGTCTTCCCAGGATAGCTGCGGATAGAGCGGTAATCGGAAATGGGCGCCCATGCCGGCGCGTACGACCTTCGGAGAGAAAAGGTCGACGCTCCCGGGTAAGGTAGCGACGTAATCGGCGCCCAGAGCGTCGGCAGTGCGCACAATGGCGCCCGCGTTCCCCGGGTCGTTGAGCCGATCGAGTACCACACCGAATACACTGTCGCACGCTGCGAACGGCGCCGGCGACTGTCGCCGTATGACCGCAAGGACACCGGAACTGGTCGCGGTTTGGGACGCACGCGCCATCACCTGAGCGGATACCTCGTAACTTCGATCCGCCCACGACGGCAGCGCGCGTAGCAGTTCGGTTCCAGGGCCGGAACCAGCAAGCACGTCACGATCGTACAACGCGAGCGTCGCACTCTGGCCCGAAGCCACGGCCTCTCGGATAAGCCGGATCCCCTCGGCGACAAAGACCCCTTCAACATGACGAACGGCCGCTCGTTCGAGCGACCGTACGTACCTAATTGCTGTATTGTGGGTGCTTGTAATCCGCACTATGCGGCAGGTGCCTTGACGTCCCGCACGATACGCTCGAACGTTTCCGGTTCGCGAACAGCCAGGTCGGCCAGCATCTTACGATCGATCCCCACATTCGCCTCGTGCAGCAGGTGAATGAACTGGCTATAGCTCAATCCCTGTTGTCGAGCCGCGGCATTGATGCGAACGATCCAGAGCGAACGCATGTCGCGCTTCCGCGTGCGACGGTCACGATACGCATAGGCCAACGCGTGGGTGACCGATTCATTGGCAGAGCGGAATTGGCGGCTCCTGGCTCCGCGATGACCAGCGGCCAACTTCAATATTTTTTTGTGCCGTTGTCGGCCCCGTGGGCCGCCCTTTACCCGTGACATCGCGCGTAGCTCCTATCGAATCTTCAACCCGGGAACCAGGGCGCGAATTCGCTTGCTCATGCCCTTGGTTACCGGCAACATATCGTCCATTTTGCGCAAGGACCGCTTCGACTTGGCTGATTTCTTATGGTTCTGAAAGCCACGGCTACGCAGAATTTTTCCGGTACCTGTCACCTTTATGCGCTTCGCAGTTGCTTTATGCGTCTTGATTTTTGGCACGTGATCCTCCTTCTTGATCTATTGCGTCGGCGCCAAGGAGGCTGGCGGTTCTTCGCGAGGTGGTTGCGCTGCCACCGGCTGCACCACGCTGGGTTGTGCGGGGGTCGATTGGGGCGAGGCGCCTCGGGGATCACTGGGCTGAGGTGTCCTCCCATTCTCCGCCGCTGTCCGCCCGTGGTCGTCGGTCGGCCTCGGTGCCTTCGCCGGTGTCGGAGTCATGATCATGGTCATGGATCGGCCCTCGAGGAGCGGCATGCGCTCTACCGATCCAACTTCGGCTAATCGCTTCGCTACGTCCTCGAGTACCGCCCGTCCGAGTTCAGGATGCGCATTCTCACGTCCCCGGAAGTTGACTGTGACCTTTACCTTGTCTCCGTCTACCAGAAAATTCTGGATCAGCTTGGTCTTGAAGTCCAGGTCATGCTCGCCGATTTTCGGCTTCAAGCGCATTTCCTTCAGCGTCCAGGTTTTCTGCGTCTTTCTCGCTTCCCGCTCCTTGCGCGTCTGCTCGTACTTGTACTTGCCATAATCGTACAGGCGACAAACGGGTGGCTGGGCGTTAGGACTGACCTCAACCAAATCCAAATTATCGGTCCGAGCCATCTCCAATGCACGCGGCAACGAAATAATTCCCAGTTGCTCGCCATCCCCGCCGATCATTCGGACTTCTCGGGCTCGGATTTGATTATTAATTCTCAGGTCTTTCGCGATTGGTCAACCTCCTAAAAATAAGGACATGCAGCGCGTCTCAAGCGTCGCTGCAGTTACGACAAGGATACCATCCTTGACGCGTCCTGAACAAGCGGCGTCTATGAGCAACCTTCAGCGCGCGGCTCAATTAACCAGTGATCGCACCACCCCGTTTGAAGCACCTCATCTCCATCGCGGAATACCATTGCGCGACGGTGGTAGACTGATTCCGGATTGCCACACGAATCATCGCGCGCCAGAAAGAAGCAGTTCTCGCAGTTCTCGTCAAAAAAATCGGATTCGGTCATCGAACTCCAGGAGGAATGGTACCGACGGTGGGACTCGAACCCACACGGCCTAAGGCCCCGGGATTTTAAGTCCCGTGCGTCTGCCGATTCCGCCACGTCGGCTAATTCATATGCACCCGCTGAGTCTATCATGGTCCGGGCTGCGAGGGGCTTTGACGAAAACCCAATCTGGTATGCTCAAGTGAAAGGTCGCAGTGCCGTTTATCCCTCGGGGATGTGCTGGAACTGGTAGACAGGCATGACTTAGGATCATGTGCCTTTTGGCGTGAGGGTTCGAGTCCCTCCGTCCCCACCACCCAACCAGAGTGAGTCAGAAAGTTTGCTGGTCCAGACTTTGGGCCAGCCTTCGTATATAAGGCAGTATATGAACGTCGAAGTCACCAAACTTCCCGAGAGCCGTGTCGCATTAAAGATCGAGTTGACGGCCGAGGAAGCAGGACAGGCCCTCGACCGCACCTACAAACAGCTCGTGCAACGCGTGAATGTTCCCGGCTTTCGCAAGGGGAAAGCGCCGCGATCAGTCGTCGAGCGTGTGGTGGGAGCAGAAGTCTTCGTCCATGAGGCCACGGACGAGGCTGTGCGGTGGGCGTATCGCAAGGCCATCGATCAGGAAAATCTAACGCCGATTGATGAGGCGGAGATCCAACCAGGCCCGGATGGACACGACCACCTGTCGCCCGACCAGAGCTTTCATTTTGAAGCGACCGTGGCGGTAAAACCGGAAGTGCGGTTACCCGACTACAGCGCGATCAAGATTGAGCGCAACCAGCCGGAGGTTGCCGACGCCGACGTCGACGCTTTGGTTCAAGAGATCCAGCAGCGAAACGCGACACTTGAGCCCAAAACGCGCGCCGCGGATATCGGTAACGTGGTCACCATGAGTATCAGCGGCCAGGTCAACGGCAAAGAAGTAATCAACCAGGATGACGTCGATTTCGAACTGAAGGACGAGGACGACCAGCCGGATCCAATGCTTCCCGGACTCTCAAGACAACTGGTGGGAGTGAACCCGGGAGACATCAAAGAGATTGCGCTGGCGTTGCCCGAACTGTACCAGGATCAGGAGATAGCCGGCCAGACGCTGCTTCTCCGGATTTTAGTGAAGGAAATCAAGCGGAAGGTGCTGCCGGAAATCGGCGACGAGCTGGTGCAGTCTGTGTCTCAGTTCCAGACGCTGGACGAATTGCGCGACGCATTGCGGGCGAATCTGCAGCTGGAACAAAAGTTGGAAGCCGACCAGCGGATGGTGGCAGCCGCGGTGGAGGCCGTGACGTCACGCACCTTTATAGAAATTCCTCCGATCTTGATTGAGGAAGAACTCGAACGAATGATCGGAGAAATGCAGGAGGAATTTGAGCGGCGTCACCTATCGTGGCAGCAGTACCTTGACACCGCATCTCAATCCGAGGCAGACATTCGGAATGAGATGCGCGAGAGTGCGGCGCAGAATGTGAAGACCTCACTAGTCCTGGCAGCGGTGGCCGATGAAGAGAACATTGAGACACCAAACCGCGAGGTTGATGCCGCGCTGGAAGACCTGTTCCGTGAGGCGCAAACCAGCGAGACCGAGCGTCGCAGACTGCGGTCCTCCGCCGGCGTTCGCACCAACATCCGAAACCGTATACGACGACAGCGGGCCATCCAGCAACTGGTGACGATCATGAGCGGTGAGGATGTGCCAGCGGAATCCGCTGAAGAAGTTGCAGACCAAACCGCGGCTGCCGCCGATGACATACAGGAAACTGTCGCGGTCGAAGTCGGTGGATAGACGCCAAGGAGTGGCAGTGGAAAGTTATCTCGTTCCTACCGTTATCGAAACCACCAACCGCGGCGAGCGCGCGTTTGATATCTACTCGCGTATGCTCAAAGACCGCGTCATCTTCATCACCACACCAATCGACGATACCATCGCCGCCCTGGTGACCGCGCAGTTGCTCTTCTTGCAGAGTGAAGATCCGGAGCGCGACATCTTCATGTACATTAACAGTCCAGGAGGAGTTGTGTACTCCGGTCTGGCCATCTACGACACCATGCAGCATATCAGCCCCAACGTCTCGACCATGTGTATGGGTTTCTGTGGCAGCATGGCGACGGTGATTCTGGCGGGAGGCGCGGCGGGCAAACGATTTGTGCTTCCAAACGGAACGGTGCATATGCATCCGGCTGGGCTGCAGAATTTAGGCGGCTATGCGCCCGATGTCGAGATTCATGCGCGCGAACTCATGCGTCTGCATGAGCGCAACTTTGATATACTGGCGAACCACACGGGCCAACCGGTGGAGCGCATCCGCGAAGACTTTGCACGCGACCGTTTCTTCAACGCCGAACAAGCGCAGGAGTATGGTCTAATCGACGAAGTTATTACATACGAACAGATGCCCATGGCGGCGGCAGGGAGTTAAGGCGTATGGCGGGTTCCAAGAACCCGAGGGTTCAATATCGGTGTTCGTTCTGCGGTAAGAGTCAGGAGCAGGTTCACCGCCTTATCGCCGGCCCGGGCGGGGTCTACATCTGCGATGAGTGCATCGACCTGTGCCAGGAGATCATCGCCGAGGAACAGGCGACCCCGGCGGCCACGCGGCTGCCCATCACCAAGATTCCCACGCCCAAGCGAATCATGGAGCAGCTCAACCAGTACGTGATCGGCCAGGATCGCGCCAAACGCGTGCTCTCTGTCGCGGTGTATAACCATTACAAGCGGGTCGCCGCCGGCATGCAGATCGACGACGTGGAACTGGGAAAGAGCAACATCTTGCTGGTGGGTCCAACGGGTTGTGGCAAAACGCTGCTGGCCCAAACACTGGCGAAGATTCTGGACGTTCCATTCTGCATCGCCGATGCGACGGCGCTGACCGAAGCGGGATACGTGGGCGAGGATGTCGAGAATATCCTCCTGCGGCTGATCCAGTCGGCGGATTTCGATATCGCACGGGCGGAGAAGGGCATCGTCTACATCGACGAGATCGACAAAATTGCGCGTAAATCCGACAACCCGTCGATCACGCGCGACGTATCCGGCGAGGGCGTACAGCAGGCGCTGCTGAAGATCGTTGAAGGCACGGTGGCCAATGTGCCGCCCCAGGGTGGTCGCAAGCATCCGCACCAGGACTTCATCCAGATCAACACCGCAAACATCCTCTTTATCTGCGGTGGCGCCTTTGAAGGTCTGGAGCAGATCATCGAGAAGCGGGTCGGAAGGAACCGTACCATTGGCTACCGTGCCGTCAAACCAGTGGAGGATGCGACTGCGCAGGTTGGGTCCATTACCCCGGAAGACCTGCTGCAGTACGGACTGATACCGGAGTTTGTCGGACGCTTGCCGGTAATCGTCGGGCTGGAACCGCTCGATAAGGAGACGATGATTCGTATCCTCACCGAGCCGAAGAACGCGATTATCAAGCAGTACAAGAAATTCTTCGATCTGGACAAGGTCGAACTGGTGTTCACCGCCGAGGCGCTGGAGCAGACCGCCATCCAGGCCCTGGCCCAGAAGACCGGCGCCCGTGGTCTGCGCAGCATCGTCGAAGAGACGCTGCTCGACATCATGTACGAGATTCCTTCGCGCAACGACATCCGCTCGTGCACCATAACCGATCGGGTCATCCTCAAGCAGGACAGCCCAATTCTGGAGCCGTCGCCGCTACCCACCCGCAACAACGATGAGTATGTGGTGCAGGAGAACGAGTCCGCCTAAAAGCCGTGATTTCGTAGCCGTCAGCCCGCGTGGCTGGCGGCTTTTTCTTTAGCAGGGCGTATGCTTCCTCAGCCCAGACACATCATCGCAGTTCACTGGATTGTCGCCGGTATACGTGTAGCCATCACCCAGACTACCCAGCTGCGTGAACCGTCCGATACTCGGATCGTAGTACCGCTCCCCCATCTTGTATAGCCCGGAACTGCTATCGAACATGGCGCCGGCGTACCGGAACGGATTCGGCACCGAACCAGTCGTTCCAGCAGCGATGGCATTGCCCCACGGGTCGTATGCATAGCGATTCTGCACGGTCCCAGTGCTATCCACCAAGGCCACGGTCGAACCAAGCCCGTCGTGCAAGTAGTAGTACGTGCAGATGGCGCCACCGGAGCCCATACAGCCCAGCTGCCCGACCGAGATATTCTCGCTCACCACATCCCCATCTGGCGTATTGGTGAAGGCGGTGCGGTTGCCGTTGCTGTCCGTCGAGGTGCTGAGTCCGGTTCCATCATACCGGTAGTTCGTGGTGCCGTTGCTGTTCCGTTCGCTCTGGCCGCCGCCTGAGAAGGTAGCGTTGATGGTGCTGCCACCGTTCGGCGTGCTGCTGGTGGTCTGATCCAGCCAGTTGTAGCTCATGCTGTTCCCGCCACTCACGGTCAACTGGTTGCCGTTGGCATCGTAGCTGTAGGAGGGGTTGCCCGGCGCCGTGCTGCTGGTCAGCTGATCCACGGTGTTGGATGTCATGCTGGTGGGCGTGCCCTCGCCGAAGGCCGAGGAGGTCATGTTGCCGTTGTTGTCATAGCTCCCGCCGCTGCCGCTTCCGGGCTGGCTCACCCCGGTGATCCGGTGCAGTGCGTCGTCCTGGTATCTGCCCCTCTGAGAAAACGATACAACTCCAGTTTCCGGGCCACTCCGGGAAACGATCGCGCAGCTACGCTTGCGTCACCTCGTCTCGCGTCGCCCTCATATCGTTGCCGGCTAGCGTCATATCGTAAGGCAGCCTGTTCTAGGTGCTCGGGCACCCCCTGGTGCTGAAGTCCAGCATCAAGCATCTCGTCGTTTGACGAAGCCTCAGCCCTGAGCATTTCCGCGTAGTCGTCCAGTGGATCGCGCTTCACCATTGTGGCCACCTCTTATCGATCCGCTGCACTGCACTCCCCCTTGGTCGTTTCCCATCAGGGAGCCGCAGTTGCTCAGCCGCTCGCTCTGTCCTCCTCCATGGCATGGTGTCTTCCTGCACGATCCATCACCCCTAGAAGCACATCGCGCACCCGCCACCGTTTACACCAGTCTGCACCCTTCAGAGGCAGACGATATTCCCACCAGCCCGGCGTCTTACTTGGTCTCACCAAGAGGAATAAGGCTCATACCATGTTTCTTAGCCACTCTCGCCCTGGGCCTATCGATTACGACACTTACGCCGCTGACTCCGATTTGCGTCTCTGCCGGCGGCCGGCCGTGATGCGTTTGTACAGGGCGAACACCACCAGCAGCACCACGGCAACCACGATAATAACGTCGTACTTTCGGAGGCTGGTGCTCACCGTGTTCCACGATTGACCCAACTGGTGACCCACGATGGCCAGAACCGTGCACCAAATGAAGGATCCGACCAGACTGTACGCCAGGAAGCGCCAGAACGGCATGCGGACTACCCCGGCCGGCAGTGCGATAAAGCTGCGGATAGCCGGCAGCAGGCGGGTGACAAACACCACCCAGTCGCCGTAGCGCGCAAACCACAGCTCCGCCTTCTCCAACTCTTCGGGAGAGAGCAGCACGATTTTGCCGTAGCGCTCTAGCACGGGTCGTCCGCCCGCTCTGCCCACAAAAAAGGCGATGATGCCTCCCACGGTCTCGCCCAGCGTGCCGGCCACGATGGCCAGCGGCAGCACAAACTTATTCCCGCCCGCCGACGTCGCCAGAAAGCCGCTAAACGGCATGGTCAGCTCGCTGGGAATCGGAATGCCGAAGCCTTCGATGGCCATGAGCAAGAACACGCCCGGATACCCGAGCGTGCCGAGAAAGTTTTTGACGAAGTCGAGGATGTGGTTTTCTATACCATTCATAGGCAAAAGCTCCTGATTGTAGGCGCCTCCACCCCATCAACGCAAAGGAGCGTCTCTATAATGGTGGGTGATATGAATAGCCTCCGCTTCTGGCGTCATTGCACCACCTCCCACGATTCCGCATCTCCGGTGACAGCAACGGTGCTCGATGTGCGCTCGTTTTCGGCCTCGTCAACCGATGCTATCTCTTCGTTTTCAGTGCTGCCATGGACCGGGCAGGCGAACACGACCAGATAGTGCTCATATCCTGGCCCAAACGCATTGGGCATAAGTGAGCAAGGACAGCCCAACCGCCTCGCGTAGTCGGTTCCCGGTATGATACGGGCATTCCTCCATCGAACCACTCTCATGATGTCTGCCTCCTCCCATTTTCAGCCTCGTCAATATCTGCAAACGCCGGCCTTCCGTTTTGAGGCTTGATCGATTTCAGAATGATCTGACGAATTGACCCGCCGTCCAACATGGCGAACATAGGAGCGCGTAATATTTTCGGGCAGCGTTGAATATCGGCTGCGATTTCTCTACGGGTCCGGTCTTCTATCAAAATGTCCCGCAATGCATTCCACGCAGCATACGCAACCTCCTCTACTTGAGACTCCAAGCGCTCATGCGTTGATTTTGCCCACGCGTAGAACTCATCCGGCACGCCGGTCAGGAACTCATCCATCGACACTCCATCGCGCATGGCCTCCCAAATCGTCTTCTCGGAGGTCTGCGTGACAATTCGATGGAGCCGCAGATACTCGGCATTTTTAATCTTCAGTCGAAGGCCACTCTTGAAACGGATAACGTAGCCCTCCTCATTCGGCTGTTGGGGCAACTCGCGGAATCCGCCTGTGTGCTCTAATTTCCGCGCACGCGGGAAGCCTCTTGGCTCTATCCCAAATTGTTCGACCCCAGTTTTAGTCTCAATCATCCCGAGGTAGACCAACTCCTGCCGCTCACCGTAATCCACCACAATGCGGTTGCCGGGATAGATAACCTCGAACATGTAGGTGTAGGACGGATCAAGCCCACGCAAGGCCGCGTAGTAATTGGCATGGAGCATGCATCGGACGGTATCCGCTTGACCGGATACGAACGATCCGCGCGACGCAACCACCCATTTCCCCTTATACATGAAGATGATAATCAGGGACCCGTCGATTTTCTCGAACACATCGAACGGCTCATCAGGAATCGACGGGCCCAAAGCCTCATGCTCGCCTAGATTGAAAAACTTTTGGAATGGCCGTGCCCATACTTTTCCCGTGCTATCAGTCACCAAGCCACGGCAGGCGATCGTAACACTGTCCCACTCGCACTCATGCTGGCATAGCTGCGTGTAATTCCAGATAGTGAGGTCACGAACTGGATGCCGTGCTGATTGCAAGAGCCCTCTGTCCTGGTAGTCACGCAACACACCGATATCTATGCTGTCGCTCACGACGTCTGCCTCCTCCGATTCGCTGCACGTTGCGCCGCCTCCCGATGCATGGCTGGTGCGACATGGCCGTAAATGTCCAAGGTCATGGCGGCACTGGCATGACCGAGCCGCTCCTGCACCACACGCACGTCCTCTCCGTCGTTGAGCCACTGACTGGCCATGGTATGCCGCAACTCATGCGCGGTGAAGCGCGGCAGGCCCGCTATTCCCAGGTCACGCATCAGGCAGATGTTGACCTGTTTGACGCACAGAAACCCGCCGTGTGTATTGGGGAACACTAAATCTTGATCGACCCAACCCCGTGTACTCGCCCGACGACGCTTTACCGCTGGGCTATGCGTTTTGAGCGCGGCGAGCGTATCCGGTCCAAGATGGAGCAAGCGGCGTGAGCAGGGCGTTTTCGGCTCGCCACGCACTGCCCCTTGACCAGTGCGATGTGTCACCGTGGCCAACACCAGGATTGTGCCAGCATCGCTGTCGACCTCACTCCATCGCAACGCCGTCGCCTCCCCGATCCGCATACCGGTATCCAGTAGCAGCATCCAGAGCGCATACCACTCCGACTCCGTTGAGGATCGCAGAAACGCACGAACCTGTGATGAGGACAGCCAACGCCGCTCCTCCTGATTGATGCGTGGTGGTCGCACATGTGCCCCCGGTGACCGATCAATCAATCCATCCGCCTCGGCATCCCGTAGCGCCATTTTTAGAATCACCAGGCACTGGTTGACCGTCGCCGTCGCATAGCCAGTATCGAGCAATGCCGTGCCTAGTGCACGTATCTGACCCGGCTGGAGGTCGGAAAGACGAACATGGCCCAGGCGAATAATGACGTGAGCTAGTTGGGCCCGGTACATGACAAATGTATGGTCCCGCACACTGGCGTGTTTGTTGGCCAGCCACTGCGCGAGATACGTCGCGAGCGTCTGCCGTCCAGTCTGCGAGAGCCGGCCACGTTCGCGCAGTTGCACCAGTTGCGCCAATGCCTCCTCCGCCGCGGCTCTGGTGGCACAGTACCGGGTGACCCGTTGCCGTGAATCGAGCGAGAGCGCCGCCACCCAGCGCCCGTCCTTTCGCTCGTACACCGTGCCCTGCTTATTCACGCGCTTTTTCCTGTGGCTTTTTTCAGCTGCCGTCCTCTGGTCTTGCCCGGTGCAAACATCGTCGCTGCTGCCTCGTCGTCCTGCCATCGCACACTCCTGGTCTCGGCCTGCCGTAGATACTCGGAGATCGCCGCACGGCGAATCCTCCTGCTCCGAGTATCCGCGATGGTGACCGCCGGGAGCTGCCCGGATGCGACCAACCCGCGTATTGTGGTCTCGCTAACCGCGAGCAGTTCGGCAGCCCGTGCAAATGTCACCGCCTCCTCCTGCTCTGCACCCTCAACCAGACGCAACGCCGCCGAGAGATACTCGGCGAGCACATCAGGCCGGAGCTGGCCGCAGGTGGGGCACTGGACGGATTTCACGCCGCCGCTGCCTCACGGTTCATCCGCTTGTTGACAATCCGGCGATACATGATGTCGAATATCCGAAACCAGTAGAACGTCCGCTCATACCTGGGAGTACCAGTAGAGCCACCCGTTTCCATCTCCTGGAGCAGCATCCAGCGCCGTCCCATCAAGTGGTACAGTGTCGCCTCAGAATCGACCAGCGGCGCCATTTCGGTCGTTACCGTGAGCGCCTGAATGATGGCTGCCTTGTTCCGGGCGAGCATGTCGTGTATCCGGTCGGAGATGGCGCCCTGGACCTGCAGCGAGCCATTTTCAGGCCACACGGTACGGCCCAGGTCCATCATTACGGCCAGTGCCGTTTCAGCGGATTGTGTGATCGAGTATGTTGCGGTCATGCCAATCTCCTACCCGTGACGCGTTTGGGTAAAAAACGCGTCATTTTCCTATTGTTTTTCATGATTTTTTTTGTGGTGGTAAAAATAGATAAACGTGTCACACCCGTCACGCGGAGCCGCCCGACTTCAGGTCCAACCCCTCCCAAAAGCGGGTGGAATTGGCGCGATTGTCGGTATAGCCGCGTTCATGAAGCTTGCGGCCGAGCATAGTTTTCGTCCACGCCCGTTTCTCTCCGGCATCAGATGCCCACTGGGTGTACCGTTCATAGAGCTTCCCCGCCGATACGAGGAGCTGCGGGTCAAACTCACAGCAATCCTCCAGGAACTGGCCCAACTCATCCATTTCTCGGCGGTATTCATTTGTTGCGGCTCGCACATCGTCCGGTGGATTGAGCCCGTCACGCTGCCACATCAAACAGCCCTGAACGATCCATGCCAGGATTCCCGGCCATTCATCCCGAAGTTTGGCGCGGAGATTTGGGTCGCGTTCCGCCGGTGGAATGACCTCGGTAAATGGGATGGTCAGTATCCGATCCCATATCGCCTGATCCGTCCCGCGTACATTGGGCTTATGGTTACCGGCCATCCAGATTTTCATCACCGGCCGGAATTCGAAAAATTCCGCACGCATGAATCGGGCGCTAATCCGGTCGCCACCCGTCAACTGTTTGACCAGGCTCTCTGCCAGACGTGAGCCCTCCTCGATCTCCGTGGTGGCTACAAAGCGCGCGCCCACCAGCGCCGCGATCTCGTTGGGAATATCGTTCCCCTGTTTGACCATCAACGCCTCAGGACGGACCGATTTAGCGTAATCTCCGAAAATGTCCTGGATGGTGTCAATGAGGACGGATTTGCCATTGGCACCGGGTCCGAAACAAAAATAGAGCACCCGGTCGCCGGTGAGCCCCGTGATACTCGCCCCTAGCGCCCGTTGTAGGAACAGCATCAGTCGATCGTTTCCACCCATCCACCGCTCAATACACGCCAACCACAAATCCGCTGACCCGCCAGGCTCGTAGGCCGCGCTGGTGCATTTGGTAATGAGATCCTCGCGACGATACGCTCCGAGTTCACCGGTCCGCAAATCAACCGTCCCGTTCGGGCAGGTGAGCAGGAGTGGATCGTTGTCAAACACGTCCGGCGTGGAGGCAATGGTGGTCTCGACTCGTGCGCAGTTGACCATCTCTCGGATGCGACTACCGCTCTCGCTCCTCAGCGCGTGTTTGAGTGTCTCTGTGGCCCGGTCATCCTCGCCGCTCTCACGGATTGCGGTTGCCTCGTCTCGGATGGAGCGGGCAGTCAGCTTGGCGCGTCGTAGTACCTCACCGGTGGTATCGTGGTGCCAGTACACACCGTCCCACACGTAGTACCGATCCCAGTTGCCGATGTAGCGTACATCCGCGCCGTGCAGTGCCGAGTATCGCTCCCCATTGCCGAGGTCTGTGAGTGGATAGCCGCCGGTTGGTACATCATTGACATCCTCATTCCCATCTCGCACTACCACCCTCAGTTGATTTCGATTTGCCGTCATGCCCGGATCGCTCCTATATAAGGATTGCCAACCGGTGTCAGCAGCTGTTCCGCAGTTCCGCCGCCGGCCAGCCAGTCGCTCACATCGCCGCCGACAGGCAAATCGGGAAACGACACAATGCGCACCGTCTCCGCCACGTCTTTTAGGTGGCGTAAGAGCCGGCGTGTTCGCGCCCGCCCAGCGTCGTCGTTATCCTCCACGATCACCACGTGCCGCCCGACGATCCACTGGTTATAGTGCGCCTTCCATACTCCGTTTGTGTACGTCGTGGCGTTCAGTCCCACAAACCAGAGGGATTCACAGTCTTTTTCGCCCTCGGTCATAAAGGTCGGGTCTCTCGGATCAGCCCTGATGAGCCGTGGCAGTCCGTAGGGTACGGTCTCGATGTCGCCGAGCCCGCGCTCCCATTCACCGTCTACATTGTGCTGTTGGAAAAAACCCTTCGGACGCAATCGGACGGTACGATGACGACCTATACCGTGCTCATCCGTATACACGTAACAGCGGTCCCATGTTCCCCGATCTCTTTTTCGTTGTCTTGACTGGTGGGAACCTATGCTCTCCAGCCCCTCTACCGATACCGGCGACACTGCTCTGTCGTGAGTCACCCCGCATTTGCAGGTCCCGGTGAGTCGGTGCGCGTAGGTTGGCATGCACGAATTCGTGTCCATGGGCAGCCCCCCCGCGTGCTCTTCGCGAGTGCAGTGGGACCACTCGCCGTCTTTCGAGAGAAACCCGGCACAGCGCACTCTATGCCCGCGAGGGGCCTCGTTAAAGCCCCCGCAGATTCGACACGGGCGTGACCGGGCGACTCGTTGGCTAGGGTCGATGTTCACTGGCCGGAGCACTCCCGATGCTGTGATTCTATCCAGTGGAGCACCAGCGTGAGGGTGGCCAGTTCGCGGCTCGCTTGCTCTGCTGTCAGACATTCACCGATGTAGACGCGGATACCGATTCTGTCGGCGAGTTGCCGCAGGCTCTCGATTTGATTTCTGGTTGCCGGCCGGTCTCGATATCCTAGTGCCGCTTCGGCTGCCATCCGTCCGTAGTACTCGCGTTGATAGTCGATTTCGGTGAAACGGTGTCCTCTGCCCATGATCGTCATGCCGCCCTTCAAATCGTGGTGATTAACTCGTCGTCCGGCGTACTGTTCGGTTGCGTCGTTTCGGCTACGGGCGTGATCGGCGTGAACTCATCCCGTAGTGCCGTAAGCTCGCGCTCTACGAGTTGATCGAGCGCCATTCCCTGGGGATGTCCGAGATGGTCGCGGATGAACTCCAGCATGGCGTGCTTATTTGTCGGGTCCTGTCCGGCGTAGGTGCGCAATCCGGCGATGGTGGTTGATTTCCAACCGTCAGAGGACTGCTCAATGGCTGTATGCCGATTCGTGTTCACTGGTTGTGTCTCGATGACCTCACCGGTTTGTGTGTCCACAGTGCGCGGAGAGGCGACTGTGGGCGGAGGCGATCCGACCAGGCGCGGCTCTGTTGTGGCCGAAATTTCGCGTCGTGCTCCGGGGATTGAGTCAACCTCGGTTTCGTCCAGGAATCCCACGCCACAGATCGAGAGCGTGACGCGACGTTTCGCCTTTGTTATGGCCTTCATGGTCCCGTTTGCTAGTGCCTCGCCCTGGAGCCCCTTGGTGGTGACAACTCCCACATCGACATCGGTGCGACCGCTATGCGTTTGGGCCTTCACCGTCACCACGATCAAGTCGCCGACTTGTCGCGTATCAACCTCAGTGATGCTCACGCTGTCCCGTCGTCGCAGCTGGTTCGCCAACTCCTTCGTGCCATAGAGCGTCAGTTTTCCGTTCAGCGTGATGTACTCAAACGGCCGGCTCAGCGCGTTGACGTGCAGTGACTCACACAAGCTTGTGTAGTACAGCAGCCGTTCTGCTGCGCCCAGGGACTTCAGGTCGCCGCCGATGAAGACCTTCTCGGCTAGTTCCGCTGGCAATGGCTGATTTGTGGTTAGTTGCTCGCTCATGACGATGCCTCCCCGCTCAACTCGTTCCAGCGCAGTTGCTGCGCCGCCAGATTCGACCGAGCCAGCACCAATAGTTCGCGCCGTATTCGGTCGAGCGATTTGCCGCGTCGAATGAGTGCGCGCATGATCTCGATCTGCATGTCTGAGCGTTGTAACTGGTACAGCAGTTCATCGCAGATGGCTGCTCGGTGGAGTGGGTTTGATTGCTCATTCATAGCGATCTCCCGTCTCGTCCTGGTAGTCGACATGCGCACGGACCAGTCGCTGCAGAACGTGTCCGTGGATCTCCAGCGCCGTGGCATTCGTGAGCGGAAACTCACGTAAGGTGGCGTAGAGGTCTCCCATGGCGGCCAGAGCTACATCCAGCTCCTCTAACACGTCGTAGGGCGTGCTGGGTGACCATGTGGCCGCCGGTTCGATATCGCGCAGGTGCGTCGTGCTCCATCGCGGGTGAACCATGTGCTCAAGGCTTATGTCGTGCCACACACTGATCTCTCCAATCTGCCGGATCATTGAGTCACCACCTGGAGCACCAAGATCAGCAGGAATCCGTAGATCAGGCCGGCTGTCAGGATAATCAGCATGCCGGTGAGGAGCGATTGCAGGCAGGCGGGGAGGTCGAATCGACGTGGATGATCGCACGTCAGCGGTGTTTGGCAAACACTGTAGAGAATGCGATGGCCGGAGCTTTCTGTTTGCAGTCTGTTCATGGGGTGGTTTCCGTTTCCGTACCGCGCATGCGGTACACTAGGACGTAGTCGGCTCTGTGGTGGAGTCTCTACATGGTTTCCTAAGGGCCCCGGAGTAATCCGGGGCCTCTCTCTATTGCTCGCCTGGGGGGCCGCCGTAAGCGACCCGGCAGCCCCCTCTACTCGCTGATTAGCCGCGCGGCGGCTTGTCGTGTTCTGGGCGATGCTCCGGCTCGCGCTCTGGTGGCCGGCGCTCGGGCACGTGGTCCGGGCGCTCGGTTGGGCGGCGCGTGCCGGGATGCATCGGTGTGCGCTCCGGTTTCTCGTGTTCGGACTGTTCGCTTGGATACGTTGCCATGATGTTTCCTTTCTCGTGATGATCATTGGGTCGTCGGTTCTGGTGTCTGCGCGCCTCCTCTCAAATGACTCGGGGTCTAGCCAGTCCACTAGGACGGCTCGATTTCGGTGGTTATCAGCGCCACGATTTTGGTGTCAACGGTAGCCATGCGAGTGTTGTACGCCGCCGTTTCCTCGGGTGTCATGCGGCGGAATAACTCCGGTTCGCTGTCGATGATTTCGCGGCCGAGTTGAATTGCGGCATCGCTGTAGGTCAGGCTCATGCGATAGCTCCGGTGAGGTAGGAGGCGAGATGATCTCGCTGCCATTGCCGTTCAGCGGCCCAGGCAACGTCCCCGGCAGCGGCCCAGGCAACGTCCCCGGCAGCGGCCAGGGCAACGCCCCCGGCAACGGCCCCGGCAGCGGCCAGGGCAACGCCCCCGGCAACGGCCCCGGCAGCGGCCCAGGCAACGTCCCCGGCAGCGGTCAGGGCAACGTTCTCGGCAGCGGCCCCGGCAGCGGTCAGGGCAACGTTCTCGGCAGCGGCCCCGGCAGCGGTCAGGGCAACGTTCTCGGCAGCGGCCCTGGCAGCGGCCTTGGCCGCGGTTAGCTCACTCGATGTTGCTAGCCCGAGCGCAAATCGTCGCGCAGTTTCGATTGTGCGCCGAGGTCTTGCGTCGTCCGGCGCCTGATTTTCGAATACGTGCAAGACTCGCTCAACACAATCACAGACGAACAATCGCAGATTTCGGTCATTCCACGTTTTGATCCGCCGAATTGTTCGTGCGTGACGGCAGACGCATTTGGCACCGGCATCTATCACCTCACCATCCACCCCAATCTCGTAGAGGTGCTCGCCGTTCCAAAACAATGTGAGCAGTTGATCCCAGGTGAGGATGTGGTAGCCATTCATGCATGGCAAAAGTACGCCCTCGATTGGTGGCAGCCATTCACCCGGTTGGTACCCGTCCGGCAGCGGCCATTTTCCATGCCCCAGCGGCGTCGTGCCGTCCCGGTTTAGCAGCTTGTAGTACACCTCGCTCAAAACCCGGTCTCCACATGTGCATCCACGCTCTGAGTACGCTCGGCGTTCTCTGCCAACTGGATCGTGAGGCCCTCGATTGCGAATACAATAGCGTCCATCGCAGAAACCAAAGCGGCGCAATCGACGCTAAGGTAAGGATTCAGGGTTTCGGTGAGTCTGTGGGATTCTTTGAATATTCGGGCAGCATGGTCTGACAGGATGTTCATCATATCCACCGCCCGTCGTTCCGTAGCTGCGGCACCTCATGTCCCTGTGCGTCTCGCATCGCACCACAACTGCGATGGGCGGGCTGGCCGGATGTGCTGTAGAAATACGCCCTCCGACCGATGGGCAGGCCGCAGATGATGCAGCGCTTGGTTGTGATGGCTGTTGCATCCATGTCCATCATGCCACCACCTCGTCAAGCGAAAACTGCCCGAGCTGCCGGGTGAGTGCGACGCGGTGAGTACAGGACGTTGCGCGGCTGTCTCTGCGACCCGCGCGGCAGGAGCAGAGCAGCATGTACCCGCCACGCTTGAGACTCACCACGCCCACGGTGTAGTTGCGGTCGGGGGTTGTTGCAGAAGGTATCCGGTACATGTGTGTCAGTTCGCCCTCAATCCACTCGACGCCGATCCACGTGGCGCGGTTACCGGCTGCCTCGTAGCTGCGGGCCTTTTCGGTCACGTACTGGCTGGGTGCTGGGACGCGGTGCGATGTTGTGATTGCCATAGCCGTGGTTTCCTCTCTCATTGACTAGCCGGCCTGCTCGATGGGCGTTTCGACGGTATTCGCGGTTGTTCCTTCGACCGCTGTCTCGATAATTTCCAGGGCAACGCTGCTCATGGATCGTTTCGGACGCGAGCCGTTTGCTATTGCCCGGATATACCGCGCGAGGTGGGGCGGCAGTGAGATGGTCATGCGGTGTTTTTTGCTTGCCCCACGCTGTGCGTTCCGTCTCCGCTGGATCATCTGCCCCCCTCGTTCTGAACTCTTCAGAATACTTCATGTCTCTGTAATCAGTATACAGAGTGCTGCACTTCCAGTCAAGAGTTCTGGCAGAAAGTTCGGAACTTTTCAAATGTGTAGTTAATGCAGCAGTTTTATAATGGAGAAGTGAGTATCATACCGTATGGATAAGCCGGAGAAGCGGGGCAATCTGTCGCGTGAGGCCGCTGCTCGCTATGCTCAGTGGATTGAGGATAATCTGCGAGCGCGAGGATGGAGCCTATCGGAGCTAGCTCGCCAGTCCGACCTTATGCCGCAAACAGTCGGGTCTCTGCTCCGTGGTGCTCCTCAGCCGACGGTGCTTCAGGCAGCCGGCATTGCTAGAGCGTTTGGGGTGAGTCCCAATGTGATATTCGGCGTGCTAGGACTGTGGGGCGACGCTGATGAAGAACCGCCACCGCCGGAAGTGACCAGGATCTACAGTGCCTTACCGCCCCATGCGCGTCGTGTCGCTCTGGGTCATCTCCGGCTAGTACGGGAGATGCAGGAGTTGTACGCCGCCGAACGTTTAGAGGAGGCGGAACATGCCGCTTACAACCGCCCCGATATTGCGGATGATGCCTATCGCGAGTCCGTCGGCTGGACGGACGAGGAAGCGCCATGAGCGTTAGTGTGATCGACACAGACGGGTACCTCTATAACGCGCATGGGCGGCCAGGGCATCACGTGTTTGGCTTGGACGTGCTCGCGCGGGATGCGCTTGCCGCCGGCGTCGATGTGGTGTGGGCCGACTTGCCGCCAGAGCAAGCGGCCTTCTGCGATTGCCACCACAGGCGAATCGTGCTCGCGCTGTGGCTGTATTGGGCCTGGCCCTGGCATTTACGGGCGATCCTCTGCCATGAGCTGGCACATGCTTGGGTTGGACCATCGGAGGAAAGGGCGCACTGGTGGGCGGTACGGCATTATGGAGATGTTGACACAATAGGCGTAGCGTAAGAAACGGAGGGCGACGACATGAAGATGATGCGAAACATTGGTCTAGCGATAGTGTTTTTTGGCGCGATCCCGCTCATGGGTGGCGCTCAAAGCACCGTTGCACACGCGGCGCCGACACAGCGGGGCCAGTCCAAAGCATGCAAGTTTAAGCATCAGGCGTGGTCGTTGGTTCAGGCGGCATCGAGTCATGCCAAACTCGCTCCGAACGAGTTTGACATCGACGATGCCCAACGGGATCAGTCGATTATCCCTGAGCAAATAAGTACACTGGCTGGTCGTTACGGAGATCCGAACGGGTGGTACGAACTCGTGACCGATCTGACCACCTCCATGTCAAAGGCCGGAGAAGCGGCGTACGAGGATCAACAAAACTCTCAGCAGTCGTATGACGATACCTCTACGTTCTGGAAAGATCAGGCGGCAACCGATGCTGATGCGTCTAGGTATGCTATGTCGCTCGCCTGGATCGACATTAAATATATCTGCTACGGACATTAGGCTATGGCGGATAAGTTTTGTTCAAACTGTGGCGCGAAGAGTAAGCCTGACGCGGTGGTCTGCCAGAAGTGCAACACGGCGTTTCCGGTGGCTGGCAATCAGTCAGGAGCCACGCCGGTGGTGGTGGTTCAGCAGAAAAAGGGTGGCTTCTTTCGGAAGGCTGGTATCGGTTGCCTCGGTCTGATTGTCTTGATCGTAGTAATTGCGATTATCGCGACGGCCATTGGCGGTGGCAGTAAATCAGGCTCCAGTAGTTCCACTTTAACGCCAAACACTGGCGCGGTTGTTCCGAATCATCCATCTGCAACGAGTCGGCCTCTCCCGACATCGCCACCTCCGACGTCACCGCCTACCTCGAAGACCGCTGGGGTTGGGTCACTGATCCATGTGCCGGATAATCTCGATGTGACACTCACTGGGGTGACGCTCTCTAGCGGGACTGAATTTGAGAAGCCACATCCGGGGAATGAATACGCAGTGACTCACTGGACCTTTCACAACTACCGAACAGATAATACCGATGTGGCGGATACCGGATTTACGGCGCAGTCAAATGGCGTTATCACCAACCCCGAATTCGCGTCGTCTCTGACTAGCAACGATCTCGGCTCGTCTGGCACGACGCTTGCGCCTGGCGGCACCATTCGGCGCGATATCGTCTTCCAAATATCCTCGGGAGCACCGGCGACGATCATCTACAAACCATCAGATTTCACGGCCAACTGGACCATCCACGGGTGACGCCTGACGACCGCGAGGGTGCCTTCCTCCGTCACTGCCTCGCCTATCAGGCACGCATCGACCGGCTGCTGGCATGGATGAGCTGCGATCCGCGGATTCATCCTGAGTGGGTTACGGAGTGGCAGCGGTCGCGCTAGACTAAGGCGTCTGCAAGCAGGTGCTCATAACGCGCAGTAACCGCCAGTCGTTGCCCCGTTTTGGGCCAGCGACCGGCGGTTCTGTTTACACTGAGGGGAGTTTGGGCCGAGTCCCAAACGGCGCGCCTAATGCATTGCCGCTAGGCGCGTTTTTCTACTCTGTGACTCGTTTCGCCCGTTTACCGGGGCCGGCTCGATTCTCCAACCACTCCTGTATCGCTGAATGCCGAGTGACCCACGCTCTCCCTACGCGGCGTGCTGAAAACTGTTCGGTAGCTGCGGCTCGGCTGAGTTGCTGCTGATAGCCGGGATCGAGGCCAAACGCGACCACTGCATCCGCCATGGTCATCTCAGGGTCATCGTCGTCTGGCAGAGTTTGGCCCCAGAACGATCGCGCCCATGCTCGCTGCACCGGGCGGTCCGGCTCCTCCCAGTGGGTGAGGTCATCGAGGAGCTGGCCCCAGTCAACGCTGAGTTTTTCTATCTCCGCCATGGCTAGCGTCCATTCCAGCGGTTTGCGGAGACCGTCGAGATCGCGATTGAGCATCTCCATAAATCGCTGTTCGGCCCCCTGGTCGGGATTACGGACGTTGATTACCCGCATGAGTGCGCCCAGGTCTCCACGTTCCCCGGCTACAACCGGATAGCGGGCGTACAGGAAGGCCACCATTCCATAGGGGCGTTCGTCCGCGCCTTCGGGTATCTCCAACGCGGTGCCTGGGGGGATCGCCTCCCCGCTGCTCTTTTTGATGAGGGCCAGCTCTCGTCGTGAGAGCTGGCTCAGGGCGTCGAGGAATGCGGCGGTGGTCACTCGGGGTGCTCCAGGCGGACGGCGACCGTGTGTCCCTCTCGCAGTGCCAGGATGATGTCTCCTACAGAGGCGTGGGAGTTGCCATTGTAGATGTATGTCGTGTCGCTGGTGGCGTACGCGATGCGACGCCCGGCGACGAACAGCGCCTCGCTCCAGTCGTTGCCCGCGTTGCCGCGTTGTGCCCGCGCCCGCTCGGTGAGGATTGTTTTCAGACCGCCGCTGACATCCGGGCCTGTAGAGCGTGAGACGCTCAGGAGACTATCGCCGCGACTGTTGCGGTACTGGCGTGGTTGATTGGTCCAGCCGTAGCCAAGATTGCGTGAGCGGCTGGAGATGGTTGTTTCGGTTGCGGTCTCGGTGGTCATTGGTGGTTCCTCTCTCTGTTGTGTTCTGATACCTATATTATACAGATATCCATAGAATATAGCGAGTGTTTCGGTCCGAGTTTTCAGCGAATTTGTCGTATTTATTGTCGAGTCGCCGCCGCCCTGTCTCCGCTCTAACGGGTGTTATATTTGACACTCGTCACGTTTCGGCGCGATACTCTAGCAGTATTTCGCTCCTGTGGAGGGTGGATTGAGATGAATTCCATAGTGCACACTGGTCAGTTGTTGCCAGTGCCAGAAACTGAGCGAGATTGCGTTGTCAATGCGGTCAGTCGCATGAACTTCAACGCAGTCGGTAGCGATAATTCGGGTAATTTTGAGGACTCTGACTATCTACGTGGCAAGGCCGCTGGATTGCGCGAGGCAATGCGATTTTTGGACGAAGAGCGTACGAGACTATCTTGACCACGCCATGCGCTGCCATGGAGGCCGTAGGAGACGGGATGACGGTAAGGGATGAATACGGCGGGTTGCCACTGTCCGTGTTCGAGTGCGTAGCATTAATGCGGCAAGCAATTGATGGGTTACCGTTAACCTGTCCGACTTGTGGAGATGAAGGATTTTACGGTCTACCGATAAACCAGCCGTCGACACACTATGTATGCACATATCGTCGTCATTTCTATCGAGTAGACGACGATATCAAGAAGCGCGCTTGGGCTTTTGTTGATGCGGATTTTCCAGTCAATGATGAGGCGTCTTCGCCGATTGAGGACGCGGCGCTTCCGGCGCTGCAATTCCATTCGCCGGTGGACGATGAAAACAACGATATCTATAAGCCGGTGAGTATATCTTGCTCGATCTGTCATCGAGAATGGATAAAGCTGCTCCGTTCACGCGATTGGTGGGATATGCTTGAGTCTCACGATGTTGATATCCAGGCCATGGTCTCCCATGTTCAATCTCATCTGTCATAGCGGGGTCATGATCGAGTTTTCTCTAGAACCTTTCACCGCAACGCTCCCGCTCCCGCCGTCGATTAACCGCACCTATGCCTTCAACGCCGCGCAAAAACGTTTCTACTCGAACCCCCCGGTGAAACAGTGGAAACAGAACGCCTACGATCTCTTGATGGCTGCTGGCTGGAAACCGCTACCGCCTGGTAATTGGACGCTTGCCATCCACCTGGTGATGCATATCCCTGAACCACGCGATGTTGACTCCGGCTCGAAAGTCATACAGGATGTGCTCTGTCGTCGCTTGGGGGTTGATGATCGCTATGTATTTGATTTTCGTGCACAAAAGGTTGTCACGCCAGCAAAGAGAGACCAGCATTTCCAAGTCTGGGTGACGGCTACATGCCTGAATTGATTGCTATGTTTTTCATCGACGGAGTGTAGACCGTTTAGACTTGACCATAATGAATAAATCGAAGGAGTATTGAGTCATGCATCAGGCAAAGGAAATCATGGACCACATGGGCGCTGAGGAAAGAGGACGGTTCCATCCAATCGAAGAAAAGTCGCTGGGGCCAGATGGACGCGAAACGTGCAGATGGGCACGGTTGCGAGCGTTCGACGCGAAACTATGGGGTGAGATGCCCGTGAAGGAGGAAACGCATGTACGCTGATCCGCTTGAGGTCCGGGAACCAACTGAATCGCAGAGAGAAAACATCAAGAGTGTTCGGGCAGGGTGCGTGGCTTTAATGGACATATTATCTGTTTTGCCCGATAATCGGAGGAGATCCGTCGCCGTTACGAAGTTAGAAGAGGTCTTTATGTGGGCTGAAAAGGGAATCATCTTCTCGGAGTAAGTTCATCGTTGCTTTTGAATTAGTAGCGTAGTGGAGGGTGTGCTTGGCAACAGTTGACCGCAGGGAGATCAACCGTGAATTACCTTCATCCCCATGCCGACCAGGGCGACGAAAACGATGCGCTCCCGCCGGCGCTTACCGCCAAACATCCGTACCGCCCAACCGATGTGTACGATTGTCTGCATCGTACCGGACACCGCTACGTCCGTGATCTGAACAACCACATGCACTGCATGTGTTGTGGTCACCGGTGGGAGTAGCCATGCTCGACAAGCCCACCGGGGCCGACTACGTGTGTCTAGTCTGCGGAACAAATCGCGCACCACAGACTCGGTACGAGAAAGGCCGTGAGGTGCAGGTCTGGAAGCGACACGTGTACGGCGGGACGCACTCTGAGCGATCCGCGTTTCCTCTCTGCTCTGATGCCTGCTGCGATACGTTTGCGGCCTGGCCGTTTGACTCCCAATTCACTGCGTTGTTTGGTGACGTTGCACGTGCCTATAGCTGTCTGGCCATGCTTACGACACGTCACGATGTGGTGTGGGCGGATCAGCATCCAACGATGCTCTATCCACTGCTGTTTCAGTTGCGGTCGCCACTGTTTTCCTGCCCGACGGAGGATAAGGGCTTATACAAAGTCCTGCATGGCGTAAAGAGCTGTGGTGGCTGTCCGGTCTACGACTGGTCGTTTGGTGACCCGATACAGCCCCGATGATCCGCTACCAGGGATTTATGTTGCCATTGCCCGAATGGCTGATGCGTTGTTTCATTTGCGAGCGTGGCGTGTTGCTGTGGGACGGTCGCAACGCCTGGCGGTGTACCGGCAAACGATGCCGAGAGGGTCGTTCGTTGGCGGCGTTTTTCGATATCGAGGATATCGAGCTGCGACTGCAATGTGGCTATCGGCTCGACAGTTTTCCGCTCACGGACCACGCGCTGGACATGCTGCGTTTGGGCGTGGTCACGTTTGATTGGCTGAGTGCTGAGCAGGCCCAGTGGATGTTCGAGCGGTTTGATACCGTCACTTGCCGTAGCGATGGACACCAGGACTTGGCGGGCCTCGCGCATCAGCCACGCGAGATACCGGCGCGGCGTGAGGTGACCAGGTGAACGCTGAGCAGTGGTATCGGGTTACGGTTCACAACCAGGAGACAGAGGCCACGCACGTTGTCAGAGTTGCGGCTTGTGGCGGTCTCACCGCGGCGCAGATAGCGGTGATAGTCGTGTTTCGCGAGGTTGGCTGGCATCATGTCTGGTGCCATGCGGTGACGGATGTTGAGGAGGTGGCAGCATGAGCACCACGGATATACCCATGCGGCTCACGGTTGGCCGTGCTCCGGCTGAAGGCCCCGCGTCGGCGGATCGGCATCAGAATACCATCGTCGGCCCGGAGTTGAGCGGTGAGTTCGTGCGTTACCTCGATCATGCCCGGTGTGGATGGAGTCCGGCGGAACAGTTGCTGCGATTGCAGGAGTTTGACCCGCGAGCCTCTCGCGCGTACACGCTGCATCAGGCCAAACATGGCATGGCGCAGATAGCGGCGGCTATGGGAGTGTCGGTACGCACGGCCCAGCGGTTAGTGCGCCGTGGCCGGCAGTTCGTTGCGCCGGAGGAGTGGAGAGAGGCGCGAGGTGATGATGCGCGCCTGGCTTGGCTGCGAGTGCATTCCCCGGAGGTATCCACGGTACTGGAGCTACGAGAGCACGGCTACCGCCAGGAGCAGATAGCGGAGATGCAGCATATTACGGTGGATCGGGTAGAGCACCTGGCGAGTCGTGGTCGCGCTGTGTTGGGTGATGGTTACTGGTATGCGGTGCGCCGTCGCCGGCAGGTGCGGGACGATAACCGAGAGGAAGTGCCGACGGAGGTGATCGCAGAGAGGAAGCGAGAGCGGGAAGAGGTAGCGGCTATTTCCTTGAGGAATACTGACGAGGAGGAGGAAGGCCATGATTTGTCCGAGATGCACGAATGATTTCGAGGTTGTGGCCATGGGATATACCGAGTCGATTTATAGTGGAGACCTGAAGAGGTGGCGTGTCTATACGTGCGAATCATGTGGCGTGATAGTCGTAGAGCCGCGCTTCTTTCCGGTGCCGCCCTATGAGGTTGTCGTGAGGCTGATGCAGGAAAAATGAGAGGAATGACGATGAAAAAGCTTTGCCATGTCGGACCTGAACCTGCCCGGCTATGCCAGGGCAAAATCCGCTATCCAAAGTTCGCCGGGCAGGCTGTCGATATCGAAGTGACTTGCGATTACGATTGCGGCTTTTGCTGTACGATAGTTGGCGTCCAGCTCGATTCAGAGGGAGTGGGCGGAGTGTCGTATTCTTCGGTTTAGCGGGTATGTTACTCTAAGGAGTTGAGGTGTAGCCTCACGACAGCGCGTCGAAACCGGCGCGCATTTTTTGTGCTTGCGAATCCGTGCCCGGTTGGAGTGTAGCTCCGCCGGGCCTTCGTTTTTCGTGGCACTGGAGGCGCTCTATTCGCTCACAACTCATGTTGGCAGCCGCCATGATACTGGCCGTATTCTGGCCGGGCCGCGCTGACGCGTATCCTGGCCGGCCAGCTGTTTCGGTCGTGGCGCACTGCTGGCCGCACTGTCGAGTGCTGCATCCACATAGGTACGGCTTCAAGCGGCAAATTGTCCGCGGAACTATAAAAAATAGAAACAAAACAAATGGCGGTCAGCCGGCCAGAGCGGCAGGGTATCAGCAAACTTGGTGGATTACGTGGTATGCCGCTACTGGATCGCCCATGGCAAATGGCATTTACCCGTCCATCGGGTGGGCTGCATGTGGCTACGATGTCGCACTTGGGGCCCGTGTTTTTATCGCCGGATATGGCCTGTTTACATGTGGGGACCGTATAGGATTCCGACCTTTTTTTCATGTGGACATATTCGGGATCCCGCTCCCGACTCACTATCAGACTGTGACGGTGTACCGATGATTGGCTTTGATTCCGCTCTGACTCTTGCCTGGCCGGTGCTGGCGATTGCGTCTCTTGGCTACTGGGCCTGGTGTATGGTTCGCGCGGCACTGGCCTGATGGGCGAAGACACCGCGCGCCTGCTCCTGGCTGTTGCTGTTGGACTCATGTTCCTGATGCAGGTCGTCATCGCGGTCTGCATTGCTCGCTTGAGCCGCAATAGCCATTAACATTTGGTGAAATGGCGGTCCTCTCCAGGATCGCCCCTGTCAAGGGCGGTGCGGTTGACACCCGTTCGGGTTTTAGTCCCGACGCCTTTCATTCTGGCCCGGCAGGTTTCCTTTCGCCTGTCGGGTCGCTTCTCCTCAGAGGAGTATCTATGAGCAATCCGTTACGGTGGTTAGCACGGTCTATCGTCCATCTCTGCGGTCGTGTTGAGATAGAGCTCTTGTTTTGGGGAGACCAGCACGGTATTCCCGTTCAGTCGCTACCCATGCGAACCCCTACATTCAACATCTTCCTGACCGACGTGGCGCAGTGGGGCGCGGGACACGGATGGCCTGGCTCATGGTGGGCTCTCTACTGTCGCGGGCGTATTCATGTGTTCCTACACCCAGTGACCCGTTGGGTGAACACCGGTAAATGCGCACCGCCCGTAGAGTGGGTCCGTTTTAGCGGTACGTAGGTGCGAGTCCTACCCGGCTGATCGATTCCTCAATTTTGTTGACACCGCTCTGATGCTGTACGGCACAGATGGTTGTATGCATTGAGCGCGGCCTTCACAGCCTCAAGCCCCGCTATTAATTCGGCCAGATCTCTCGTTCGCCGTTCTATTTCGCTTTCCAGTATCGGGAGTATCGCTGCATACTCCGCGGCCTTTAGGTCTATCAGATCCGCCCATGCCAGACATTGTTCTGTTGTCCATGTCGGGTCGGGAGCGTCTATCATCGCATCTCTCCGCCGTCTTATTCCGTCTTATTCTCCGTCTTATTCTGTCTTATTATGGTGCGCTGTGGAAACATCTCTGGCGCTCCACGCTGGCGATCTGTTTCAGGCGGCAGGAGGTGGTCTACGGGAATAGGGCTTGCAAATGCTAACTCTTCTGCGTCTCTCTACTGGCTGTACTCCATTCACCGTGACGTGTTTTCGGTACTATCGCTGTGTCGAGTGGCTGGTCCATCGTCTGGGTCATGAGTGCTATGAGTGCGATTGTGACGATTGAGGTGGATCATGTCTCGTCAATGCACTGTTTGTACTCACCCGAAACGGAAAGATATAGACAAATCGTTGATTCATGGCGAATCGAATCAACGAATAGCGGCGGATTATTCGCTCACTGAAACATGCGTTAGACGGCATAAAAAAGAGCATTTGGCCCAGCTGTTGGCTGAGGCGGAACGCACCAAAAAAAATAGTACTGCACAGACAGAATTGGCGCGCCAGAACGAAGATCATCAGATCCATGCGCTCGATCTTCTCCAGCAGCTAACACGCCAGGTCGAACGCGCCAATCTGCTCTCTGACGCCCTGGATCGCTGGCTCCGTGACCCGGAGGATTTGACCCGATACAGCATTGATCCACGCGCCGGGGACATTTCCGTCATTTACCATAGCCCCGGTGAGGATGGCAGACCAATCCGCCGGAAGCGTCGCCTCTCGGAGATTATTGGAGAGATAGAGGGCGCGGGCTGGATTGTCGATCACGTGGAAACCAAACACGCCGACCCGCGAGAGCTGCTGCTCAAAGCATCAGACAGCATCAAGGGCCAAATGACGTTGCTCCTGTCCGTGTTGGACAAGTTGTATAACGCGCAGGAGATGGAAGCATTTCAGACGGCGTTGTTACGGACGATAGCGGAGGCGGCGCCCGATGTACACGATGCCATTACCAGCGCCCTTCGACAGCGTAGCCCAATGGGGGCATATACTCGCCCAGGTCTCCGGCAATCCGAGTGATGATCCCCACGCACATGACCCCGCTCCGCTGTTTGAGTCGGACTGGCGCTTGTGGCTCACCACGCTTTTTCCGCGCAACGTCACCGCCGGCTTCGGCCCACATCATGAGGCATTTTGGGAATGGGTGTGGAAGATTAAAGGCGGCGTGGGACCGCCTCCGCTGGTAGCGATATGGCCCAGGGGTGGAGCAAAATCGAGTTCGGCGGAGTTGGCCTGTGTGGCGGTTGGTGCTCGTCGGGTGCGACGCTATGGGCTGTACATATCCGAGACACAGGACTTAGCAGACAAACATGTGCTGTCGGTTGCCGCTCTGCTGGAGTCAGACGCACTCAGTCGGCACTACCCGTCACTGGGCGCACGGAACATTGGCAAATACGGCGCATCACGGGGCTGGCGACGCAACCGACTGAGCACCGGAGCCGGCTTCACGCTTGACTCAGTGGGACTGGATACAGCGGCACGTGGCATCAAAATGGCCGATGACCGGCCAGACTTCATCGTTATTGATGATGTGGATAACGTGCATGATTCGCAGCGTGCCACCGAACGCAAAATTGCTACGCTGACTCAATCGCTGCTCCCCGCCGGATCAACCGATCTGGCCGTGCTGGCCGTGCAGAATCTCATCCATCCCGATTCCATCTTCAGCCGTCTGGCCGGCCGTTCTTCCAACACCGCCGACTTCCTGGTTGGGCGCATTGTCTCCGGCCCGTTTCCGGCTGTGCAGGGGTTGGTCACTGAACGGTGTGATGGGCGCTCGGTGATCATTGCCGGGACGCCATTGTGGGCCGGGCAGGGCCTGGATGCCTGCCAGCATGCGATAGACACCTACGGCCTACGTGCCTTCCTCAGCGAGTCGCAGCAGGAAGTGCAGGCCACCGAGGGTGGCATCGTCAAACGGGAATGGTGGCAGCGATATGGGGCATTTGACCGTTCGCAGGCATCGCAAATTATCCAGGTCTGGGATACCGCATTCCAGGCCAATCAAACCGCCGACTACAGTGTGTGCTCCACTTGGGCGCTCTCTCAGAACCGCGCCTATGTGCTGGATGTTTACCGGCAGCGCATAGAGTTCCCCGAATTAGTTCGGGTGGCAAAGGACCAGTTTGCCAAGTGGCAGCCCAGCGCGGTACTGGTGGAAAAGGCGGCGTCGGGTCAATCGCTGATTCAAACACTCCAACGCGAAACGTTCATACCGGTGATTGCGGTGAGTGTTGGCAGTGAGAGCAAGGTTTCCCGGTTCACCGCCGTCACGCCGTACATCGAATCCGGTCGCGTGGCACTGCCCGAATCAGCGCCGTGGGTTAATGATTGGATTGAAGAGCATACAGCCTTCCCCAATGGGGCGCATGACGATCAGGTGGATAATTCATCGTTAGCACTCTCGCGTCTCTTTGGCGATATTCACGCCTTCCGCGCGGCGGATATTGCCGCCGCCGCCGACTATGACCTGGCTGTACCAGCGGGGTTATTCGATCCTTGACCACATTGCTCGATGACCTGCCTACCACACCTCAAGGATTTGCTCGACTCACTGGCCGCTTACCGCAGACCACCGTACTAGGCGTCGTGGTGAGTAGCGCGCAGGTTGCTCCGACGTTGTGTGCCATTCGCTTCGAGCCACGCATCATCCATGCTGGTGATCCGCTCTTTGGCGAGGCGACCATCTACGAGACCCATTACACCGTGCTCGGTAGCGAGCTGCTGCTGCCTGGGCTGGCCTATCCCGGCGTGGCGGCACGTGTGAATACGCTGGCGCGCCGTCTCTACAATGCCGACAGCCGTGGTGACTACCATGTTCTGGTTGATGCCTCTGACGTGGGACGCCCGGTGGTTGACGCAATCCGTGACAGCGTGATCCCGCAGGCGGCGGTGTCTGCTGTGATCGTGAGCGCTGGCGATGCTGGCGATACCTCGTTACTCTGGCGGAGTGAGTCGAAGGTGGGCATCACCTATCTGGTGAGCCGGCTGCAGGCAATCCTGCAGGGTGGCCGTTTACACTACCCGGCAACTCCGGCTATGGATGGGATACGTGACGCACTCCACGCCGGTGATACCAGTGGGATGCTGTTTCGGGCACTGGCATTAGCGTGCAGTTGCGAGTATGCCGCTGTGCGCTATGACGTGAGTCCTGATGCGCTGCCTAGCGCCAATCTCTAGATTTATCCCGGCTCTCTGCTGATTCTCGCGCTTCTGAGGAGTCCCCTTGGCTACACTGCTATCGCCGGTTACCTCTGAGCGCGTCCAATCCATGCAGCAGGCATACCGCGCCTATCTGGGCGCATCATCCGTGCCCTTCCGGTCACAACGCGCCGGTGTCGACGACAATCTCATCATCTCTCTGGCGCGAGTAGTGGTCGATAAGGGCGTTTCATTCCTGTTTGGCCGCCCAGTTGTCTCACAGGTGACCAGTGCCGAGCCCGAGCCGAAACAGATATGGCTCGATGAATGTTGGAGACGGAATAAACGCGCGCCAACCCTGCAAAAACTCGCCACCAACGGCGGTATTTGTGGTCATGCCTTCGTGCGATTGGTCGAAAACGATCCCTACCCACGAGTGGTGATTCTCGATCCGCAGACGGTGGATGTGACCACCAACCCGGACGACATCGAGGATATCTGGGCGTACGCCATCACGCCGCCGCTAAATGCACCACTGGCAAATGGCGAGGCATCTGTGCAACATCGTACGTTGATGCAGACCCCGAGTGGAGCAGCTGGCTACCTGGTCGATGGACCACTGGAGTGGATTGTTCACGATCAGGAACTCCATGGCGGCGCCTGGGTCGATACCGTGACCACGCCATGGCCGTATGAGTTCCCGCCGGTATTGGGTTGTCAGAATCTACCCCGAGCGAATGATTTTTGGGGTGAGTCTGACCTACCCGGCGATGTACGGCACGTGATGGACGCCATCACCCGCGTGGCCTCGAACTACAATCGTATTATCCGCCTGTACGCGCATCCGAAACTCTGGACCCGTGGCATGGGCAGTCGGTCCATTGACGCCTCCATTGACGCAGTGATTCACCTGCCATCTGACACCGCTGAACTCCACGCCTTGGAGATGCAGAGCGACCTCGGCAGTACCATGGCGCTCCTGGAAAAGCTGCTCGACATCCTGGCCATGATGGTTCGCATCCCGCTCGTGGCACTGGGGCAGCCGGATCAGATGGGCGCACTGTCCGGCGTGGCGCTCCAGATTCGCTATCAACCATTGCTGGAGAAGACCGAGAGTAAACGCACCGGCTACGGTGATTTGCTGATCGAGATTGACCGCTGTTTATTCGCCATGGGCGGATTCGGCGACGCCATCGGCACGGCCTTGCACTGGCCGGAAGTGATGCCTGCTGATCCCATGAGCGAACGGCAAGCCCTCATCCTCGACGAGTCGCTGGGGGTTGTGTCCAAGCAGACCATTGCCGCCCGTCTGGGCTACGACTACGACAAAGAGCAGGCCCAGATTATCGTGGAGCATGACGAGGCAGTAGCGGCGGGTTTAGCCCTACCGCCAGATGAACAGGGATTGGGTGCGCTACCACCTGCGCCGTTGTTAGGGCCATTGCCGAACGTCGCTAAGAGCGTACCGGTTACGCCATGAGGGATATGGTTGACAAGAAACTCTGTGCGCAGGCGCTAGACAACGTGGATCGATCCATCGCGATAACACTCAGACAAATTGCCGCAGGTCACAGCCCGGATGTTGTGGCGGATTTATGCCAGACGTTGGACCGACTCGATGTAGGTAAGCTACTTCTGGAGGAGCTATCATCCCGAACCGGAACAAGTATCCATATCTAGAAATTATTAATGGCTAAAATAATCAAGGAGGCGCTCACCGTGCAAAAACTACAGTGGTATGTCAAACAACTCTTCCCGCTCACCTATTTCGCCGTTGTTGATCGAAGTGCGAGGGGAAACCAGGGTGGTAGGACGATCTTCTGCATCTGAAAAATGTGGCTAGGACGCGTCTACCAGATGCAGGAATTTGAAGTTGGCAAAAGAATTTCATGCTGGCCAGAAGGGAGCTAGAGAATGCCTATGGCAGAGACCATGAATATCGGCACGAACATCGACGAACGGGCTATTACCCGACTGCGGTACGAGGCGGCACGGATGGAGCATGAAGCGGCGAGTATTCGGCTCGCTACGGCACGTGCTGAATCGGTAAGCGCCACACGAACCCTGGCCATGGCGGACGCGATTGCCGCGAGCATGGCGCATCGCGAAGGACTAACCGGAGGAGAGCCGCAATCGTGAGAGGGGTGTGGTGCGTATTTTTCGGATACGCCTTCCTGTTGCTTGGAGTGCTGGCCACGTTTGTTTTACCCCGATCACAACTTGCCTATGACATCCCTACGCTCATTGGCATTGGGATTATCGTCGTAGCTTACTTCGCTCAGAAGGCACAATCATGAGACAGGAACAACCGTGCTGTCGCCCTCCCTGAAGCGACAGCAGGCTATCCCTAGCAATCAGTTTGCCGACCCGGCCCATCGCTGGCTGCCAGTTCGGACTCAAGCCGAACTCGACGCTGCTTACCGGGTACTCTCCAAACCGGGCACGCCAGACGCGGTAAAAGAGCAGGCGATTGCACTGGCCACCTCGCACCACCTCGCCCTACCCTCGGCCTGGCAGAATCACCAGATGGCCCAGGGACGGGCGCAAATGGCGGGAGCACTGACCACCGTCACCGATGCCGCGTTTGCCGGAGATCAGCCGGGCGTGTCCGACCAGCATCGTGACGCACTGCAAGCCGCACTCCTGGCGGCGCTGTTGCTGGTCTACCTCGGTCGAACCTCCGAAGCACGCGCGGCACTGAGTCAGAGTGGATTGTTCAGCATGTCGAGTGACGCGCTGGCAACACTGCATACCTTTGTGGCGGATCGTGCCCAGTTGATTCAGGCGGGTATCAATGCTCGGATTGCGCAACTGAAGACAGCACTGTCTTCCGGGTCGAGTACCGCTGAATGTGTCGCAGCGACCAACAGTTTACCCAAGCCGGTACGAGATGCGCTGTCCGACTTAGAGGGTGCGGCAACCAACCAGGAACGAGCAGCGGCACATGAAGCGTTGAAGCAATCCATCCATGACTACCACGCCGGGACACTGGGGCCATTCATGGATTCCACCACGGTTCACGCGGCGTTGATTGACACCTACCAATCAGTCGAGAGTGCCACACCAGGTGTATCCATGGCCGACGCCGTGCAGTGGGAATGGATACGTAATACCGAATGGAAATACGATGATTGCCAGGCAGCAGAAGACGCGAGCCCGGCGCCACTAGATACCTTAATCGGTATTGCGGGGAGCGCACCATCCTGCCATTTGGGTTGTGATTGCGAGTTGCATCCCGTCTAACAACGAATCTTCAACAATCCATCAACGCGCCTGAGACGGGCGCGTTTTTTATTGCCTTAAACCTATTACCGATCAACCCAGGAGGTTGACATGGCTGACGACGAGATCAAGGACCAGGCGTCCGAAGAAACCACAACCGATACCGAAACGATGGTAAAGACAACCACGACACCCCAGCCGACCACGCGCGAGCATACGGCACCTCGAGAGAACGAAGCGCCAAAGAACCAGCAGTCCGACGAAGAGCCCTTCGACCGTGACCGCGCCATGAAGACCATCGCCAACATGCGCGGCTACGAGAAGCAGGCCAAGGACTTGGAGCGTTCGAACCGCGACCAGCAGAAACGCATCCAGGAGTTTGAAACTCGCGAAAAAGAAGCCGAGATGGCCAAACTCTCCGAGCAGGAGCGCCTGTCGAAACAGCTGGCCGAACGTGACGCCGAACTGATCCGCGTGCGACATGACCACCAGGACCGGACTAACCGATACGAGGTGCAATTGCACGCGGCTAAGCTCGGACTGGTCGACCCCGAAGCCGCAGTCAAGCTGCTGGACTGGGGCTTCATTGACTATGCCGCCGACGGCAAACCGCAAAACGTCGAAGCGGCACTAAACGAGCTGGTTGAAGCCAAGCCCTGGCTGAAGGCTGCCCAGGAGACACCGAAAGCCGAGCGGCAAGCACGATCAGCCGCTACTACCAATCCGTCTACCCATACCCCAGCACCCGGATCGCGAACCTACTCCGTTGCCGAGATGGGCGATTACCAGTTCTATCTCGCCAATAAAAAGGACATCACCCTGGCCGTTAAGGAAGGGCGAATTACCGCATAACCACCACCTACTTCCACCTGAAGTAGTACAATAACACATACGCCAGGAATAACAAGATGGCAAATATCAATTTGGCCGCGGCTGATGCCAGCGGCTTTGTGCCTCAATTTTGGGCCAACCGAGCACTCGATGTGCTCCGCTCAAAGATCGTCCTGCTCAACCTCGTCGCGCGGGATTCGGACTTCACCAATGGTGGGCCGAACTTCTCTCGCGGCAAAACACTCAACATCCCTTATCCGGGCACATTCGTGGCGCAGAGTAAAGTCACGAACACACCAGTCACTCGTCAGACGCCGCTCAATGGCGCGTCTGTACCGCTCACCCTTGATAACGTTGGGGGCGCGAATCGGTAACGATTCGATGAAAACCACGTGAAACGGGGAAGCCCTTCGTGGGTAATCCCGTGCCAATCCGTTCAGGAATGAGCGGCAGGCGTAGAGACTACGGCATACAGCCCAGAACGGGCGACGAAGCCGCACGAGCGCGTGGGTTCCGTGCAGATGCATGGAATATTAGATAGTCCGATTCTCCTTGGAAACGAGGAGAGCACCGGATAAAGAGCCGGTGTGTAACAGAATGCAACCGTCACCAAATCGTTCCATTCGAAGTTGAAGACTTTGCACGAGCGCAGGTCAACACCGAACTAATGGACGTGTACGTGGAGCCGGCTGCGATTGCGCTGGTCGAGCAGGTCGAAATGGATCTGTGGGCTACCGCCATGAGTGCTGGTACCACTGCACCTCTCGGCACCCCAGGTACCGACCTGACCTCGCTGACCGCCCGACGGGCCATGACCGCACTCGACGTGGCCAAGGCCCCCATGAATGACCGTTCCCTGGTCTTCTCTCCGAAGGACAAGGGCGGCATCTTGAGCGATAGCGCGCTGGCGACGTACTTCGCATTTTCGCAGCCGGACAACATCAAGACCGGAGGTTTTGGCGAACTTTTTGGCCTCAATGCTTACATGTCGCAGCTGGCCCCGATGGGTGTCACTATCAGCGTCGGCGGGGCTACCGCCGGTAGCTTCTCGATTACCGTTGGTAATCAGACCACTGCCGCGTTGGCCTACAACTCCACTCCCGCCGCCGTGCAGGCCGCCGTACAGGGTCTCTCAACGGTGGGTGTCGGCAACGGCTACGCCTCTGGCCCCGCTGCTGGTGGTACCTACTCCGTGGTCCTCACCGGGGCCGCGGCTGGTCAGGCAGTTACCTCCACAGTAGTCGTCGCGTTGACTGGCGGCGGATTAACGACTGCCATCGCGCAGAAGAACTTGGCCTTTCAGAAGAATGCCCTCCTGTTCGCCTCGCGACCGTTCACCGCCATTCCCGATGGTTTCGGAGTGAGGAGCGCGACGGCCATGGATGGAGCTTCTGGGCTGGCATTACGTGTTTCGGCACAATACGACATAAACGCGGTGGGCATCGGCGTAAATCTAGATATTTTATACGGAACTGTGGTGCTTCGTCCCAATCAGGCAGTCCTGATTGATGCTTAGCTGCATTTAGTATACGAACGTGCAAAATGTATATGTTTGATGAAAATGTATACATTTGATAGTATGCGTATACGGAATACCTGTACGGCCGTTCAACCAACAGTCCTTGCACGCCGTCTACCACATACGGTAGGCGGCGTGCTCATTCCCCGCAAGGTGATAAACATGCCCTTCGTACACAAAATCGGCTCCGGGATGCACTACGCACCGGACGAAGTCGCGGAGTCGGTGGTTTCCGCCGGCTGGAAGATTGCCACGCCGTCCGAGATTGAGCAGTGGAAAGCCACTGACGTCTATCACGGTGAGCAGAGTGCGCCGGTGATTCCTGATCTGGAGCACCATCGCGCGCAGACCCGCGTCACTCAGGAAACCAAGGTTGGACCGACCAGCATCCCGATTTTCGAGGGTGAGTCGGAACGAACCGATACGCTACCGCATGAGGCTCGATCCACCGCCGAGGCCAACCGGGTGCGACCGCCTGAAGCCAAGAAGGAAACTCCCGCCCAGCACAAGGCTGAGGAGAAGTCTGACAAGGCCGCGGTGAAGCAGTCCGAACACCGGATTGAAGAAGCGCGTCAGACGAACCCCCATCAGACTGACCACAAGAGCCGCTAGTCATGGCGGTGATTGTGCAGCCGTCCACCAATCTGGTATTCGTGCCGGATAGTGCGCTGTCTGACTACCTGGCCGCTGGTTGGGTGCAAGCGACTGCCGCTCAGATTACGGCCTGGAATGCAGCCGACCCCTACGGCGGTTCGCAGGGCTATCCCCAGGCACCCCCACTCGACACCCCAACCATTGCGCCGCCGCCACTCCAGGCGGATCAACCGGCGTGACAGGAGACGCCGGCGTGGTCAACATTCCACGCCGGCGTCGTTTCTATCCCGCGTGAGGTTTGCCCATGGCGCTACGTTCTTCTATGTCTAGCCTGATTGCTCGGGTACAGACCCTCATAGCCGACCCCACGGCCACGGCCTTCACGCCACTTCAGTGCCAAGACGCACTTGATATACATCGCACCGATCAACGATATATTCCGCTACGAGCACAGCCGACGTTTTCGGGCGGCGGCACAATCTTCTTTCTGGATTACTACTCGAATATCCAGAACTGGGAGGACGATATCCAGTTGCAGGACGTGAGCTATACCGTCCTGACGCCGACACTCTCCGAAAACATTGTGGGCCACTGGGCCTTTGCCACTCAGCCCGGCGCACTGGCGGTGCGTGCCACCGGCAAAACCTATGACATCTACGCCGCCGCCGCCGATCTACTGGAATCCTGGGCGGCACAGGTCAAGCTCGATTTCTCGGTAACCACCGGAACCAGCGCCTATCAACGACAGCAGAAGTTCACCATGATTGTTGAGCTGGCCAAAAAATACCGTGCGCAAGCCATGTCCCAGGTATCCATCATGAACGACGACTATGCCGGTGGATTGGATGCAACCGATATCCTGTTCCCGAATATGGCCAGTGGTCAGGTGGGTGGCTCCTAGTGGTTATTTCCGCCTCTGATCTGGCCGGTATTCGCACCTCAGTCGATGCCCTACTGCCCGAAACCTGCGTCAATAGTCGCACCGGCCTCACGATTCACTGCTTGGTCGATATCCAGACGAAAACCGTGCGAGTCCCTGGATTGCCGTTTTTCATGGCCCCAACCCGCTGGGACTTTACCATGCCGTACACCGCGGATGTGCGAGTAGGAGACCAACTCGACCGTGGCGGCGGTGGCGTGTTCGAGGTGCTCCAGTTAGACGCTTCTGACAGTAACGTAGTCCAAACCGTGGCCTATACCGTCAAACTCAATACCAATGCCATTGTGGCCAACGCCACCGTCACGTTTAGCCGGCGCATTGCCGGAGTCGTGACCTCGAGCGCGGCGACACCGGTCTATATTCAGCCACTCCGTGACGAGGAGCGGCTAGTGCTCAATTTGGTGAACTTCTCCTGGCGCGTGTATTTCCCCAGCGATACCGCCATCAGCGGCGTCCCAATCGCGGCGGAGGACCTCATCGTTTGGAGTGGTCTCAAATCAGGCCGCGCCATCCTCAACCGGCCCGCCGTCTATGTCGGCCCTGTCAACTTTGCGGTCTCGCTGTTTAGCGAATCACTGTCGTGACCCGGCGGAAACGCTTGGCACAATTACCGCTCGAATCGCCTATTCTCACCGTCCTAATCGGCATGCCCGGCAGCGGCAAAACCACCTATGCCACCGCACACTTCCCGGCATCGGCCATCATCTCGATTGACGCCTGCTGGGAACGAACATATACCAGTACCGACGGTGAACATCTGTTCTGGATGCTGCTGGAAACACAGTTGAGCCGGAACACCGATATCGTCACCGACCGGACCTCGCTCGACCCTGCTACCCGTGCTCGCCTGCTCTATCGTGGCCATCAGCACGGCTACACTGTCCACGCCGTGCTGCTCGATACGCCCTACAGCGTTGCCGTGTATCGCGATTCGATGCGCGAGACGCCCTTTCTACCGGCGGTGTTGCGACGGTGCCATGAGAAAGTCACCGAAACACGCAGCCGACTCCTCGATGAGGGATTCGACCGGGTAGCTATTCTCACCGGTTACTAATTCGCTTGATAACTCGTTCGGCCCGGTGGGTTTCACCTCCTCCCCCGCCGGGCCGTCCTCCTATTCGAATTGCCACGCGCACGAGGCTAGATTTATGCCACAAACGCAGCCCGCGAAAACAATCATGATCTCGTCCTCTCTGCTGGACGCCTATGGAAATTCTCCCTATGAGGGCGTGCTCGTTACCACAGCCCCGTCCGCGGCGCTGTTTGAAAAGGATCTCGCGGGCAGTCCCTACCTCAACCCCATCGTGGTCAGCGGCCCCTACCCGCAGAGTGACCCGATTAGCGGTGGCGTGTGGAGACTCTACCTTCCCTGGCCGTCGGAACTCACTCCTGGTTTAACGGTGACCTGGACTATTTTCTTGCCAGACGGCACCGCCTATGCGGGCTTGGTACCAGAGGGTGTCCCTGGCAACGTCGGCATCTACGACCTGATGACCTACTATGGCTGGACACGGGCGCAAACCCCGCAAACCTTACCAGTAGTCCAGGGTATGGCAGGCAAGGATGGAACGCCGGGAGCGCCCGGCCAGCAGGGAGCTCCGGGCGCAGGTGCCCCCGATGCCACCATCACCGCTACCGGTTCAGTGTTGGTCGATACCGCTCCTAGTGGCGCACACCCCATTGCCTGGACTCGTGACTCCAAACTTTTCGACCGAGGCGGCGCGACCTTCTCCATCAACGCCCAATACGGCTCAACACGGGGTGCCATCCCGGACGGCGCAACCGACGCCACCGCCGCCATTATCGCCGCCCAAGCCGCGGCCAATGCTGCTGGTGGAGGACGCATCATCGCCTCTCCCGGTGTCTATATCATCACCCCGACTTCCCTCGGCGTCGCCATTGAACTAGCCTCAAACATTGTCTGGGATTTACGCGGCGTCACCTTTCGTGTCAACCCGTCCGTGGTTGACTATCAGGCCGTGTTCCATACCGCTGGTGGCGTCATCAGCAATGTGGCCTTTCTGGGGTTGATTCTGGATCAGAACGGCCAGAACAACACCAGTACCAGCGTCGGACAGACAAATGGCCACTACCAGTACGGCATTCAGTGCAACACCGATGGCCATGGCCTGATTGTTGATGAGTGCCAGTTCCTCAATGCGCAGGGTGTGAATATCGTTGATGCTGGTGGCCCACACATGACCGACGTGTGGATCGGCAGCAGTATCTTTAGCTTCGCCCAAAACGCCCGAAACACCGTTCCTTATGACAATAGCGCCATCTATGTTTCAGCGGATCGAACCAGTATTATCGAGAACGATTTCATCTCGGTTGGCGGCATCAATCAGCAGCGTCCGGCTCAGACGGGGGTTGAGGTCCACGCCGCTAACTACGTTGTACGTGGTAACCGGGCTAACGGCTATTTCTGCCCGATCATCCTCATGTCCAGCGACCTGGTGCTGAGCGTATCCACTCCGACGGCTGCTCCCACGCAGGGTGCGATTACCGCCGGCAACGTCGATATCAGTACTACCGCCCATCAGTGGGCCTACAGCTACGTGTCCAACTACGGCGAGTCGCTGCTGAGTCCGGTCCTGTCCCACGTCATATCCGGCAGCGCCGCCTCGGTATCCATGACCATACCCACCGGGCCGAGTTTCGGCGGGGCGATTTGCACCGCGCGTCGGGTCTACCGGTCCGACGATGGAGGCGCGACTTTCTTCTTAGTTGGGACGCTCCAGAACAACACCGGCACGGCGTTTACCGATAACAGTTCACATGCAACGGTGCTCACGACCTCCATCCCACCGCAGCAGTACGACTCGTTTATCGGCAACGGTGAGGCGGTATGCACCGGTAACGTGCTCACTGCGTGCAACGAAGGTATTCGAATCACGGTAACGGCACGACCCACCACCAATCTGGTCATTACCGACAATGTGGTTGGCGTGAGCAACGCCGACTGGAACTACAACCTAGCCTTCGGCATCGGCTACAACCATGCACTGCCGCTCAAAAACGTCACGATTGACGGCAACATCGTGCAGATGCAGGACGAGGGGCTGGGCCGCGCCAACGGGTATGCCCAAAACGTCAGCGCACTGCCAACCAGTGTCGCCATTGATCCTATCTACGGCGGCGCGGGTATCTACATCAATGCTGTCGGCGCACCGGTTGATGGCCTGGTCGTTACCAATAACCTGGTTGACAAAGCGCCGCTCAAGGGGATTTTCCTGGGCATCCAGGGCGCGGCGTCGAACATCGTCGCCCGGAGTCTCATCACCGGCAACCTCATCACCAACGCAGGCAGCAACCTCGCTCTACCGCTGGCGAACCGGCAGGGCATCTCGCTCTTAGCCACGGACAGCGCCGGATTCGTTGATGTGGCCCTCGACGGGAACATGGTCACCGACACCTGGCCGGTAGCGACACGAGTATGCAATGCCGTCAGCGTCTACAGCGCCTCGGCTAGCCTGTCCACCGTCACCTACTCGCCCAGCAACCGAATCTATGGGCTGAACGGAACACTGGGCCTGTCGCTCGGCACGGCAAGCAACCGGGTCAAAACTGGGGTGCAGGTGGTCAGCCCGGTGGACGGCTCAGTGTTGGGTGGGATAGACGAGTTTGGCAACCTGACCGCGAACGCGCTTGCGGCGGGAACGCTCGGACCCAGTAGCAGCCAAGGGCCGGGCGACATAACGGTAGCACGCAGCCCAACGCAGGGAGCCGTATGGCTTGGTACCCGGGGGGTGGGTCTCCAGCTAGACGGCGCGACGCTCCAGGTCTATGGCGGAGTGCAGTTTATCGTGTCGTCTCTCGTGGTGGGGGCGGGGATCAGCCCCCAGCAGCAGTTTGGGGACGTAACCACCGCGCGCGTCTCGGGGGTAGGGGGGGCAGTCTGGTTAGGGCAACAGGGTACCGGACTCTTCTATGACGGTAACGTGACCCACCTTGCCGGCGGCTCCCCGCTCCAAGGCGATAATGGTATCATCGTTGCCCCTGCAGCAGCCGTAGGGAAGCCTACCACGGGGACCTACCAGGTAGGGCAACTCTACGTAGACAGCGCGGGCACGCTGTATATCTGCACCGTCGCCGGGACTGGCACAGCCGCGACCTTCAAGACCGTTTCAGCAGCGTAGAGTCCTCCACCGCCCTATTCCTCGCTTCGGGAGGCTGCCTATGCCCATGTCCATCGATACCGCTGGCCTGGACGCCGCCACCGCGCAGGTGGACCGTCTGGCCGGTTCCGCCCCGGCACTGTTGCGCGCACTGCTGGGACAGTTCGCGCCAGAGATACGCGACATCGCCCAGCCAATCCTGGTTGAGGCGACACCGATTGCCCCGCTGGGCGACCCACACCGGGGCACACTGCGCGATTCAGTCGAGTCTGCCATTCTCCCCGACGGCGACGGTCTAGCGATTGAATTCCGTGAGCCCGCCGAGAGCGCCCCCAGCAAAAAAGGCAGCGGCGGCGGCTACCAGTATGTCAAGCCCTTCCTCGAAGGCTGGCAGCAGGCGCTCCTGGTGCCTAACCCGTTCGCCCAAACAGCGGCGGACAACATGCGGACGCCGATTGACGCGCTGCTGAACGAACAGACCGGCGGTGTCATCCGCGCTCTGCTCACCGCGTCCTAGCCGCGCTCACCGCCTCTCTGAGGAGGCTTTATGGCCACTCAATCATTCGTGGTGCGACTCCAACGCGCCGCCCTCCAGCAGGTCGTCAATCTCTCGCCCTGCCCGGTGCCCCTGACCACCATTGCAGCGGCCAAGGTTGGCGATATCACGCTAACCATAACCGGGAGCGCGACGGGATTCGTTGACGGCGGGATTATCTCGTTTTGGGATGCCAGCGGTGAAGATTTTCTGTTCATGAACTCGGTGAGCGGGAACACCATCAACCTGGCCACACCGCTCACCGTGGCACACGCCGCCGGGGCCACCATTGCCACCAATCTGCTCGACGCTTATCCGACGGATACATCGGCGATGCGTCTCTCGGGCTGGCCGGTGATCTCCGCTTTCCTCTGGGATCGAGACATTTTCACCAAGGGCATGGGGGCTTATTGGACCAAACCGGACCCCCTATCCATGGCCTATCAGCTCACCGCCGACCAGCCCCCCGATGCCACGCATATGGATGCATTGATGTGGAGTCGCAGCCGTCAACACCAGGTGGCCACCGCCTGCGAGACCATCTCCACCACCCTGCTCACTCACAGCAAATTACACGACGATACCGGACCGGTGATTTCGGGCATTACGCGAATTCGCGAGTCCTCCCGTCATCTGGTCGAGATCGACTCTATCCCCCACTACCTAGGGGTGCTCCAAATCTACATCGCCGATAGCCTTCTCCCCAATCAACCGTAAAGCGTCCAGGAGTTTCCCATGTCCAGTAGTACCGACCTTCAAAACATTTCCGGCGAGACACAGTACGTTGACCCCTTTGGCGAGTGGCCCGATGGCGAGACACGTAGCTTCGATGTCAACTATGCCGCGGGGCAGGGCCACGAATCCGTCCAGGCCATTGTCGATCATTTTCTCGCCACGCAAAATGCCAACCTCACCCGTGCCCGTTTCGCCCTGGCTAAGGACGCCAAACGGGTTGCTGCCGCCGCCGATAGAGCGGCAGCCAAGGACGCCAAGGACACCTCCACCAATCCCACGCCGGCTCAGCCGGCAGGAGCGTAATCAATGGCTAGTGCAACAGGAATCTCTATTGGGGCCATGGGCTACATCGGCATTGAAACCGAGAGCCTGCCCGGCGGCACCGGCACCCCCGGACTCTTTGTCACTCCCACCGATTTCATCCCAGTTGAGAGCAAAACTCTGGCCTCCACGGTGGTAAAGGCCAAGCCCAGTACCATGCAGGGAGACCGCGCGACCATGCAGGTGAGACGCTCTGGCAAACGCGACCAGGCCGGGGCCTTCACACAGTATCTCTTTCCCACGGCCGGCATGAAGGCTTGGTCCGCGGCGCTGGGGCAGAGTACCGCCGTGGCCGCCGTCGCCTCCGATACCGTCACCAGTTTCGCCACCGCCGCCGGCGTGACCACCATGGTACTCACCGGTGGAACCGGCAACTACCAGAACGGCCAGTTCGTCCTGATTGACACCGCCGCCGCTCAGGAGATTCGAGTGGTCGAGTCGTGGGTCATTGGGACCAAAACCATGATGGTCAAGGCCCTCAGTCTAGTCCATGCTCCAACCACCTGCACCATTGTGGGTCAGGCGCAGCGTTCTGGTAGCACCATCAATCCCGCCAACAGCGCCTTCGCCAACCAGCTCCCTACCTTGTCCATCGAGGACAACATGGCTGGGCTGTTCTCCTGGCAGTATCCGAATTGCCTGGTGGGCAAGCTCAACCTCAAGGGGTCAGGTGACCATTTCGCTCTGGCGGTTGATGTCTCCGCTTCGACACAGCGTATCGCAGCGACCACACCGACGGCGTTTAACGCAACCGCCAACCTCGCCCAAGATATGCACACTCCCTACAACTACAACGACGGCTATATCAGGGTCTGGAGCGACCCCGCAGCCACCGGAACTTCCACCCTCCAGACGATTCTGGCAACCAACGTGGACATCACCGTCGATAACCACCTGATCAAAAAAGATCAACTGATGGACGGCACCAATGTGGCGCACTACTATCCTGGTCCTCGCGATGTCATGGTGAGTTGGGATCTGATTAACCAGGCCAACCGTTCCGCCGCCTACCAGGATCTGCTGATTACCGACCGAGAGACGCCGTTTTTTATGAGTGTCACTGAAAATGTCGGCACCGCAACCGCCCCCGTGTGGGTAGGCTTCAGCGCCTACGCGCCGAGTGTCAATACCGACGTGGCCACTGATCTCGACCCCGCGGCCAACACCCTCGAAGAGCACGTCGCCGGCGCTGGTATGAAACGCAACGGCTTGCCCGAATTTACCATCTACGCCATCACCGGCGCGGCCTCAACGTATATCTGGTGACCACTTGGCCCATCAATCGCGGGGGCGGGGCCTAACAATACGTCCCCGGTTTTTGCCACTAGAGGAGGATATCCCATGGAATTATTCAGTTTCATCCCATCCCGCAGCACCATCGACACCATTCCCGTTCGTGATGACGGCCAGGAAGCCGTCGGAGAAGAAGAGGCGCTGCAAAGCGCCATTGAGAGTCTGACGGTCTATCGAACGGCCAGAGACGACCCGAGCAGCAATGCTCTGACCCTGCGCAACCAACGCGACGACACTCGCCGTGCGCTCCTGGCTCCCTTTGGCGCAACCGAACGAACGCCGTGGCCAAAAGACAGCAAGGTCCACATCAAGGCGGTGCCCAGCGCCGGCGATATTAACGACGCGCGCAATCTGCCGCTCAAGGGCCAGCCCAAGTTCGGCGCTGAAGGCGTGCAGGCGATTGAAGCGGCCTGGAACACCGGTGCTCTGATTGGTTGCGCGGTGATGGTGGTGCGTTTCGAAGGTTCGGCATTCCTCGACCCCGAAACCGGTGCGGCCTATGCGTTGCCCAAACTGCCACCGCACAACGCCGACGACAAGACGCGTCGCGCCATGTATGCGGCGCGCATTGACGCGCTGTCGTATCTGCCGGATAGTGTCATTGAGTTCATCGCGGGCGAGATTAACAGTCTGACTGCCGACCCTTTGGCACGGAAGCGGACCAACGACGCCTCCAGCAGCGGATCGACGCCAGCCTCGACCCCTGGTGTGACGAACGGCACGGGCCTGGCACTCGTGCCCGATGGCTCGGACTCGACGGACACCCCCAGCAACTCGTCATCCGCGAATTAGCCGAGTACTGGCACTGTAGCTACTTTCAGGCGGAGTCTGAGTACCACTCGCGTCCCGCGTCCTTTGTGGCAGAAGCCCAACTGACGCTACGGCGTGAACGGGAGCTGGCCGAACTGCCCCGGCCGACTGGGCGCGAGCCGATGGGAACTCCCAGTGAGCCACGGTACGACGAGGAAACGCACCGTCTCATCCGTGAGGCGGAGGCGTCTGGCGTCCAACGAAACCCCTGGCCGGGGCCTCATGTTCTGAACTAATTCTTCGAGGAGGTGCGATATGGGAATGGTTGACGATCTGGTCACGCGCATTGTCCTCAGAGGTACGGATGAACTGAGTGCCCCGGCTGGCGCGGCGGCGGCTTCTCTCCGTGGTCTGGGCGACAAGGCCACGGAAACCGGCGGTTTGGTCGATGTGACCTTCAAAACCATGGCGGAGACCATGCAGAGCCTCGATGCAAAGTTCAGAGCATGGGGGGAAGCGGGAGCCCAAAGCAGCGGTAAGGTATCTGGCAGCGTGGAAGCAGCGGCATCCACCGTGGCTGGGGCGGCTGCACGCATCGACGCGGCAACGACCGCCGCTTCAGCGCGGTTTGATGGACTTGCGGGTTCCGTTGGAGTGGCCAGCGGCAAAATCGCCGGTTCAATGGATACTGCTGCTAGCACCACGACCGGAGCGACAGGTCGAATGGGTGCGGCAATGACTGCCACATCGGCAAAGTTCGATGGATTGGCCGGTTCCGCCGCTGCAACCGGAGGAAAAATCGGCGGGTCAATGGACACTGCCGCCGGCGCTGCAACCGGAGCCAGCGGGCGTATCGGTACGGCAATGACCGCGGCGTCAACAGAGATGGGGAGCTTTGCCGCGGCTGCATCCGAGGCCGGCCTCAAGGCGTCCACGTCGCTGGAACGTGTTGGCGCGGCAACAAGCGCCGCCGCTGAAACGGTCTCACTGTCTGACGCACGTATCGGAGAATCGAATCTCAAGGCCGCTGAAACCTTCAAATTAGTCGGTGATGCCGTGAGAGGAGCAGGTGTCGGTGCGGCAGCGAGCACTAATGCCGAAAAAATCGGAGAATCCGCCACACGCATCGAAGCATCAAATGTCAAGGCAGCGGAGAGCTTCAAATTGGTTGGGGCTGCTGCAAAAAAGGCAAGCGCCGAGACATCGGTCAGCGTCGATGCCGAAAAGGCATCGTTGCAAGGATTAGGGGACAGGGCCACGGCGGCCGGTAGCGTGGTTGACGCCGCGTCAAAAACCATGTCGGATTCGGTGAATACCGTCTCCACCCGGTTTGACGCCCTGGCCGGATCAGCGGGGATCGCTGGGAGTAAGGTTGGTTCCTCCCTAGAATCGGCGGCTGGCATCTCGGGAACCGCCATGGGCTCCATTGAGACGGCCATGACCTCGGCAGCCGCCTCAATGGAGCGATTCGCCGCGGCAACTGAGGCAGCCGGAGCCAAGGCCGCGAGTTCCCTCAAAGGCGTCTCATCCGAGGTCACGGCAACCAGCGCTAAGGTGGCCGAATCGGACAAAGTCATCGAAGAGCGGAACGCCAAGGCCGCTGAGAGCTTCAAACTGATCGGTGACGCGGCGGTTTCGGCTGGCGTCAAGACCGGTGAAGCCGGGGCCATGATGATGGAAGGTCCGCTGGGGCTGATTCTGGGCGTGGGTCTGGCGGTGGGCGAAACGATTCACATGGCCGACAAGATGGAAACGACCTTTGCCCTGATTCGGGGCAATACCGGAGCTACGACCGATGAAATAGCCAAGATGCGTGCCGAAACCATGAAACTCGGCAGCGAAACCCCGGCCAAGCTGGACGATATCGCCAAGGGCTTTGAACGCGCCGCAAATATGGGATTTAAGGGAGCAGATGCCATGAAGCTGGTATCTGCTTCGGTGAAGGCCGCCGTCGCAACCGGGGCGGATGTGGCCGGGGTGACGAATACCGTCGCCCTCGCCATGTCCAACTTCCACATTCCGGCGAAAAACGCGGCGCTGGCCGTTTCGACACTGTTAGCCGGAGCGCAGAACGCCAATACCCGTCTCCCCGACATGGCCGCTCATATGTCCAAGCTCGGTATCATCGCCTCGGGTATCCATATGCCGTTGCAAGACGCTGTTGCTTCATTTTCCGCGTTAACACGGGCCACGGGTGACGCGGCACAGGCGCAGACCCTATGGACCGGCATGACGACTCATATGATTAATGTCGTCAAGCCGGCACATGCCGCATTGGTGGAACTGGGCAGAGTCAGCGGCATTGATCTGGTGGGAGCCTTCAAGAAGTTCAGTGATGGCGCAATGAGCCAGCATGACGTGTTAGCGCTGACCCGTAAGGCACTCGGCCTCAACTCGTCTGCCGCAAACAAGCTGCAGGAAGATTACGCCAAATTGGGCGCGGGAACCATGTCGCAAACGGCCTTCATGAAGGAAGCCAACACCGTGAGTCACGGGCAGGCGGCGGCGATCATGACCATCTTCGGTGGATTGCGTGGCGGCGTCGGTGCGTTGAATCTGATGACCTCGGGCTGGTCCGGCTACAACGACATCATGAAGAAGACGCACGCCGGAACCACTGCGCTGAACGAATCGTTCAAGGGCATGATGGACACCACCGGGGCCAAATTCGAGACCTTCAAAAACAAGGTCGAGATTGGCGCGATTGCCCTCGGGAGCAAGATGCTCCCAGCGGTGGGTGCAGTCCTGGACGGTCTGATGCACCTGTCTGATTGGGTTGCCTCCAAGGGCGGCGTCATTCAGGGATTCTTCGACAAAATCGGATCAGTAATCGGCAAGGTCTTCTCAGCGCTGATGCCTGGATTCACCATGCTCAAGAACCTGGTCGAAAACGATCTAGTTGCAGCCTTCAATCGGTTCAAGCCGGTTATCGCGAACGTCTCCACAATTCTCGACACCATTGGCCAAAAGGCAACAGAGTTTTCAAAGGGTGGCGGGAAGGCGCTAGCAGGCGTATTCGAACTCATCGGGAAGACCATAGGCTTCTACATTACAGTCTGGTCAACGATGATTACCTGGATTTATACCTTTGAGTCTGCCGTTTTAAAGGGCGTGGTACAGAGCAAGGCACTGAGCGACGTCTTAGGCAAGCTCGGCACAGCACTCCAACCGGTCTTTACAGCAATTCAGCAGGTGGTTGGTTCGCTCGGACTGTTCAGCAAATCGAGCGACGACGGTGGCAAAAGCGCGACGGTCATGGCGGGAATCGTCACGAATCTGCTGGTTGGGGCGATCACTGTGCTGGCCAAGGTCATTGAGGCGGCTGTGCCAACCATCGTCGCCGCCTTCCGCGTCATCGGCGACGTCATCAAAGTCGTGGCAGCGACCATCAAAGATTTGGTGCCAATTGTCCAGGATACCTGGAAGCTCATTACTGACATCTTCCACGGAAACGGCGAGAAGGTCCACGCCGATTTGGAGGCTGTTTGGGGCAAGATCAAGAAGCTGTTTGTTGACCTCAACCCAATCGTAGCGAAGCTCGAAAACGATCTCTGGGTGCTGGTTCAGAAAGCGTTCAGCGCGGGAGCCACGGTCGTACTGGCCGGGTTGGGCGATTTTGGTCATGCGTTTGTTGCGTTTATCGAGGGTCTGCCAGCTCGGCTCGGTCAAGGCTGGATGGACATAACCCAAAAGGGGACAGATGCGCTCGGCCAACTAGCGACAGCTGGTATGGCCAAGTTGCAAGGATTTTCCGACCGAATGACCGGTTGGCTCGCTGATCGTGCTGGTGATTTCGGCAATGCCGCAGTCGCTTGGATTGGCGGCTTGGTTGGCGGTCTCGGCTCCCAAATCGGCCATCTCTGGTCCTGGTATACGGACGTGACGAATCGCATGGCCGGCTGGGTGGCAGACCGCGCCGGGGATATGCTCAACGCCGGCGCGAGATTTGTCACAAATCTGGTCAGTGGCCTGGTTGGCAAAACCGGGGACGTGCTCGGCTGGCTCGGATCAACCGCCACATCAATCACAACGTGGATCACTACCCGCGCAGGCGACCTGTTGACCGCAGGCGCGTCGTTTGCGACCAATTTGGTGACTGGTCTGACCAGCAAAACCGGCGATTTGATCGGATGGTATGCAGCTCAGGCCGCCACCATCATGACCTGGGAAAAGGATCGAGCTGCCGATCTCCTCTCCGCCGGCGCATCGTTCGTCACAAACCTGGTCTCTGGTCTGACCAGCAAAACCAGCGACGTGATGGGCTGGTTTGGCTCGACCAAGGACAAAATCGCCTCCTGGATATCCGAACGCGTCACGCAATTCACCACTGCCGCTCATAGCTGGGTTGCCTCCATGGTTACCGGGCTCGGCGATAAAATCCAGTCGCTGATATCCGAAGCAACCAAAATCGCCACAGCTATTTTCGACACCATCAAAACCTTCTTCACCAGCCATAACCCGTTTTCAGGGCTGGTGGATCAAGCCAAAAACGCCGTGGGCGATATTACTGGATTCCTGGGCGGAATCGGCAGTGGAATCAGTAGTGCAGTAGGCGGGCACCTCGGCTCGGCTGGTGGTTCAGCGACCGGCGGCGGCGGATATACCCGTGGTGACCAGTACGGTCATTACGGCAATTTTTCGGCCAACTACCTGAGCCCCAGCAGTGGCGACCCCGCAATGCTGCAATCTCTGGGCGTCGGCTATTCCGGTGGTCTGATGGATACCGACTTCGCCACCGGCAGTGGCAACTCTCAGGCCTTCCGATTACCACCCGGTGGTTCCTATCAACTGGAGAAACAGGGAACCAGCTCGGACGTGGGCGGCTATGAGGTGTGGCGAAACAAAATCAACGGTGGCGTCGAGATGTTCCTGCATGCCTTGCAGGAATCCGGTCATAAAGTCGGCGATACCGTGGCGGGTGGAACCACCGTCGGCATGTCGGGCCACGCCCTCACCACCGCATATGGCAATGACCCCTCGTTTTGGCATCTCTGCGTGGTCAACGATGCAGGTGAACGTGAATGGCTCTCCGGCGCTCAGATGACAGCGGCATCGGCCAGAGGCGCACATGCTGGCGGTGGCGGCGCACTGGCGGCTCGACAACGTGGCGGCACCTGGTCGCCCACACCGCACATCCTCGGCGGCGAGCATAACCTGCCGGGTGTACGGGCGGACTACGCCTTTTCCATGCCACGTGGTGGCGAACACTACGCCGGCGGCGTGCAAACCGACTACAACCAAGCGCAACGCAACCAGTACATGGGCGGCTTCGTTGGAACCGGCTCCAGCACTGGTGCATTAGGCGCACTGGCTGCCCAGTCTCCTCAGCATAAATACAGTTCGTTTGGCGCGGCACAGGCCGATACCGGCAACCTCTCCGCCAGTATCGTCAAGCTGACCGGCTCGCTGGACAAGCTGTCTCCTGAAGTGGCCAAGACCATGAAGGCGGCTATCGTCGCTGAAGCGGCCCAGATGCAGGGGTACACCAGCAAGTACAACAGCGACTATGCGACTGAGAACAGCCGTCACGTCACTGCGGTAGCCAAAATCTACAGCGACAATGCTTCCCAGACTGTCAAGCAGGAGGGCATCTACCACGCAGCCATCGCTGCTAATAACAAGAGCGCGATTACCCAGACCGCTGCGGCGCATGAGAAGTTCATCAAAGCCCAAGGCAAAATCAACGATCGCTTCCAAACCGCCCAAATCAACGAGGGTACCTCCCTCCAAACCGCGCGAAACAATGCGGATCGTGCCCAGACTCAAGCCCTGGCTCGTCTCTCTCAGACCGAAGCCACCCGGCAGGCCAATAGTAATTCGGCCCTGACCAAGGCCAACACAGCAGCGAACAGCAAATTCACCCAAGACACCAAAAAGGAAAACGACCGCTACAAGGGCATCCTGAAAGACCATGGCACGGCCACCGATGCCCAGCTCCGTGCCCATACTACGCGGCTGAAGGCGATCACCCAGACCCATAGCGACAAGCTAGCCACGGATCTGGCAAAGCACCCGGTCAAGATGGCCGCTGTCACCGGCTCCCATGTCACGGCGTTGGACCGGATTACGCAAGCCCACACCAACGCCTGGCAGAAGGCCGCCCACGCGCACGTGACCTCATTTGACAAAGCGACACGCCAGCATACCCTACAAATGGGATACTTGACGCAAGCCCATGTCAAGGACTACGGGGCGGCAAACGAAAAGTTAAGCAAGGCTAATGACAAATGGCTGACTCAGCACAAAACCATTCTGGCAGGTCACCTCGACTCAGAGGGGAAGGGGTTTGACAAGCATATTGCCGGGCTGAAGTCCGGCTTGACAGCGCATCTCAACGGGCTGAGTGCGGCCAATGCCGCCTTAGTCGCAAAGATGAAAGAAGCCCTGACCGACCACGCGCTGTGGGACGGGCTGGCCGCTCATCTATCCAACGTCATCGGCAAGGGAACCAAAGACCTCGCCTACCAGATACTCAAGGGCACGGCAGACCAGACGCACGCGGTACGGCCCGGCGGCATGAATACCGACGGCGGGACCGGAAACACCATCACGCAGGTGGCCAATAACGCGCCGCTCATGGCATCACTGGCCGAGTCAATCCGTAAGCAAAAAGCCATGTCCGACGCCATGACGGCAGCAACCGCACGAGCGGCGGCGGCGGCGGGTGATTTTGGCAAGAGTCTAGCGGCAACTACGACACTCTTGGCTGGCAAGGTCTCTGATAGCCTCAACAAATTTATCTACGACTCATTGCATCCAAAGGGCGGGCCGGGTGGTCTAGGTGGTGGAACCGCCGCTCTGCCGAAAGATCTAGCTAAATACGACGCGACCTATGCCAAGCAGCAGGCCAACATCGCAAAAACTCAGGCGGCCCAAGACGCGGCGAATCGGTCTGTCGGAGTTTTCGGTACCAGCCTGACCTCATTAGCGGGTCAGACCTCTGGGCCAGCCAAGCTCGCCATGGACGCGTTTACATACAGCGTCGTCAAGAGCACCGGCGACACCAAGACTCTCGCTGCTACCATGGTATCCACCGCGCAGGCAGACAAAGCGGCTGTCGAGCGAACCAATCAAGCGCATCTCCTCGCCGACCAGTTGCTCGGCAACTTCGGAACCAGCCTGGCCGATTCTCAAAAAAAAGTTAGCGATACCTACACCACGGCTAGTGATAAGTTCCTGTACGATTCGGGCCAGCAGTCCGGGGCGACGCAGCAGGATATCTCCGATCTGCTCGCCTCAAGCCAAGCGCTGAAAAGCCATAACGCGTCAGTCACCGCCAACATTGATTCTCAGAACCGGATCACAGGCAGTTATACCTCCAGCGTCGCCACCTTTACCGCTCAAATCAATGGGCCGCTGACTGACGCAAACGCCAAATATGCCTACGATCTCCACAACCATACTGGCAATCTCGAAGCGGATATCACCGCGATTCAGTCGGCCACGCAGGGCGTACAGGCCCTTGGTGACGAGTCTCGTCGCGTTGCCGAAGCTGGCGTGGGGTCCTACGACGCCGCGATTTTAAACGCCCAAGCCCTGGCGGCGTCAACCGCCGCCACTTACGAAAACGCCAAACAGGACGGTATGACCGGTCAGGCTCTCGCCGATCTCTTCCAGAAAGCCGTTGATGCTGGTGTGTCATTGGCTGGCCTGCAAGGCACTGCGAGCGGATTGGCCACCGCCATCACCGGGGCAATCGGCAGCATCAACGCTGGAATTGCCGGGATTAACTCAGCTGCCACCTCCGGCTACCATGGTCCCCCACCCGGTTATGTAGGTGGTGCCGGCTATGCTCCAACCGGCCAGTATGCCCCCACCGGTCCGTTTGGCTACGGCTCGCCTGGTTCTGGTGGTAATACCGGAGTTGGCCAACCGGGTGGCGCTGGACTGACCAACCCGGCCAATCCTGGCAATGCTCCTGGTCAGGCCCAAGGTGTGCCCACCGGCGCTATGCCTGGTGGTGCGTCCGGCTCAACCGGGGTCATTAATGGGCAGACGTACTCCAATGGCCCTTCTGTCACCGGACTGCCCTATTTTGACAAGGCCACAAACCTATTCGTAGCCAACGGCGGCGTCCTCACCATGGACATGCTCAACCAGAACGCGAGTATGGCCAATGGTGGCGGCGGAAATTTCAACAACCCCGCATTGCCGACTGGTGCGTACATTACCGGTGGCAATCCCGACTCCTACCCAGGCGGAACCTTCCTCGACAAAACAACCGGCATAACCTACCACTCCAATCCTGGCCAGACCAATTCTCTGAATCCACAAGGATTCGGCGGCCTTGACGCCTATGGTCGCTCCACTAGCGCCTCAGTGCCGAACATGGGCAGTGCCAGCGGCAGTACCGCGCCGGGGAGCCTGTCCCAAGCGTTCCTCAACTCGCGGCTCCATCCCATCAGGACACAACCCATCGGCGGCACCTCCTCCGGCTATGTCGGGCCATCGAGTGGCGCAGCGGGAGCCTCACCATCCAACCCGGTCTATGTGACCCCCACCAGCATGTCTGCCTCCCAGACCACGGCGATGCAGTCCCAACTCACCCAGCTCCAAGCGCAGACGGCAGCCGCCCAAGCAGCGAGCAACGCCCAAATAGCAGCTCTACAGGCAGCCAACGCTCTGCAAGCCGAACAGCTGGCCCACGCCATTCAGGACACGCTGACGTTGAAAGAACTTCAGCGTCAGAACACCGAAGCGTTGAACCTCTCCACGCATAACGGCACGGCATATAGCAGTACCGCGCAAATGATGGACATGGCGGCACTGCAAAATCGAGGAGCAACCTAAATGCCGATAACCGGCCAGCAAGTTGACCCTAATTCCGTACCAGCCGCTTCCGCCCTGAATCCGACCGTCAGTCGCCACTTGTTCGCCATGAGCGACGGTGCGCGGCTGGCGGTGTGGCAAGGCGCAAATGGAGCCCAGTACGCGGTACGGAGCACCGGCGGCGCGTGGGGTGCTCCAGTACAGTTCGCAACTCCAGCGGGAGGGTTGAATCCGTATTACGGCCTGGGCCAAAACGGCAATGTGGTTTCCCTGTTTGCAAATAATACCAGCGCTACTGTCAATCAGATCAAATTATCCTACGCCGCGGGCGCGGTGACCATGAGCACGGCGTCGTACAGCGGGTTCAATGACGTCCTCACTTCCATTGATGTGCTCTACAACACCACGCTCTCCGCCTGGATTATCGCCGGAGGGGACAACCTCACTTCTGGTGTGGCGGTCTACCAAATCCAAGAATCGTCCAGCACCGCGGGTCAAGGTGTGACGCTCTCTGGCATCTCAGGTGCGTCGCGTGTCCATCTCACCTCCTCCGGGCCGGCCAGTAACGTCCTCTACCTGTCCTACCAGCAATCGGGATCGAGCCTCTTTGTCGCACCCGTCACCATCGCCGGGACGACCATCTCCATCGGCACGCCCGAAACGGCTTACCCCGGGTGTACCGATTACTCCGCCGAAATCGACGCAAACGGCAACCTGGATTTGGTGGTACTGGACGAACGGTCGTCTGGCACGCATAGCATCGTAGCCGTCAAGCGGCTGGGTGTGAACTCCTACAATAGTCCAACCATCCTGTACAACAACACACAGGGCAGCACGCCCCCGGTCACGTCCTACGATAGCGCCACCGGGAATCTGACGGTCTATGTCCAGTCGCTAGCCAATCAGTCGAACGGTGAGCTACTGCGTATCCTCCGCAGCGGCGGCAGCTGGGGTGGGGCGCAACTGGCGGTAGGCGGCGACGGAAACGGCTACGGGTCTCCTAGCACCAATCGTTACGCCGTATCCGGCACCTCTGAATGGCTGTATCTGTCGGGGACATCAACCACCCTGCTCCAATACAGTGGCTTCTCCAATGGCTCGACACCCACCGTCCCGGTTCCCGTCTCACCCTCCGGCAATATTACCACGCTCCTCCCAACCTTCATCTGGAACTCAGCCAACCCAACGCCCAGCGATGCGCCCCAGGCACGAGAGCTTCTGATACAACGCGTATCGGATGGGGTGACCATGTGGGACACCGGTCGCATGACCACTGGCGATAACCACTCGATTGTCTATTCCACAACCGCAACCGGCCTGGCATATGGCGTCCAGTACAGATGGCAAGTACGCGAGTGGGATACCGTACTCAACAGCCCGTCCGCCTACAGCAGTCCAGTCACCTTCACTGTCACTCGACCTGGCACAGTCGCCATCACCAACGTCGCGGCCAACGGCCTGAACGTGGCGGCGGGTGGCGACATCACCGGCGCGAACTGCACACTGTCGTATTCCTGGTCCCATCCCGATGGCCTGTCAAATACTCAGTATCAAGGACTCCTGTACGCCGACGATGGCGTGACGCTGGTCAACGCCCAGCAGACTGCCACGTATGCCAATCCGTTGTCGAGTGGAAGCACCACGACGGTCCACTACTGGACCATCACTGATGGTGCAAACCCGCCGATCAGCAACCTCACCTACTACCGGTTCCAGATCCAAGCCACCGATAGTCAGGGCGGCGTGACGCTGTCGCCACAGTACCGCGTACGTACCAATTGGCCACCACCCGCACCGGTGACGGGATTCTCCGCCCTGTCCAATCCCGTCACCGGGACCGTTCGCCTCTCCTGGCAATTGCCCCCAGGAATGACCGGGATCAACGTCTATACGCGGCGCTCACCGCTGCCCGGTCATATACCCGACCCGTGGGTTCAGTTTCAGGGCGTCGGACTGGTCACTCACCTCACCGTGTACCCGCTGCTCCTCACCCGGACTGACTACGCGATTCAGACGATCGACACGTCAGGCGTGATTGGCACGCTGGAGGTGCTCCCCAACGTGCTCCTCCCTCTGCTGTTTGGCAGGAGCTACACCGCATGGATTACCGACACCGCAAACCCGAGCACGTCCGTGCCCGTGGGACTGGCCAACGATGCGGGCGGCGCTAGTACTTGGCAGCACGTCACCGGTCCGGTTTCGATGCTCTATGAGGGCCATACCATGCCGACGGTGGACTATCTGCCCACCTCCTACTACACCGCTACGGGGCGTAAATACGTCGTATTCGCCCTGGATACAGACAACGCCACTCGCCTGGCTTGGCGTGATATACGCGCCGCACTGACTGCCATGGATGGTGGGAACTCGGTCCTATACCGCGACATGGATAACCACGCATTTATCTGCACGCTGACCAATTTCTCCGAAGGTCAAGCCGATGCCGTGAGCTACAACGTGAGCTTTGATCTCATCCAGACCACCACCACCCTCAACCCTCTGGCGCTGTGGTCAGCATAGGAGAGACGCAATGCAATCCCTCTACCTCCCTGCGGCACAGAATCCGGCCAGCCTCTCGCCAGCTCAGATCATCGACATCATCAACCGAGTTAACGGCGGAGCGCGAATCAGGACAAGGTACCAATGGTTAAGCGACAAATCGCGACTCCCGGTTCCGGGGCTAACTCCGCCACTAATGCAAGCCTGTAGCATCACCTGCGACACCACCCAAGCCGTCCATCGCTCGCTCTCATCAACGCTATTAGAACCAATCGGGGTCAACGTGCTCCGTCACCTGCTCCAGGTCTGGGTGCAGTTCTGTGATGTCAACTGGAACACACGCTTCGAGGTGCCAGTTGGGCTATTTCGCCCGTCCTTCCCCGCCCGCACAATCAGTAGCGCCCAGACTGTTTGGGCCATCAACGGCCTCGATCTGACGCAGGACCTGGCCCGGCTCACGTTTGGGTATGACTACACCGTGCCCATGAACACCAACTACGTGCAGCTAATGACCGTCCTGTGCGCCATGGATGCGCTGGCGGCCAGTCGCGGCGCATTGGGGGCCAGGCAGCCTACCAGCAATCCCTACGTGTGGCCAGACAGCAACGATCCGGGCAAAACCCCCGGCGGGCTGGACTCGGAGGGGCCCAACTGGCCACGTTCTCGCATGCAGTTCCAGCCCGACCAGCACACCTCCATCACCCCTCAGACGTATAGCCGCGACAGCAACTTTCAGGCGGCGGTGAATAGCGTGGCCGACGCAATCACCTACTATCATCCCTGGACTGACGAATGGGGTATGCTCCATTCCTCACTCCGCCCGGAATACAGTTTTGGACCGCCACCCATTGGCTGGGCCTATGCCGATGGTCCAGCCGGCAATATCGCGGGGCCACTGGTCCAGCAGTTCACTCCCCAGGCCCAAATGGCCAACGTGGCCCAGGTATCCTCACAGCCCAGCAACGGCCCAGCCCTGTTTGCCGAGCAGGCCAACACCTCGACCGGGAGCGCCATCAATCTCCAGAACTGGGGCGCAACGGTCCGAACCTCACTCCGCGACGACACCATTCCCACGCAGGATTTAGCCAATCGACGGTGTACCATTCTGCTACAAGATGCCGACTCGGTGAGCGACGTGGTGCAGTTCCCAGTCCCGCTCAACCCATTTTTCCAGTCCTATGACGCCGTAACCATCAATAAAACCTCACGCGGCGTTCCCAAGATTCAGAGCAGCGCGGCAACACCCTATCTCATCACGGCCTGGAGCATGGACCTGCAAACGCTGGCCATGTCGGTCACCGCCTCACGTATCACCGCGCTATAGAGGAGGGCTCAATGCTGCCAACATGGTTGACTCATCTCCACCAAATCGGTCCACCACACCGGGGAACACACGTAATGGGGGACATCCTGCTAGGCGTCACCAATCATGTGCGGGATGTCCTGGGCCAATCCCTGCAAATCCATCATCGTGCCCATGTCATGGGGCAGGGCAGCACACCGGGCACCGTCATGGTCCGTACCCCGGAAGGCAGCGTCTACGAGGTCGCCGTCTACCTCAACTACACCAGTAGCAAAATCAACGATCCCGGTGGGCCTCAAGTGGGACACGAAATCCTTGTAATGGAATCGTCGCCGGGCCAGCGTGTAGTCGTGAATAAGGTGAACTACTAATGCGACGTTTCGTCAAGTAGCTGGCTTGCTCGTTGACGCCGTGCCATTCCCCCACCTCACCGCCCATTGTACCCGCCAGTGGAGGCGACCCGTATGCCCGAGATTACGCCTGATGCCACACCACGACTGCCAAAAAACGAGAGTGCGGCGAATGAGATTGCATCACTCGAAGCTGCCTGGATTCGCGACTACTTCGCCGCCCAGATTGAGGACCTACACCGACTCTCTACCGAACGAGAGATACGCTACGAGCAACGTTTTGTCTCACAGGAGACCACTGTTCGCGAAAAAGCCGAAACGCTGCGCACCAGTGTGGAAGCGGCAGCCTCTGCCCTCGCCATTCAGACCGCATCAACTGATAGGGGGCTGATGGACCATATCGAAGCGCAGGAGAAATCAACCCGTCTGGCGCAGGAATCCCTCAAAGAGATACTAGCGGAAAAAGATAAAGCGGTCAACATGGCCGCGACAAATGCGGCCATGGCACAACAAGAATTCAAAGACTCTATGATGACTCGGCTGGACATCCTCAACGGTCATAAAGTTGAGATAGGCACCCTCACTGCTACTTTTGCGGCAAAAGATCAGGTAACCGCCATCCGGGATCAAGTCCTAATCATCGAGACCCGTCAAGCCGAAAATACCCGTGAAATCTCCTCACTGGCCACCAATCCGGTCGATCAAACCACCATCCGGCTCCGTATCGAAGCACTGGAAATGCGACCCGTGGCTCTATCTCCAGAAGAGCAGGGGAAGTTCCTGACTCAGATTGCCGAACTGAAGACCGAAACGCAATCACTCCGCACCAACGAACACGATCTCCGCAATAAGTTCCAGATGGTCAAAGACCGGCCTGGCGCGTTGCTTCAACCGGAGATTGACGATATACGACGTTTACTCCGGCTCGCCATCAAAGCGGATGTCGGTGAACCATTAACCGGTCTAGAAGTAGCCGATGTCCGTACAGTGCTAAGCCGCAACTCAGTGCGGGGCAGACGCCTGACCACCTGGGAAACCGCACTCATCAGCGCGTTCAGCTTCGCCCTCATCGCCGCTATCGTGACGTTTATTACGCACTTCCACTAACACGCAAAAAAGAGGGGCCAGCCCCTGGACGACTAGCCCCTCCATGCGTTTGAGCGCGGGCCATGTCAAAACGCCGCGCCAGAGACCCGCTAGAGTTTGTTCTTCGCCGCCTTGGTGACGGCTACCGCGCCCTTCATCGTGCCATCAATCGCGGCACGGGCGGCGTTGAGCCCGGCGCGAATAGTTCCGACGCCAGCTTGTTGCGCGGCATCAAGATCAGTCACCGCTAATCCTTCCAACGTCTTCGTTGTCTGATCAAGTTGCGTCAGCATATTCTGCGCGCCATCAAATGCCGCGTCAAACGGATCTTTCCCGCCGGTTGGTGCATTCGTTGCCATAACCTATACCTCCTCGGAGTAGTCGCTATCAACGCCCCACAATACCATGAAAGGCGTATCGATGCCGCTTGAAACCGTAACCGTCTGCTACACCATGATTAGCCCACAAGACGCGGCATTGATTCGTCCGACTATGTGCCAGATGCTCGCCGCCGCTCAATCGGGTAAAGGGGTGTATACCAGCGAGTATGGCGCCACCGACCCGGCGTTTTTTGATGCGCTCATCGCCGCACATACCAAAGGATGCATCCTCAAAGGCGTATTCGACAAAACCCAATCAGCGGGGCGAGTCGAAGCGGTGCAACTGACCCGATTCAAGGCACAGGTGCCATTTGCCGAGTGCTACCGCGTCGGAACCTCCAGTGTGGCCGGCCAGATTTTGCACCTCAAGTTGATCATGATTAACGTACCGCTCACACCGGATCAGGTACCCATTCCCAAGCAGTACAACCACTGGACCGACGCGGCACAGGACGGATACCCCGTGGTCTGGGATGGTAGCTACAACATCTCCATGTCGGCCGAAGAACAGAGCAACGTCGTGCATATCATGCCGGGAATCGACCTCTGTCAGGCGTGCAAAACCGACATTGACCAGGACTGGGACTGGATTGACCAGCACGAACAGGCCGCCTCATGACCCGTTGTGATATCGTGCTCTTCCGTGGCCATGCGTTCTCCGACTGGTGGATACGTCTGGGGCAATCACTCCGCTACGGTAGGCGATCCGGCTATTTTCGCTTCACTCACTGTGGATTGGTGGTAACCCCACAGGGCGACACCATTGAGGCCACCAGCCGTGGCGTCCATCGTCATACACTCACCGGGCGAGCCGATTACATCATCCTCCCGACACTCGGCTCCGACGAGGATCGTCGCCACGCCGTCGCGTTTGCCGAATCCTGCCTGACCAAACACGATACATACGGCTGGTGGACAATTGCGAGTATAGGACTATCGCTATTGATGAATTGCCATTTCACGTTTGGCGTGCGTGACGAGGTAATCTGCAGCGGTCTTTGTGCCGCCGCATTGGAACGGCTCGGTGTTATCTGGCCGGACGATGCCAGCGGGATGTCACCGGCGGATATCGCGGCGTTCTATCGAGTCTGAGTAGGGCGATTCCGGGGCACGCTGTACGCCAATAATTCCATCCCAGGTGTAGATGCCGGTTGCCGCGCATCGCCTACATCGCGCTCTACCAGTAAATATCAGCATCTGAACCTCCCAAGCATGGAAGCCAATGCAACACAGGAATCGGTGAAGCCTCGCAACCATTCTCACTCGACGGGCCGAAGCGCTCTGTCGTGTGTTCATCAGGTTGCCTCCGCATACATCGCCGCGATCTCTTCTGACGATGGTTGGTGCTCGATGAATTCCAGTTCAGATGAAACAAACCACGGATAATATCTCATTGGGGGAATAGCTACGGAATAGGTCCAAAATTTCGGGTTTCCCCACACATCTCTTAGAAGATGAATTCGCTTGATGACGCCGTATACTCCCGCCGGGATAGGATTGGGCCGCCAACGCGGCTCATAGTCCTTTCCGACAGGCGCTGGGACTAGACGCCGTGGACCTCTAACCCGCACCACATCCCCAACCCGAAACTTCGCCTCAGTTGCCATGAAACGCCGCCCACATCGCTGATGCCGTATCAATCGGTTGTTGCTTCAGTTCCCGCAATCCATCCTGCCATGCCGCTCCATACCGCCCACCTACTGGGTCTCGGACCAGATAGGCCCATTCGGTCTGGCCAAAATGTTCGAGACGAGCGGCTAAAAACCATGACACCACAAGCACTGTTGCGCCAGTAGGAATCCATCCGAGCGGCGATGGTTCCCGCGTCGGAACGAGTTGAACCACGCCAGAAATTCGTTCAGGAACCACTGAGAACACTGCAGTGTTCAGCACGAGCATGGCGCTCTGCTGATACAGCGGGGCAGCAGCATCACAAGCAGTGATGAATTCGTCCATCAAATCCACATCTTCCATACCCACATTATAGGAGCACTCCTTGCACACACTCGCCATTCTCGGCATTATTGCCACCCTCATTGTTCTCGGACTCATCCTCCGGCGCAACACATGCCCACTCAAGCACGTCCTCAACCCGACGCATAGAGCAGGCGGCTACGCGACGCCGCATGCACTGGTGCTGGCTATCGCCTTTTTGGCGGTCTTTGCTCTGGGCGCATTCGCCGGCAAGACCGGAGCAGAATACTACGCCAGTCACTTTCAGGCTAATATCGTAGTGCCAACGACCGTTCGCGTCATTCCCGATCATCGCGTCACCGCGCCGCTAGCCAACAGCATCAACCTGGCTCGCTATCCCGGTGTGACAACGCAAGATGGACTTGGTGCTTGCGCGGCTTTCGCCACTGCCTGGGATTTGACCTACGAATATCGCATGCAGCACCCGACATCGTGGCTAAGATTTTCCCCAAGATTTATGTACGATTATTACGGAGCAACCTACTCACATGGCGACTTTGGCTCATGGCCGGATCAAGATGCCGAAGTGGTCAACACGCTCGGCATTCCCAAGCTCAAGCAGTATGCCTACCCGCCATTCGTTGTCGCGTCAACGTTCCCGACTGATCCCACGCTCCGAGCCGAAGCCGCCGTGTATCGGATGCATGTCGGATTTACCAACATCTCAGGTTTTGCCCAAGGTGCGGGACAGGGTGCGGTGGACGGTATCAAGGCGGCCATCACCGTCAATCATCCGGTACTCATCGGACTACCGGTCTACCCGGAGTATGACAACGCCAGCGCGACAAGTGGCCTGATCGATATACCTCAACCCGGCGAACAGTCGCGCGGCGGCCACGAAAACGTCGTCATTGCCTATGACGACACCAAGCGATTCCCCGGTGGCGCCGTGGGCGGCGTTGAGGTGCAAAACCAGTGGACCACCGGATGGGGTCTGGCCGGTCGTGGTTGGCTGTCCTACGATTTTGTACGACAGTACAGCTTTGGACTGGAGTACATGCGGATTGCGCCGCTGGCCCCACGGGCCGGTCCGAAGCCTCCTACCTTTGTGCCAAACCATGGACCCAAATATCTCCCGCCTATCCTGAACATTCCACCCGGCGCGCTTGAAGGCGTTGGCAACACCGTACATGGCGTCATTCTCCACGACACGCACTACGACATCTCCAGCCTCATTAATTACTGGGGTAAACGCTATGGCGTGAGTCCTCTCGGAATCGCTGCCACGGCGGGTACCGAATCGGGTATGAATCAATACGCCGACCGCTGCTGCATCCCCGGTGACACCAGTTGGGGAACGTTCCAATTTACGAATGGCACCGCGTGTGGATATGGCATCTGCTCAGGGATCCGTGATGCACTCGACAATCCAACCATCTCCGTGGAGCTCGCAGCACGATACTACCGCGATGCCATCGCTTATCACGGTGGCCGGGTTCAATTCCCCTTCGCGTATTCTCTCTACAATGCCGGTTACGCGTATTCCGACTCCTTCTACGTCAACCTTCCCTACGGTTCAGTCGCGTATACCAATTTTTACGGAAATTTCCTGCCATGGTGGAGGTACACCCAGGCGTACTACGCAGGAACGCCCGGACCAACACCGAAACCTGCCCCCAAACCGTTCCCTGTGAAGGCATGGGGCTCTCTCCCTTATAGGTATCACGGCGGACTTTCATGGGCGGCATCGGAGTGGCTAAATCATTACCGATGGCTAGGACGCGATCTTAACCGGGGACACTTCTATGGACGTAGCCACGGTTATATGCAAACTCGATTTGGGCGAGGCGTCCTACGCTGCTGGCCCGCTTCCCACAGATGCAAGGCTTCTAGACGCTAGCCTTTGACAAATACTCGATAGCTCGATGAAATAGACGGATATCGTCTCGCAACATCCCCAATGCGACGTTGCAACTTGAACACAATAGTCTACGTACCGCGCCGCTTGAGTGACAGTGGTCAATAGATAGACTGCGGCCATTCGATGGCATATCGCAAATGGCACACAGTCCGGCCTGTATTTTCAGCAGGTCGTCGTACTCCCGCTGAGTAATGCCATATGCATCAAATCGATGGCAGTCTTTGCAGTATGCCTGAAGCCTCCCATTTGCTCCTCTCTGTCCATAAAACTCGGACAGCGGTAACACCTCACCACATCGTGAACAAAACTTGGTGCCATCACCAACCAGGCTTCTTGACCGTTTGGCCTTCAAGTGTGATGGCTCTACGCATAATTTGTTCCCGCATACCTGATACACAATCATGCGAGGCGGAATGGACCCCACTTCCAGTGCATAGGCCATGCGATGCACCATCCAAGCAGCGCCTAAGATCTCAAGTTTCCCATGACCTCGTACGCTAACAGGGCCGGTCCATAACAGACAATCCCCATGCCGCGAGCACCGACTTAGCAGGCGATCCCGTGCTTGAGGCGGTAATTGCGAACTGCCCGATGCACCTCTAGCCTGGTAGTTCGTGACGTCCTGACATTCTCGGCAAGACGTTTGCTTGCCATCTTTGTTCCCCGTGGCATTGTAAAAGTCGGTTAACGGCTTTTCGGCTCCGCAGTCACGGCAAAACTTGAATCCGACACGTGGACGCAGTCTCTCGAACGTCCTCCGTGTTCCTGGTACGCTAGTCACAGATGGCCTCCTTACAGGCTGTCTCAACGCCTCCGGTCCGTCTGATTCACGGGCGCGGAGGCTTTTCTATACCCTCTATTTTAGCATTTTTAGCCCGTGCAGAGGAGCTGTCAACATGCCAAACTTCCGCTATCTCAATCTGTTCTGGTGGCCACGTCATGCCACCTGGACGCCGAAGTGGCACGGAAAGTAAGCTTACTCTGCCTTGACTGGCAATGAAGGACGTAAACCCTAAGACTCGAAGCCTTAGGGTTTACGTCCCGTTTCACCTAATCGAGAGGACGAAACGTAATCTCAAAACGTGGACCGCTTGCTGTTAAATAGGAGGTCCCGCCAGGCTCCTCCTCACCGGTCACACATTCATGCCAAACCTTAGTGAGATAGTCGGCGATCACTGGGTTTGCAATCGTCATCTTGATCTCGCCGCTTGGCGTATATGTCCCGTAGAGGCTGTCAGCCTCATCACCATCTTTGATGGCATTGAAGACGACTTGGACGCTTGGCTTCATCACATAGCGCGAGCTATCGGGTTTCCCATCCACGATGACAGGGGTAGCGGCCTTGCTTGCCGCCAAGCTATTCAGTCGGACTCGTCCTTTGAAGTTCATAGAGCACCTCCATACTCAACTCTATGCATACGGTGTCCTCTTGTCGCCACACGACTTTTAGTCATTGCCGTACATATCGAGCGTATACAGGCGCTGGAGCACCCGTATACAGACGGCAATCATGAGCTTCTTATTCTTCTCGGGTACTGCATCCCATGCAGTTCGACTCGCCTCTCTCGTCTCATAGCCGAATTCCGGAGCAAGCTTCTCGTAGGTTTCATGAAAAAACTGAGCGAGCTCCTCGGCTGTTAGCTTCATTGCTGCGTCTCCTTCTTAACTCTATCCGAAAACTACCTTTTTGCACCTTCCATTTTAAACAATTTGCCCTAACCAGAGGAGCACACCATGGATATCTACGGCATCATCGTCACCGCTATCATCTGCACCGCCGTCGTGCTCATCATCGCGCTGCTGGTTTACGCCTCGATCCACGAGAACGCCACTCCTCTACCGCACGACCCAGACCCCAGCGAAGACGAGTAGTGTTGTGGCGGTATTAGATGTTGGCCTTGCCGTGGTCGCGATCACGCTCCTATTCCTCATATACACGGTCATCGAACACTCGAAACATGCCACCCAGTCGCCGCCAATCCCCAGCACGCAAGAGCACGTCCTGGCCGCCCTCCGTGCCGCGCGTGAGCTGGGTGAAGGCGACCTTGAGGCGCTGGCCGCGACGCTGTACGTACCAGTTTCGCAATCAATCGGAACAAACTCCAGATGTCAGTCGGGCAAACCGACAGGGGAGTGCGAGTACTGCACGTATAGGAGCATCTACCGAATGCAACAGAATAGCGAACCGATGAACATTCCCGGCATAGAAGTCTGCTTTTTTCACATGAACCGTGTACGTGCGAAAACCCAGTGGTGGAATTCAGAATGGACGATAGAAAAGTTAGACAGGTCATCATGACCGTCTCCCACAATCGCTTCCTCCTCGGCACAATCCTCGGCCTGATCCTGGCACTCCTCATCTCCGCCCAACGCCTCACCCAAGTGCAGACGGTGCCAACCCTGCCCGGCGCCGTCTCATGCGGCTCAGTGACCTACGCCTGTGCTGGTTCACGACTCTTCGGCCTACAAGCCGTGACCGGCGTGGTGAGTAGCGCTTACGCCTACGAAGCCAACCTACTGGACGGCTCGCCACCGGTGGCTGATATCGACTACCTGCTGCCCTACGCGGCACAGGAGATAGTCACGTTGCCCGGCGGTTCAGCGGACCGCTACCCCTACGCCGGTAGCGTCTATGTCCAAGGCAGTGGCTACGTCTTCAAGTTCCACACGCCCGGTGGCGGCCATGCGGCGCTGCTGCATCTAGGGCAGGTGGCGGGCGGCGTAACGGCAACGCTACCACCGCATGCGGCCAGTAGCATCGACACACACAAACGTGGCAAAACCGAGGATGATACCGCCCTAACCGTCGGCAACATCTCCACGCTGCCATCCGCCCCGACTGCCACGCTCTTTAGTGGCGGCAACTACGTGGGCCGTTCGCGCTGGCCAGACTGGGCACAGTACGGCAACGGCAACCCAGGGCCATCCAATAGTCAATTGTGCATGTTGGTCGACCAAGCAGCCTACAGTTGGTTCACCCGCGTGCTCTATGGCACCGACTACCATTACGTCAAGCCGAAGCCACGCCCAACGCCGAAACCCGCTGCATTCCCGGCAAAACTCTGGAACAGTTACTTCGCCAACCATCACAAGCGCCTCATCGCCTACCGTTCTCACGGTCGCCTCACCTATGCAGCTGTACAGTGGCAAAAGCACGGCCCCAAGCGCTCGGGCAGCATTACCCATGCTGAATCATGGCACCCTGCGGGACGGCGCGGTGTGGACGGCTATGAGTTGGACATGTTCCGCTACCAGCAACTCTACTGGTGGCCACGCCATCCACACTGGGCGGTGAAGTGGGCGGGATATCCGGTCCATCGCTCAGTGCATCGCAAATCCGTACACTGGCGCACGGCACCGTGTCGATCGCTTCCAGGCCTACCATGCCCTCACAGAAAGGCACACAGGTGACCCGCATGCCGCCCGACCCGCGTGATAAATCTCGCAATCCACGCCATCTGGCTAGACGACACGGTATGGACGGATATGAACTGGATCAATTCCGCTTTCAGGAGATCTATGTCTGGCCACATTCTTGGCCGCAGCTCGACAATTACGCGCCATGTTCTCTCACCGCTACCAATATCGCTACCAATTCATCGCAAGATACACCCAAAAGGAGTACATCGTGAACGAGCAAAATGACCAGATGCAGGAAAACATCCAGAGTGCCGTCTTGAGCGGAACACAGGCGCAGGTTATGTCCGAGCAGTGGAACGTCTCGGATTTGAAGAGCCGAGTCGATGCGTGCGAAACGCTGGTATCTGGATTCCATCAACGACTCTTGGCCGTGGAAGTCAAGGCCGGAATCGTCTATCAGGAACCAGTACGTGATCCACGTGGATTCATTGACCGCCTGCTCAATAGAAAAAGCGGCACGCGATGAACACTACGCCCAACACAAACAAGTACGGCGCACGAGCATTACACTACTTCATATTTGCCGGGCTGAATTGGCTGATCGCGCCCATCTTCCTGATTGTGATTGCCAACATCGGCCCAAGCTATGACCACCAGCAGTTAGACCTCTTTCTGGCTGGAGGCTTTATCGGGCAGATAACCATGGGATTTCTCGGCTACATCGCCGCTGCAATTTGCGGTGTCGAACACCTGATCAGGGACTAGCGTCAATGGGTAACGTCAATGACTCCCGTAATGCCAGCGTTGAAACCCTCGCCGCAATGTCTCGTAGCGATCGCCTCAGCATGGCTATCACCCGACGCGTGTTTACCGTCTGGATGTTTGTAGTCATCATCGCCTGGACGGTTGCTTGGGTGGCATGGCAACTCCTGCCCTTCTCCAAACACTTCGACCCACTGCCGGGGCTGGTGATATACCTACTCCTCAGCAATTTTGTGCAACTCATGCTCATGCCGCTGATCGGCGCGGGACAAGCGGCGGAAGCGAAGTTTGACGTACTCAGGGCGCACATCGACCACGAAAACGGAATCTGGCTACGGCAAGCGTTGCAACTCCTGATCGACCGCTCGGAGGATATGGAAGTCCACGAGGTCGAGCAGCAAGATGTACCGGTACCAACGATGCCGCTCAAGCCGTAGCATACATAGCCGTGATCTCTTCCGGTGACGACTGGTGCGCGATGAACTCCAGATGGTCAACTGGGACATGAACGAAGCACCGCATTTCCGGGATTGCAACGATGCGCCATTCAGAGGGGCACTCCGCATTCCCGTATCCCCTTGGATACAAGTAGCAGAGTTTCACAACGCCCTCAGCACCCGCTGGCGCTAGTTTTTCTGGATGCACGGGCCGTGGAGGCTGATAAACATCACCATTCCATGCGATGTGAGGCGCTGTCACACGTACCACATCCCCAATCCGAAACTCTGCCTCTTCCATGCCCCAGTATAGGAGGATGCCCTGAGATCCCTTAGCACCATCATCGTGACATCTGCAATGTTAATCGCTATCGGCTGGCTCATCGGCAAAAGTACAACCGGACCCGATAAGCCGGCACAACCCGCCAACATCGGAGAGGCTGTTACCTACACCGCCCCAGGCACTCAAGCCTCGAATCTGGCTCAAGCATGGCAACGCTATTCCACACATGGCACAACGCACTTCGCTCAACTGTGGCCGGCTCACCGCTCCTGCGGTCAACCAGTGAGCCGCGAGCATCGCCGTGGCATGACCTGGACGCAACGGTTTCAGCACTGCACCATGCGGGACACAGTGACGATTCTCAGCACTCGGCCAACGCCGAAACCAACATCGACACCCTACTTTCCACCTGCTTTCCAAACGCCGACACCGTACATTGCGCCACCTCAGCCGACGGACACGCCAGCGCCACAACCGACGCAGGCCGTCCCACCGTCTGATCCGGTGGCCTACGAGCTGTACCTAATGAATCAGACCAGGGCGAGCTATGGCCTGCCAGCGTACTCGATCAACCAGACAGAGAGTGACGGTACCGGTTCCTGTGTCGGCTCGCATGGTCACGCGACACATATGGCGGCTACTGACGTTTTGGCACACGACCAGTTCCCAGCGGATATCTGCGTGTCGCCGATTCGTGCTGCTGGCGAAAATATCGGCTACGCCACTGGGCCAGTCCAGCAAGCACTCCAGACAATCCATAGCCAGATGATGGCCGAACCACACGACGCGGCGTATTGCGCGTCCGGCTCAAACCACGCCTGCTCGATTCTGAGCAGCGCCTATTCATCGGTTGGAGTCGGTATTGTGACGGTGAATGGTACGACGTGGATGACTGTGGATTTTTTAGGTTAGAAGTTCAACTTTGGTCGGCCTCACTGCCAACGTCAATCGAAGATTGGCCCAGGAATCTAGCTTGATGGACTGAGCAGCGCGATAGGCTTCCTTCAAGGCTTCCGAGGTGCACGTCGTGTCTTCTCCGCAAAACCGACATGAAGGATCGCCATCTGCAAAATTCGGCGAAACATCGAAACAATTCGCGCACTCACCCCACGCATAGCGGATATCCTCAAGCGCGAAACTTGGCGGGTCTTTCGGAAAGCTTCGCGAATCATGCTTACAAAGCCTCCTCATTACGTATGGACTGTCATCCGCGCGCCGAGGTGCACCGATGCGGCCATGAATCAAAAAGAGCTGGGTAAAGCCTTGCTCTGCATTTGCTTTTTCAACAAAAAATTTCGCCTGATTCAACCGTTCCGATTCAATTGGAAGTGGCGAGACATGAAGGTATGTGGCTCCAGCATCCACACAAAAATCCGGCTCCCATGCGCCAAAAGACTGATAATTTCCGTCGTGTCTGTAAGCGTACTCTATGCCGATTAGGTCCATGAATAGAGCCCACCGCGCCTTGTAACGACTCCCAAAGATGCGCCCACCATAAGCCGTTGACAGAGCCGGAACTTTAATGGCTGATTTGCTGTTGTTCACTTCGCTCTCGCTTTCACTGTATTTGTATCAAGCTCCGGCTGGTCGAAACTTGGCTAGGAGTCCTTGGCGATAGACGGCATGATCTCAAAAAAGGCGTCCCCACGCTCCACGATGCTTTCCAAACTGTCACAGGTAAAGACCTCGCCACCCATCGAGACACAGCCAACACGACAGATGCTGGCAATAGCCGCTATCTCCCACGATGCTCGACATGGCCACATCTTGACCAATTGAGCGGAAGGTGAAATCGTTTTGTAGGAATCGAGTCGTCGCATTGTGTCGGTTGCGAATCCGAATTTCACTCGGTGCTCATCCAAGTCTGGAACAATTTGCACGATGTAGAAGGAGCCACTTCCCACTTCGATGGATACACCGGACACGCCCGAAATGAGGAAGCCCTGTCGCATTCGAGACTCCCTAACCGCTTCTGCATCTTCCTGGGACAGTGCTAGAACCAATTGACCCTTCGATTCTGGCGTGCGCACCTGCAATACCTGAAACCCGTTCTTCAAAACATACTTGCGCATGTTCGATCGATCCATGCCTAACTCCGTCGCCAACTCTGGCAACGTCACAACTTCAGCCATATACGCCCCCCTAAATTGCCATGGTTTATATGGTCATTATACCATGGATCACCTAGGCTTGCCCAACCTGAGACGACGAAAGGACCGCCATTGAACCACCGTATCCACGCCATCGTTTCCACTATCACCCTCGCTGGCCTACTCGTCTACGCGATCTACGCCGGGAGCCACAATCCGTCATTAGCCATATTCACCGGCATAGCCGCACTCGCTCTCAGCCAATCGCTGTCCGGCTATTTGCTTGCCGTCCTCGATGCGAAAACGCTCCGCGCCGAACGCTGGATACTACCCGGCAAATGGATAGAATCACCCGCGCCGTTTGCGGGCACAATTACCGGCCTGCAGGGGCGTTTCCTGTTGATTCGCACGGAAGACGGCGGCGACCTCCGCGTGCCCGCGCAGTTAGTGTTTAACGTGCCCACGACGATTTACGATAGCAAGCCGATACCCAAGGAGTCCCCATAACATCTCTCGCCAACGCTCAGCCCCTCGTTGATCTCGTCTCAGCAGCGGCCACTGTCGCGCTAATTTGTCAATTCTCGAAATTTTTAGTTGACTACCTCATCAAACCCACGAGTCCAAATCATACCAATTTTGTACGATTGTACGTCTATCTCCTGGCCGCCGCAGTGGTCATTCTCTACTCATCAGCAACCACGCCCATCGTATTCACTGGTCAATTCATTACCGGCGTCCTCGCCGCGGTGCTCGCAGTCGGAACCAGCGCCATCTCGGTCTACCATGCGCTCACTGGACTGCCTGGCCCTACACCAGTCTCCACAACTGGAGATTCATCCACTCCACCAATCGCCGCTGTTCCCGTTCATCCTCCGGTAGTCGAAGCCGTGAGCAATCCGGCATCCGACCCTGCACAGCGTATCTAATTCGAGCCGTTGTCTCTCTCTGGGTGGGGTAGGAGATTGAACTCGTTCAACATCTCAATCAAATCGGAAACGGCGACCGTTACCTCGGATGGGCACCCATCCGTCGGAGAGATGGTTAGGTGAAGCACGTGCTCCCCGACCATCAACTCCCGACTAACTCGCAGTGTGCCATTTGCAGAGCCACGTACCATTGTCGCCCTGGAGATTCCGCCCGTCGCCTTCGATTCTTGCCGAATCCCGCAGATCGCTGCCTCCATCGAGTACAACACTTCGCTCACTGACAACTCCTCTCTTTGCCGCCGTCTTGGTCTTCGGGCTGGGCGGCGGCTTTTTTGCGTTTCAAAAATAGGCCTGCCCGCTCATCCCGCATTCAGACCGCAGTTCACGCCGTTGCGACGGGGCAAACGTCCAGGATCGCGCCCGTTTCAGGGTCGCGGTTCAGGAAGAATTGCGGACTGCCGTCTGCGCGAATAAACGCAATCCACGATTTATCCTTTGGTTCAATCCATCCCTGCCAAACATGGGTTCCTGAACCGTCGCTATTTCTAACGCCGCTATCAACTCCATACCGGCCAACAATAATGTTGCACATATTCTCACCTCCTCTCGTCACTACAATTTCTAACTGCCTCCAGGCTGAGCGACAGCTTTTGTGCGTTCAATTTCGATTCATGCTGTCCCACGCTTCAAGCTTTTCTTCCCATTGCGCCAGGTCGTTACAGGATTTTGCACACGCAGTTGGATAAGAGATTTGGTGTTCATCCAGTCCTAACCGTTTGGTCGTCTCCAACGCTTCAAGCGCCTCGCGCTCAACAATTTCGCCCTCTTCATAGGAAAGCGCCTGCCTAATGGGCCTCATGAGATATTCCACTACAAAGTACGGGGGAGCCAAACGGTTATTCTCGACCTTGGATAGCCAAACGAAGTCAACGCCACTCTGCCCGGCATACTCTCGTTGGGTAAGCCCAAGCATCAATCGGCGAGCCCGTAGCCAGTCGCCGAAACGCAAACGATTCTCACTCATCTCGCACCGAGGCGACGGGCTTAGAAGCAGTGTAGTCGTCGGTGAAGACGACACGGTCGGCGGCCAGAGTGCCTCGAACAGCGATGTGGATCTGGTAGCGACCCCGCAGAATGGCCCACAGGATGCGAGGGTGACGACCTGGCGTCACCACGATATTGTGGAACGGGTCGTGGATCTCCTTGGGGTCAAAGACGCAAGACTGACGGAATCCGGTCTCCCACACGTCGAGCCGATATTGCGGGCCGTGCTCCATGACCTTCTCCAGCCCGTGCGTCACGGCTGATGCCTGCTGCTTTCCGAGTACTCGTAAGCCGTGATGGACACGGTCGCGGCAACCTCGGGCCACTCAATGTCGTCGATGTAGTACACCCGCATCCCCATGAAGTGGGTCGGGAGACTCTTAGAAGGAGTCCTCAACGGAAAGAGATGCGCGACGTTGGGCAGGTGCATCAACCCAATCATATGCTCGTGAGATATCAGCAGTGCAGTAGGCTCACGGCCCTGCTGGATCAAAAATTCGGCGTAGGCGCGTTTGATATCAAGTGACATATCACGGCGCGTACTAGGGACATCAGCCGGGACCGGTTCCCGTTCACCGCACTTCATGCACTTGCGCGGATATTCCCGATCTATGACTCGACTATAAACGTGATCGCAGGGTTTCACTGATTCATCTCTCATGCGCTATCCTCCGTTCCAACTCATCCATGTCAATGTCGCCTTTGACAAATAGCTCTTGCGGCGTCACGTCTGCCTCCTTAGGCTCAAAGCGAGAAAGCGTCTCTGTCCACGGTGCCCAATATCCTTCATCTGCATATCCTCCAAAAAAAAGTCTTGGGATGCCACGCTCCTTACAGAGACGTTTGGCGCGGCGTTCTTGGCGGCGTTGTTCGCGACGATTTGCTTGAATCTCATGACGATTAGCCCACTCAGGTGTGACGTAGCCATAGCCCGCGTCCGAAATCCCCCAGGCGACCATTGGCCCTAAGATCACGCCCACTGTAGCCACACATATTCCGGCTTGTTGGACACCACTAACAGTCCATATGGTTCCCCCAACTATCATAAGAACTGAGCAGACGAATGGAAACATTGCAAGCGCCTGGATTCCCCAGCGCGGCCATGTATCAGTCCACCCGCCCGTCGGCTCGCTCATGGCATCAATCCCAGTACAACGCAATCATCGAATCTTCCGGCAACTCACGCAGATACGCCCACACCGCTCGGTTCTGTGGCTCTTCGAATACGCCAGGGTGATCGGCAAAGCGCAGCAACTCCCGAACCGCCACCATCATGAGCTTTTCCCCGCTGCCTGTCGTTTGCGTGTTGCCATAGCGGGGGTCGCCAGACGACTCGTGCTCGCAGAGGTAGGTATTGAACCTACGCGGTACCGGTTGCGCGGGGATCTCTTGTACCTCTCGCAGCAAATCGGGACTAGGGGCCACCTCCAGCACAGTCTGACAAAACGCGGGTGATTCTAGACATTCAACAGGCAGCAGTGATAGCCCGAGAGACATATCTTCCTTCTCATTCTTACGTGGTTCTCGTCCGATATACAGTAGACCCGAAATGTAGATGAACCCGTCACGAAGGATAATTCTGACCGCGCCTGTGTCATCCAGAATACGAATCCTGTCGGGTCTACTTCTGTCTATCGTTCCCACTCCAGGATAGAAAGTGACGCCCTCCATATGGGCTACTCCATCCTGGATGAATACTCCGAAAGGCTCACTCATCCTCAGTGCTCAACTGACACTCCACACACTCCTCGATAACTCTATCAACGAAGTTCACGACCTCTCCTCTCGACATCCCGCTCATCCAACGCCTGGAGCAACGGGTCAACCTCGCTCCACACATCGAATAGACACTCCTCACAGAGGAAAATGTCAGCCACGCCATATAGTTGGAGTCCGTTCATCGCTCGGCAGTTTACACACGTGCCATACTCGCGAGCGTGGGCCGATATCCTGTCCGCGCCGGTCAGATACGGGCTCATCATGGTCCATCCTCCAGGGCGAATAGTTGACCCGCCAAATCGAGACATTCCGCTCGAACAAATGCAACGGTACGATACGTGCCTTCGGTGGACGTGCCTGGGATGTCTCTCAAAGACAAAGCCACCACGAAATCGGGCAGTTGTGACTGAACCGGTGCGATATCATTCCAGTGGCCCGTATCGAATCCTATCCACCAGCTCCCTTCCAGCCCCTCTATTTGTTCGATAGTAGAGTACTCAGGATTAAACGAGCCTGGTTGATGCGGTTCAGCATAGGTCACGCCGCCATGGATGGAGAGCACCGAGGAGAGATCGTCGAGCGATCGGCCAAATGCATCATGCTCGCCATCGACCCCGACGTAGCCATTGAGCGTGCCAAGTGGTCCTCGCACAATCATGCACGGGAATGCCGTTTCTCCGTCGATCCAGGCAACCCAGTCCGGCTCCTGCTGCCATGGCCCATCACCCCAGCCGCTCTTGTCTATTGTGGTGTAGGTTCGTTCGGTGGTTTCAGTGGTCATCACTCGCTCCTTTCCAGTCACGGCTTCATCATCCAGGCAGCAACGAGGAGCAACACCGAAAGTCCGAACCACACAACAGTTCCGGCATAACTTACCAGCGCGACGACTCCACCAGTCAAACCGAAGACGACGCCGAAAAAGAATCCGATTTTGGAGCCAACCAGCCATCCTCTGTCGTCAATGTTCATCGTCGATCACGCTCCACTCCTGTTCCGCCGTCAGAATATCGCGCACCTCCTCCAGCATCAGCAGCGCGTGGTCCAGCGGCTCCAAGTGACTCTCGATAAGCACCTGTGTTGCTGGGTTTTCAGTGGCATGGTAGCGGTCAGCGTAGGCGGTACGAATGGCGGTGGCCTGCGACAGCACGGCGTCGATGGGCTGATACTCAGCGGTCATGAGACTGCCTCGCAACCTAGGCTGGCAAACAAATCGGGCTGTTCCACGCGCCGTTCCGCCTCATGCAGATTGCGACAGGCAAGCTGAAAGTACGACGGCTTCAGCTCAAAGCCAACAAACCGCCTGCCCAGTTCAACGGTGCGAAACCCAGTCGAGCCAATACCAGCGAATGGATCGCACACGAGATCGCCGGGAGCGCTCCAGAGCTTGACTGCTCGCTCAATAACACCCAGTTGCAACGGCGCGAGATGTTTTTCGTCATCTGCATCGCGCGCCATCTGCGCGGGCAGCACGTCTGTTTCTCGTATTCCTCCAGGGTGACGATATGCGCCCAGCCATACAGGCGCAGCCCATTCAATCCATTCATCCTGTGTGATCCACCCGTCGGGATTGTCGTATTTCTCGGATAGCCCGGCGCGAATCGGCTGCGGATTGTCGCCGGGTTTGCGGAAGTACAGCAGATAGTCAGCCATTGCCATTCGCATGTGGGACGAGTCGGTGGCCAATGTTTTGAACAGCAGTCCGCGCTCTTTTGTGCGTTGGGCCTTCAGCTGTGCATTTTTATCAATCGTGACCTCGCCATAGTAAATCCAGCCCTCCTCCTGCATGAGCGCGATAACCTTGCCGCGAAAATCGGCCATGCCGGTATATCCTGCTTGATTCTTGAAGATCGGGGATTGCGTCAAGTGAAAGCAGGCCATACGGCCTGGCATGGTGACACGCAGCAATTTATTCGAGCCGACCAGGAATCGGAATTGCGCCAGCATCTCGTCCATGTCGCGCGTGTTGCCCATATCACGCATGGAATTGGTGTAGGCGTACATTCCCGGAAATGGAGGCGAACTCACTGTAAGTCCAACTGAATCGGTGGCAAGCGCATCCATGCCATCCACACAGTCGCCTTGATGCAGAGTCCAGTGAACGCCACGTTCCACGGTTTCTATGTACTCCATTTCATCCTTCCCTGTTGCCTGTAGATGCAACGTGCTCAACTGTTTTGCCAGGCCGTCCATCAGTTCCCCGGCCTGCTTTTCTTTGCGTTGAATGTTGGCAACCACGGCGCCCTCGGTTTCCGCCACAATAACGTGCGCGTGAACCGGGTGCAATTGACCAAACCTCCAGCATCGTCGAATCGCTTGATACCACGCCTCCCAGCTATCAGACAGACCAACAAAGGCAGTGTTGTGGCAAATCTGCATATTTAAGCCGAATCCAGCTATAGACGCTTTACTGACCAAAACTCGTATCTCGCCACGGCAAAATCCGAGCAGGGCCCGCTCTTTATGCTCCGGAGAGTCGCTGCCCCTGACCTCTACTGCATCAGGAATGGCACGGACTAGGGCCTCGCTCTCAGCATTGAGATTGCACCAGATCATCCAAGCTTCATCAGAGTTGTTAGCCAGATCGGCACAAGCAGCGACTCGCTCATCGATGCTGGATCGACGCGCCGCCAATCGCTCCGAGAGAGTTTGCGCCTCAATCGGCAAGAGATATCCGGGTGGTGCTGGCGCTGCTACGGTTGTTTGATGGATCGTCAGCGGTGGCAAAATAAACCCATCATCGTCGTATCCCAGATCGGAGGGGCGGCGTACGGCAACTGACCACGTAGCTAACCATTGCCAGAAGTGATCGCGAGCATGGCCCTTCAGCTTCCACTTATTTGTCGTGTTGCCATCCTGAGTAAAGAACAGCGCGATCATTTCCTTGCCGCGCATAATGCCCAGAAACTCAGCATGGTTCACCAGTTCGATCAAATCGTTGGGCGCGGGCGTCGCCGTGCAGGCCAATCGAAATGGGAACTCAGCGGCGAAGGCAGTGAGCATCTGCCGATAGGTGCCATCCCACCCTTTCAAGATTGAACTCTCATCAAGCACCAGACCACCCAACTGATCCGGTAAAAAGTGCTCCAACATTTCGTAATTGGTGATGTTGATCTCGGCCTGCATGTCCGATTGGCGACGGCATGCATGGACTGGAATGCCGAACTTCTCTCCCTCGCGGACTGTCTGTTGCGAAACCGCAAGCGGCGCGACAATCAGGACTGGTTGGCTGGTATGCCTGACTACCTGATGCGCCCAATCGAGGGCCATTCCGGTCTTGCCCAGGCCGCAATCCGCAAAGAGCGCAGCGCGACCCTTTGCCAACGACCACTGAACCAGGTGTTGTTGGAACGGATAGAGCATCTCGTTTAATTCGCTCGTTGCAACCGTGATGCCGGTCGACGGGGTCACGGTTCGCTTCATCTCTAGAAAAGCCGCGTACTCCGTTGGGTCTACCATTCCCTGCCTCTGTGTATCTGCGTTTCTTTAAGTGTACCACTGTTCTGTGTTTCAGTGCTAGAATCTGGCATGGCAGACGAACGGGAATACAAACGGCTCACGATAGACCTGCCGCCCGAGTTACACCAGCGGCTCAAGATGCTCTCCGTACGGCGAGGTGTTTCCATGCGGGAGATGATCGAGGAATGGATACGAGTCGGCATGAAGGCGGATCGAGGGGCAGACCGCACCGACTCGGGATAGGCCCGGTTAGGCCAAGTATTCTCACCGTCGCCGACCTTTCAGACTCATCAATCGTTGTTTCGCAATTCGCAACGTACTCGATGCGCCCCAGGTCGAAACGACGGAAAACGGATAACTCGCCACCTGGTCCAATTCCACCATGCACTCGTCGATCACCGCATCCCGGCTCCTGCTTGTGCTGCCACTGCGTACCAGCCCACGCGACCGACCAGCAAAACTCCGATCTAACCGACCATCGCGCCGCAGTCGGTCGAGGTGATACCAAACGTGTCCGGTGGAGGTGAAGCCCGTAACCTCCATCACCTCTCGCATCGTGGGCGGTATCCCGTACTGTGCCGTCAGCGTGTCGATAGCCTCCAGGATGCGACGGCGGGCATCCTTACCATTGCGGTGCTGGTGATTCATGCGCTTACCCACAACGGAAAAATTAACATGTCGCCAGCTAGTCCGCCCCTCATGCGCCTCGACTCATTCAGAGCAATATCATGACGGCGTACAAAAGAGACGAGCGAAAATTGCATGACAGATCGTTGACTGAGACGAAAGGCAAACCTCTCGCCGCGACCCGCACGAATGCCAATGCTCCGTGATATGCGATCCCACATCAAAACAATAGTGTCCGGCGATCCTAATGCGACCCATCCGGCTTTATTTATCCTTCCTACCCCGTTTTTAGAGGGAGACAGAACAGGGAGAGAATCCCGAGGGCGATTTGGGCGCATAGGTATGTACTCCTCCCACTCGGAGTTGTTCATCGTCTCGTCGTTCAAAGCATCGCCTCCCATCGTTCCGGCTGAGCCTCAATCTCCTCCACGGTCATGCCGAGCATCGCCGACAGCGCCTCTAGTCCAGCACGATACACGTCATCACGTTGTTCATCTGAGAACGGAACGGCATACGGTGCCTCAGTATCAATCAACAATCCGTCCTGGTGGTTCATACCGTCGCCTCCTCTCGCTGTTCCCACGTCGTGCCAGCGAGTCGGTGATACATGTACGGCCAGTCGATACTCGTATTTCTCCTCCAACCGTGGACGGACTCCGGGCCAGAGGATCGAACATAGAGCACAGGCCCGCCCAGTTCCAGGCGTAGACTGTACTCGCCGTCGTCGTAAAGGATCAATTGACCGGCGGCGTTCGGCGCAAAGAATGCAAAACCACGCTGTTTAACCGTCATGTCGCCACCTCCTCTTTCGCCGGTCGATAGGTCAAATACCCACAGCGACAGCGCCACCGACGCTCATGGCGCTGTCCCGGATCGTCGCACATGTATCCATCAGCCGCTCATGTTTCTCTCTTTCAGTCTCCATTACAGTTCCTACGAGACGAATGCTGGATTTAGACGGTGCCAATAGTCATCGTTCGGGCCAAATGGATGCAGCGGGCACCGACACAGGATCGTGTCACCTGCGCCAATCACATCCCATCCCGAGTAAGCCGCTCGCAAGATATCGTCGGCGCAGGTGTTCGGAGCTGTCACGCCGCATAGGCAGCACAGGAATACATTCGCCGTCGTGGTGCCGCTCATCATGCGCCTATCCATAACGGAAAAATTAACTTGTCGCCCGCTAGTTCGCCCCTCATGTACCTCGACTCATTCAGGGCAATATCATGACGGCGTACAAAAGAGACGAGCGAAAATTGGTAGGTAGATTGTTGACCGAGACGAAAGGCAAACCTCTCGCCGCGACCCGCACGAATGCCAATGCTCCGTGATATGCGATCCCACAGTAAGACAATAGTGTCCGGCGATCCTAACGCTACCCATCCGGCCTTATTTATCCTTCCTACCCCGTTTTTAGAGAGAGACAGAACAGGGAGAGAATCCCGAGGGCGATTTGGGCGCATAGGTATGTACTCCTCCCACTCGGAGTTGTTCATCGTCTCGTCGTTCAAAGCATCGCCTCCCATCGTTCCGGCTGAGCCTCAATCTCCTCCACGGTCATGCCGAGCATCTGCGCCAGTGCCTCTAGAAACTGTCTGAAAAGGGTCATGAGCGAGCCAGACGACGGAGCATGATCCGCGACATGGTGATGTAAATGAGTGCCTCGCCCGTTGCCGGGAGCCGTTCGTAGTCCTTACTGAGGCGCCGG